>Ga0194123_10007769_pt1 | contig 10549 bp, 10 predicted proteins | sample TA2MahsurfametaG_5_FD_155479 | JGI IMG/M metagenome (GOLD analysis project Ga0194123, IMG submission 155479) | Freshwater microbial communities from Lake Tanganyika, Tanzania - TA2015023 Mahale A surface | ecosystem: Environmental > Aquatic > Freshwater > Lake | place: Tanzania: Lake Tanganyika... | reverse complement strand
CCGCTCAGCCAGGCTGAAGCGTGTGCAAACTGCCGGCTTCCCCAGCCGGTTTTTTCATGCCTAACGCAACCACAGTCGTGTGGCTGCCCCATAGCCTTTGAGCCACCGGTTGACCTGTGGCCTCAACCGCGCTGGCACCTCGCTGTGGAGCTGCCCGAGCTCCTGTGCAGCCAGCCGATGCAGGGTGCGCACATCCACATGCCACAGGCATTCCGCCTCGCGGATTAAGCGGGCCCAGGTGCGCGCCGCCTGCCAGCGCTGCAGCCGTTCCTGCAGTTCTGCCGGTGCCGGCGGCTGATCAAGGCTGGCCATCGACCCTGGGCCACACCCTTCAGCTTGACCACGAAATGCGGCAATGGGAGCAAATCGCGCCGCACAAGCGCAGATCAGGCGCTCTGAGGCCAGCTGTCAGCCCCTGCGGCCGTGGCTTCGATCAACTGCACTGGGAAGGGCAGAGCCCGGGCTTCCCGCGCGCTGAGCCGTCGGGTCCAGGCGCCCTGAACCGGGTCGTTCCAGCGGAACCCGGCGTTCTTGGCCTGGTGTCGCTCGCTGTAGCTGAGCTGGGCGCGGAACAGGCTGCGGGGTTCCAGCGCCGCCTCCAGCAGCTGTTCGAGATCGTCGCAACGCTCCAGCACCTGGGCTAGATAAATGCAGTCGGTGAGGGCGCGGTGGGCCGCCCACACCGGCACGCCATAGGCCAGGGCCAGATCGCGCACCGAGGGGTTGCTCTTGAGCAGACGTTCCTGGGGCCAGCGGATGTCGTCCATCGAGCAGATCCAGGGCAGCGGGATGGCTCCCAACGCACCACCGGCATTGCTGAACCATTGCCGGTCAAAGACAGCGTTGTGGGCCAGCACCGCATCGCAGTGCTCCACCATCGCCTGGAAGCAGTTCAGTGCCGCCTGCCAGGGTTGGCTGAGGCGCGTGGCACTGGCAGCGATGCCGTTGATCGCTTCGGCCGGGTTGCGCTCGCAGGGCAACAGGAATGACACCTGGGTGAGCACGGCTCTGGGTGCCACGGCAAACAGAATCGCCCCCACCTCAATGCACTGCCCCTCAGCGGGGCTGAGGCCGGTGGTTTCGGTGTCGAGAATCAGCAGGGTGTCGGGGCAGCGCGGTGCACCGCCGCCCGGGGTGCGGCTGCTCAGGGGTGGAAGCTCGACGCCGCCTTTGTGAACGCCGGCGGCCGCGCGATCGCCGACCGGCACGGCTGGCCCGCCGAAAAGGCCCAGCAGGTCGCTCTGCTGCCACTGGGTGCTGGGATCCTCCATGCCGCCAATCCGGGACACCCCATGGTCTCAGAGCTGTCTAGGGTGGCGGGCCGTAAACGGTTCTGGCATGGCGGTGGCAATCGGCGATCAGGCGCCGCTGGTGGCTCTGGTGGATCAGCAGGGCGTCGAGCGCCGCAGCGATCAGCTGGAGGGTCGCTGGCTGGTGCTGTTCTTCTACCCCAAGGACGACACCCCGGGCTGCACCGCTGAGGCCTGCGCCTTCCGTGACGGCTACAGCGACTTTCAGGCCCTCGGTGCCGAGGTCTGGGGTGTGAGCGGCGACGATGCCGGCAGCCACCAGCGCTTCGCCCAGCGCCACCAGTTGCCCTACCCGCTGCTGGTGGATCGCAGCAACACCCTGCGCCGCGCCTTTGGCGTACCTGGCGTGCTGGGTCTGCTGCCCGGTCGCGTCACCTACCTGATCGATCCCCAGGGCGTGGTGCGCCACAGCTTCAACAACCTGCTTGATGGTGCTGCGCACCGCACTGAGGCCCTGGTGGCCCTGCAGCGCCTGCAGGCCCAGTGAGCCATGGCTCGCTGGCGATCGTCTGGTGATCTATGGCTGCTGGATCCACCCGGGTGCAGTGACCGGCTGCTCGAATTCATTGGCGGCAGCTACCTGGCGGCGAGTCCGCAGCTGAGTTATCGGCGCCTGCTCGAGGCCCTGGCGTCGCTGGGTTGGCAGGTGCGGGCCTGGCGCTATGTGCCCGGATTTGACCATCAACAGCAGGCCAATGCCGCCTGGCGCAGCTTTCGGGCGCTGCGGCAGCAGGCCGGTCCTGCCCCCAGAGGCGTGCTGCGGCTGGGTCACAGCCTCGGCTGCAAGCTGCACCTGCTCGCCCCTGACAGTGGCCGCGGCTGCGATGGTCTGGCGAGCCTGAGCTTCAACAACTTTTCGGCGGAGCGTTCGGTGCCGCTGCTGGCTGATCTCGGCCAGCAGTTCGGCTTCCGCAGCGAATTCAGCCCCTCGCCGGCGGCCACCCTGGAACAGGTGGCCCGCAGCTACAAGCAGCCCCGCAACCTGCTGGTGCGCTTTGCCGCCGATCGCATCGATCAGAGCACACGGTTGCTGGCCGTGCTGCGCAGCCGCAGCGGTGATGCCAGCGAGTTGCTGGAGCTGCCCGGGGACCATCTGAGCCCGGCCAGCGGCGGCCTGCGCCGCCAACTGCTGGGCAGCTGGGCCGATGATCAGGCCCGGGGGCGCCGCATCGAGCACCTGGCGTCCCGGATCAATGACTGGGCGGCAGCCGCCTGACCCGGGACGGATCGAAGCTGTAGAACTCCAGCAGGGCAGCTGGCTGACCCTGGCGCTCCACCAGCACCTGGCCCAGGGGGTGGAGCGCTTCCACGTGCCAGATCTGGCCTGGTGCCTCGGCCGTCAGCGTGGCCAGCGGGGCATAGTCGCCCACCACGGCGAACAGCACCCCGCGGCGGGCAGCCGGATCAAGGCGCTGGCGCCATTGGTCAAAGCCCCGGCTATCGCCGGAATAGGTCGTGAAGGCCGCCTGTCTGTGGCCCTGGAGTGCCAGCGCCATGAAACCCGGCAGCTCGTAGCGGTTGGAGCCGATCACCTCGGCCCGTTGCAAGGCCTGCCAGATGCTCGGGTGGCGTTGCAGCGCCTGGCGCAAGGCGGCAGGCGCCAGCAGCTGGCCGGAGGTGTCGACGGCCGCCGGCAGCAGGGCTGAGGCAATGCCCCAGCGCACATGGGCCGCCGCCGTCAGGCTCAGCGGCGGCACAGCCAGGGCGCTCAGCAGGGAAAGGGTGCGCACCCAGCGGCGGCTCCAGAGCGCCGCCGACGCCAGCCGGGCGGCGGCCAGGGGCAACAGCAGCCACCAGGCCGGCACCAGCCAGCTGGAGAGCACCTGCATGCGGCCGGCCAGCAGCAGAAACACCACCAGCTGGGGCAAGGCCAGAAGCCGCAACAGGGCCGTGCCGTCGCGGCCCGATCGACTGCTCTGGGGGGCCGGCCGCAGCAACGCCAGCAGCATCAGCACGCCGATCGTGGGGAACAACAGCGCGATCTGGCTGAGCAGAAACAGCGGCGGCCCCTCCCAGCGGAAACCCACCACGGCACCGGTGCGGCCGGAATGAAACGCAAACGAGAGCCAGCCGTTCTGCAGGTTCCACAGCCACAGGGGCCAGCTGCTCGCCAGCCAACCCACCAGCACCAGGGCGGTGTCGAGCCAGCGCAGCTCGCGGCGGCGGATTGAATCGACCAAGCGCGCCGTCACCAGCGTCAGGATCAGCAACAGGGCGTGGTACTTGCAGAGGCTGAGCAGGCCCAGGATCAGCCCGAACGCCATCGACTCGGCCCGCTTGCGCGGCCCGTTGAGGGGATGGCCGGCCAGCCACCAGAGCAGCACGCTCAGCAGCAGGATCAGTGGGCTGTCGGGGAGCAGCAGCAGGCCGCCGCAGGCCAGCAGCAGGGGCGACACCGTTGCCATGCCGGCCGCCAGCAGTGCGGCCCGGGGTCCGAACCAGCGCCGGGTCGCTTCGGCCAGCAGCCCCACCGCTACCGCATAGCTCAGCAGCCCCGGGCTTCGCAGAGCCAGCACCGGATTGACGCGGCTGAGTCCATCCATGGCCTGACCGGCAGCGGCCCAGAGGCCGACCATCAGGGGATGGTCGAAATAGCTCAGGGCCAGGTTCTGGCCATAAAAGAGGTAATAGCTTTCGTCGTAGCCCGGCGGCAGGATCAGCGCCAGCGCCAGGCGCCAGGCCAGGCCAGCCAGGATGATGCCGGCGAGAACCTGGCGATAGGTCCAGTGCCTCACTGGCGCAGGGCGTCGAGCACCGAACGGTCCTCGAGGGTGCTGGTGTCGCCGCTCACCGCCTCCCCGGCCGCCAGGGCCCGAAGGATGCGCCGCATGATCTTGCCGCTGCGGGTCTTGGGCAGGGCATCGGTAAAGCGGATCTCGTCGGGTTTGGCGATCGGGCCGATCTCCTTGCCCACGTGGGCCCGCAGTTCGGCCACCAGGGTGTCGCCCGTGCTGCGGCCGGCCTCCAGGGTCACAAACGCCACGATGCCTTCACCCTTGAGGTCGTCGGGGCGGCCGACCACGGCGGCCTCGGCCACGGCCGGGTGGCTCACCAGGGCGCTCTCGATCTCCATGGTGCCGAGGCGATGGCCGCTGACGTTGATGACGTCATCGACGCGGCCCATCACCCAGAAGTAGCCATCGGCGTCGCGGCGGGCGCCATCCCCCGCGAAATAGAGGTGCGAGCCGTCAGCGGGGCGCACCTCCTCCCAGTAGCTCTTGCGGAAGCGCTCGGGATCGCCATGCACCGTGCGCATCATTCCCGGCCAGGGGCGCCGCACCGCCAGGTAGCCGCCCTGATCGGCCCCTTGGCTGTTGCCCGCCTTGTCGACGATGTCGGCGGAGATGCCCGGCAGCGGCAGGGTGCAGGAGCCCGGCTTGGTGGGCGTGGCGCCTGGCAGGGGGCTGATCATCACGCCGCCGGTCTCGGTCTGCCACCAGGTGTCGACGACCGGGCAGCGATCGCCGCCGATCACGTCGCGGTACCACATCCAGGCTTCGGGGTTGATCGGCTCGCCCACGGTGCCCAGGATCCGCAGGCTGCCCATGTCGTACTGGTCAGGTACGGCGCGGCCGCTCTTCATGAACGCCCGAATCGCCGTGGGGGCGGTGTAGAAGATCGTGCAGCGGTGCTTCTGGATCACCTCCCAGAAGGCGCCGGGCTTGCTGGGGCGCGGCGCCCCCTCGTACATGACAGTCGTGGCGCCGTTCGACAGCGGCCCGTAGACGATGTAGCTGTGGCCGGTGATCCAGCCCACATCGGCGGTGCACCAGTGGATGTCGTCCTCGCGGATGTCGAAGATCCACTGAAACGTCAGGTGGGCCCAGAGGTTGTAGCCGGCGGTGGTGTGCACCACCCCCTTGGGCTTGCCGGTGGAGCCTGAGGTGTAGAGCACAAACAGGCGGTCCTCGCTGGCCATCGGCTCGGCCGCGCAATCCGCGCTTTGGCCGTCGACCAGCTCATGCCACCAGTGGTCGCGGCCGCTGGTCATGGCAAAGTCCGACTGGATGCGCTTGACCACCAGCACGTGCTCGACGCTGGGGGCACCGCCATTGGAATCCAGGGCTTCATCGACCGCAGGCTTCAGCGGCACGGGGTGGTCCTTGCGGAAGCCGCCGTCGGCGGTGATCACCGCCTTGGCGGCCCCATCGATCAGCCGGTCGCGCAGGGCGTCGGCCGAAAATCCGCCAAACACCACCGAGTGTGGGGCGCCGATGCGGGCGCAGGCCAGCATCGCGATCGCCGCTTCGGGGATCATCGGCATGTAGAGGGCCACAAGGTCGCCCTTGCCGATGCCCAGGGCCTTGAGCGCGTTGGCCGCCTTGCAAACCTCGGCGTGCAGCTGGCGGTAGGTGAAGGTCCGGGTGTCACCGGGTTCACCCTCCCAGATCAGGGCGATCTTGTCGGCCCGTGGCCCGTGCAGATGCCGGTCCAGGCAGTTGAAGCTCAGGTTGGTGGTCCCGCCTTCGAACCAGCGCGCAAACGGTGGGTTGCTCCAGTCGAGGACGGTGTGAAACGGTTCGAACCAGTGCAGTTCGCTGCGGGCCAGATCGCCCCAGAAGCCGTCGGGGTCGGCTTCGGCCCGCGCCGCCAGCTCGCGGTAGGCCGCCATCGAGCCAATGCGGGCAGCGGCCGCCAGCTCGGCAGGCGGTTCAAACAGGCGCTGCTCCTGCAGCACCGATTCGATCGTCGTCTCAGACACGGGGCCACATCGCTGGCATTGCGGGCATTCAAGCCAGCTGCCCTGGGCTGACGCCCGACAGTGACACGCATGTTCAACTGTCCGTTGAGAGGATGGGCCCATGGATGCTCCTGCCGCCTGTCTGTTTGATCTCGATGGGCTGCTGCTCGACACCGAGCCGCTGCACAGCGAGGCCTGGATGCAGGCAGCCCGTCACTTCGGGTTGGCCCTGACGCCGGACCAGCTGCTGGCCCTGCGGGGTCGCCGGCGCTTTGACTGCGCCGAGCAAGTGCGCCAGTGGATCGCCGCCGCTGGGCTGGGCGTGCCTTCGCTGGAGGCGCTGCTGGCCGTGCGCCAGCCCATTGCCGAGGTCCTGTTGCCGCAGGCACTGCCGATGCCGGGGGCGCCGGAGTTGCTGGCCCGCTGCCAGGGGCAAGCGATCCCGATGGCTCTGGTCACCAGCAGCAGCCGCTCGGCCGTGGCCCTCAAGGCGTTGCCCCACCCCTGGTTGGCTGCCATTGCGCTGCGGGTCCATGGGGATGACCCCGAGCTGGTTGCGGGCAAGCCGGAGCCGGATCCCTATCGGCTGGCAGCCCGTCGTCTGGGGGTCGACCCCAGGAGCTGCTGGGCCTTTGAAGATTCCCTGGCCGGTGCCTGCTCAGCAGCGGCAGCGGGATGTCGCGTGCACGTGTTGCTGCCCCGTGATCGTCCTGCTCAGGACTCCATGGCATTGGCGTGGCCACCGGGGAGCCACCTGGTGCAGTCCCTGGCTGAGATCCACTTCGATGGCCGCACCCCTGCAGGGGTGCGGTTCAGTGGGCAGGATTGCCACTGAACCCCAGCCTGCGGCAGAGCTTCGGCAGGCTGAACCCCTGCAGGCAGAGGTTGGTGACCACGATCACAAAAATCAGGTTTTCGACGGCCTGGCCCACCGCCTCGACCTGGACCTCGGAGAGGCTGGGCAGCCGAGGCAGGGCATGCACCACGGTGTAAGACAGCGCCAGCGGCACGGCCCCCCGCAGGCCGCACCAGGAGAGCAGCACCGTCTCGCGCGAGGTCAACGGCGACCAGGGCTGGAAGGCCAGGATGCTGATGGGTCTGACCACCAGCATCAGGCACAGGCTGATCAACACGCCCGGCACGATGTAAGCGCCGAGATGCATGGGGTTGAACAACAAGCCAAATAACAGGAACACCAGCATCTCCATCAGGCTGTTGAAGGTTTCAAAGCTGTTTTCCAGCAGCTCTGGCGTGATGTGTGCGTTGTTGTAGATGTTGTTGGCGAGGAAGGCACCTGTGACGTAGGCCGTGATGAATCCCGATCCCCCGATCAAGGTTGATAGGCCATAGGAGGAGAGGGCGAGGGCCATGCCGACAACGAGCACTTGATCGCGATTGACGATCATCTCATTGAAGATAAATTTGGCCACGTAGGTGAGAATCAGACCCACCAGAATGCCGCTACCGATGCTTTTGAGAAAGCTCTGAAGATTCACGGCGATGGCCTTCAGCAGGCTGAGGTCATCGCTGAAGCCTTGACTGCTCAGACCCAGCACCACAAGCAAGAACAAAATTGCAGCTGGATCATTGACAGAGGACTCCAATTCGATCAGATGCTTGACCCTCGCCGGCATGCTGTGCTGCACGGTTTTGAGCACGCTCAAGGTGACGCCGGCATCCGTGGACCCCAGGGTGGCAGCGATCAGGAAGCAGACGCTCAACGGTAGGCCCACTTGGCCGATGCTCCAGTTGGCATGGCCGTGGCTGATCAACCAGATGACCAGACCAAGCAGAACCGACGAAATCATGACGCCGCCGATGGCCAGCATCAGCGCATGGCGAAGCAGCCTGTGCAGTTGGCGAAGATTGCTGCTGAGACCGGCATAGAACAGCAACATCGAGAGGCTCACCACATGCAGGGTTTCAGCCCCTTCCGGCCGCAGGAGAGCCGCGTCTGGTGTGATGGCAACACCCAGCAGAAGAACGCCCAGATTGGCGGGAATGCTGAGGCGGGTGCAAAGTTTGCTGGCGATCAAGGCCCCTAAAAAAACCAGTGCGATCACCGTCAGGCTTCCTTCCAGTGGCAGGCTGGTGATCTGGCTGGCATTCACCAGCGACGGTTTGGGCAGGGCGTCACGGGCTTCCGATGCAAGCGTCGCCAGCAGCGAGCCAAAGCTGGTGCTCAGTGGCATGGGTAGGGGTAGGGCGCTCACCACGCATCAAGCCTCGCGTTGGGTGCTGCTGAGAGAGCGGGTATCAGCAAAGATTCTGTTGGAGAGCACCACCAAGCCCACCAGATTGGGCAGGGTGATCAGCGCGTCGAGCAGGTCGCTGCTGCGCCAGATCGCATCGAGCGGGCCCACGGAGCCCAGCACAACCACAGCGATCCAGATGAGGCGATAGGGCTGCTGACCCTTGCCGCCAGTGAGTGCGTCCAGACAGCGTTCGCCGAAATAGGCATAGGCGGTGATGGTGGTGAAGGCAAAGGCAACAGCCACCAGCAGCAGCAGCAGCAGCCCATGGCTGTCGCCGAGCCCCCAGGCGAAGGCCTGGTTGACCACTGCAATCGGGGAGCTGTGCAGACGATGGCTGCCGCTCAGCAGGATGACCAGGGCCGTGCCGGTGCCGATCAGAACATCGATCACGGTCAACACCATGGCGATACAGGCTTGCTGGAAGGGGTGCGCCGGTTGCCCGCAGGCCAGAAGCGTGGCGGTGGTGCCCATGCCTGCCTCGCTGTCGAGCACCGCGAAACGAATTCCTGTCGACAGGGAGGCGGCCAGGGTGCCGGCGGTGATGGCGCGGGGGCTCAGTCCCTGCTCCAGGATCTCGGCCACCACCGCGGGAAGCGCGGCCGCGTGCGACAGGATCACCAGCAGGCAGGCCCCTGCATAGATGCCGCAGGAGAGGGGCAGGAGCCAGCCTGAGCAGCGGCCGATGCGGGGCAGGCCGCCCACGATCACCCCATAGGTGAGCGCCGCGATGGCCAAGCCGGTTGCCAAGGGCGGGATCTGCAGGCCCTGTTGCAGGATCTGGGCCAGCTGCTGGCTCTGCAGGGCGTTGGCCGGTCCCAGCATCATCGCCACGCCGGCCAGGGCGTACAGGGTGCCAAGCGAGCGCAGGGGGGCGGAAGCGCCTGCCGCAAAGCCAGCATCGGTCCTCCGAGCCAATGCCCGGAGGGCAACCGTTGACGCCATTGCGCAGACAGCAGCGTCTCGCAGAACTTGGTGGCCAATCCCACCACCGCCGCCAGCCAGACCCAGACCAGGGCGCCCGGGCCACCGGCCGTCAGGGCAACGGACATGCCGGTGATGTTGCCCAGGCCCATCAGCCCACCCAGCGCGGCCATTGAGGTCTGCCAGGGGCTGGCCTCTCCGGCTTCGGAGGCCGGTGGCGCCTGCAGCGATCGCCACCACAGCTGCAGGGCCTGGGGCAGCAGCCGCACGGGCAGGAAGTCGAGCCCCAGGCTCAGATAAACCCCAACCAGCAGCACCCAGTCGACGAGCAGGCCCCAGATCAGGAGGTTGCCGCCATCGAAGAACAGCATCCGCCCGGATCAATACAGCCGGCTTAGCACGAAATCGGGGAGCCCCTTGAGTGCGCGGGAGGCGTCCGAGGTGGTCAGCCAGCCGAGGGCTTCGCCGGCTTCGCGGGCGAAGCCCTCGGCCAGGGCACGCGAGCGAGGGATGGCCTCGCAGCCCCGCACCAGCTCAAGTGCCTGCTCCAGGTCGCCGTCCTTGCTGAACTCCCGCTCGATCAAACCGGCCAGGGCTGGGCGCTCCTCGAGGGCATAGAGCGCTGGGGCCGTGAGGTAGCCGGAGGCCAGATCACTGGCTGCCGGTTTGCCCAGCTGCTGGTCGTCACCAGTGAAGTCAAGAATGTCGTCGACCACCTGGAAGGCCAGCCCAAGCTGGCGACCAAAGCGGTAGAGCTCGTCGAGATTCTGGGTCGGCAGGCCTGACAGCACCCCGGCAGCCCGGGCGCTGTTGGCAATCAGGGATGCGGTTTTGCAGTAACTCTTGTCGAGATAGGTCTCGAAGCTCTGGCCCGTGTCGTAGCGATAGAGGCCCTGGCGCACCTCGCCATCGGCCAGATCCATGATCACCCGGCTCAGCAGTTTGACGACTTCAAGGTCGTCCAGGTTGGCCAGGTGCCAGCTGGCCTGAGCAAACAGGAAATCACCTGCCAGGACGGCAACGCGGTGGTTGAACCGGCTGTGCACCGTGGCAACACCGCGCCGGGTCGAGGCTTCATCGACCACGTCGTCGTGAACCAGCGAAGCCGTGTGGATCATTTCGGTGATCTCGGCTAGCCGGCGGTGACGCTGACCGAGCTCGCCTGTGGGGCTGATGGCCCGCGACAGCAGCAGCACGATGCCAGGCCGCAAACGCTTGCCACCGGCGGCAAACAGATGCTCAGCCGCGGCCTGCAGGATCGGATGGCCGGCACCAATCAGGCTGCGCAGATCAGCCAGCAGGGCATCGAGGTCGGCCTCGACGGGCTGGAGCAGCTCTGCAACCGTTGCCACACAACCTCCGGTATGCGGAGATCCTAGAAG
>Ga0194123_10007768_pt1 | contig 10550 bp, 12 predicted proteins | sample TA2MahsurfametaG_5_FD_155479 | JGI IMG/M metagenome (GOLD analysis project Ga0194123, IMG submission 155479) | Freshwater microbial communities from Lake Tanganyika, Tanzania - TA2015023 Mahale A surface | ecosystem: Environmental > Aquatic > Freshwater > Lake | place: Tanzania: Lake Tanganyika... | reverse complement strand
TTGGCTTCCAATCCCTTCAATACGATGATCAGATAGGAAAGCTCTCGTTGATTGGTGCCGGTATGCGCTCGCACCCGGGAGTAACTGCGACGTTTTTTGCGGCAATGGCCGATGCGGGTGTAAATATCGAGATGATTTCTACCTCGGAGATTCGAATCTCGATCATCTGTCGAGTTTCTGATCTTGAAGCAGGAGTAAGAGCCGCTCACTCCGCTTTTGATCTAGATGCCGACCAAGTTGAGGCTGTTGTCTACGGTGGTACAGGGCGATGATGCGAAAACCATCCCTTGCCGTGGTTGGAGCTACCGGGGCGGTCGGCACAGTCATGCTCGATATCCTCTCAAAGCGAAAAAATGTCTGGGGAGAAATCCGCCTCATCGCATCAAAACGCAGTGCGGGAAAGAAGTTGTTCTGCCGAGGCGAAGAGTTGACTGTCGTTGAACTTTCGCCAGAAAGCTTCGATGGTATTGATGTCGCCATGTTCGATGTGCCGGATGAAGTTTCTCTCGAGTGGGGGCCGATTGCTGCCTCACGAGGTGCGGTAGTCGTCGATAACTCGGGTGCATTCCGGATGGATCCCGAAGTTCCTCTAGTGGTTCCAGAAGTAAATCCTCAGGAAATTCGGAAGAGACCCAAGAACATCATCTCCAATCCCAATTGCACAACCCTTTCAATGATTGTTGCTATAGGAGCGCTCCACAAAGTTTTTGGCGTCGAAGAACTCGTCGTCGCCTCATACCAAGCCGCTTCTGGGGCAGGGCAGCCGGGATTAGATACTTTGAGAGTACAAATCAATTCTGTGGCTGGAAAGAACATTGGTGATGAGACGAGTGATGTGAGAACTGTCGTTACCGAACTTGGTCCATTTCCTGCCCCACTTGCGCTCAATGTTATTCCTTGGGCAGGTTCGTTAAAGGAAGCCGGTTATACATCGGAAGAGATGAAGGTCAGAAACGAATCACGAAAAATTCTTGGATTACCAAACTTAAAAGTGTCAGCGACTTGTGTTCGTGTTCCCGTACTCACCACTCACTCCTTGGCGGTTCACGCTAAGTTCTCCAAAAAAGTGACAAGAGAGCAGGCACTTACCGAATTGAAGAAAGCTGAAGGATTAAAGGTCCTCGATAATCCCGAAGAAAAGCTCTTTCCGACCCCAATAGATGTGGTTGGAACGGACCCAACCTGGGTCGGTCGAGTGCGTGCCTCACTTGATGACCCACAATCAATCGACTTATTTGTTTGTGGCGACAATTTGCGTAAAGGTGCTGCTCTCAATACCGCTCAGATCGCTGAGTTGATAGCGATGGAAATAAGCAAGCGATGACGAAAATCTCGACTGTTATCCTTGCAAAGTGAAGGTGCTGGTCGCTGGCTCTACCGGGCTTGCTGGTTCTGCCGTAGTTAGAAAATTTTCAGACATTGGCGCAGAAGTGGTTGGGGTTAACTCTTCGATTGTTGATTTAACTCAGCGAAAGCCGACCTTCGAATTCCTCAACGACATTCGCCCGGATGTAGTCATAGATGCTGCCGCTAAAGTGGGCGGAATCGGAGCTAACAACTCTTTCCCTGTCGATTTTCTCTCGGTGAATTTGCAAATCCAGACCAATTTGATGGACGCATCTCACCAGTCCGGAGTAGATAGATTTATATTCTTAGGCTCAAGTTGTATCTACCCGAGGGATTGCCTGCAACCCATCAAAGAGGACTATTTATTGACTGGGCTTCTAGAAAAGACGAATTCAGCTTACGCAGTAGCAAAAATAGCGGGTATTGAGCTGATCAATTCCTACCGCAAACAATTTAACCGTAGATGGATTTCGGTTATGCCAACCAATCTCTACGGCCCTGGGGACAATTTTGATCTCAGCACATCACACGTCTTGCCAGCATTGGTCAATAGATTCGTTACTGCGCGAGAGACTGGCGCAGAAAGTGTGACACTTTGGGGGAGCGGAAAATCTCGTCGCGAATTTTTGCATGTAGAGGACCTAGCTTCAGCCCTAGTTGTTCTCTTAGAAAAATATGATGAGGGCCAGCACATTAACGTTGGAACTGGAGTGGACTTGCCTATAGCCGAACTCGCACTCTTGGTCTCACAATTGGCTGGTTTTGATGGGGAAATCATCTGGGATTCATCAAAACCAGATGGAACACCTAGAAAAGTCTTGGACGTGTCACGAATTTCTCACTTAGGTTGGAAGCCTCAGATTACGCTGGAACAAGGTATCCAAGGAGTCATCAGAGATTTTGCAGCTAACGTAGTGAAGGGTAAGGATTATTAAGTCATGAAGCGGGCTTTCATAACTGGGATAACAGGGCAGGATGGTTCCTACCTTGCTGAATTCCTGTTGGCAAAAGGATACGAAGTTCACGGCTTGATTCGAAGATCGAGTAGCTTCAATACAGGACGTCTTGATCATATATACCAAGATCCGCACATTCCCGATGCAAAATTAATTCTTCATTATGGCGATTTAATGGATGGCGTGGGTATAACAAATCTGGTGCGCGAAATTCAGCCAGATGAAATCTATAACCTCGCAGCGCAATCCCATGTGATGGTCTCTTTCACTATGCCTCAGTACACCGCTCAGGTTGATGGCGTTGGAACTGTTGGCATCTTGGAAGCTATTCGTTCCTCAGGACTAGAGACTCGTTTCTATCAGGCGAGTACGAGCGAATTATTTGGCTCTACTCCTCCACCGCAGAATGAAGCATCACCCTTTAGACCACGAAGCCCTTATGCAGCATCGAAGCTGATGGCCTATTGGTCAACTGTGAACTATAGAGAAGCATTTGGAGTTCATGCGACAAATGGAGTTCTTTTCAATCACGAGTCTCCCCGCCGAGGTGAAACTTTCGTAACTAGAAAGATCACAAGAGCCGTTGCGGCCATTAAAAAGGGGCGTCAAGAGAAGTTGTATCTCGGAAATCTCGAGGCAGTAAGAGATTGGGGCTATGCCAAGGAATATGTTGAGAGTATGTGGCTAATGCTCCAACAAAAAGACCCATCTGATTATGTTGTCGCCACCGGTGTTGGAGCCACCGTGAGGGAGTTTGCTGAAGTTGCTTTTGCGCACGCAGGTCTTGATTGGAAAGACTTTGTGGTCGAAGATCAGCGATACCGAAGACCAACTGAAGTTGATGCATTAATAGGAGATAGCTCCAAGGCACGGCGTGCACTCAACTGGGCACCGAAGACAAAATGGGATGAATTAGCGCGGCTCATGGTTGATGCAGACCTTCAACTCTTGGCCTAAATATGTCCTTTGCTGCTAAATCTCAGCAATGTGCATTCTGGCGGGGATAGAAACCTAAACGGAGTTTTTGGGTTATGACCAAGTCCTGCCGAGACATGCAACCAAGGTTCACCTTCAACTTTTGTGAGTCCTCGCGAACGCCAATTAGGTAAGTCGCAGTTTGTTGTCAGTGATCTGGTCCCGCCAAACCATGGAACCCTTATCTGACCACCGTGTGTATGGCCGGCAAAAATAAGGTCGAGATCATCTTTCGCCATTGCGCTTATGACCCGTTGATACGGTGCGTGCGTGACTCCAAGACCTAGATCAACCGATTGCTTTGATCCGGCAACGGTTTCATAATGGTCTAGAGCAAGGTGAGCGTCATCTGTTCCTCTCAGCTCGATCGAGGTACCCTTCAAAGTAATCATCGCTCTCTTATCGTGAAGTTTGGTCCAACCCAAGGCAGTTAGTCCAAAATCTAGATCTTCCCAAGGAAGAGCCGGACCATGAATTCTTTTGCCCTTATCGGGCAATAGGTAGCGAAGGGGGTTCTTAAATGACGGGGCAAAGTAATCATTAGATCCAAATACATAGAACGAGGGGATTCCTTCTAACGGCGCAAGCGCTTGAAGTAGTAAGGGGATTGACTCTCTATGAGCGATGTGATCCCCAGTCGAGATGATGAGGTCAGGTTTTAGCTCTACCCAACTCTTTATGAAATTCAAAGTGGCAATCTGATTTGGGGTCAGATGCAAGTCTGAGAAGTGAAGGATTCTAAGCGCCTCGGTCCCTTCACTTAAAAGGGGAACTTCAACCTCGCGCAGAACAAATCTCATAGGCGTGAGAAGATACTGCCATGTCGTTGAAAGATAAACTCAAAGCGGATCTGACTGAGTCGATAAGAAGTCGAGATGAGCTTAAATCATCCACAATCCGCATGATTCTGACTTCCATCACCAATGAAGAGGTTTCTGGGAAAGAGGCTAGAACCCTTACGGATGCCGAGATCATCACAGTATTAAGTAGAGAAGCTAAAAAGCGTCGTGAGGCAGCTGAGGCATTTGAGCAAGGAGGCGCAAAGGACCGAGCAGAACGCGAGCGAGCGGAAGGTGAAGTAGTTGCTTTATATCTTCCGGCACAGTTGAGTGAAACCGATCTGGCTAACTTAATCAAAGAGGCAATAGCATCAACTGGCGCGTCGGGACCACAAGGTATGGGCCAAGTAATGAAATTCCTACAACCAAAAGTAGCTGGCCGCATTGATGGCGCAAGAGTTTCAGCTGCAGTAAAAGAAACATTGGCAGTGCAGTCGTAGTTCTAGTAGTGCTACAGGTAAGAAATGGAGATTGAATGACTAAGTACGAATACGCAACAGTCCCTCTTTTGACTCACGCAACGAAACAGATTCTCGATACGTGGGGTTCTGATGGCTGGGAACTTGTCCAAGTAGTACCAGCGCCAGGCGGGGGTGATCAATTAGTTGCATACATGAAGAGAGCGGTTGCTTAGGTGTCGGTACGAGAGCGATTGAAGGAACTTGGTCTTTCGGTTCCCCTTGCCGCTAAACCAGTCGCGGCCTACCTACCTGCTTCAAGAACTGGAAACTTAATCTTCACAGCGGGTCAGCTTCCTATGCGGGATGGCTCTTTAGTTAAAGAAGGAAAAGTTGGTCACGAGGTAACCGTTGAGGAAGCGAAGGATCTCGCTCAACTTTGCGCGCTGAATTGTCTTGCCGCTGTGGAAACAATAACTCCTATCGAGAAAATTACGCGGATTATTAGAGTGGTTGGTTATGTGAATGGTGTCAGTGGATTTACTTCGCAACCAGCTGTGATGAATGGCGCGAGCGAACTTTTTGTAGCCTTATGGGGAGAGGCCGGCAAGCATGCCCGGAGTGCAGTAGGTGTCGCTGAGTTGCCACTTAATTCCCCTATAGAGGTAGAACTCACTGTTGAAATGGCGGATTAACCTTTTTACTTCCCGCGCTTGGCGAGGCGCTCGTAGTCAAGAACGACAACCGCCCGAGCTTCGAGGCGTAGCCAACCACGAGCGGCAAAATCTGCGAGGGCTTTGTTGACTGTCTCTCTTGATGCTCCAACCAACTGCGCCAACTCTTCTTGGGTGAGGTCGTGATTGACGTGGAAGCCATCATCCTTCTTTACACCGAAGCGCTCGCCGAGATCGATGAGCGCCTTGGCCACGCGCCCTGGGACATCTGAAAATACTAGATCGCTGACCACTTCATTGGTGCGACGTAATCTCTGTGCTAATCGAGCCAAGAGTTGAAGTGAAACTTCCGGGTGTGCAGTGACCCAGGGGATTACTTTGTCGTGACCAAGTGCGAGTAGACGTGTATCGGTTACCGCTGTTGCCGTGGCGGTGCGCGGTCCGACATCGAAGAGTGAAAGTTCGCCAAACATTTCGCCAGGGCCCAGAATGGATAGAAGATTCTCTCGTCCGTCACTACTTCTAGTCCCGAGCTTTATCTTTCCGTCGACTATCACGTAGAGGGTCTGGCCCTCATCTCCTTCGCTAAATAGCACCCCACCTTTGTTGATTTTCACCGTGGTCATTGCTGCTTTAAGCGTTGAGGCAGCGCTGTCATCAAGGGCAGTGAAGAGAGGAGCTCTTCGAACTACGGCTTCATCATGGGCGGGATCTGGTGCTTTTGCCATGTTTCCTACCTTATCGCCAAACCTAAGGCTGGCGAAATTCAAATTACTGAACACTATTTATTGGCCGATTATTGAAGATTCTCGCGTAATCTCAAACCGTGGCCAAAATCGCAACTAGAGGACTTAGCTCAAAGAGTAAGCAGGCACGAGCGATCTATGCACTCCTCAAACGGCGCTATCCGAACGTTCACTGTGAACTAAATTTCAATTCTCCATTCCAACTTCTCGTTGCGACAGTCCTAAGCGCACAATGCACTGACAAACGAGTCAATATGGTGACGCGGGATCTATTCAAGGTTTACCCCAGCGCCAAGGCAATGAGTCAGGCAAATATTCGAGAGTTACAAGAGCTGATTAAGCCAACAGGTTTCTTCCGCGCAAAGGCAAAGAACATCAAAGGACTCTCTCTTCAAATCATGGAAGAGTTCAATGGGCGAGTTCCAAGAACCATCGAACACTTGACAAAACTTCCTGGCGTGGGGAGAAAGACAGCCAATGTTGTCTTGGGACATGCATTTAATACTCCCGGAATAACTGTGGATACTCATTTTGGTCGGCTTTCGAGGCGATTCGGTTGGACGCAAGAAGAAGATCCAGTAAAGGTTGAATTTGAAGTTGGAGAACTTATCCCCCAAAAAGAATGGACAAATCTTTCACAGCGGATGATTTGGCATGGCCGCCGCATCTGTCACTCGAGAAAGCCGGCATGCGGTGCTTGCCCCCTCATTAGATTATGCCCCTCTTACGGAATTGGTGAGATGGATCCTGTCAAAGCAAAGAAGATGGTCAAGAGTGAAGAGGACTTTCGATGATTGTTGACTTGATCTGTTCGGCATTTCTAGCGATGGCCCTGATTTCTGGCTTTAGAACTGGTTTCATTCCATCTGTTTTTTCACTGATTGGTTACCTCGGCGGTGGGCTCGCAGGTCTCATTGTTGCCAAAAGATTGACTGAGGATTGGAGCGGTATCCCTTCGACAATCCTCTTTCTGGTGGTTGCGATTTTCCTTGGTGCACAGATAGGCCAGTGGCTTGCGAGAAGAATCGGTCGTGGCTTTAGGTCTCTCATAGGACCATTGAAAGCAATCGACGGCTTCTTGGGTGCGATCTTTACCCTTGCCCGAGCTCTTCTAGCTATCTATTTTCTAGTTTCACTGATTTCTTTAACAGGATGGGGTCAAGGCCTAGAGGTCATAGCCGATAGCCGAATAGTTGAAGAGATCGACCAACGCGTTCCAAGCGCACTTTCTCAACTTTTTGACGAGTTGCAGAATCAACTACCAAACTAAATTCGTGCAAAAACTTACATCAACAAGTGAGATAAAGATTAATCCTCAGAAGTTGGATGCGATAGACCCTCTTGAATAAGGCGCATGACATTTGGATCTGCCAAAGTTGTAGCGTCTCCAACCGCTCGATTCTCCGCGACATCTCGAAGCAGCCTTCTCATGATCTTGCCGCTTCTTGTCTTTGGTAGTTCAGGAACGATCATTATCTGCCTAGGCTTTGCGATTGCACCTATCGCCTTTGCTACATGTGATTTGAGCTCACTTGTGAGTTGATCGCCACCTGAGGTTGGAACCCCACCGCGCAAAATCACGAAGGCAACAATTCCTTGTCCAGTCATAGCATCACTCGCACCAACCACCGCAGCTTCAGCAACTGATTGATGTGAAACGAGAGCGCTCTCTACCTCAGTTGTTGATATGCGATGTCCAGAGACGTTCATGACATCGTCGACTCGCCCCAATACCCAGATCGCACCATCTTCATCGATCTTTGCGCCATCTCCTGCAAAATAGAGCCCGGGAAAGCGTGACCAATAAGTTTCTCGGTAACGATCGGGTTCACGCCATACGCCACGAAGCATTGATGGCCACGGCTTATCCAAGATGAGATAACCACCATGCCCGAGTCCGACTTCACTTCCCCTATCGTCGACGACCTTTGCACTGATTCCTGGAAGCGGGCGCATTGCAGAGCCAGGTTTGGTGGCAGTCACTCCAGGTAGTGGCGAGATCATGATTGCTCCAGTCTCGGTCTGCCACCAGGTATCAACGATGGGGCAGGAAGAATTTCCGACTACTTCTCGGTACCACATCCAGGCCTCTGGATTAATAGGTTCTCCGACAGAACCAAGGAGGCGAAGCGACGAGAGATCATGCCCTTTCGGATATTGATCTCCCCATTTCATCCAGGTTCGAATCAGTGTTGGTGCTGTATAAAGAATTGTCACTCGATACTTTTCGATGATTTCAAAGATGCGGCCCTTATGTGGCGTATCAGGCGTTCCTTCGTAGATGACTTGAGTTGCGCCATTCGCGAGCGGTCCATAGACAATGTAAGAGTGACCGGTCACCCAACCAACATCGGCGGTACACCAGTAGACATCTTTTTCGGGCTTCAGATCGAATACGGCATGATGGGTATAAGCGGCTTGGGTTAGATATCCGCCAGTAGTGTGAAAGATCCCCTTGGGTTTTGCAGTCGTTCCTGAGGTATAAAGAATGAAAAGTGGGTGTTCAGAATCAAAAGCTGGAGCGGCGTGATCGTCACTCTGACGATCAACGATTTCATTCCACCAAATATCTCTCTCTTTGGTCCAAGGAATCTCTCCATTGGTCCTTTTGACCACGAGGACATGTTGCACATTTGTTTCACCCTTAAGGGCTTCGTCAACCGTTGGTTTGAGTGGGAAAGGCGCCCCTTTTCTAAACCCACCATCAGCTGTGATGACTAGCTTGGCATCAGCATCTTGGATCCTCGCAAGGAGTGAATCCGCTGAGAATCCACCAAACACGACAGAGTGGGGTGCGCCGATTCTGGCACAGGCAAGCATTGCGATTACTGCTTCAGGAATCATCGGCATATAGATCGCTACACGATCTCCGTCTACAACGCCGAGCTCTAATAGCGCATTGGCACATTTCTTTACTTCGCTCAAGAGATCACGATAAGTAATCTTCTTCGAATCTCCTGGTTCACCCTCGAAGATGAGTGCTACTCGATCACTCAAACCATTAAGCACATGGCGGTCCAGGCAGTTGTAGGAAGCATTGATCTTTCCTCCGATAAACCACTCGGCAAATGGCGGCTCCCATTTCAAAGCTGTATGCCAAGGCTCAAACCAATCTAACCGACGCGCTTGCTCTTCCCAGAAAGCAGTTCGATCCTTCTCCGCTTCTTCGTAGGATGAGTTATTGACATTTGCTTGCGCAATGAAACTTGCCGAAGGGGGAAAAGTTCGATTCTCGGAGAGGAGGTTGGAGAGTGACTCTTCGCTCATAACGGTTGAGATTACCAGTGGCAAGTTATGCACACTAGCTCCTTGATGAAAGCTCCCTCTTCTTCGACTAGGTCAAAGATTCCCCCACTACTTGCTAACGAAACGGGAGTTTATGTACTTTCTATCTTCAACACTCAATGAACTTGCTCCATCCCTGATAGAGCGAATATTTAAGATCTACTTCTCACCTGTCTTCAGGGGGATTACCTCTTACATCTTTCATCAACTCATCAATATATGGGCGTTGCGCTGAAGCCTCGATTTCTCGGTCGAACTGTGAGCCAAATTCTTAGGCTTATCCCTCGGTGAGTGGGGCCGTTTGAGAGCGGCTAAAATACGGGGGCTCTCGGATTCAGCGATGCATGCGAGGTCGCCATATAGGGCCCCATGACGGTCCCACCATCGAGGAGTGAGAATGAACCAAGCGATGTTCGAACAGATGAAATCCGGTAAAGGATTCATCGCGGCCCTAGATCAAAGCGGTGGTAGCACACCTAAAGCATTGAAACTCTACGGTGTTGATGAGAGTGCTTATTCCAACGAAGCCGAGATGTTTGATCGTATCCACGAGATGCGAAGCCGCCTTATCACCTCGCCTGTCTTCAACGGCGATCGAGTTCTAGGTGCGATTCTTTTTGAAATGACCATGGAGCGAAGTATTGAGGGGTTAGGTTCGGCCGAATATCTCTGGCAGCGCAAGAGAGTTGTGCCGTTCCTCAAAGTAGATAACGGGCTCGCAGATGAAGCTGATGATGTTCAGATGATGAAGGCCATCCCTGAGCTTGGTGCTCGAATCGAAGCATCTAATCGTCACGGGGTCTTCGGTACAAAGATGCGTTCGGTAATAAATATGGCCAACGCCTCTTCAATTAGAAAGATCGTTGATCAACAATTCTCTATTGGTAAAGAGATCATCTCGGGTGGTCTGGTACCGATCATCGAACCAGAAGTGAATATCAAGTCATCCCAGAAAGCTGAGGCCGAGGCGATTTTGAAGGATGAGCTACTACATTTTGCTGCAAGTCTCTCCAGCAGTGAGAACATCATGCTTAAACTTTCGTTGCCGACAGTCCCAGATCTCTACAAAGAGTTAGTCGATCACCCCAGAGTCGTTCGCGTGGTGGCACTCTCTGGTGGATATTCTCGTGATGAGGCCAACGCGCTCCTATCGAAGAATCATGGCGTGATCGCGAGCTTTTCAAGGGCGCTCGCCGAAGGACTCTCTGCTCAACAGAGTGAGAGCGAGTTCAACGCAACACTCGATAAGACCATTCAGAGCATCTATGAGGCATCGCTAACTTAAACTCAATTTCCAGAGGGAAAACCCAGAAGGGCTCTTCAAGGCCCG
>Ga0194123_10007767_pt1 | contig 10551 bp, 12 predicted proteins | sample TA2MahsurfametaG_5_FD_155479 | JGI IMG/M metagenome (GOLD analysis project Ga0194123, IMG submission 155479) | Freshwater microbial communities from Lake Tanganyika, Tanzania - TA2015023 Mahale A surface | ecosystem: Environmental > Aquatic > Freshwater > Lake | place: Tanzania: Lake Tanganyika... | reverse complement strand
GATTGGTTTGTGTGGTCGTACAAAACGCCAGCACCAACGAAGTTTTGATGGTCGCTCGGGCAAATGCCGAGGCTTTGGTCAAGACTAAAGAAACAGGTCTAGCGCACTTTTTCTCGCGCAAACGCAATTCACTTTGGAAGAAGGGCGAGACTTCAGGCAACACCCAGCGGGTGCGCGAAATCTTTTGGGATTGTGACAAAGACACCGTTCTCTATCGCGTCGAGAGCGACGGCCCTGCGTGTCACACAGGTGAAGCGACTTGCTTTAAATCAGGCGGACGGGTGTGGCCCGCTTAGAGGCGGCAGCCATGCAAGTCGGTGATGAGAATGCCGCGGGCACCGACGGCGTAGAGATCGTCCATTACCTGGTGCATTTGATTTCGCTCCACTAGGGCACGTACCGCTACCCACCCTTCTTTGTGCAACGGCGCAACAGTTGGTGACTCAAGCCCAGGTGTGATGGCAACTGCTCGTGCAAGCTGCGCGCTCTCGATGTCGTAATCGACCATCACGTATTTGCGAGCGACTTGCACGCTGCTTAGGCGACGAGTGAAACGGTCGAGCTCGTCGCTTGGTTTGGTGCCAGCTCGCAGCACCAAAACTGCCTCACTAACCAAAATGGGCTCACCGATTACGGCAAGGCCTGCCTGCTGCAGTGTCGTGCCCGTGTCAACTACGTCTGCCACGGCGTCAGCCACACCAAGTGCAACTGCGTTTTCAACCGCGCCATCTAACTCGACCACGGTGGCTGAAATGTCGTTTGTATCGAGCCAGTTTTGCAAGAGGCGTGGGTAGGCAGTGGCGATGCGCTTGCCCGAAACATCGGCTGCTGCTGCCAATGGCACAGCCAAGGTGAACACCGAATCGCCAAAGCCCAGCGACATGGTCTCGACTACGTCTGCACCAGAGTCGAGCACGAGGTCGCGACCAGTGATGCCCACGTCTAATGTGCCGCGGGCTATATATATAGCGATGTCGCGCGGGCGCAAAAAGTAGAACTCGACGTCGTTTTGCGGGTCTCGCACCACCAAATCACGCGGGTGGTGACTGCGCAAGTAACCCGCCTCACGCAACATCGATTGTGCGGGCTCAGCTAATTGACCCTTATTTGGCAAGGCAATCTTTAACATCTAAAGCGCCCCGGCGTTCACAGAATTCATAAGTATTTGTAAACCTGCTCGGGCTTAACGCCAGTACTAAGCATCAAAACCTGAACGTGATAGAGCAACTGTGAAATCTCTTCGGCAAGTCGTTCGTCTGATTCGTGTTCGGCGGCCATCCAGACCTCAGCAGCTTCTTCTACGACCTTCTTGCCGATCTGGTGGGTGCCCTCAGCTAATGCTTTAACGGTGTGGCTAGTGGCGTCTTGGCGAGCCACCAAATCGTTGAGTTCTAACCACAATTCGTCGAAATTCTTCACCCTCGAACCTTATGTGAGTGTGGCCTCTAGGCCTACGCGAGTACGGTTTTGGGCATGCCACCACGCAAAGCAACCGCACGTAAAGCGGCCGCGCGCAAAACGACCGCGCGCCGCTCGACTTCTCGCAAGACGACCAAGCGCGCGCCTGCTCGCACAACACGCGCCAGCAAAGCCAAGAGCCTCAAGACCCACCCGCTGCACAACCCAAACCCGTGGTCAACCAGAAAGCCACAGTCAATCATCTTGACCATCACCGTCATCGTGATTCTGGTCGGGGTGATCGCTGCCGCCCTTGACTACATCTCGGCGGCACGCGGCGGTGTAGTGCCGGTGCTGATGCTGGCCGTCGCCCCGATATTGGCCATCTATTACATCTGGTACTTCAACTTCAATAAGGCGCGATAGCCCCAGCTGCTTTAAGCGCGTAACCAACCGCGTGGCCAATTAGCAACGCAAACAACACCGTGCCTAAACCAACGGTGCCCCCCAATAACCATCCGATGACCAACACACTGGCCTCTAGCCCTAGGCGAACCCACGCAACCGGCCAACCGGTTCGATCGTGAATACCAGTCATCAAACCGTCCCTAGGGCCAGGCCCGAGATTGGTCGTTAAGTACATACCGCTCCCGACACCGATGATCGCGATTCCAAACAGAACCATCGCAAGTGCCACCCACCAGTTCGTTTGAGCTGGCACCAACCAAACCGTCACTTGTAATGCGACGGCGATGATCACCGCATTCGCGATGGTGCCAAGCCCGGGCTTCTCACGAAGTGGCACCCACAACAACAACACCATCAAGCTCGTCAAGAACGTTGCTAAGCCGATCGATACTGGCAACTGAACCGAGAGCCCTTGGGCGAAAACAGTCCAGGGGCTAACGCCTAAGCCCGATACGACGAGTAGGCCTTCGCCAGTTCCAAACAACCAAAGACCCGCAACTAGCACCACCAACGTCAAAGGCTTGGCACGCCATCGACTACTGGCACGCCACTTAACCCAAGGGATCGTGCGAGACGGACTTAAGAATTCAAGCCACGCAGGGACGCGCTTACTGATTCTTGTTTTGGAAGCGAGTGGCTTCTTATCATTCACCTTCAAAACATAGTGGTCGCAATTATGATGAAAATGTGAAAGCACGTCGTGATTGGCGCGTATGGCTACAAATTGGCACGCTAGGTTTCGGCGGCCCCGCCGGACAGATCGCGTTACTTCAAAGAGAACTAATCGAAAAACACAAGTGGATCTCACACGATGAACTAAGCCGCACCATTGCGCTTACTTCGATAATCCCCGGGCCAGAAGCCCACCAAACCGCTACTTATATAGGCCTAAAGCGCTCTGGGCTAAAGGGTGCACTAACTGCTGCGACGCTATTCATTGCCCCGGGCGCGGTGATTACCGCTGCTCTTGCCGGGCTGTACTTGGCCGCGGGTGATCTACCCGTGGTTCGCGGCGCACTGCAAGGTTTGCAGGCCAGCGTCATCGCAATAATCGCAGCCGCACTGATTTCTCTTGGTAGGCGTGCGCTGGTTTCGAAACTGTTGTGGTTGGTCGCAGGCGCGTCTTTCATCGCAAGCTTCTTCTTGGGCATTCCTTTCATACTGGTGGCACTGGCGCTAGGAACCGCCGCTTTTGCCGTGCGGCCCGAACTAGCAACTCACCCCGAGACGCCGACTTTGCAATCTGTGCAGCTTGGCCGCCTAATCGATAAGCCAAAGCGAGTTGTCGCGATTGGCGTCAGCCTTTTAGCTCTAGTCGCGGTTTGTGTACTGGCCATAAATATTTGGACGGGGTCTGACTCGCGCTGGGGTTCACTTGCATGGGTTCTACTAGTTAGTGCTTACACCCTCGGTGGTGCCTACGCGATAGTTGATTACGCATCCCAAGAGTTCGTAATCAATTACGGCTGGCTTAGTGCAACCGACATGAGCGTTGGCTTAGGCCTAGGCGAATCAACCCCAGGGCCATTGATTTTGGTGCTTGAGTTCGCATCAATATTGGCTGCTGCCACCGACCCTTTCTCTTTACTACCGATCTGGTTGGCTGGCGCGCTAGCGGGGCTGCTTGCAGTTTTCGTACTCTTTGCGACTTCGACCGGGATCATTTTGAGCATTGCCCCATTTACCGACCGACTACTTGCGTCAGCGAGGCTGCGTCAAGCCATGCGAGTCATCTCAGCTGCAGTAGTGGGGGTGTTAGTAAGTCTTGGCCTGTCGTTTGCAATCACCACGTTCTTTGGTGAAGTAGAACTAACAAGGTTTGGTGACTTAGTTCAAGTACTTACCCCAACTCTCGATTCAATCTATTGGCCAACGGTCTTGATTGGCGCGCTTGCCGCCGTCCTGCTATTTAGGCTTCGTTTGCCTCTATGGCAAGTGGCCTTGATTTCGGCCGGCGTTGGGGCCTTAATTCACTAAGCGAGCTCACTAGCCGCATCGAACCGAGCCAGTTAGTGGCTAGATGGTGACGGTGTCGATCACGAACCGGTAGCGAACATCACTGTTAACCACCCGGTCGTAGGCCTTATTTATATAGTCGGCGTCAATTACTTCGACATCGCTCACGATGTTGTGCTTACCGCAGAAATCGAGCATTTCTTGGGTCTCTTTGATACTGCCGATCATCGAGCCTGCCAAAGACCTGCGCATCTCAAGTAGCGAGCCGGCGTTGATTGGCGCGGGTTTACCGGGCAACCCGACGATGACCAAGGTGCCGTTTAACTTGAGGAGCTTTAGAAACCGATCTATATCTACGTCTGCTGAGACGGTATTGATGATGATGTCTTGGGTCTTAGTTAACGCACCTAGGGCAGCTTCATCGTGGGTGTTGACGAATGCATGAGCGCCAAGGGCTAAGGCGTCAGCTTTCTTAGAATCGCTATGACTTAGCACTGTGACATTGGCACCCATGGCCGCGGCGAACTTCACGGCCATGTGCCCGAGCCCACCTAAGCCCATGACAGCGACGTTTTTGCCGGGGCCAGCACCCCAATGTCGAAGCGGTGAATAAACAGTGATTCCCGCGCACAAAAGTGGCGCCACACCTGTGGGGTCAAGGTTCGCAGGGACTCTCATCACATAATCCGCGTCAACCACGATGTTCTTCGAATAACCGCCAAAATTAAGAGTCTTGCCGTCACGCGCAAAGTCGTTATACGTCTGTGTCATGCCTTCAAGGCATTGGTGGCTCTCGCCTGATTGACAGTTCTCACACTTTCTACATGAATCGACGTAAACCCCTACGCCAACTGGCTCACCTACTTTGAACTCGGTTACATCTTTGCCGACAGCCGCAACCGTGCCCATGATCTCGTGCCCAGGCACCATAGGGAACTTCGCGGGCCCCCACTCTTCTCGAACCTGATGAATATCAGAGTGGCAAATGCCTGCATAAGAGATGTCTACTGAGACGTCTCGAGCCCCAATTTCTCGCCTATCGAATTCCCATGCAGCTAGCGGAGCGCTTGCAGATTGCGCGGCAAAGCCTTTTGTTTTACCCACCTTTAATTACTGGCTCCATGTCGCCCTGGGCGATTTCTTCGACATCTTGAGCTGACACGTCAGTTCGGTCGATCCACTTGCCCACCATCTTTTCGACCTTCTCTTCTGCGGCGGCGCGCTTGGGCGTGGGCTGTGTTTCAGCCACTGCCCAACGGCGACGCGTCTCCCACTCGAGTTCGCGGGCGCGCAAGGCCTCTTGCACAGCCGCCATTTCTTCGTCAGTCGCTTCAAGGCTAAAGACTTTTCGCACCGCTTCAGGGGTCTCTCGGCGGTAATCGTGGCCACCTTCGTCGAATACCCCAGGCGTTGGGGTGAGCGCATTTTGCATGTCAATGAATGTGGCGATGAAGGTGACGATTGGCATCCACTTGGTGTGCCGAGGCGCACCTGGCGGTCTGGTGTCGTTGGGCCCAAGCCAATCAGGCTGGCGCCAAATGACAGAGGTTCCAAATTTTGGAATCGGGTCGTCGCCATTTTGAAGCAACAGAAAGTCAACTTGGCTCTTTTGATCATCAGGCAAGTTGCGCCAATCGCGCACAGCCCGCGGCATGTAGACGGTGCCTGGGCCAACTTCTGGCGGAACGCTCACGCTGCGATCACCCCAGAGCTCTTTCTTCCAGTCGGTGGCAGCTGGGGTGCCGATCCAGACGGCTGCGTCTAAGCCAACACCTTCTGGGCCAGTGATGCCTTGACCTTTGAACATGTCTTCACTTACTTGCGAGCCCAAGGATTCACCGAACATCAAGATTTTCGGACGTTTGCTGCGCGGCATCGCAAGCAGGCGCTTCATGATTCCGTTAAGAACCATGCGCGTTTGGTTCGTGCCCTCGGGAACCTTCGTCAAGGAAAGTGCAGAGGGCAGAACTGAGTACTGAATTGCAGCCGAGGCGCAGTTGCCCTTGGTTAAGTATTCGAGGGTTTCACACGCTACGTAATTGACATAGCCCGAACCGGTAGGTGAAAAGAGCGCAAAATAGGGGCGCTCTAGTGCCCTCGTCCGATCTATTTCTCTCAAAAGCAATTCAGCGCGCTCTTCAGGGCTTGATGCGGCTTCGAGTGAGGCATAAACGCGAATCGGTTGTTTGGCTTTTGTAGTGCCCATGACGTGATTGATTTCTTCTGGGGTTAGAACCATTGAAAGCCAACGACGTGACTCGCGAGTTTGGTCGTTCCACGAACTAAACGAGCCGGGGCCACCCGTTACTTCTGGAATGTCTGGTGGTGTTGCGTGGGCGGGTTCGACTGCGGTGCCAGGTTTCGACAACAAATAACTAGCTGCCGTTAGGCCACCCCAACCGATGGCAGCCAGAGTTGCTGCAGACCCGATACGGCCAATGGTTCGGTGATCATCAACTTGACCACCCAAAGTCTTTGCAGCTGCGTTGGCAACTACCTCTGCGATTTTCGACTCAAAGCGGCCGGCTAAACCGAGGAATGCACCAACTACCAAACTTGACGCCATCGCTTTTGGAACCGAAACTTCGCGAACATCGTCTTCGTGCGGACGGTTATCTGGCGCATCGAGTGCACCTGCCGTTGGTTTCTTGCTCATCGTGTAGCGGTAAGTGGCTGCGGTTGTGCCCAGTGTTGCTAACAAAGTCACGGCCGTTCGCGCCTTACCACCGACGATGCCAAGTAGGCCTGCACCGATGCCTGCTGCTGCAGCAGAGCCGAGCCCCATGGCGGCAAGACGTGCGCCCGAGCGCGCTTTTGACTCGTGCTGCTTAGGCGGCAGTGCTCTTAGCGCGGCAACTGATGCAGCAACAACACCTGCGTCAACGACGGCGCCGGTGACTACCCGTCCAAACATCGAAGATGAGGCACCTGGCAAGCGGTCGGCAATGGAACGCAAGAACGAATGCGCTGAAACGCCCCACTGATACCCGACAGTCGCAGCCACGCCACTGATAATCGCTTGGTCGCGAGTGCCACGGCTTAAAAGATTTGGTTGGTAGGACAGCCCGGTGTAGTAGGCACCAAGCAATAGACCGGCTCGTGAAGAGACGTCAATTGAACCCTGATCAAGGTCACCACTTGATTGCGCGCGAGCGATTTCTTGGTTCGGCAACGCACGGCCAGTGTTCTCCTTAGCCATTGATGACTCTTAGCCCCGCCAAGCCTGAATCGCTGCGTTAGCTACCCGAGCTACGCCATTTTTTTGCTTAGTGCTAAGAGGGGTGACTTGGCTGTTGGAATACATCGTTTGAATAACGACACTGCCTACCAAAGAGTAAATGGTGAGGTTGTCCGTGCCGCTGCCGACGGTTGCATCGTTTTGCGGTTCTTGGTTTAAAAAGTCAGTCTCGACATAAACGCTTGGCTGGCCATTAAATGTCACGCTGGCAAGTTGGCCATTGCGATATGAATTGGTGTACGAACTATCGGGCACATCGCCGTCGCCAGGTGTCGTAGTGGTCTTGGTGCCTTTGCACTTTTTGGCGCGCTCTTTAATGAGATCAAAAGTCTTAGATGCCGCCGAAGCGGTCGAAAACTCATTAACCGTGACTGATAAAGATGTGTATCTGAAGTTCTTCTGATTCGTCGTTAGAGATGGGTCAGAGTTGTAACTCCCGTTGTAAGACGACACAGGGGCCTTGACGGCAACTTGTTTGAACTCGTCAGGGTCTGAGGTCGGGATGCCGCTGCAGAGATAGATTCGCTGTGACTTGCTACCCGGAAGAACGTAGAAATTCAGCTTGTCCGTCATGGGACCAAGAGATTTCGGGATCACGGAATGTTCGATCATGTGAGTGGCGGCGTACCCGTAACGCTCTTTGTCGTAGGCGCTGGACTGCGTCGCGGTCGCTAGAGCCAGCAGTGACACGGTGGCGCCGAGGGCAATAACGCGTGGGGTTTTACGAAACACTGTCCGCAAGCCTAATCAGCACAATTACTGGGTGAACGAGAGCCCCAGCCGCCCCAGTTTGAACGAGGGTTCGGCATCTGGCGGGCGGGCGTCACGGTGGCGCTCAGATCTTCGAGCGTCACGATGGCGCTCAGACCTTCGTGCGTCACTTGATTTAGATCGCTCGAAGTTGCAGTGGCGCTGGGCTGCGATCGGGGCCGTTCTTACGAGTGTTGTGGTGGCCATCGGTATAGCAGCCGGGCGAGACGACTTCGTGGTTTCGGTCGCGATAGGCATGGCGTTTACTGCTATCGCCAGCGTTGGTGCGCTCGAAGGTGACAAGTGGCGATCGATGTTGTGGGCGACATTTTGGATGTCGATTGCTGCCACTGTCGGGCAATTGCTTTCACAAGCTGGTGACTGGCGAATTCTTTACATCGCGATTGCGGGTTTTGTTTTCGGATTCCTCGGTATTGCAGGTGCTAGGGCGAGTTTGATCGGGGTTTTATCACTCGTTGTCTTCATCGTTTTCAATGGCGGTGGGCAGTCGGGGTCGCTTAGTGCGGCGTTGGTGACGGGGTCTGCACTCGCGATGGGCGGGTTGCTCATATTCGTGGCCGGGGCGATCACCAAGATCGCAAATAGTCGCTCGATTCTTCGTGAGTCTCGTCCGAGGCCTGGTTTTCTTACGCGGGTTCGAAATACCGAGCTTCGCGGTGAGTACTTGCGCCATGCAACACGACTTAGCATCGCGCTGGTAATCGCTGGGGCAATCGCCTTTTGGTTCAAGCGTGAATTCGACTTCCCTCATGATTATTGGATTCCGATGACTGTGGCGTGGGTTGCCCGTCCTGATTTCGACGGAACTGTCTCTAGGGTCATTGCGCGGGTGGTAGGCACGGTAGTTGGTGTTGCAGCCGCCGCACTTGGAATAGAAATTCTGGACGCACAAGGTTTTGGGTTAACTGTTCTAGTCGGTATTGGCACTTGGGTGGCGTTGGTGTTTGTTTGGTCGAACTACGCGGTGGCCGTAATTGGTGTGACGATTTTGGTGCTGTCGTTATTTGCGGTTGAAGGTGATCGCTCATGGACTTCACTTGGCGTGCGCTTACTAGCGACAGTCATTGCTGGTTTGATCGTGATTGTTGTGAGTGAGCTTTGGCGCAAAGACGGCGTTGAGGGCGCTAGGTGAATCGGTTACTTGCGTGGGCTGATAATTTTCAGGCCAACAGCCGCGCACTCGCTTACGTGGTTGGTGTCGCCAAAAAATATGGTGACGACAACGCAAGCCAATTTGCTGCGCTAATGACTTATTACAGTTTTTTGAGCATTTTCCCGTTGTTGCTCGCCACGGGTGTGGTGCTTAGCATCATTTTGGACGGTGACCCTGCGTTACAACAAGACATCTTCGATGAGCTAATCGGTGACCAACAGGTTCGACAAGACCTAGAAAACGCGATCAGTCAGGTGAGCTCTGCTGCGTGGTGGGTTTTGCTACTGAGCCTGGGGGCGTTCTTATTTAGCGCACTTGGTGGGGTTTCAGCCGCGTATACGGCGTTGAACGCGATTTGGGCAGTACCCGTTCGAGAGCGATTGGCATTCGCGCCGCGGTATCTGCGGATGTTGGGGGTTTTGGTTGTGACTGTGGTTGGGGTGCTCTGCGCTGTGGTTTTGAACGTGCGCGTTTTGCCCGAAACGAGTTCAGGTTTATGGAGGTTTATTTCGATTTTTGTCAGTGTCGGAGTGGTGATTTTGGTTTTTTGGTTGAGCACGAAGTTGTTGCTGCGCGTGCAGCCTTCTGGGGTTGGGTTGGCAATTGCTGCGATTGTTGGCGGGGTCGCGGTGGCTGCGTTCGCCTTGAGCTTCTCGATGTTGATTGGTTTGCTGATATCTCGGGCAGGGCCCGTTTACGGCGGGTTGGCGTCGGTTGTTGGTGTGTTGGCTTTCTTCTTCTTGACGATGCAGGCTGTTGTTATTGCAAGTGAGGCTGGGTCAGTTTGGGCTTGGCGTTTGTGGCCGCGTGGGCTTGATTTAGCCGTGGCGCGCGCAGGGGATTTGCGGGCCTACGAGGTTTACGCGCAAACCGGTTTGCGCGCCCCCGGTGAACAAATCACCGTCAAGTGGCAAGGCCCCACCGCCCCGTAATTCACCACCGCTTTCGCGGCTGACGCGCACGAACTACTAAGTGGCCGTATTTCTGCCGAGCAGCTTCGCCTGAGGTGCCGAGCAGTGCACCGATTAGTGCCCATGAAGCCCCCGAAGAGCGCGCTGTCGTTACTGCCTCGAGCAATTCGCGCTCAGCTGCAACTTTCTTCTTAGCTGCCGCACGAAGCTTGCGTAAAACTTGCGGATCGATCTCGCTAGCTAGTGCCGGGTCAGCATTCTCGAAGAATCTCGCATAGTCATCAGTGCTGCTACAGATTTCTTTCACGCTCTTAGGCACCCTCACCCCTTAGAAACTTTTGGCGCGCGCGCATGGCGTGAACGATTCGACTTTCACCCGACAGCAACGACACCAACGCAACGTAGGCACGAGGTATGACAATAACAAGTTAACTTGTGATGTCAAATCCGGCCGGCCAGTTTTGTGCCGGTAACTATGCTCGGAGAAGTTCTCGGCGGCCGAGAGTCGAAAGGTGCCGGCGGCTAGACATGGGGGGGTTGTGGGGAACTGGGCGTATGACGTGTTTTGGGGTGGGGCGACTCGGTTCACCACGGTCACGCACAAGTTCATCGACAAAGTCACTGGCGGAAAGTTCTGGCGGCACTTCCCCGGCGGT
>Ga0194123_10007766_pt1 | contig 10551 bp, 9 predicted proteins | sample TA2MahsurfametaG_5_FD_155479 | JGI IMG/M metagenome (GOLD analysis project Ga0194123, IMG submission 155479) | Freshwater microbial communities from Lake Tanganyika, Tanzania - TA2015023 Mahale A surface | ecosystem: Environmental > Aquatic > Freshwater > Lake | place: Tanzania: Lake Tanganyika... | reverse complement strand
TCTCCAACTCACCTCGACCAAGCGCGTCGGAGACGAATTGTTTTGCGTGTTCAATCGATGCGCGTGATGCGCTCGCGCACAACACGCACCAGTTCCTCCTGCCCCGTGTCGAAAAAGTGGCTTGCACCCGGCACCGACACGAAATCTACCGCCACTGAGGGCGCACAAGGGCGCGCGACCAAATCCTTCACCACCGCTTCCGGCACCAGCGAGTCATCGGAACCATGCACGATCAGTCCTGGGGTCCGCCACTCCGTGACAAAACTGAAATCCAGGTTATTTGCCGGCGGCGCGACAGCAACGAAGCCATCCACACCGCCCTGTTTAAACAGCAATTGTAGCCCTATCCAAGAGCCGAAAGAAAAGCCCGCGACCCATTTCGCTCCGGCCTGTGGGCACTCCGCGCACAGCCAAGCCCAAGCAGCTTGAGCGTCAGCCAACTCCCCTGCCCCACCACTGAACTCTCCCGTACTGCGTCCCACCCCGCGAAAGTTGAAGCGCAGCACACTGAAGCCCGCGTCTTGCAACGTGGTAAATAGCGAGTACACCACCAACGTGTTCATCGTCCCGCCAAACTTGGGATTTGGGTGCAGCACAAGCGCGATGGGAGCGGCTGGCGACGCCGCGCGATGGAAGCGACCTTGAAGCAAACCGCTTGGCCCAGCAATGAAAGTAGGTGGCATCTTTTTATAGCCGTTTTACTGGGTAAGTTCAAAAATTGCTTAGACAAAAAATTAATAATCTTTGTCGCAGCCTGAATATTTTAGAGTTTTAAAGATTTGTTTTGCTTCATTGGCGATTTGTGCGAGGTTTCATAATATAAATTTTTGTTTATCCCAATTTTTCACTAAAAGAATGATCATGAAACATCGTAACCTTGGTTACCTGATAGCACTAATTTTTGCGGGCGTATACAATGTCCTTTCTGCAGAACCAACAACTACCCCTGCTATCCGAAAAGCCGCTATTTTTGTTGATAATCGAGCTGGTAAGGGGATGGATGCAAAGGTAGTAGTATTAGAAGATTTAATCAGCAGCCGAGTGGCCAGTCTTGGCTTCCAACTCATAAACCGAGAGATCGCGATTAATGCGTTAAAAAATTACTCTTCCGAAAAGTTGAATTCCACCAAGCAAATAACAGCCGGAGCGGAACTGGATCAATTGCTCACCGATAACACCTCCGCGCTGCGGTTGGCGCAGAACCTGGGCGCGGACCTGGTCCTGCACGTCTCGATTGCATCGCTGGGCAGCGAGAAGAAAGACTACGAGGACAAGGATCTGAGCGTTCGAACCGTCAATCTGAGCCACATCCTGCGGGTGAGCTACAAGATCGTGGAGGGGTGGGGCGGAGGCGCTTTCATGGGGGACACGGTCCGCGTGGGAAAGACGACGCGCTTCACGCCCAACCTGACGACACAGGACTCCGACGTGATAAACGAACTGCTCGACGAAGCCTCGTTGAAAGTGTGCGAGCACATCGGCAAGCGCGGTGCCGTGATCGCCGCCGGCGTGGCGACCCGGCCCAACTTCGTCAAGGTCACGATCAGCCCCCGCATGACCGATCTGGCCAATCTGCCCATCACCGTCCCCAAGATTGAAATCGGAGAAGATGGCAAGCCGGTGGTGCGCGGCCAGCTCACCGCCGCCCAGGCGATGGATGTAAACGTGGACCTGGACGGGGTTTCCATCGGCTCGGCTCCCAACTCGTTCAACGTCCCGCCCGGCCTTCACAAGCTGCGCCTCTCGCGCGAGGGCTTCCGGGACTGGGTGAGAACCATCAACTGCTTCGAGGGCCAGTTGCTGGAGGTGTCCCTGCAAATGACCGAGGCCGGCTACCAGCGCTGGAAGGACAACACTGGCTTCCTGCAGCAGTTAGAAAATAACCGCAAGCTCACGGATGCCGAGGTCAAAATCATGGAGGGCAAGGCCAAACTGCTCGAGCAGAGCGGCTTCCGAATTGATATCCAAAACAAGTCCACGAACACGCCGCTAGTCGCGCCAGAAATCAAGCTCTTCAAATAACCTCAGACCTCCGCAGCTATGAGAACCGTATTTTCTTCCTCCATCCTGTTTGCCCTTGGCCTGCTGGCTACCTATAACCCGCTCCTGTATGCACAGGAGAAGGCGACCTTGGGTGTGTTGGCCATCCGCCCAAATCCGGCTGTAGTGGAAGCCACAGCCAAAGCCGGCAAGACCACGCAGATGAACCGCGTGCTCCAGTCCATGGACAGCCAGTTGATTGACCGGATAAACGCCACGCGCAAATTTGAGATCGTTGGACGCAGCGATCTCAAGGACGTGCTGCGGGAGCAGTCCTTGGCCGCGTCGGGCAACGTGGACACGCTGGATAAAAACGCAACCAAGCAGTTCAAGCTCGTAGGTGCGAAATACGTCCTCATCGCCACGGTGGATGATTTTCAGGACTTCGTGGAGAAGGCGACGTTTCAAGGCATCGGCACAAGCGCGACCAAACGGGCCATCCGGCTCTCGGCCGTCGGCAAAATTTATGACTCCACCACCGGCAAGCTGCTCGAGTCGGCCAATTTCCAAACTAGCCAGAAGGACATCACAGAGAACCGCAGCTTCTCGGTCAATGACGGCGAACTGAGCGACGAACTGCTGGTGGCCATCGCACGGGAGATGGCGGACCGCATCGCCAACCGCGTGGCGGATGTTATCTTTCCCGCCAAAGTGGTCGCCAAACGCGACAAACAGATCACTGTCAATCGCGGCGACGGCACGGGCATCTCGGTGGACCAAGTCTGGAACGTTTACGCTGTGGGTGAGGAGTTGTTTGATCCGGACACCAAAGAATCGCTGGGCAAGGAAGAAGTCCTGGTGGGCAAGGCCCGGATCGTCAGCGTGCAGCCCAAAACCGCCACGGCGGAAACATTGGAGGACAACGGAATTACTAACGGAGCCATCCTTCGGCTGCCACCGCCCAAGAAGGCTCCGGCCCAATGACACTTTCCCGCAGGGAGAGGATTTGCAGCAAACCGAAAACAGACGAATGAAAACACAAACAACTCATGGATTCCGCCTGGCAGTGTTGAGCTGCCTAGCTCTGACGCTCGCCACCGGGTGCCAAACCTACTCGACGCAAAACAAAAAGAGCTCCGACCTGTGGCGGCAAGGTCAAGTCAAGGCCGCTGCCGCCGAGTTCGGCGTCAAGGCGGCCAAGGAAAAGGACAGCAAGGACACCGTGATCTGGCGTTTGGAAGAAGGCGCGGCCCTACGGGCGGACGGACAGTTCAAGGAAAGCAACACGGCGTTCGAAGCGGCAGAGGAGAAAATCAACAAGTTTGACGAGGGGGCTAAGGTCAAGGTCGGCAGCGAAGCCGTGGCGCTGCTGTCAAACCAGGCTCAACTGCCTTACGAGGGCTACGCCTACGATAAGATCATGCTCAACACTTACAAGGCGCTGAACTACCTTCACCTCGGCGAACCAGACAAGGCGCGCGTCGAATTCAACCGCGCCCTGCAACGGCAGGAGGAAGCGGTGGAAATCAACAAGGCGCGCGTGGAAAAAGCCGAGGCGGCGGCGGCGAAAGACGAGAAAGGTAAAGAAGCTGCGGATAAGGCGAGAGAGAATCCAAAGCTAAAGTCTCAGCTAGAAGGGAACTATGCTTTTTTGGATAAATGGCAAGCAGAGGCTATTTACAAGAATCCTGCTGCTCTTTATTTGCACGGACTTTTTTTCATGGCCACTGCCACTGGGCCAGCAGATAAAGAACTCGCTAAAACGTCATTTGATCAAGTTGCTGCGATGTCAAAAGACAATAAATTTATTCAACAAGATCAAGAAACAATTAGGCAATCACTCGCGGGTCAGGCTCAAACAGCCACCACTTACGTATTGTTTGAGACTGGCATAGCTCCGATGCGCGACCAAATTCGGATTGATCTGCCACTGATCCTCGTCGGCGTCAGGGGGGTGTCCTACACTGGAGCTGCCTTTCCTACGCTCAAGCCGCAGGACGGCCACCTCTCCCACTTGGAGGTGACTGCGGGAGAGACCAAAGAAACCACGGCGTCGCTAGCGAACATGGACGCTATCATCGGGCGCGAGTTCAAGGATGAACTGCCGACGATCATCACCAAAACCATGGTGACCACTCTGGCCAAAGCGGTGAAAACTTACTTTAGCAACAAGGCTGCGAAGGAAGCCGGGGGAAGTTATGCCGAGCTAGCCTCGATCCTCGGGAACGCGCTGTATGACGCTGGCACGAACATCGCCGACACGCGCACATGGACCACGCTGCCGAAGGAGTTTCAAGTTTGCCGCATCGCCACTCCCGCCGATCGAAAGCTCGTGTTAGGCGACGGTCAGATGAAGACGGAGGTCACAGTCGGAGATGGGACGGTCAACCTCATCTACGTCAAAGCCATTAATTCCTACACTCCCTTGATTGTCACCCAAGTAAAACTCAAATGAAAATGCTCGTGCCCCAACCCAAACTCATCCTCGCCGCCGGCGCGGGCCTCCTGCTGCTCACGGGCTGTGCCACCACCGTAAACACCGTCGAACGGGCAACCCCTGTTGGTGAGCGACAGATGGTAAATGATAAACGCATAATCACCGATTCAAGCCTGAACCGCGCCGTACGCATTGTTGGCATAAACGAAACTGCGGGCGAGTTTTTAAAAGTCCAAGTTGAATTACTAAATACCACTAGATCGATGAAAAGTTTTAACTATCGTTTTGAGTGGTTTGATGCTACCGGGAATCAAGTGTATAGCCCTATCACCACTGCAATCTCACGCCAAATCGAGGGGGGCGAGAGCATCTTTATCAGCGCGGTTGCACCATTAGCTACCGCAAAGGATTTCCGCATTAAGTTAATTGAGAGCACAAGATAATTACCAAAATATCAACCATGGTAAAAACAAATGAAATCACCTAAACCCGTACAAATTCTTTGGTCACTTGGTTTCGCTTCTTTTTTGATATCGGGCTGTGCCAGCCCTCAAGCAACCTACGTAGACCCAAGTGGCTCACGCACTATTACCTCGGTGGGAAATATCAACATCCAAGACTATGCGAATGCAGCGGATGCAATGGTTGGCTCGTTAATCGAAGGAGTCATCAATGCTGGAAAGCTAGAATCGCCTGGTGGGCAGCCTGCTATACTTGCGATTAGCCGAATTGTTAACAACACTAGTCAGCATTTGGACACCGACATGCTTGTGAAAAAAATTCGTGTCGCTTTAAATAAAACCGGCAAAGTTCAAACCACCACCACCATGGGGCTGGGTGGTCAAGCTGAGGACCCTCTGGCGCAAGGTATAAGGCAACAAACCGAATTTTTTCAGGACAAAAAATCTACCCGGTTACCAGATTACTCCCTCTCAGGCAAAATTATTGAACAAAGAGAGCAAGCAGGAAACGTTCGACAAAGCTCCTTTATCTTCCAACTTTCGTTAACGAGCAAGGGTGGTGTCGCCGTTTGGGAGGAGGAAAAGACCATCACTAAACAAGGTAAGAGGTCGACCGTCGGTTTTTGATCATAATTAAGATGCGATCATTGAACATAAAACCACCATTAGTAATGAAATCTGATTTTTTTGCAAACTTTGTTCCTGCTTTATTGCTTGCCGGGGTTGTTCTGACGGGATGCGCAACTGATTCTAATCGAGTAGGGATTACCAATCCTAAACAAATTGGCCCTGTAGTCGGGCAAACTTTAGGCGCAGGGGTGGGGGTGGTCGGCGGGAATGCAGTTGGAGGCGTTGTCGGGTTTGGTGAGGGCGTCGCTGTCGGTGCTCAGGCTCCGTTTAATAACTTTAACAATGCCGCCCGAATAGTTCGCCGCTGGCGCACAGAGGTTACCTCAGACGGCCGTACCATTCAGGTGCCTGAAGACATTTTGGTTGATATCCAAGGAAGGCCAATCTCAAAGCCCAGTCCGAAGTAGTAATCCCAAAAAAGCCAGTCGGTGTGCACCTACTTCCGGTTGGAATACTAGCCCTTACACGTAATTCCTTTCACCCGCCTTCGTCTCCACCCAGCGCGCGAAGAGCCAAAGCAAATCGGCTAGACGGTTAAGGTAAATAATGATTTCCGGGTTCTGCAATTGCCCGGTCTCATGTAATGCGCACACGCGCCGCTCAGCGCGCCGGCAGACCGTGCGCGCCACATCGAGTGCCGCGCTATTCAGCGTCGCACCCGGCGTGGCCCAGCCTTTGAATGTGATGCTTTGCGCCTCGATCTCGATCACTAACTTGTCGAGCTTCGCCGTCAACGCAGCGGTCACGAGTGTGAAGCCGTCCTGCGCGTAGCGCGGCAAATCATCCGTCCCCGTTGCCAGTTCGCCCATCAGTATCACTAGGTCTTTCTGAATGATGAGCAGATTGTCCGCAACGAACGTGTGCTGTGCCGATGCGCGCGCCAAGCCTAGGGCGGCGTTGAGTTCATCCACAGTGCCGTAAGCCTCGACGCGCGGGTGGCACTTGGATACACGTCGGTTGTACATTAGGCCAGTCGTGCCCCGATCGCCTGTTTTGGTTGCGATACTCATGCGCGCAAAGGTTAAACCGAAGTGCGCAAGGGGCAAGCGTAGGCCACAGATACCTTCGGGCTGGTTCCAAGCGGCTGCCTCCAAGTATGCTTCAGCCCATGCGTTCGCATTTCGCTCTGCTGGCCCTTCTGGTTGCGCCTTTTGCGCCTCTTTGCGGCTCAACCTCCGCCGCGCCGGCCAAGCCCAACATCCTCCTCATCTACATTGATGACCTCGGCTGGGGTGACCCGGGCTGTTACGGCGCGACCGCCGTGAAGACGCCGAACGTGGACCGCCTCGCGCGCGAGGGGCTGCGCTTCACGGATGGCCATTGCACTTCCGCCACCTGCACGCCGTCGCGCTACGCGATGTTCAGCGGCGAGTATCCGTGGCGCAAACGCGGCACCGGCGTACTGCCTGGTGATGCCGGCCTCGTGCTGGAACCGGAGCGCGGCACGCTGCCGCTCACCTTGCGCAGCGCGGGTTACACCACCGGCGCGGTAGGCAAGTGGCACCTTGGCCTCGGGCCGCAGGGTGGGCCTGATTGGAACGGCGACATCAAACCCGGTGCGCGCGAGGCGGGCTTTGATTTCAGTTTCATCATGGCTGCCACCGGCGACCGCGTGCCGTGCGTTTACGTCCAAAATGGCCGCGTCGCGGGCCTCGATCCAAAGGACCCGATTGAAGTGAGTTACCAGAAGCCCTTCCCCGGACTGCCAACCGGCAAAGCCAACCCAGAACTGCTCAAGATGCACCCGAGCCACGGCCACGACATGGCGCTCATCAACGGCATCAGCCGCATTGGCTACATGAAGGGCGGCACGGCGGCGCACTGGAAGGACGAAGACATGGCCGATGTCTTCACGCGGCAGGCCATCGGCTTCATCGAGGCGAACAAGGACAAGCCCTTTTTCCTCTACCTCGGCACGCAGGACATCCACGTGCCGCGTGTGCCGCACCCGCGCTTCGTCGGCAAGTCCGGCATGGGCCCACGCGGCGACGCTATCGTGCAAATGGACTGGTGCGTCGGCGAACTGCTCGCCGCGCTTGACCGCCTCCAGCTCACGGAGAAGACGATGGTCGTCTTCAGCAGCGACAACGGCCCGGTCATTGACGACGGCTACAAGGACGACGCCGTCGAGAAGCTCGGCGCGCACAAAGCCGCCGGCCCGTGGCGCGGCGGCAAATACAGCAACTGCGAAGCGGGCACCCGCGTGCCGTTCATCGTGCGGTGGCCCGGCCGCGTGAAGCCCGGCGTGTCGGACGCTCTCGTGTCACAGCTCGATTTCCACGCTTCCTTCGCGGCGCTCACGGGCGCGAAGCTCGCCGAACCGCGCGACAGCCAGAACATTCTCCCCGCACTGCTCGGCGATTCGCCCAAAGGCCGCGAGGCCCACGTCACCAGCGCAGGTGTGCTCTCCTTGCGCGCGGGCAACTGGAAATACATCAGCCCCGGCCAAGGCCCGAAGCGCAACGCGAACACCAACACCGACATGGGCAATGACCCTGCCGGCCAGCTATACGACCTTGCCACCGACCCCGGCGAGACGAAGAACCTCGCCGCCGAGCAGCCGCAACGGGTCGCCGAGTTAGCCGCGCAGTTGGAGAAAATCCGTCAAACCGGCCGCCTCCCTGCCACCTTGCCTGGCACCAAGAGCGAGAAAAAGGGTAAGAAGTAGTAAATTGCGTCCGACCGAGCAAGCAGCGTCGCGCTCTGCTTACCGCCGCAATGCACAGCGCGCGAATTGCCCCGTTGCCGCTCCAGGTTCGTTGGTTCACACTTCAGGGCCATGAAATCCGCCTTATCCAAGTTGCTTCCTTTCTTTGTTTCTCTGTGCGTTTTTTGCGGCCAATCCTCCGCCCAAGACGCCCCAAAGAAAACCGACTCTGGCGCCAAGCTCGCCGCCAAGCCGGCGGAGCCGCAACGGGCGCCCACGCAAGCGAACGTCGCCTACGGCACGCATGAGCGGCAGGTGCTCGACTTCTACCGCGCCGACTCCGCCACGCCCACACCCGTCGTCTTCCACATTCACGGCGGCGGCTGGGTGGCGGGTGATAAAAAAGTTGTCGCCGCTTTGGAGAAGTATCTCGCGGCAGGCATCTCGGTTGTCTCCATCAATTATCGCTATAGCACGCAGGCGCAAATCGCGGGCGTGAAGCCGCCCGTCGAGTGGCCAATCGCCGACGCCGCACGCGCGCTCCAGTTCGTGCGCAGCAAGGGGAAGGAATGGAACCTCGACAAGCAGCGCATCGGTGCCACCGGCGGCAGCGCCGGCGCCTGTTCGTCGCTGTGGCTAGCGTTCCACCCCGATCTCGCCGACGCGAAGAGCCTCGATCCCGTCGCCCACGAGTCTTCGCGCCTGTGGTGCGCGGCGGTTAGCGGCGCGCAGACTTCGCTCGACCCGAAGGAACTCAAGGATTGGACGCCTAACAGCCGTTACGGCGGCCACGCCTTTGGCTTCATGCCCGACCCGAGGGACAACAAAACCCGTGATACGCAGTTCGCCGCCTTCCTCGCCGGCCGCGAATCCGTGCTGCCGTGGATCAAAAAGTATTCCCCCATGGAGCACGTAAGCAGCGACGACCCGCCCATTTGGATGATCTACTCCTCCGCCCCCGCGCTCGGCCAGGAACAGAAAGACCCCACACACACGGCCAACTACGGAGTGAAGCTCCAGGAGAGGTGCAAGGCCACGGGCGTCCCCTGCGAACTCGTCTATCCCGGCGCGCCAGACGTGAGGCACGCCAAGACCGAGGACTTCCTCATAGCCACCCTGAAAGCGAAGCGCTAAGACGACCCGGCAGCTCGTTCAGCGATTGAACAAGAAGGCTGGGTTGTTGATGAGCGCCCATGCGAGGTCCTGCGCGCCGATGAGGCGGGCATTTTCCAACTGCTTGGTGCTTAGGTCAGAGGCGCGTTTGAGGTTAGTCAACTTCACGTCAGCGGGGAGCGGCTCACCCAGGCGCTTCACGCTGTCCTGCAGTTCCTTCAGACGCGGATCAATTGGGCGCGGAGCTTTCGCATCGGCCAGTTCCTTCGTGCGCTTGGCCAGCTCTGCGTCGGTGCTGCGGACGATTTGTTCCAAGGCGGCGGATTCTTCCTTTGAACGCTGGGCGGCAGCTTTCGCGAGTGTCGCGCGCAACTCCTCGCTTTGGCTAAGTCCGGGGGCTTTCGCATCCGTGGTCGCGAGCCTGAAACGACCGAGGGTGTAGGCGTTGTCGTTGCCGCCGTTATACTGCTGCGTGAGTGTGAAGGTAAGCGTCGCTCCGGACTCGTTCGTGTAGGGCGTCTTGAACTCGAAGGTCGCCCAGTGCGTCGAACCGCCGTTTGGCGAGACGGCCCAGCCCTGCTGGCGGTTGTTGCCGCCATCAATGGCCTTGGCCACCTCGAAGTTCTGCTGGCTGAAGTCGGCCAGCGCCTTCGTCAGCTCGAGTTTCTTGGCGTCGGCGGGCTTCGCGCCTTTCGGGGTGACGGTCACGGCGAGTTCGTTCAGCACGAAGTTGCCGTCCTTGGCGCGACCGGGGCCATTCTTCGGAAAACGCTTGTCCGTGATCGCCTCGAGACGCAGCGCGGTGATGACTTTCTCGGTCGGCTCGACGGTGATGGTGTAAACGGAACGCACGTCCTTGCCCTCAGTGACGACGATGGACTGGTCGTCCTGCTGCGCGAGCTTGAGGTCGCCGGTGGCCTTGAGGTTCTTCGTCACGATGGGTTTCCAGTCCGCCTTCACGTCCTGCTTCTTCTCGAACTCGACGAGGCGTTTCGGGAAGTCATGCTCGTTGAAGCGCTTCAGTTCGGCCTCGGCCTTGGCGGTGCGTTCCTTCTGCTCGGCGTCGAGCTTGGCCTCGCGCGGGGCGATTTCCTTTTCGTACCCAGTGAGGTCACCCTTGGCATCGGTAAGATCTTTCGCGCGCTGGTCTTCGCGCTTTTTCTGAACGCCGGGCGCAAGCTTCTCGTATTCCGTAAGCGCGCTAGCGACGAGACCGTGGTCGGCTTTTATCGTGGCCCAGCTTTTGAGCGTGGCGTCGATTTCCGAGGCGCGCGCGGGCCGAT
>Ga0194123_10007764_pt1 | contig 10554 bp, 6 predicted proteins | sample TA2MahsurfametaG_5_FD_155479 | JGI IMG/M metagenome (GOLD analysis project Ga0194123, IMG submission 155479) | Freshwater microbial communities from Lake Tanganyika, Tanzania - TA2015023 Mahale A surface | ecosystem: Environmental > Aquatic > Freshwater > Lake | place: Tanzania: Lake Tanganyika... | reverse complement strand
GGCCCATCACACAGCAAATTCAACCCAAGAAGGGCATTGAAAGACATAGGGCGACCGTAAAACATCGAGCGACCGTAAGAGATCGAGCGACCGTCAGAAATCGGGAGACTGTCAGAAATCGGGCGAAAGTTTACGCTTTGTGGCGCTTTTCGTCAGAAACCGTCAATTTGTGACGACCTTTGGCACGGCGACGAGCCAAGACAGCGCGACCGGTTGGGGTCTCCATCCGACTGCGGAACCCGTGTTTGTTTCTGCGCTTGCGTACAGAAGGTTGGAAAGTCCTTTTCATAACCGGAATTTTTAAGGAGTGCAAAGATAATGGAAAAAAATAAAAAAACCAATAGAAATCAGTAAAGTATGATTCACTACCGAATCGCACGCGATCGTGCAGAACCCGCGCACCTGAGGGTGGACATGGAAATCGGCCTCACCAACGAACAGGCTTCAACAGCGCTGACCGTTTACCTGCCTGAATGGCGACCGGGTCGCTACGAACTCGGGCACTTTTCGCGCAATCTGCGCGGTCTTCGATGCGCTACCCCAGAGGGAAAGGCCATCGACCTGGAAAGCACGGGTCGGTCATCCTGGAAAATCCACCCAAATGGCCACCAAAGGCTCCAACTAACCTATTTATACCGAGCCGACCAACTCGACGCTGGAGGATGCTATGTCGATGATCAACTCCTCTATGTGAACCCCGTTCACTGTTGCCTCTACACCGAGGAGCATCGCCATGAGCCATTGACCGTGGAGATAGAAGGCTCCAAAAAATATAAGGTGGCCTGCGGACTAACGCCTAAGGACGACAACCTTACCATCACGGCATCGAATTACGACGAGTGGGTCGACATGCCGCTCATGGTGTCGCCCCTCCTCACACACCGCTCATTTTTGCACCGCGATATGGAGGTGCATCTGTGGATGCGTACCCAAACCTACCCGGAGCTGCTGCCACGCTACATATGGGACCTGCGTCGCATCATGGACATCCAAGTCGAGATTATGGGGCCCCTGCCAGTCGACTCCTACCACTTCCTCCTATTGGCCCTTCCCTATGCCCATTACCACGGGGTAGAACACCGAAACAGCACCATGATGGTGCTCGGGCCCGAATCGGAAATCTTCGACAGTCTATACCCCGAATTGCTGGGGCTCAGTTCCCACGAGCTTTTTCACACCTGGAACATCAAATACATCAAGCCCAATGACCTGATGCACTACGACTACCAGCATGAAAATTATTCGCCACTGGGCTATGTTTATGAGGGATTTACGACCTATTATGGCGACCTGACACTGCTGCGCGGGAAGCTTTTCAGTTGGCACGAATATGCCCATGAGGTCGATGTTTACCTCAATCGACACCTGAACGGATACGCCCGCGACAATGCCAGCTTGCGCGATTCCAGCATCAACACCTGGGTTGATGGCTATGGCGGCGCCGCAGCACCCCACCGAAGCGTGAGCATCTACGCCGAAGGCATGCTCAGTGCGCTTTGCCTCGATCTGAACATCAGAAAAAAGAGCGGGAACCGATATTCGCTCGACGACCTCATGCGGCAGCTTCGCCAGCGGGCCGATCAAGGAAAGGGCTATGATGAGTCGGACCTGATCGATTTTCTGGAACAGGCTACCGGTCATCCATTCAAGGGTTTGTTCGAACAGCTCTACCACCGTCCAGCGACCCTTATTGAACCCCTCAACCAAGTGCTCGACTGGATTGGATGTGTCCTGCAGCCGGTCGAATCGGAAGATGCATGCGCCCGTTCCATTGGGTTGCGTCTACAGGGCGGAACCGGTGCCCAGCAGGTCATTGGGGTGGCCCCAAAGAGCGTCGCCGACTACTCAGGCATCCGTGTGGGCGATCGGGTAACAGACGTCAAGGAAAATCAAGGAGAATGGGTCGTGCGTTGGACAGACCGCATGCAAAGGAGCCAAATCAGCTACATGGAGGCCGATGCTACCTCATGGTTTGGCAGTTGCCGGCTTCTGAGGCTCCCCACTACCCACCAAGAGCAGGACAACAACTACCGACTCTGGGCGGGATCCACCCTCTTTTAGCCGTTCATCGACTGCAGGAATTCCTCATTGGTGAAGGTACCCCGCATATTCTGCAGCATCAACTCCATCGACTCTTGAGGGGTCATATCGGCCAGATGGTTGCGTAGCACGTACATTCGGCGCAGGGTGTCCTTATCGAGCAATAAATCTTCGCGTCGGGTGCTGGAGGCCACCACATCGATGGCCGGGTAGATGCGTTTGTTCGACAACCGCCGGTCGAGTTGTAGCTCCATATTGCCTGTTCCTTTGAACTCCTCGAAAATCACCTCGTCCATTCTTGAGCCGGTTTCGATCAAAGCCGTGGCTAAAATGGTGAGTGAACCTCCCTTTTCAATTTTGCGGGCCGCACCGAAGAACCGCTTGGGTTTTTGCAGTGCATTGGCATCAACACCCCCCGAAAGGATTTTGCCCGATGCCGGCTGCACGGTATTGTAGGCGCGGGCCAAACGGGTAATGGAATCGAGGAGGATGACCACATCGTGTCCGCATTCGACCAATCTCTTGGCTTTTTCCAACACAATGTTGGCCACTTTCACATGGCGATCGGCTGGCTCATCGAAGGTCGACGCCACCACCTCTGCTTTCACCGAACGCGCCATGTCGGTAACCTCCTCCGGGCGCTCGTCGATCAGCAAAATGATGAGGTATACTTCGGGATGGTTGAATGCAATGGCATTCGCTACATCCTTCAACAAGAAAGTCTTTCCCGTTTTGGGCTGTGCCACAATCAGTCCCCTTTGCCCTTTTCCTATGGGCGTGAACAGGTCCATGATGCGCATCGACATATTTTCTGGGCGGTGACTCAGTCTGAGCCGCTCGTTGGGAAACAAGGGGGTGAGGAAATCGAATGGGATGCGGTCGCGGATTTCCTGCGGTGTCATGCCGTTTATGAGTTCTACCTTGGTGAGGGCATAGTATTTCTCTCCTTCGCGGGGCGGACGAATGAAGGCCTTGATGGTATCGCCCGTTTTGAGACTCAAGGTCTTGACTTGCTGCTGGGTCACAAACACATCATCGGGCGAAGCCAGGTAGTGGTAGTCGGCTGAACGCAAAAAACCATAGCCTTCGGGCACCACTTCCAGCACCCCCTCGGTAGATACCACCTGGTCGAATGCATAGTAGGGCTTCTGTGGACGCTCCGCCTGGGGCTGGCGCTCATGGGTTGATGGGCGGTCGCCGTGGGCGGGACGTTCGCCGTGGGGCTGGCGCTCATGGGTTGATGGGCGGTCGCCGTGGGCGGGACGTTCGCCGTGGGCGGGGCGTTCGCCGTGGGGCTGGCGCTCATGGGATGATGGGCGATCGCCCCGAGATTGACGATCAGTATTGGTTTGACGATCTGAACGTGGGCCACGGTCGGCCGAACTTTGTCGATCCCAACGCCCGTTGGCTTCGCGCGGCTCGCGTCCACCTTCACGCGGCTCGCGGTTTCTTCCGGGATATGGATTCTTTTCACCCCTGGCCCGTTCAAACTCCGATTTTGCGGCCCTTCCATCTGAAGAACTACCCTCCGCCGCTGAAACATCCACAGCATCAGGCGACCTTTGAGCATGGGCAGAATTGCCCGAACCAACAGCATCCATGGAATCAGATACAGCGAATCCGGCGGTTGAAAGGGAGTCGCCCAAAGTCATTGGTTGTTCGGGCTCATCATTCATTGCAACCGGCAATTCAGGTTCCTCAAAATAGGCGATTTCCGCCTCCGGACTATCACCCGATGAAGAGCGTGTCGAAGGGGATGTTCGAAACGCCAACTTGTCGGATCCCTGATCCCCTGTAAACTTCGGCTTACGACCGCGTTTCTTTGGTTCAGCCGCGCCAGCAGCGGTCGAAACCGCAACAGGCAAAGAGGGTTCGACAGAAGATTCGATAGAGGAATCGACAGAAGATTCGACAGATTCAACAGAAGATTCGACAGATTCAACAGACGCAACGGAAGAATCATCCGTGCGATTCAGGCGTGGACGACCACGCTTTTTTTCTGACTGCATAAAAACAGATAAAGGAAATATGTTAGGGAGGGTACTAACCACTCGTCCAACGCCACCAATCGATGCAAATATAGCGAAAATATACGAACAGCCACGTCAGGTCATTCGAAAAATGCTGTAAAAACATTAAACTTACTAATTTTGACACCGGAACTTCGCAACCGAATCATGACTACAGCGTTTCGCAGAATGGCAACAAAGGCTAAAAAAATCCAAACGACTGGGTTGATTATTGCGTGGATTGTATTTCAGCTACCCCGCTTGTGCCTGTCGCAAAACAACAGTTCAGCCGTACAGCGTGCATCAAAAGTCAAACAAACCATTGAATTTGCCCGCAGCCTATACGACTCCAAACCCGATAGTACGGTCGCGTTGATGGTGCAACTCCTGGATGCCACCACGAACACCAACAACCCTGAACATCGCGCCCTCGAGGCCGAAATGCGTAAAACACTCAGTACGGCGCTGAACCTGGTGGGCCAACCCGCACGCGCCCTGAAAGAAGGAAAAAAGGCCGTTAAATTGTATACCGAACATGCAGACACCATTGGGATGGGGGTGGCCCACGCCAACCTGGGCATGATCTATTTCGGGCTGGCCCTCTACACCGAAGCGGCCAATGAATACGGCAACGCCCTTTTTTACTTGAAAAACAGAGGAAAAGACGCGGCAATGGCTGGTGTCAACAACAACTTAGGCAACCTATTGATGGTGCAAAACCGATACGACGAGGCGCGGGCCCAATACGAAAGCGCACTCAGTACCTACCGCCAACTGAACATACCGAGTGGGGTGAGCTATACCATCAATAACATTGGAGTCATCCACGAAAAACAAAAGAAATATGCAGCCGCGCTCGACTGCTACCTGCGGGCGCTGGCCATCGACGAACAAGAAAACGATCTGTGGGGCCAAGTAAACGGCAACCTGAATCTGGGTGATGTTTTTGCCCTCACAGGCCGCCAGCAGCAAGCAGAGGAGCGATACCACAAAGGGCTATCCCTGGCCGAAAAGATCTCTGACGTGCCCGGTGTCATCCGGGCTCTTTTGGCAATGGGAGAACGCGACTTCAATAACAAACAATACACCAGGGCCCTAAATCACGCCCAACGAGCACTAGAATTGGCTGAGAAGACTGAGGCTAAACAAAATATCGACAACCTCTTGACGCTGCTCACCGACATTTGCACAAACATGGGCCGGCCTCAAGAAGCCTTGGCCTACCAAAAGAAGCAACTGTCGATCATCAAGGAAGCCCATTTAGAGGAAAAAAAATTAGCGGAACAAAACACCAGAGAGCAAACAGAAGTACGCCTCATCGATGCGCTCGATCACAATAAAGAACTCAAAGAAGACCTCCGCATTCAAAAGAAGTCTTTTAAGCATGCTTTACGGGTAAATATTGGGCTCGGCGTCGGGCTCCTGTTGTTGCTTATTCTATTGGGACGCTATGCCCGAAAGCACCAAAAACAGCAACAAACTCAGCTGAGTGAACGCCACCGAAGGGAACAAGATCAAGAAGCGCGGCAACGACAAAAATTGCACGACACCCAAGAAGAAATATTCCTGGAGCAAAAAATGCAGGCGCAGAACATCAGCCTCTTTTTGAAGGAAGTGAGTCAACAACTCGGTGCGCTTCAGGATGTCGACAGCCCATTGAAGGAGGCGATCGATCAAAACCAAGGCAAAAGGCCGTATAAACGCATTGAACAGTTGCAGGCGCACATCGACGACCTCATGCTGCTTCTCAACATTCAACACCATCCACGCGAATTCCCGCCCACCCAAAACGGCGTAGAGGCACTCATCACCCAGTCGTTGGAAGGGATCAAAGTCGATTTCCAGCTCACAACCCGACGGAATGGACTGCTGCTGCGCACCCATCCCGCCCTCTTTTACCTGATGTTTCGCAATCTGGTTGATTGGATGGAAGCCCCCTACAGGCAGAACAACCGTCCGCTGCAAGCCCTGCAAGTTGACATACTCGAACCCAAACAAGGCCAGCTGCCCATCCAATTGCGGTGGGCCGATTACGCGCCCGAATTGCTCGATTCGGCCCATCAATCGGTGTTGCAGTTGAGTAATAGACGCTTCGACTGGCCCATGAGCATCGAAGGGCGGGCAACCCTCGGGGGCTTGGCCATTGTGCACCAGAGCCTGCAGCAGCTGGGCGGACAAGCCAGCATGGACATGCCCAAACCGGTGCCCGGACTGTCTCTACAAGTTTTGGTGCCCCTGCAAGACTGAACCGCTTATTTTTGCGGGCAAAATCTCCCCTGTCCTATGCTCGAAATTAATCAGATTAGAACCCAAACGGAGGCCGTCGTTGCCGGTCTCGAACGCAAGTATATGGCCGACGCCGCCACCCGCATCAACCAAATTTTGGAGGCTGATGAGCAAAAAAGAGCGCTTCAATCCCAAAGCGACCAGCTCAAATCGAAGGTAAACGGCTTGTCGCGCGAGATCGGTGAAGACATGAAATCGGGACGGACCGCTGAGGCACAAGCCAAAAAGGAAGAAGTGGCCCGTTTGAAAAGCGAGGACAGTGGATGTTCGGACCGATTGGATCAACTCGAACAGGCGCTTCACCAAATGCTGGTTCAACTACCCAACCTACCCCATGATTTGGTGCCCCCGGGGCGCACACCCGACGACAACCTCGAAGTGCACCGCTGGGGCAGCATTTCGCCAGGCGGTGAAGGGGTTTTGCCGCATTGGGAACTCACCAAAACCCACGGACTCATCGATTTTGAGGAAGGCGTGAAGGTAACCGGCGCGGGATTTCCGGTCTACAAAGGCGCGGGTGCCCGGCTCCAAAGGGCGCTCATCAACTTCTTTCTCGACCGAAACACCGCGGCAGGCTACCTCGAAATTCAACCCCCCATATTGGTGAATGAAGCATCGGGATTCGGGACCGGACAATTGCCCGACAAGGAGGGACAGATGTACTTCGTTGGGGAAGATAAACTGTATTTAGCGCCGACCGCGGAGGTTCCGGTAACCAACCTGTACCGCGATACCCTTTGGAAATCATCGGATCTGCCGATTAAAAACACAGCATACACGCCTTGTTTTCGTCGTGAGGCGGGCTCTTATGGCAAGGATGTGCGCGGCCTCAACCGCCTGCACCAATTCGATAAGGTGGAAATCGTGCAGATAACCCTCCCCGAACACAGCGAGCAGGCCCTCAACGAGATGTGCCGGCATGTTGGGTCGCTTATTGAAGCCCTCGAGCTCCCGCACCGAATGATCCGCTTGTGTGGTGGCGACATGAGCTTCGCCTCGGCCCTAACCTACGATTTCGAGGTATGGAGCCGCGGGCAAGACCGTTGGTTGGAGGTAAGTTCGGTGAGCAACTTCAAAACCTTCCAAACCAACCGCTTGAAGGTGCGCTACCGCGACGAAGACGGCAAAAACCAGCTGGCCCATTCGCTCAATGGCTCGGCCTTGGCCCTCCCCCGGATTGTGGCGGCCCTCTTGGAACACCACCAAACGGGCAACACCATCCGGATACCGGCAGCGCTGGTGCCGTACACCGGATTCGATTCGATCGGTGGGCAGTAGGAACGAAGCGTACAAATCGTGTGTGCCCCTAAACGGGCATCACTTTTTAACATTTGATTTTTTTTGGGCCAGGCCCTGATCGCGAAATTCACGCAAAAGACTGCGCACCATCGACCAGCGCATATGGTTGAGTGAATACTGCGGCAAGGGTTTCGTGGGATGCACCTCCACCAATCCGCTTTCGACCAAAATTTTGAGGTGGTGGTAGACCAAGGCTCGGGAATAGCCTGTTTGGTCGACCATCTCCTGCCGCGTAGACATACCGTGCCTGATGATGCTGTTGAGCAGGCTACGCCGGGTGGGTAGGGTAAGCGCATCCAAAAGGGCGGACGCCACGAGCGCCTTATCAAAGTCCAAACGCATATATAGAACAAAAATCGAGCCTACAATATTAGCACAAAGCACATGATGTTGGTGGGTAAAGGCCGTATTTTTGACACATAAAAATCGATTTTCTGCAACCGATATGATCAACCTGATTCTTTCTGGCGGAAGCGGCACGCGCTTGTGGCCCGTAAGCCGTACCCTATGGCCCAAACAATTCTACCCCCTGATCGACGGGGCGTCGTTGTTCTCCCTGACCCTACAACGCAACCGCGCACTCTGCAGCGGCTTCCTGGTGGTCACCAATTTCGAGCAGTATCCGCTGGCGCGCCTACAAATGCGTGAGGAACTCCGAGCCCCGGGGCAGGGCTTTCAAAAGTCCGATGGAACCGCAACACGCGGGCTTGAAACCGCAACACCCGGGCTTGACACCGCAACACGCGGGCTGAGTGGACGATGCATCCTGGAGCCGGTGGGGCGCAATACGGCCCCCGCTATTGCCCTGGCTTGCCTGGGCCTGCCCCCCGATGAAGTGGTTTTGGTTACCCCATCCGACCACCTCATCACAAAAACCGAAGCCTACTCCGCGGCGGTACGCGAGGCCGAGTCGTTGGCGCGTGCCGGTTATTTGGTAACCTTCGGCATCCAACCCACCTACCCCGAAACTGGATTCGGTTATATCGAAGCCAACGACCGCGACGTATTGTCGTTTCGCGAGAAGCCGGACCGCGCCACTGCCGAATCCTACCTCCAAGCGGGGCGCTATTTCTGGAACAGTGGGATGTTCTGCTTCAGTGCAGGCACTTTTCTCGCCGAACTCCTCGAACATGCACCTGAAGTGCACCGCACAGCCGTGGAAGCCTGGAACAGCCTGTATGCGGTCGATGAGCAGGCGCAAACCCTAACCCGCGAAAACATGATGAAAATGCCCGACATCAGCATCGACTACGGCATCATGGAAAAAAGCCGCCGGGTGAAAGTGGTGCCGGCCGACCTGGGCTGGAGCGACCTGGGCAGCTTCGATGCCCTCTACGAACTTCTGCCCCGCAATGGCGAAGGAAACACCAGGCATTCCAACGCGCGCTACCTCAACAGCCGCAACAACCTCCTCCTCAACGACAGCGGTCAGCTGCTGGTGTTGCAAGGGGTTGATGACCTTATGGTGGTGCACACCGATACCGCTACCTACATCGGACGCCGGGGCGAAAGCCAACATGTAAAGCAAGTTGTGGACCTGCTGAAGTCTGAATCTTCGGAACTCCTGCGTGCCCATGCACATCGAGCGACTCTATTTGGCAGTCAGACCCGCCTGAGCGGCGCAAGCGAACCCCTCACCGAACTCAACATCATGCCGGGCAGCACCTGCACCATCGAACTGCCGGGGGCCATACAACTTTGGGTGCGGCAGGGTTCTGCGGTGCAGGTGAACGAGCAGTCCTGTGCTGCGGGTGACACCCAATCGGTTGCGGGCGGAGTACTGATTGTGCACAATCGATCCAAAAGCGAGCACGCCCGATTGCTTTTGGTAGGCAGCATTTAGCGGGGGCAGCGCGGGGACAACGCGGGGAAAATCCGACAGAATTCTAGTCGTCCTGCCCCATGGCATCGGCCAGGCTGTTTTCATACAGTCCGGCATAATGTTCCACGGTTTTGTAGGGCTTTCCGTCTAACACAACAGCGCCGGAGGTTACCACCCCAAGCTTACACCAAGGCAGGTCAGTTGCTTTGAGGTAGCGCAACAGCATTTCCTCCTCAAGGGGATCGACACTCAAGACGGCGCGCCCCTGGGCTTCGCCAAACCAATAGGCGTCGCTGCGCACCGTTTGGTCGGCCACCACCTCAAAGCCCAATCGACCCGGCAAGGCACACTCCAAGAGCGCGGTAAACAAGCCCCCATCCGACACATCCTGCAGACTTTCGAGGCAAACCCGCCCCCGCATCTCCCGCAAAATGGCGTGCAACGCACATTCATCAGCCAAGGAAAACGGAGGCGCAGGGCTGTCCTTGCGGCCATGAAAGCTGTAGAGGTATTGAGAACCCGAAATGTCGCCGCTGCTGCGGCCAATCAAATAAATGAAGTCGCCCGCTTGCCTAAAGGCGAGGGTTGTGAACATCTGCTTGTCGTCCATCAAGCCCAGCATACCAATGACCGGAGTAGGAAACACCGGGCCCTCAAACGAAGACTGGTTGTAGAAACTCACATTACCCCCCGTTACCGGCGTTTGGAACGCGCGGCAGGCATCGCCCATTCCCCGAATAGCCTCCACAAACTGCCAATACACACCGGGGTTGTATGGATTGCCAAAATTCAGGCAATTGGTGATGGCCACGGGCTCACCACCGGCACAAACCACATTGCGGGCCGCTTCCGCCACGGCAATAGCCGCACCCGTGTAGGGGTCGGCGTAGGTATAGCGCGGATTGCAGTCGACCGACATCAGCAGCGCTTTATCGGTGCCACGCACATCCACCACCGCTGCAGCGGCAGGCTGCACGGCCGTCCTGTGGGTGGTGCCCACCATGCGGTCGTACTGCTCATAGACCCATCGTTTGCTGCACAAATTGGGGTGGCCCGCCAGGTGGTCCATCACCACCTGAAAATCGGCCGGAACCGGGA
>Ga0194123_10007761_pt1 | contig 10560 bp, 9 predicted proteins | sample TA2MahsurfametaG_5_FD_155479 | JGI IMG/M metagenome (GOLD analysis project Ga0194123, IMG submission 155479) | Freshwater microbial communities from Lake Tanganyika, Tanzania - TA2015023 Mahale A surface | ecosystem: Environmental > Aquatic > Freshwater > Lake | place: Tanzania: Lake Tanganyika... | reverse complement strand
GCTAGCTGGCGCCATCGAGGAGCTGCCGCTTCCACTGGCTCGCCTGGATCGGGTGGATGGCGTAATCAGCGGCGATGTCCTGGATCGTCTTGCGGCAACTAGTCGCCTCCATGGCGACTGGAGCCTTCAACTCAGGGCTGTGGGTATGGCGCTTGCTCATTGCTGGGAGCCCCGATCAGGGGCGGTACCCCGCCTCCGAGGTTAACGATGGGGCCTCTCCAGAAGAACCAATTCACCTAATTGTGAATAGGCAATTCTACGATTAACACCATTTAGCATATGTCTGCTTTTCGCGCATCTTCGGAGACGTTTGACGCGGAAGATTGTCATAATCTCATCAAGAATTCATGGCTTCACAAATCTATTTAGTATTGCAATGTCTTATTCGACCTTAAAGAATAATGCCCTTCAGCTTTTACTGCAATCTCTGGGTTAGCCAAGCAAGGCATGTCATCCAGCCACATGGTATGATTTAGAAAATTTCAGCCACATGAAAATTTGTGTTGTAGGCTTGGGATATGTTGGCAGTGTGCTTGCGCCAGCACTTGCATCTGCTGGCCACCAGGTTGTAGCTGTCGATAGTGTCGCAGAAAAGGTTAGCGGCTTCTTAAACCAGAATCTCTCAATATATGAACCCGGCATCTCAGAGTTAGTCTCCCAATGTATCCATGCCGGCACCCTAACAGCCTCTTGCAGCCTTGAATCTTCTGTTAAAGATATCGAGCTGGCGTTTGTTTGTGTAGGAACACCCATGGGACCAAACGGACGGCTTGAGCTTGGTCAGGTAAAGCAGGTCTGCGCCCGCCTTGCCGCAGCATGGCGAGATTCCTCTGGCAATAAGGTTATTGCGATCCGAAGTACAGTAGATCCTGGTACTTGTGAACAAATACAGAATTCCATCTCTGAGTTTCTTGACGAAAATAATTTACGGGTTAACATCTCTATTGTATATATACCAGAATTCCTACGAGAAGGCACCGCGCTATCTGATTACACAAATCCACCCTTTTTGCTCATAGGCCTTATATCTGACTCTGACCCTGAACTCAAGAATTTGCTTCAAGACATATTTACAAACGTTTCCTGTACTCCATCCTTTCATGACATACGGTCGGCTGAAGTGATGAAATACGTCTGCAATACATGGCACGCTCTTAAGGTGGTCTTCGCAAATGAAATTGGTATATTCTGCGAGGCGCTGTCAATTAATTCACTTGAAGTAATGTCTATCTTCAAGCGTGACACTTTTCTAAACATATCTGATGCATACCTTACGCCAGGTGGTCCATATGGCGGATCTTGCTTGCCAAAAGATGTTTCTGGCCTTGTTTCACTTGCAAGAGCACATAACCTTTCGCTTGATATGCTTTCTTCTATTTCTAATTCTAATCAAAAGGCGTGCGATGCCCTTTTCTCATCACTACTTCAAAAGTCTGGTGGTCGGCCACTCCTAATTTACGGACTTTCATTCAAGTCTGGAACAGATGATATTCGTAACAGCCCTGCTTACGCACTAGCACAACAACTGACATATCTGAAATACCCTTATGCCTGGTTTGACCATGAAATTGTTACCGTTATGCAACGTCATAATATAACCTCCAGTTTTTCGATGCTGCTAGAATCATCCATAAAGCAGCAGATGACTACTGAACCACTTCAATATATTATAAATAATAATGCAGTCACAGTTTTCGGCAAGGACATTCACAACTCCTTTCAAAGAGAGCTTCGAGAACGTAATCTCGAGTGGTATTCTCTGACTGTACCATCACTCCTAAGATGAATGTCCTACTTTGTTTTGGCCATGGCAATGGGCCACTTGCGCGCTGTCTAGATTTTCTATCTTCTTATTGTAGTTTACACACGCCTATTAAAGGCGTCATCAATATCTATCTATCCTGCGACCAACTCAACCTCCCTACTAGACGTATTCTACAAAGCTTTAAAGTCTCAACACTTCATCAGGATGATCTAACTATAAAGTTCTTTTTTTTGCCTGAGCTATCGGCAATACTAAAACAGCTTCCTACACTTGGTGATTATACTTATGACCAACATCTATTGCTTGTATCGTCCCTGCTGCCTAGAACCCAGCTTCATATTGACAAGCTCTTTTCTGCTTCCATCCAATGTGTTGACATTGATAGCAGTGATTGTCATTTCATTACTTATGCGCATCTTGACTTTGCTATCACAAGAGAAATTCCATACAAGCTACCTCTTGCAACATTTGAGATTGGCTTTGGTCCTCAGTCAAGGATTCTTTCTTCCCTCACTGATTCAGCTTCATTTCAGTGTTCACCTTCTCTAGATCATCTTATTCGTATCTATCAAGAGGTCGAGAAAACTAGGACGTATAAGTTCTTGTCTATCCCGTCTTCTATGCATTCACTAAGCCTAGGTGATTACCGTTTGACTGCTGATGGTTACAATCTGATACCTCCTATTGTCTCTAAGCACCTTAATATTCCCCAGAATATTGACATGTCAGAAAGTTTTATTCCTTCTCGCACCGCGTTCTATGTGTACATCTCTGGAACAGGTATTATTGCTCCAGATACGATAGCTAAGATCGCCTCAAAGGCACAATGTCTTGGGCTTGCACTATTTTCAAATAATCCAAGTATTCTTGGCTTTGGTAATTACTGGGACCCATCTGATCTACACACACTATCACCACTTTTCATTTTGGCACGCCTTGGCTGGGGCATAGCATGGACTGCAATGTACTTGCACATACCTCTCATATCACTCCCGCTTACTAATCTTGACGATCCAGAAATTTCCTGCAATATGTCACAACTAATTGCGTCTAATCTTGCACTTCCATACTCCATGTTTGACTTAGCTCATGCAACTGACCTATCTGAAAGCCTTCTGAAAAATATTCATTCGCAACAACATACTGTACAACTTATCCTTGAACGATTCGGGTCCTTGTATGGGCAAGATGTAGCTGCTTCCATGGTATAATTACGCAGCCGGCTGTCTCCAATGACAAAGTTTATAGTTGAGCTCTGCCAAAACCACGGCGGTGACAGGACAGTTTTATCCAACATGATCAAGGCTGCTGCTGGAGCCGGCGCAGACTATGTCAAGATTCAGACAATATTTGCCTCTGAGTTAACCAAACGTCCCGAGTTTGAGTCTCCGGGTACCCCTGCTTTTACTTATCGTCCCTATGAAGCGGAGTACAAGCGCCTCTCCCAATTAGAACTCTCGCTTGACGACCATAAATGGTTTATTGATCAATGTGTCAGTAATTGTGTCATCCCGCTGACAACAGTCTTTACTAAAAAGGGGCTTGAAACTATTTCCACCTTGGAATGGCCACTTAGGGTCTTAAAAGTTGCAAGCTATGACTCATCCTCATACCCATTCATTTCTCGAGCCGCATCTCTTTTCGACCATCTCATCATATCTACAGGAGCATCTTATAATGAAGAGATTTCTTGTTTGAGTTCCATTCTCAGTTGTCATCCCTCCCTGAGCACATTTTCTCTATTGCATTGTGTCACTAAGTATCCAACCGCTGTTGAAGATGGTCGGATCCTACGTATTCCTTGGCTTAGACAATTTACTTCTTCAGTTGGCTTCTCTGATCATAGTAGCCGGGACTATCCCCTTTTCCTGTCACAGTGCGCTATTTACCTCGGGACAGATTACATTGAAAGACACTTTACAATACTTCCTTTTAGTGATACGAAAGATGGACCTGTATCCATTACTCATGACGAACTTCTTAGTTTAGTAGAGTTTTCTAGGAGTTCAAAATCAGAACAGCTCTCCTTTATCCAAAGAAACTACGCACCCTCACTTATCCGTTCCGCATTCTCTTATGCTGAAGGAATGTCGTCTATTGATGAAGTTGCCGCAAGAAATTACTATCGTGGCCGCTTCGCATCTTCGACAACTGATGGCATCTATGATTACAACTGGCTCTGAGTCATGAAGATCCTTTCCGTCATTCCGGCGAGAAGTGGCTCTAAAGGTATCGCCAACAAAAATATCGCCTTGCTGGGTGGTAAACCCTTGCTCTATTATTCTATTAAGGCCCTTATTGAAAGCAGCGCAATCTCGGAGATATGCTTCACTACCGATTCTGATGAATATATAACGATTGTGCAAGACTACTTCCCTGAAGTTGTCTCAATCTTAAGGCCTGACTCGCTTGCTGGTGACCGAACGCCTGACACACCTGTTTTGCTGGACGCCTTAGAGCAATACGCTAATCATCGTCCGCTCTTTGATCCCACCCATATCCTAATGGTTCACGTTACTTCCCCTTTTCTGCTCTCCTCAGATATTGATGACTCGATAACTGCTTTTGTTAGTTCTGGTAGCCACGATTCTATGGTTTCTGTAGTACAATGCGATTCCCCTTCGTATAAGCATAAGGTAATCCGAGACGGCTTTTTGTATCCTGCCAGTTATGCCCTGTCTGAGGTCTCGACTTCTAGGCGCCAAGATTCTGAGCAAATTTTTATAAGGAATGGAGCCTTTTACCTTATGAGTATTGAACAGCTCAAGGCCGGATCTATGTGGGGCTCTAGAGTACTCCCTTACGTAATGCCTAAGTTACGATCTATTGATATCAATGACTCGCAGGATCTTGAGCTTGCAAGATGTATTTTCCCTTCTGTCGTTGTTACTTGCTGAGCTGTTTTCGGTTATCAATTGTTTCTCTCTGCTAGATCCCAAAGGTAATTACATTATTTTTGAAGGGTATATATGAGTTATTCCCCTGCTCTCTTGCTGATTTCCGCGGCGATTGTCCGCCTCGAATGATAGTTTACATTCTTCAAGGCTGGGTTAGCGAGCTCACCATGAAATGAATTCGCAACAGAGTCGAGCAGATCATCTGCAAGCTCAAAACGGCTGATTAGTTTGTCGCTCATCGCAAGACCGTCGCCGATGTCTGTCTCACCATTGAGGTTACCCAACCGCCTATCTCCTTTGGAAGCAGCAGTTTGCATCGATGCAGGCTGAGGAGGCCAAGCGGCACCCGACTGCAGAAGGAGATCGCCCGCCTTTAAAAATACTTGCGATAGCTGAGCTGGGGAAGTCCATGCTCATGGAGCTTGCGAAGAGAAACCCCTGAGCCCAGAACGATGCCGCAGAGCTGTGACGCTCTCCGGGCCATGTTCCGGGTGTCTGAGCGGTTCGCCTTCAGGGTCGTGGGATAACACCGCAGCACTAAGCGATATGCCTTCAATCCCGTAGATAATGAGGAGTCCAATCTGCGGCGCATTCTCGGGGAGATTGTAGCTGAGCAGATTTGCTGGGTCCGGCGGATCGCGTGCCGTGTACCGCGTGATGCAGCAAGAGGGCTCGACTCTGAACCACAAACGTGTGCTCCTGGCGTGGGCCCTGGAGGTCGGTCCAGGCTGAGTGATAGGCCTCCCCCGCCAGACTGGGCCGGGGGCTTCACCATGTAACGAATCCGCCAAACAGCAGAGCAGATCGTTCACAATCTTAAAACCCTGAGCAATTCACCGCTCAGGGCAAGACAGTCGAGGACGTCTGCGGGGCCATCGAGGTCACCCAGCCGACCTATCGCCGCTGGAAGCAGCAGTACGGCGGCATGCAGGCCGAGGAAGCCAAGCGCATGACCCGACTGGCGAAGGAGAACGCTCGCCTCAAGAAGCTGCTGGCAGAAGCCGAATTGGAGAAGGCGTTACTCAAGGAGTTGGCCAAGGGAATCTTCTGAGCCCGGAACGGCGCAGCAGGGCTGTGGAAGCCCTGCGCGCCATGTTCCGGGGATCCGAGCGAAGCGCCTGAGGTTGGTGGGTCAAGGACGCAGCACGACGCGGCATGCCGTCAAGGGTGTCGATATCGAGGAGGCCAAACTGCGGCTCCGTCTCCGGGGGATCGCGGCCCAGCACAGCCGCTGGGGCCGACGGAGGGCGTACCGCGTTCTCCGGCGCGAGGCCTTGACGGTAAACCACAATCGAGTGCATAGGCTCTGGCGGGAAGAGAGCCTCCAGCGGGTCACTCCCAGAAAGCAGAAGCGGGCTCGTCCCGCCGACGGCTCCGTGCGCTGTCACCAGGCGGAACACCCGCATCAGGTCTGGACGATGGACTTCCAGTTCAACGCCACTGCCAATGGTCGGCGGCTGAAGTTACTGAATGTGATCGATGAGCTCAACCGTCTGTACCTAGCAATCCGTGTTGGTCGGCGTTGCAAGACCAAGGATGTTGTGGCCGTGCAGGAGGAGCTCACCAGCCTCTATCCAGTGCCGGCGTTCATCCGCAGCGACAACGGCCCCGAGTTTATTGCCAATGTCCTGCGGCGCTGGTGCAAGAACAGAGGCGCTACAACCGCTTATATCGAGCCAGGCTCGCCGTCGCAGAACGGCTTTGCATGGTCATGCAACAGTCTATTCAGAATCGAGTTCCTCGACACTGAGCTGTTCGCCACGGTGGCTGATGCCTAGTGCGTGGTCAACCGCTTGCGCTAGGAGTACAACAGCCTCAGGCCACATTAGGGCCTCCAGGAGCGAACGCCCCTGGAGGCAGCTCTACTAGCTGCTGCATAACCACCCATCACTCAGTCCGTCTGGACCAATCAAATGGTTCAAGTCGACTCTAGTCGACTTTCCAACGTAGCGGTAGATATGGCGTTACTGTTATTGGGATGGTCAACTAACGGATGCTGCCAGAATTTAATGATCCGCTCTCGCAGAACGTCCTGTTGACCAGTTCCGCTGCGATGGTTGAATCCTCACGTACATCTACATCCTAAGGTACTAGGCTTTGGCTGAAGATGTCGATTGCCAGGTAATGGTGCAAGCAGATCCCACGTACGGTTGTGGAATATCGGTAATTTCTTAGCTCTAGACCTTGCTCGCTCCTGCCGCCCTGAGCCTTGGCACCGCTCTGGGTTCCTTTACTAGCCGTGCTCGACCACGACGGATAACCCTTGAATGGAAGTCGGTCATCCGGTCGAATCTAGTCTCTGACCTGATGTATAGGCCTTGACCGCCAAGCACCAGCGCGATCTGCCCTGGTGGCAGTGCGGCGCACTGGGCCTGATTGCAAGTCAGCAGGATTCGCTCATTTTGTTGTTGGCTCAGCCTGTGTGACCAAGCGACGAGCACCTTACCGGAGATTGTTGGCGTCTCGTCATCCACAAAAGCCTTAAAATATCGCTTGAGTGTGCGTAAAATCATTTCGATCACGCCACAGGCGGGCACTAGACCCGCGCCAGCCGCATGAGCTTCACTGATCAGCCCGATCGCCTCATACCGATGAGCGGCGCAAGTAAGTCTTCCGCGTTCTACGAGGAAAACGCCTTACACTTTTTTCGCAGCACCGTCACCGACGCCACGACCGCCATGGCGTCCACCTTGAGCTCCAGCTAATTCTCCTCTTCCAAGGTCAGTGTTGGCTTCTCGATGGCATCTTTGGTAGCGTTCAATATCCTTCTAGTATAGTCCACTCTCCCGGCAGTAGCCGGTTAGCTCTGTGGCTTAGAGGCCTGCGATCTCCAGAACCACCGTGAACTGGTCAGCAGCGCTCCATCCTTCTGGTTCCTTCTCGGGTACCTGCACCTCCTCTCCCTGCAACCGCGAGGCCTCCCTCCACTTGTAGAGAGTGACTACGTGAATGCCCAGCTCAGCTGAGATCTTAGAAACGGTCTGCCGTATTGGCGGACTCATCCGCCTCCTGTCGTCAGCCTTGACCGCCTCGCTGCAACGGCACATTGCTCAAGTCCTGAAGCCCCTAGGTATACTTGAGGGTAGGCTGACATCACTCTTTAAACTGAGGTGGCCTCACGGATTTTAGCCTTCTGCCGAGAGCATGAGTCCCAGGCCGCTATACTCACTCCCTGTCCGCCTGTACACATCATAGGGTAGGCCAGCATTCCGAAGCTTGCTAGAATTTCAGTGTTTCCTTACCTGGATGATTGGCTTCCAAGGCATTGTTTAATTTTTTAGTTTTGAAAGCTCATCCCTCAGCGTAGCTCCTGACAATTCAAGCTTATAAGCGTGTCAAAGTAGATCGATTTGCGCATTATCTTGCTTATTGGCGCTTACAACTCTTAGCCCGAACACACTTGGTATCACCCAATGAGTTTTCTATCTTACCTTGACTCACAGCAGATAATTGATGAGATCTGTCAGTGCAATGAGAATATTCTTCTCTTAACATATTGGCATGCCACTCCGCACCTAGAAACGGACTACGAGCTCATGCTCTTACTCCTCAAGAGGAACAAGAAGGTAAGTCATCTAGACCTTTCGGATCATTTGGCAGTGAATACATGTACACATCCTGGAACTAAGAGTTATCGAGACACTATTGGGTCGTTGCTGTCAAGTTTTTCCAACTATAATCGCATTAATGCGCAATCGCTGCTTTCACATATGCCGGAGACTAAATATATGCAACCATTTTTCTCCCTTGAAGACCTTGTGGCAATATCTTTTCGAGGAGTTAATATAGGCCCAGCGATTAAGGGGCATGTTATTGATCAGCTAAGGACATCATCGCCGCCGCCAGATGTGTCGCTTCCATTAGCTAACGATGCCTATAAGACTTGCCAAGTTGCTATTAATGCTTTAATCGATTCGGATCTGTTGCGTTCACATGATTCATTGATTATTTTTAATGGCAGATACCCCGCAGCATGGTCTGCATCCCAGTTGTTCCTTGTTAATGGAAAGAATGTCTACTTCCATGAGAGAGGTCATGACGCTAAGCACTTTCAAATATTGAATCATATGCCGCATAACTACTTCGAGTGGAACAACGCATACACCCAACTTAAGCATATCTTCCCTCGTGGCCTACCCAAGAGTAAGCTTTCTCAGGCACATGCGTGGATCAATAACAAGATAGCACGTAGTGACACTCAGGCAGTTAATTTTGGTCGAGACTCTCGAAGGGGTTTATTGCCCGCCAACTTTTACAAATCCAGTACAGTTAATTTGTCATATTTTACGGTGGCTTCAGATGAGTGGTCATCGTTGCCTGACACCATTTTCCCTAGAAGCATGTGGGCCGAAGACTTTACTTCTCTTCATGCACTTATTGACATCGTTGCTCAATATCCTTCGATCCACCTTGCAATACGTATTCATCCAAATAATGCGACTAAGGATGCTCAGGAGCGGGACCAGATTCATAATATGCATCTCCCATCCAATGTCACATGTATCAGCGCTAGTGCCAAAATTGACTCATACGAACTTCTTGAACATTCCCATGCTGTCTTTACCTACGGGTCTTCCATTGGTTATGAGTCGGCCTACTTGGGTAAGCCCGTTTATATCTTTGGCCGTTGTTTCTATGATTCTCTTGAGCCTTTCGTACGTATCAAGAACTATTCGCACCTCTCCCGCGTAATAGAAGAATTATCCCACCAGAATCCTGCAGCTTGCATCCAGCTCCCACCCCCCAGAGCAGACTCAGACTATTATCTCTATTCTTTCTGCCGCAATCAAGGATCCCTGCCGTTTACTTACTACACTCCCGCTGGAAGTCATTCCGGAACTTTCCTTGGAGTTCCGGCTACATATATGTCACTACTGACCGGCTAGAGGTGCCAGCTTATAAGTTTGTTCACCGAACAAATGGATTGTATCTCGTCATGGTCGATGACTCACTGGAAATTCGTCACTCCTCTACTGTTTTTCAAACTGCCTTAATTGACACAAGTTTCTAGCTTAGGCAGTTACTGGCCAACATTTCTTATGGTTGATGGTCAAGGTGCGTGCGAAGTGTGCGTTATGGTGTTTAATTCACCCTCCCGCGAACCCTTTGGAGATCAAGGGACGCCTAATGTTAAGCGCCGTTGAAGAGTCGACCATATCCGACACATAATATTAAGTCAACTTCTGTCTGGTGATAGATATTTGCAGCCGCAAGTTGGAGCCACGTAACGTTGCTGGGCGGGAAAGTCCAGTAATTGAATCGGAGACTCTAAGGAAAGGTGTCATACTTCGGCTGCCAATCAAGCGGCTTTGATCAGAGGTCACTCCAGGATTGGATTGGATTCCTCGCTTGGCTTGTTAATCCACTCTTCTTCTGGTTGACGCGATCTTCGTAATTTTCGGCTCCAGGGCAATAGATTCGCCTAATGGGGTTGCGTCCCTTGGAGTGGTGTAAAACCCGTAGCCTGATCACTGATCACTGATCAGTGATCAGGCAGCTGTAGCTTCCGCAGCTACTGTTTGATCTTGGAGCTTATCGCTTATGTTTACCAGCTTGGCCATCGAGAGTTCCGAGAACACGACGCGTCCATCGAGCTGACATTCCTCCTGTTGATCCAGCATCAGCGCTCCCACCAGGCTGGTGATCGCGGCGTCGTTGGGGAAGATCCCGACGACACGGGAGCCGCGTTTGATCTCCTTGTTGAAACGCTCCAGCGTGTTGGTGCTCCAGCTCTTCCGCCAGTGCTCCGGCGGGAAGCCGCGGAACGCGAGGAAGTCCTCCCTGGCCTGCTCAATCAAGGTGGAAGCGGCAGCTCCTCGATGGCGCCAGCTAGCTGTTCACCAGAGGAAAAAAAGAGCAAGGAGACCGACGAGAGCCAAGTTAAGGAGGCTGAGCTGT
>Ga0194123_10007758_pt1 | contig 10563 bp, 13 predicted proteins | sample TA2MahsurfametaG_5_FD_155479 | JGI IMG/M metagenome (GOLD analysis project Ga0194123, IMG submission 155479) | Freshwater microbial communities from Lake Tanganyika, Tanzania - TA2015023 Mahale A surface | ecosystem: Environmental > Aquatic > Freshwater > Lake | place: Tanzania: Lake Tanganyika... | reverse complement strand
CGTGACTTAATGATGGGTTTTGTCGACGAGCTCGCCCTCGCGGATACCCTTGCAGCGCGCAGCCAGGATCTTGGCGCTGCCAGGCCAGTTCTCCATCCACCCACTCTGGTACCTGCATGCCGCGTAGGGACCAGGTGAGGTCCCGGCTGCGCATGCGTTCACGCTTGCTGGCCTAAAACGGGGCTTGTCGGCCGTAACATTGTCAATCACGGATCACCTGAAACCCATTCGCTTATGTTTAACCGTGCTTGGGAAGTCCGCGCCACGCTGCTCGAAATAGATGAAACAGGGTGGTTTTCATGCAGCGTGTCGGCCTGGACCAACATCCCCGTGAGGACCACCGGGCCAGGAGCTCCCGCAGGCCAGAGACCTCACCGGCGTCGTCGGTGGCGTAGGTACCCTGCCCGATCGCCACGCCCAGGCTGTTGAAATAGAGTCTTACCTGGTCAATGGAACGCTTTGCGCCGGAGGCGTTTTTAGCGATGGAGCCCCGCAGGGTCTTGCCGTTGCAGACCAGCGTGTCGTTGCTTTCGCTCACCCCTGGCTGGGCGGCCATCCACTGCAGCAGCAGGGACTCGAAATGCTCGACGTCGAGCTGCATCAGCAGGCAGCGGAACGTCGAGTCCGATGGGGAATTGGCGATGTGGGACCTCAGGAGCTGATTGAGTGTTTTGCGATCGCACTACTGCCTCGCAGAAGCCTGCGGCTAGGCAAAGCGCTCCATCCCAACCAGTAAACCCTGGCTGTTGAGGATGGCCAGGATCGCCACCATCAACATCCACCACTGCGGCAAACGCATTACACAGTGCATGCGGCAGTCCGGCTGGGCTTCGAGGAAGCTGATCAGATCAGTGGCTACAGCAGGGCTCTGGACCGGCAGCGTTGGCAAGGATCAGGAGCAGTACGCCTCCAAGAAATCCCAGTCAGGGAAAGGGCGGAACGCCGTCTGGGACGGACCTTTAATAGGCCCTGGAGTCTGGGGCACGTGGGCCTGGATGGCACCACTGTCAAGGCCAACGCCAGCAAGCACAAAGCCATGACCCACGAGCTAATGCTCAGGGCCGAGAAGCAGCTGGCGCAGCAGATCAACGCCCTGATCCACAAGACTAAAATCCTCGACGCCCAGGAGGATCGTCGTTACGGCAAAACCTCCCACGGCATTGATCTGCCGGATGACTTGCTTCGTCGCCAGGTCCGTTTGAAGCGGATTCCTCAGGCCCGCATGGAGATGGAAGCTGAGACCGCTGCGGCTGCTGCGCGTTAACGACAGGAGGAGGCCGATCAAGCCAGAGTCGAGGCTAGAAACATGTAGTTGGTGTTCCTTTTAATGGCTGCTAATTATTGCCCGCCTTTTCTTGTGCTATAGACCTCTGATAGACGTCATGACGCCGTCCAGCGTCTATGCCTAAATCTCTTCAATACTACTTAAGAATGCATTTTGTTTTCTGCTTTGCCAATTACTTTTCTGAGTCAAGGATAAAAGAAAAGATTAGGCTCATTGAATCTGTTGCTGCTGATCCTGATATCACTGCAACAATGAGTATCTTTGTTCTCGATAATTCTAATTCTTTTTCCTGGGGTGAGCCTGCCTCCATACTTGTCGACATTTGTAAGCCCATGCTGAACCTAGGATATCTCGCTTCTGTGCTTTATGCACGCAATAGATATAGTGCAGGAGGGCCATCTGGCTGCTCAGATGATGATGTGTTCTATATTCTTGGAAATTCTGATCTAGACTACTTGGATTCTCTTCCGGTATTTTTAAAGTGTGTATCGCAGCATGGCAGCCTGCATGGTGTGTACGCACCTGTGATAGCCGAAAAGGCATTAGATGGTAGATTGCATGCCGCTGTCTTTAAATCTCAGCCTCAACCCAAAATGTCGATCTCGCATGCTTTTTCTACAGCGATTAAAGCATTTGTTTTTCGGCGTCCGATTGCGCAGAAGTGGCCACTCCTGGATAATATTCCTTGCTCTGACTACATTACAAATTATATCCATGGTTGCTTTATGTGCTTTTCCCCTTCATTTGTGCGTAGTCTTCCTTCTACCGTTCCTCTATTCTTGTATGGAGAAGAAACTCTTATTCAATATCTACTGAGTAAATATTCTGCCACTGCTCTTGTCCTGCGCTCTTGTGTTATGTTTCATGCAAATGAAGGTCCTACGTCGAGCATGTCGAGACTTAGGACGTCATTGCTTTACTTCTCTCAATACTTAATTTTGAGGAGTGTTATTTGTGGTTAGGTGCCTGGGTAATTCTACTAGCACATCAATCTTAGGCACAATATACTTGGATAACCGTTCTTCTTTTTTGCGAATTTTCAGTGAAATATCCTTTTTATAAGGCTCCCTAAAATTGAGCATCAGGATATTACGCTTAAGGATAAATACTGCCTCACGAGCCAATCACCATTAGAGGGTAGAAATGCGGATAGTGCAAGAACCTCCTTATGGTGGGGTCATGAGTCTCTTCGAAAAAGCTTTTAGGTTCAAGATCGTTTGCAGCTTTCTAAAACCGAAAGGAGGCAATACCGCCGTCCTTAATCCGATCGTTGTAGTATTTACAAGGTCAACTGAAGTAAACTTTGAATTAGCTCTTCTGCAGAAGATATTCCATCTTTTCAATTAGTAACTTTTGAAAAGACTTTAACGAATGTCATTATGTTCATTAAATCCTGACGGCGTAATTAATTGTGGATAAATGCCGGCCATCCTTGAGGCATAATCTTTATTGCCATGTCTGTTCGCCGCTGTATCTAGAATATGTATAATAGTATGTTCTTGCAAAAGCCTCTACGCTCAAAAGAACGGGTCCTTCTTATCGGTGGTCTTGGGTTTCTCGGTTCTTCACTCGCCGAATTGCTCTATAATGAAGGTCATGACGTTCATATTCTTTCGAGCTCCTGCACTCATGCTTTTGCACACATAAACTATAAACAGTTAGCTTTACCGCTTAGTGATACCGAGGGTGTTCTTCTGTATGCGCGTAATGCATGTATATCAGTTGTTGTACATCTTGCTTCAAGGATGAAGCCCTCTAGTGACTACTCAGACTTTCAAATTGAATATTCCCGTATTGTTGAGCCATCGCTTAGGCTATTCTGCGGGCTAGCAAAACTTTCTATTCCTATAATCTATTATTCATCTGGCGGTACGGTCTACGGCTTAAGTCATGAGAGAGTCCTCAAAGAATCTTTTTTATGTAAACCCATAAACTTGTATGGCCATGTTAAGTTAATATATGAGAGGCAGCTTAGGGATCTAGCGCAGTCCTCATCACTTAGGTACCTTATACTCAGACCATCTAATCCTTATGGTCCCACTCAACGAGTATCAGGAAAGCAAGGATTTATATCAGCAGTTTTCAACTCTCTTCTTACTGGCTCAACCTTGCAGATTTGGGGGCGTGGCGATGCGGTTCGCGATTACATTTACATTAATGATGTTTCATCCGCAGTTTGCGCTTTGATCAATAGGGGCAAGTGGAATGCAACGTTTAACCTAAGCACTGGAGTAGGCTATTCCCTTCTTGACATTATAACCTTAGTTGAGAATTTGGCCTCGACAAAACTTAATGTTGAATACTTGCCAAGCCGTTCGGTAGATGTTCCCAGGGCAGTATTAGACAATACCATGCTTCGAAGTGCTATTCCATTTTCACCACTCGATCTTGAACATGGTCTTATGACAATGCTCCAATCATTGATATAAGCAGGTAAAGGCCTTCTATCGAACCGACTAAGTAACTTAATCTACCAAATGTTTTCACTCTTGCTTGGCTTACTTCTCTCTCTAGTTTTTCTTATTTTGGCAAGATATAAAGTGAGACCCCTTGCAATCATTTGTGCAATCTGTATATTTGCATTAGTTGCCTTTAATAGTCAGAGTAATGATCGGGAAAGATATGAAGAAATTTTCCAGAGTCAAGCCTCTCCATATGTTGAATACGGATTTCAGCAGCTCATATACATCTTGAAATTTCTTGGTGCTACTAGCCATTCTGCCGTACTTGCTTTTTATGGAGTTGCACTCTTAATTACCCTTATCTATTTGCATAAAAAAATAAAGTATGCCACCTTTTTTATGCTTGTCTACTTTATCTTTCTCCTGCCTCTGGATATAACACAGACTCGCTTCGGAATAGCTTCCTTACTTTTATTAGATTCAATTATTCTTTTTTCATTTTTCAGAGCAAATCTTGCCTGGCTTTTTTTAAGTTTAGCGCCATTATTCCATATCTTCACAGGATTACTGGCGCTACCTATTGCAGTTTCTCGATTTCACTTCTTCTCAAAATATTACCACTTTGTTTTTGTATTTCTGTTCCTTTCGTCCATCATGTTTCCCGCATTTATATCTTTAGCAATACCTTCGCTTAGAACATTCTCTTCTTATCTGCATGAGGGTGGAAAGTATTTCTCATTTTTCTCTTGGGTCATACCGATCTCTCTCTGTTTAATTATCTTGAAGTATTTTCGTAACCGGATCATCAGACCACTTACTCTCCTGGACAGTCTTTATCGCAATTGCATTGCAATAAGTATCATGAGTCTTTCTTTTGCGCCTGGCTTACTTTATATTACAGACTTTCATAGAGTTTATAGATTTACATTTCTCTTGATTACTCTTTCTACCTCTGTCTTGTTAGGCCATCTTTCTTATAGCGCACGCCTATTACTGTCTTCTGTGGTCTTGGCAATTGCGCTTTGTTTCGGTTTGTACTACAATCAGTATGCTAATTATGATTTTGTTTACTGGGGCATCAGTCCGTGATACTGCTCTGCATACCTTGATATTTTAGCATTATCTACCCTTATACTATTATGCTTTCAATTGCCATACCTACTTACAATAGATCCAATATTCTATGCACTAACCTTGCCAGGATGTATTCTGCCTTAGAGCAGCACTCGGTTACCGTATACATATATGATGATAGTGATAATGATACATCCAAAAAGCACATATCATCTTTTCTTCAGAGCTTTGATTCTCGCCTCATTGTTTATCATGCAAATCAATGTAGGCTAGGGCATGATGGAAATTGTCTTAATGCCTTAAAAAACACTCCTGGAGACTACATATGGTATTTGGGCGACACATTGTATGTAACAAATGAGGGCCTGTCCGTTATTGTCGGTCAAATTAAGGGGGGTTTTCATGATGCAATTGTTGTGTCTAACCATTCTAATCGTACTCGCTCTTTAGTCGCTGGTATCATCACCTCTCCCGATACCTTCCTGGCTCATTACGCCTGGCATGCAACTTTAACAGGCGTAACTATATACAGTCGACGGCTTATTGATCGAGCTAATAAGACAAACCCTCGTTCTGTCTACGGCAGTAGTAATTTCGCGCAACTTGGTTTCCTCTTGGATGGCTTATGCAGTCCGTCTATTTCCGTCTTATTTATAAACTCTGTTCTAGTCAGCAAGAATTCTCTCGCCGTTGGTAATTATTGGATCAAGGATCCCATCGGTGTCTTCTGTATTGACTGGTATGACTTCTGTTATTCTCTTCCTGATGTGTATTCTGACTCTGCCAAGCTTTTAGCGGTTAAAAGCCACCACCAATATACTCGCCTTTTTGCTAAGCCTTTGACCTACTATCTTTATGGCCGCGAATACATTACAAAATCCAAGTACCTTATTGCAAAGCATAAATGTGATGCATGTATTACGAGTCGGCGTTGGCTTTTTTTATTAATCATAAATTCTCCTATGATAATTGCTAAGCTTTTTGTCTTGCTTGTTAGTCGCTTCCGCGGCCTACACCTTTAAAGCCTGGCTATCGTTATTCCTGCTTTTATTGTGATTAACTCTTTTGGCTAAGGCCTCTTTCGTGTGTCTATTTATTGTTTTTGCTTTTATGGTCCCGTGCAATTTGCTTCTGCCTTCTCCGGCCTGTCTTATTTTCTTTCATTTTAGATTCTGTTCAAATCCTGCGCTCAATTAAGAGGCAGGTCCAAGTTGTTTAGTCTAATCTGATTTGATTAATTTCTAATTATCTGTAACTCTCTGGGGTTCCTCCGCAACATCTACTTGGAGCCAATAATTGTCATGTCTGATTTTCAGTCACCAATCTTTGGTTCCAGCCTTAGGATTCCGCTCCAGGATGCTGCACCTGATTTCTTTATATGAAACATCGGATCCTTGTCGTTGTTCCAACTCTTAATTCATATGTTCTGCTGCCTAGGCTTCTTGAGTCTCTGCAAGCTCAGACTTTTCCCAATTGGCGTCTTTTGTTCATTGATGGCCATTCCGGAGTCGAGCATCGCGAGTGGTTGGAGCGTTGCTGCGCAGGTGATTCACGCTGCAGCTGGCTAAATCAAGATCCATCAGAGATTGGGATTTTTGGGGCTATGGATCAAGGCTTTTCTTATGCAAGCTGCAGCGACTGGCTATTGTTTTGGGGCTCTGACGATTGGGCTGCGTCGCCAACTGTTTTTCTTGATTTGATCGCTTCCCTCGAAGAGGCAGAAACTCATGGTATTTTCCCCGACATGATTGTATGCCATGGCTCATACGCCGATTCTTCCAGCGGAGTGATAGGTCGACGCACGTTTTTCCAGCGTAAGGGCCTTTTTAGTACTTCTTCCTATAGGCGTCATTTATTTTTTGGTTCTACACCACCTCATCAGGCAACTCTTATTGGCCCTGGAGCCCGCCAGCGACTGGCCAGCTACGCCCCCGGTTTCCGCCTGTCTGCCGATCTCGACTACTTCCTGCAGCTCAGCCGTCATCCCGGGCTGCGCGTGCAGTGCCTTGATCTCGAGCTGGTCCACATGGCCGATGGAGGCGTCAGCGGTCAGCAGACCCAGCGCCGCCTGCAAGAAGTGCGCCGCGCCTACCGCCGCGTTTTCGGCTGGTATTGGTGGTTTCCTTTTCTCATGCGCTACTTCCGGCGGGTGGCCAGCCTCTTGGAGTGGAGCCGCTAATGGAGATTCATCTCTTCGGTGCCGCCACCCCCACGGGAGAAGCCTTTCGCCAACAGGCTGCCAACGCGCACCTCCCCTGGCCGCTGCACGCCTATTCCCGCCGCTCGGCTGCCACACCGGCTGATTTCACCAACCCTGCGGCCTTCCGGCCAGCAGGCAGCCCCGGTACCCCAGCGCTCTGGATCAGTTTTGGCCCCATCTGGCTTTTGGCGCCCTTCTTCGAGCGGCTGGCCCTCGAGCACCCCGAGCGTCTTGCAGGGCTGCGCGGCCTGATTGCCTGTTCCTCCTCCTCCGCCATCACCAAGCGCTTTGCTGCCAATCGGTTCGATCGCGAGCTGGTGGCGGGGCTCAGTGGCGCAGAAGACCAGTTGTTGGCCATCTGCCGTCGCCTGGAGGTGCCCTGCCGCATCCTGCAGCCCACCCTCATCTATGGCCAGGCGGGGCCCCACGGCGACCGCAATCTCAGCAAGCTTCTTCAGCTGCTCCGGCGGCTGCCGTGCTTGCCTCTGCCTGCTGAATCCGGCCTGCGCCAGCCGATCCATGTCTCCCAGCTGGCTGCCGTTGCGCTTCACATAGCCGAACAGCTCTGTGGATCCAGCTGTGATCCATCCCTACCGGAGCGCATCACCTTGGGTGGCGATACCACCCTCTCCTACGCCTCCATGATCCGCGCGCTCCAACAAGCGCAACCAGTTGGCGATCATGCGCGTCGTTGCCGACTGCTGCCCATCCCAAACCGGCTCTTCTTTTCCCTCGCTGCTTCCCTCTTGCTCCGCTCGCCCAAGGCCTTCGAAGCGGTGTTGCGCATGGGTGCCAACCTCTCCGGCTTCACCCCCGCCCACCAGCTGCTGGGCCGTGAACCCCAGCCCTTTCCGGTTCTGCCGCTGGCCTGATGCTGCTGTCTGACTTTCTCGCGGTTGCGCTTGCTGCTTTTGCAGCGTGGTGGCTCCTGCTTGCGCTGCTCCCCAACCTCCGCCGTCGCCTGCTAGACCAGCCCAACGCCCGCAGTTCCCACAGCCAGCCCACACCCCGAGGTGGCGGTGTGGCGTTTGTCCTCGTTGCCGCAGTCGCAAGCGCGGTCGGCTGGTTTGGGGCTGCCTTCTCTGGTTCGCTAGGCCTTGCCGGCAGCCCTTTGGCGATGGTGGCTTTGTCCCTGCTGGCCCTGCCGCTGGCTGTGGTGGGCTTTCTCGACGATCGCCACAACCTCCCCGCCAGCATGCGCTACGGCGTGCAGCTAGCCACGGCGCTGCTACTGATCCTGGCGAGTCCGCTACCGCTGCCCTGGCTGGCGCTGCCCCTGTTGTTGATTGCCTCCACCGCCGTGATCAACTTCACCAACTTCATGGACGGCCTCGACGGCCTCGTGGGCGGGTGCATGGCTGTGGCCATCGGCGCCCTGGCCATTGCGCTCGCGGCCCCCTGGCCGCTGTGGGCGCTGGTGGGCTCCCTGCTCGGCTTTTTGCTCTGGAACTGGAGCCCCGCCAAGGTGTTCATGGGAGACGTGGGCAGCACCTTTCTGGGTGCTGTGTTCGCTGGCCTGGTGCTCCAGGCCTCCAGCTGGCCAGAGGCGTTTGGCTACCTCCTGGTGGCCACGCCCCTGCTGGGAGACGCTTGCTTATGCGTACCCCGCCGCTTGCTCGCTGGCCAGCGTGTGTTCCAAGCCCACCGTCTTCATCTGTTTCAGAGGCTGCATCAGGCCGGCTGGCCTCACGCCCGCGTGTCCCTCACCTACATCGCGGCCACAGCGGTGCTAGCGGTGGCCATGCTCGCGGGAGGCTGGCCCTGGGTGTTCGGGCTGGCCTTTGTGGAGCTGCTGGTTGGGTTGTGGCTGGATCAGCGTGTGGCGGTGCCCTTTGCTCTGGCGTCCCAGAGTTGATGCCACTCCGTTGGTTGATCCTCGTATCCGGCGGCCATGGCCGCTCGGTTGCTGATGCCATCACAGCGCAGGGCGATGCCGTGCTCGGCTTCCTCGACCACAGCCGTCCCGCTGATGAGCTTGTGGCCTGCGTTCTCGTGCTCGGACCCCTGCGTCTGGCTTGGGACGTCATGACCTCGCCATGTCCGGAAGGAGCGCCGCCCCCTGATAGATGCGTTGTGGCCATTGGCAATTCAGCTCTTCGCCAGCACGGCAGCACGTGCTGGAGGGCGCAGGGGCTCCAGTGGTTGTAGTGGTTCATTCCCGTGCGCGCGTGAGTCAATCAGCTCAGTTGGCTCCCGGTTGCGTGGTGTTGTCCGGTGCCGTGATCAACGCCGATGCCCGACTTGAGCGTGGCGTGCTTACCAACAGCGGCGCCGTTGTCGACCACAACGCCAGTTGCGGCGCCTACAGCCAGCTGGGCGTCAACGCCGCCATGGCTGGCGGGTCATGCCTCGGGTCCCTGGCTTCCCTGGCAGCAGACGAGGTGCTCGGCTGCGGTGAGCATCGCTTTGCTGAGCTGCAGTTGGCACCAGGCGCTGCGGATATGAGCGAGGGCGTCAGCTGCGCTGGCTCCTCAGACTGATCAGGTGGGGTTGCCGGCTTCTGGCTCGCATGTCCCTGGCTTGCGCTCCAACTCTCGTCTCTTGAGCCCCCAGTGGCACCGTCGATCTACTGCTGGTGCTGAATGGCACTGCAAGCCGCTTGGCTGCAGCTGAGCGCATCGCCGCTGCCCTGCCTGCAGCCCCGCAGTGTCGGCTGATCCGTTGCCCTGGCCAGCCTGTGCCGGCTCCCCAGGCCCTGCCGGAGCTGCTGCATGGCTTCGATACGGCCACGCAGATCACGGCCCAGGCCCAGTGGTTGCAGCGGCAGCAGCGCCCCCTGACCCCGCGGCATCCAGGTGGGTCCGCCGCCCCCACCGCCCGGCCCCATCGAACGCCGCAAACGGCTGCGCGATGCCTTGCGCCTGCAGCTCTGGCGCGCCACCGGCAGCACCAGCGCATGGCTGGCCCCCGAAAGGGCCCCCGCAAACGGGCCACCTGAGGCCTGTGAATCAGCCGGGATCAAAGAACCGTTTGCAGTCGGCCCGTTGAAGGCTGGGCCTGCGCGCTGAGCGCCGCGTGAATTCGCTCACCGTGGGGTTGGGCTGCAGCGGATCCACATGGGCCACCTGTTGCCACAGGTCCCGCGGCGCCCAGCGCACCGTGTGCTCCACGCGGCTGTGTTTGGTGATGTGGCACCAGCGGCTGCTGCCGCACTGTGGGCAGAACAGCTCCTCCAGCCATTCATCGCTGAGAACCAGCACCGGGTAGGCCTCAAGCACCAGCTTGGCCTTTCTGTGGCCCATACCCCGTTGCTGCAGCTGCTCTGGCGACAGCAGGTGCAGAAAATACTTTTGGCCATTGCCCTCAATGCGCTGCTCAGGATGGGCTGGGCAGAACAATTGTCGCCGCTGCGGCCTTCGATTGCGTCGACTGGAATTTGTCAAGTGTAGTTAGCCCCAGATCAGCCAAACTCAGGCCGAACCCACACCCACGTAGGAGCCATAGAAGAACAGACCCACCACAAAAATCACGGCCATGCCGCCGGCGGTCGCCACCAGCCACAGGGGCAGGACGCCTTCGGTCCAGCGGGAGCGCCACGCAACAGCGGGGCGACCGTCAGGCAGGCGATCGGGGATCCGGCCGTCAGGCAGGTTGGATTTCTT
>Ga0194123_10007752_pt1 | contig 10567 bp, 9 predicted proteins | sample TA2MahsurfametaG_5_FD_155479 | JGI IMG/M metagenome (GOLD analysis project Ga0194123, IMG submission 155479) | Freshwater microbial communities from Lake Tanganyika, Tanzania - TA2015023 Mahale A surface | ecosystem: Environmental > Aquatic > Freshwater > Lake | place: Tanzania: Lake Tanganyika... | reverse complement strand
GATGGCTGGGGGCATCGCGCGCAGACCGATGGGAACGCGATCGCGATGGCGCAGACCCCGACCTGGGACCGGCTCTGGGACCGTGCGCCCAAGACGCTCCTCGAGGCAAGTGGACGCGCCGTCGGGCTCCCCGAGGGGCAGATTGGGAACAGCGAGGTCGGCCATCTCAACCTCGGCGCCGGCCGCGTGGTGATGCAGGACCTCGTGCGGATCGGGGAGAGCATCCGCGACGGGTCGTTTTTCGCGAATGCTGCCTTCCGTGGCGTCTGCGCTCAGGTGCGCACCTCCGGTGGGACGCTCCACCTCCTCGGCCTCGTCGGGGATGGTGGGGTTCATGCCCACGACGACCATCTCCTGGCCTTGGTCGATCTGGTGACGCGCGAGCGGGTGCCCCGCATCGCTCTGCATCTGTTGCTCGACGGTCGCGATACCCTTCCCACCTCCGCGCTCGGCTACGTACGGGCGCTGCTAGCCAAGATCGGGGATCGCGCGGTGATCGGCAGCCTCGGCGGACGCTACTACGGGATGGATCGCGACCATCGGTGGGCGCGCACCCAGCGCTGCTACGATGCCGCGGTGCGGGGCACGGGACCGACCACGGATGACCCGATCGCCTACATCGAGGCGCAGTACGCCGCGGGCACCACCGATGAATTCCAGTCACCCGCGACGGTCATGCGCGATGGGCAGCCGATGGCGCGCATGCGGGATGGCGACGCGGTGATCACCTGGAACTACCGCTCCGACCGCATGCGACAGATCGTGCGCGCGCTGGCGATCGATGGGTTCAACGGCTTCGACATCAGCGGGCGTCCGCGACTCCACGTGGCGACGATGACGCAGTACGACCAGACCTTCGGCCTGCCGATCGCCTTCGAGCCCTTCTCGATGGCGAAGATCGTCGCTGAGGTGATCGAGGACGCAGGGATGAGCACGCTCCGCACGGCGGAGACGGAGAAGTACCCACACGTGACCTACTTCTTCAACGGCGGGAACGAGACGCCGTATAGCGGCGAAGAGCGGGTCCTCGTCCCGAGCCAGCAGGTGGCGACCTACGACCTGATGCCGGAGATGAGCGCACCGGGGATCACCGACGTGCTCGTGGAGCATATGCGCCGGAAGTCCCACGAGTTCACCCTCTGCAATTACGCGAACGGCGACATGGTCGGCCACACCGGGAACTTCGCTGCGACAGTGCGCGCCTGTGAGGTCGTGGACCAGCAACTGGCCCGCATCGTCGCGGCCGCCGAGCGGACCGGCACGCGCCTGTTGATCACCGCCGACCACGGCAACTGTGAGATGATGATCGACCCCACCACGGGTGGCCCCCATACCGCCCACACCACGAATCCGGTGCCTTTCCTCCTGATCGATGACGGTGCGCCGATGGCGCTCCGCACCGGCGGCGCACTCTGCGACGTCGGCCCCACGGTGCTCGCGATGCTCGGAGTCGACCGCCCCGATGCGATGAGGGGTCGCGACCTGCTTCTGCGAGGTGCGTCATGAGGCGCGCATCCGTGGCGGCACGTGCACTCCTCCTCGGCGCACTCGGGTTCGGGGGCGTGCGCTCGGTGGCGGCGCAGGTCGGCCACGATCCGGCGACGAGTCCATACGAGGATCTCCGTGGGCGTCAGGCTGCGACGATCGGCATCGGCACCCTCACTCCAGGGCGTGATCCCGCTGGTGTCGCCCCGAAGAGCGGGCTCATGCTCACCGGGCGTTATGACTTACAACTCACGCGCCCCCTCTGGTTCTTCGCGCGACTGGGTGTGGCACCGAGTCTCGAGCGCCCGATTAAGGATCCCCTCTTCACCGACGCGCAGCGCGACGCTGGGACGGAGCGGCTCCCCTTGGTGCTCACCGAGGCGGGGCTCACCATGAACCTCACCGGGAACAAGTCGTGGCGGCACGTCGTCCCGCAGGTCCATGGGGCGATCGGCCTCGTCACCGCCGGCGCCCCGAGGTTCGACCTCGGTGGGTACAAGGTCGGCAGCGCCTTCACCGTCTCATACGGACTCGGCGCGCGTGTCGCGACGGGGCGAGCGTGGGAGCTGCACGCCGATCTCACGCGCATGCACTGGAAGTACACGTATCCCGATGCGTACGCGGCGGGAAGCGATCCCTTGGTCTCGAGTGGGCAGCTGGGCCCATGGGTCGGGAACACGATCCTGCAGATCGGCGTGAGCCGCTTCTTCTTCCGCTGAACCGACGATGCCACGCGCCACCCTCACCCGCCGTCTCACCTTCTCCGCTGCGCATCGCTACCGGCGGCCGGAGTGGAGTGACGCGAAGAACGCCGAGGTCTTCGGGGCGTGCGCGCATCCCAACTGGCACGGGCACACGTACACCTGCGAGGTCACGGTCGGCGGCGAGATCGACCCGCAGACGGGGTTCTGTGCCGACCTCGCCGGATTCGATCGCGTGCTCGCGACGCGCCTGCATGCACGGCTCGATCACAAGAACCTCGTGCTCGATGTGCCGGAGTTCGCCGAGGGGCGTGAGATCCCGACCTCGGAGAATGTGGCGTGGTGGATCGCGCGTGAGGTGCAGGCGGGGCTCGGCGGCACGGCGCGTGTGCTACGGGTGCGGCTCGCGGAGATGCCCGATCTCTGGGTGGAGATCGAACCGACGTGACGGCGGGGCCGGACGGCGCGACCCCGCTCGATGCGGTGGACGAGGTGCCGGTCTGGCTCGAGGTGAATGGCCAGCCCGCCGTCACCTGGATGTGCACCCCGGATCAACTCGATGCGCTCGTCGTGGGCTGGTGCTACGGCGAGGGGTACATCGAACATCGTGATGATCTCTTGTCGATGCGCCCCTGCGCGCGCGAACTCGGTTTCTGGGTCACGGTGCCAGAGGCGCGTTATGCCACGGTGGAGGGGGAGGAGCGGCGGCGGGTCCTCGCCTCGGGGTGCGGTGCGGTGACGACGATCCTCGGCGCGCTGCATAAGGTGCCGCGCCGCGCGACGACGCCCGCGATCCCCGACCTCACGCAGACGCGGGCCCTCTTCAAGGCACTCTTCGCGCGCGGGGAGCGGTATCAGTCGACCGGTGGGATCCATGCCGCGGCGCTCACCGACGGGGTCGAGCTGTTGAATCACGCCGAGGATATCGGGCGACACAACGCGGTGGACAAGGTGATGGGGCAGCGGATCCTCGCACGCGAGGGGACGGCGGATCTCATCCTACTGGTGACGGGGCGCATCTCGGGCGAGTTGGCGTACAAGGCGGCGCGCGCGCGGATCGCCGTCGTTTCGACGCCCTCGGTGCCGAGCACGGTGGCGGTGGAGATCGCGCGCGCGGCGGGGATGGTGCTGATCGGGCGTGCGGTATCAGGGACGCCGCAGGTCTGGACGCCATGAGCTGCATCGGCGTGATCCTCGCGGGGGGCGGCGCGACACGATTCGGTGGTCGACTCAAGGGGTTGGAGCTCGTCGCTGGTGAGCGGATCATCGATCGCGTGGCGCGGGCGCTGCGGATGGTGACCGATGAGCTCCTGCTCGTGGCGAATACGCCCGAGGCGGCAGGTTGGTTGCCGGGGGTGCGGACCGTGACCGACGTGCGACCAGGGGAAGGGGCGCTCGGTGGATTGCACGCGGCGTTGACCTGTGCGGCGGATGATGTGCGCGTGGCGACGGTCGACGGCGGCCAGGCGCCCGATGTGCTCGTCGTCGCGTGGGATATGCCGTTCGTCTCCGCTGCGCTGCTTGGTGTGATGCGCGCGCGTGGGGAAGAAGGGGATGTGGACGCCGTGCTCCCCGAGAGCGACGGCTCGCGCCGTGGGGTTGAGCCGCTCTGCGCGTGGTACGCTGCGCGCTGCCTCGCGCCGATCACGGCGGCGCTCGAGGCCGGCGACCGACGGGTGATCGCCTTCCTCGATGCCGTGCGCGTGGCGCGAGTGCCCCTCGAGGAGGTGCGGCGCTTCGGCGATCCCGATCGCCTCTTCGGCAATGTGAACACCGCCGAGGATCTCGCGCGGCTGCGGGGGATGGTGCCCGATGTCGGGTGATCCGAGCGATGTTGTCGAAGGTCGTACGGGATCGCGTCGTCCCCCGATCCTCTGCGTGGTCGGAAGGAAGCATGTGGGGAAGACGACCACGGTCGTGCGGCTCAGCGCCGAGCTCACGCGGCGCGGCCATCGGGTGATGATCCTCAAACATGGGTCGCACACATTCACCCTCGATCCCGCCGGGACCGACACCTATCGGCACTATCACGAGGGGAACGCCGCGCGGGTCGCGATGGCGTCCCCCGACAAGTTCGCGCTGGTCTCGCGGTGGGAGGAGGAGCTCACGCCCGAGGTGATCGTGGAGCGCTACCTCGCCGATGCCGATCTCGTGCTCGCCGAAGGGTTCAAGGGTTCGGCCCTGCCGAAGCTCGAAGTGGTGCGGCGCGCGGTCTTCCCCACCTCGCTCTGGGAGGATCGAACGTCGTCCTTGAATTCGTGCGTCGCGATGGTGACCGACACGGCGATCGCGGGATTTCCCGGCGAGACCTTCTCACTCGACGATGCCGCGTGGGTCGAGCGCTGCGCCGAGTGGCTCGAGCGAACCTTCATCACCCGGGAGACCTGATGCCGATGATGTGCCCACGCACCATCGCCCGCCTCACCCTGACCTGCCTCGGCTTCGCCGTGGGTCTTCCCGCCCAGGCCAATTCGCAGCAGTCCACCTCGCGCGTCGCCCCTGCTGCGGAGACACCTCCCCTCGGTACCCCACGGCGCGAATCCCCCGCTGCGAACCGTCGTGCCCTCCGCACCCTCGCCGACGACCTGCTCACCGACCGACGATTCCGCTCCGCGAACTGGGGCGTCCTGATCGTCGACCCCGTGCGAGGGGATACGCTCTATTCACGCAATGCGGGCCGGCTCTTCATGCCGGCCTCGAACCAGAAGGTGATCACCGGTGCGGTCGCCCTCGCTCGCCTTGGTGCGGACTACCGCTTCGTGACACGCGTGATGGGGAGCGCCGCGGTGCGCGGCGGCGTGCTCGATGGGGATCTCGCCGTGCTCGGCAGCGGCGATCCCACCTTCTCCGACTCCCTGGCCGGCGGTGACGCGATGTCGCCCCTCCGTGCCTTCGCCGATTCGCTCGCGGCGCGTGGGATCCGAGAGGTCTCGGGACGGCTCATCCGGGCCGCGCCCGTCTTCCCGGATTCCACCCTCGGCTTCGGCTGGGCGTGGGATGATCTCGACTTCGGCTACTCCGCGCCGGTCGACGCGCTCCTCTTCAACGAGGGGGTCGCGCGGGTGACGATCATCGGCGGAGCGACGCCAGGGGCGCCGGTGACGGTGCGGTCGGCACCGGCGCGCACCGTGCCAGCACTCGACCCCCTCGCCGTGACGACGATCGCACGCGAGACCACGCGGATGAATGGCCGCGCCTCGGCGCGGAGCCACGTGGAGTGGACCAGCGATGTACGTGGCGTGCGGCCGCTCCTCTCGCTCAGCGGTCAGGTGACCGTCGGGGATTCTGTGACCTTGGAGGTGGCGCTCCGCCATCCGGGCGGGGCCTGGCTCGATGCCTTCGCCGAGGCGTTGGCAGCGCGTGGGATCCGGGTGCGCGGTGGTGTGGAGCCCAACACCTTTGCCGACACCACGGGGATGGTGACGCTCGCCTCGCGACAGTCTCCGCCCCTGCGCGAGATCCTCCCGCGCTTCGAGAAGCCCTCACAGAACCAGATCGGTGAACTCCTCTTCAAGACGCTCGGGCGCGTGGAGACGGGAAGCGCGACGGCGGACTCCGGACGTGCGGTGGTCGAGCGCCAACTCCTCGCTTGGGGGGTGGACTCCGCAGGCTTTGCGGTACGCGATGGTAGCGGACTCTCCCGCCACGATTATCTGACGCCCGAGACGATCGTCCGAGTGCTCGACCGGATGCGACGACACACCGAGTTCCAGGTGTTCTACGATGCGCTCCCCATCGCCGGGATCGACGGGACCCTCCGCACGCGGATGCATGGGACGCGCGCGCAGGGGAATGTCCGCGCCAAGACAGGGACCCTCGACAAGGCACGCGCCCTTTCTGGCTACGTCACCACCGCCGATGGTCGCCTGCTCCTCTTCTCGATGCTCGCGAACAACCATGTGGTCTCGAATGCCGAAGTGGAGCGAGTGCAGGACACACTCCTCATCTGGCTCGCATCGAACCGAATCGGAGCGTCGCGCTGATGCACAGCGTCGCTGAGGCGGTCGCACGGATCACCGAGGGGATCGCGCCGCTCGCCGTGGAGTCGGTAGGGCTCGGCGAGGCGCTCGGCCGGGTACTCGCCTCGGCCATTCGCTCACCGATCACCCTCCCGCATTGGGACAACTCCGCCATGGATGGCTACGCGGTGCGCGGAGTGGACATCGCGGGGGCGAGCGCCGCGTCACCGATCACCTTGCCGGTAGTCGAGACCATCGCCGCGGGGGCCTTCCCCACGCGGGCGCTTGGCGCGGGTGAAGCGACGCGGATCATGACGGGCGCACCGATTCCCGAGGGTGCCGACACCGTGGTCCGGGTCGAGGACACCGACGCCGGCCTCACGCACGTACAGGTGCGCAACGATCGTGATCGCGAGAAGAACATCCGCCGGCGCGGGGAGGATCTCACCGAGGGGACCATCGCCCTCCCCGCCGGGATGCCGCTCGGCGCGGCGCAGATCGGTGTGATCGCCTCTGTGGGCCAGGCCACGGTCCCGGTGCACCACCGTCCGCGCGTCGCGCTCCTCGGCTCCGGCGACGAACTCGTCGACCTCGACCGCTTCGACGAGGTGCGCGCCAGCCGCAAGATCGTCAGCTCCAATGCCTACACCCTCGATGCGCTCGTGCGGCTGAATGGTGGAATCCCAATCGCCCTCGGTCATGCGGCGGATACGCGCGAGGCGATGCGCGCCCTCCTCGAGCGGGCGCTCGCCAAGCGACCCGATCTGATCGTCACCTCGGCGGGGGTCTCCGTCGGCGAGTTCGATCACACGCGCGCCGCGCTCGAGGAGATGGGCGCCCAGATGGCGCTCTGGCGCGTGCGTATGCGGCCTGGTGCTCCAGTAGGGTTCGGGACGATAGCAGGGATCCCGTGGATCGGTCTCCCGGGGAATCCCGTGAGCGTGATGGTCACCTTCGAGCTCTTCGTACGCCCAACGATCCGGCGGATGCTCGGCCACACACGCCTGCATCGTTGCCCCGTCACCGTGACGCTCGAGGAGCCGGTGCGCATCGGCGCAAAGCTCACGCACTTCCTGCGCGCGATCGTCACCGCGCAGCCTGACGGCTCACTCACCGCCCGACTCACCGGCCCGCAAGGGTCAGGGATCCTCACGTCGATGTCGCTTGCGAATGCGTTGCTGGTGGTGCCTGAGGATCGCCCCGAGGTGCCCGCAGGGAAGCGACTCTCCGCCCTCCTCCTCACCGAGGACGCGAGCACCTCAGCGACCTTCGCGCTGTGAGGGAGCCCCTGGCCGCGCTCGAGCGCCGATTCGTCTTGAGCACCGCCGAGATCATGCTCGGCGGGGAGCGGATCACGCTCGAAAAGCCGCGGAACCCCGATGATCTGATCAGCGAAGCCGATTTCGCACACGATGAACGCCTGCCGTACTGGGCGGATCTCTGGCCGGCGGCGGTGGTGCTCTCCGATCACCTGCTGACGGAGCGGCGGTTGTTGGGCTCGGCGCCGGAGGCCGCCGGGGCCACCGGCGAGGTACCGCACCCGCCGCGCGCCCTCGAGCTGGGGTGCGGGATCGGCCTCGTGACGATCGCCGCGATGCGCGCAGGGTACGACGTCGTCGCCACCGACTACTACGAGGACGCGCTCCTGTTCGCCGCACGTAACGCGCTACGAGCGAATGGACGCGAGCCGGAGACGCGCATGGTCGACTGGCGCGCCCTCCCCGATGACCTCGGGACCTTCGACCTGATCCTGGCGGCGGATGTGCTCTATGAGCGCCCGCATGCGACGTTGATCTCCGCCCTCATCGCCCGTGCGCTGACGCCCGAGGGTCGTGCGTTGATCTCGGATCAGGGGCGCGTCGCGCTCCAGGATTTCCTCGACGCGCTCCGCCCGTTGGGGCTCACCCATCGCGTGGTGCATCAGGAGCGGCGCCCGGTGCATCCCCCCGCCCCAGAGGGATCGTTCGCCCATCATGTGTTGACGGTGTACGAGATCCGACGAGGCTAGACCGCGCGTCGCGTGGGCCGTCAACCGCTCCTGCTATAGCCAGCGTCGTACCTTGGCGCAGTACGCCTCGTACGGCGCTCCGAACTTCTTGCTGAGATACGCCTCCTCGCGCCGGATGATCATCCGATCGGTGAACACCAGCGCCGGGAGCACCATCACGAGGATCGCGCGCTGGTTGACCCAGAGCGCCACACCGACCTGCGCGAGCGCGAAGCCGAGGTAGATCGGGTTCCGACTCAGCGCATAGAGACCATGGTCGATGATCACCGTCGTCGCCTTCCAGGGCTCGACAGCCGTCTGATGCCGGCGGAAGGTGAAGACCGACCAGGCGATCCCGAGGAGCGCGGCGAGGAGAAGGCCCTGCCCCACCCACCCCATCCCCTCCGGACGAATCGTCTGTGGAACGAGCCAGTGGCCGACCGCCCCGATCCCTATCACGATCAGGAAGACGAACGGCGGCTTGATCGGGAGATTCGGGTGATCGAGCGACCCGTCCGGTAACCGCCGCTCTTCTCGTGCCATCGATCAGCCCAACTGCTCCGCGACGACCTCGGCGATGTCCAGCACCGGGACCTCGGCCCCCTGTGCCTTCACCCCATCGGCCATCATCGTCATGCAGAAGGGACAGGCCACCGCGACGGCATCAGCCTGCGTCGCCAGCGCCTCCTCGGCGCGTTCGACGTTGATCCGCTTCCCGACCGTCTCCTCCATCCACATGCGGCCGCCACCGGCGCCGCAGCAGAGCCCCTTGTCGCGCGAACGATCCATCTCGACGAGGTTCACCACCGGGAGCGCACGCTTGAGCGTCTCGCGCGGGGCATCGTAGATGTCGTTGTAGCGCCCGAGATAGCAGGAGTCGTGATAGGTGAAGGTGCGCACCGGCGCGTGGAGATCCTGCCGGATCGGGACGCGCCCCTCGGCGAGGAGATGCTCGATGTAGGTGGCGTGGTGGATCACCTCGTACTCCCCACCAAACTGCGGATACTCGTTCCCGAGCTGATGGAAGCAGTGCGGGCAGGCGGTCACCACCGTGCGGACCCCGTAGCGCCCAAGGGTCTCGACGTTGTCCTTGGCGAGGGTTTGATAGAGGTACTCGTTCCCCATCCGCCGCGCCGGATCGCCGTTGCACTTCTCCTCCTGCCCGAGGATCGCGAAGCGCACCCCGGCCGCCTGCAGGATCTTGGCGAAGGCGACGGTCGTCTTCTTGGCGCGATCGTCGAACGATCCCATGCATCCGACCCAGTACAACACATCGGGACGCTCCCCGCGCGCCGCCATCTCGGCCATCGTCGGGATCTCCATCCCCTCGGCCCACTTCGCGCGGTCGCCTGGATCGAACGACCAGGGCGACCCGCTCGTCTCCATCGCCTCGAAGGCGGGCATCAGCTCCTCGGGGAAGCGTGACTCCGAGAGTACGAGGTTCCGGCGCAGCTCGGTGATCACCGAGAGCTGATCGATCGAGACGGGGCACTCATACACACAGGCACGGCACGAGGTGCAGGCCCAGAGCTCCTCCTCGGTGATGTACCCATCGAGGAGGGAGCGCTCGGCGATCGGGGCGGGCGCATCAGGGCTGAGCGTGAGCACGCCCCCCTCCCCCGGCACCATCCACGGCGCCTTCTCCTCGAGCCGCTCGCGGACGTTGATCATGATCTTGCGCGGCGAGAGCAGCTTCCCCGTGGTGTTCGCCGGGCAGACCGCGGTGCAGCGCCCACACTCGGTGCAAGCGAAGCCGTCGAGGAGCGACTTCCAGCTCAGATGCTCCACATCCTTCGCGCCGAACTGCTCGGCATCGGCCCCCTCGAAGTCCATCGGCCGGATGGCCCCGACGACGCCGGGCCCACTCGTGTTCGAGAGATAGGTGTTCGGGAGCGAGGCGACGACGTGCAGGTGCTTAGAGTACGGCAGGTAGTTCAGGAAGCCGAGCACGAGGAGGGCGTGCGCCCACCACCAGAGTGCGTGCATCAAGGCGGGCGCGGGCATCCCCGGCGCGAACCCGACCTGTACGAGCGCGATCGCGAGGGGATAGCTCACCGGCCGCATCCCGCCGAGCGCCACCGACTCCGAGACGATCGCGAAGGCCTCGGTGAGGAACATCGTCACCATCAGCGCACCGATCCACGAGAGGATCAGGAGGGGATCGTTCGGATGGGTCTCCGCCCCTTCGAGGCGCTTCACCCGCTTGGTGAGTCGGCGCCAGAGCGCCATCGCGACCATCGCCAGGACGATCGCCGCGAACCCTTCCTGGCTCAGGACGTACCCGCGATAGAGGGGCTCCGGGAGGAAGTGCTCATAGCCGAACGAGGGGACGACCCCCTTGATGAGCATCTCCGTGGTGCCGGCGCCGAGGATCAGGAACCCCCAAAAGATGAGGGCGTGCATCGGCCCCGCGATCGAATCGCGGAAGATCTTCG
>Ga0194123_10007748_pt1 | contig 10569 bp, 8 predicted proteins | sample TA2MahsurfametaG_5_FD_155479 | JGI IMG/M metagenome (GOLD analysis project Ga0194123, IMG submission 155479) | Freshwater microbial communities from Lake Tanganyika, Tanzania - TA2015023 Mahale A surface | ecosystem: Environmental > Aquatic > Freshwater > Lake | place: Tanzania: Lake Tanganyika... | reverse complement strand
GTCCGAGCTTTGCGCCGGCCGGCAAGATCATGATTCCGGCGGCATCGCTCGACAACCCGAGTTCCGCAGCAGAACACAGCATGCCCTCGGAGTCGATGCCGAGAATTCCGCGGCGCAGAATCTCGCGACCGTCGGGCATCTTCGTGCCCAGCGTGGCGAGCGGCACCAAGTCGCCACTGTGCATGTTGAATGCACCGCACCACACGTGACGCTCCGCGCCGTCGCCGGCATCAACCCACACCCGATGCACCTTCGCTGCGTCGGGGTGACGCTCGGTGCGCAGCACCTTGGCCACCACGACACCCGCAATCGGCGTGCCCACGACTTCCATCGACTCCACCTGCATGCCGAGCGCGGTCATCACGTCACCCAAGCGCTCGTTGGAGAGGCGCTTCAGGTCGCAGTATTCGGCGAGCCACGAGCGAACGATGCGCACGACTACCTTGCCCCGGCCGTCATTGGAACTGTCTCACGAACCGCAGGTCATTGGCGTACATCTCGCGCAGGTCGGCCACATCGTGACGCTCTTTGGCCATGCGGTCGATGCCAAAGCCGAACGCAAAACCGGTGTACACCTCGGGGTCGACGCCACCGGCGCGCAACACGTTCGGGTGCACCATGCCGCAGCCACCGAGCTCGATCCATTTACCGTTCGAACTGCGCACGTCGAACTCCGCGCTCGGCTCGGTAAACGGGAAGTAGTTCGGCCGCAGGCGGCTGGTGAAGTCGCTGCCGAAGAACGCCTTCGTGAAGGCTTCGATGGTGCCGGCCAGGTGCGCGAACGTGATGCCCTTGTCGACGACGAGCCCTTCTATCTGGTGGAACACCGGCATGTGCGTGGCATCCGGCGTGTCGCGACGAAACACGCGCCCGGGCATCACCGCGTAGATCGGCAGGTCCCACTCCTGCATCACGCGAATTTGTACGGGTGAGGTGTGTGTGCGCAACAATGTGGAGCCCGGTGACCCGTGCTGCACGAACATCGTGTCGAAGCCGCTACGCGCTGGATGATTCGGCGGCATGTTCAGCGCGGTGAAGTTGTGGAAGTCGGTTTCCACTTCGGGTCCTTCCGCCACTTTGAAACCCATGCCGACGAACACGTCTTCCAACCGCTCCCACGCCTGGGTAACGATGTGTGCGTGACCGCGCGATCGCCGCGCAAGGTGCTCGGTGAGGTCCATTGCTTCGGCGGCTGAAGCAACCTGCGCTGCGGCTCGCTCGAGCAGCGCCAGGCGCTCCGAGACGATGGCCTCGATGGCCTGCATCGCCTCGTTGATTGCGCGACCCGCCGCCTTGCGCGCCTCGAGGTCGGCGAGCGACCCCAACGACGACTTGAGACCAACGAGCACGCTGCCTTTGCCTGAGTGTTCGTTGGCGATTCGCCGTAGTGATTCGATATCTGAGGCCAGGTCCAGCGCCGTCTTCGCCTCGAGAAGCGCCTGGTCAATCCGCGGTTGTTGTTCAACGCTCGCGGCCATCACCCAGCGAGAGTACTAGCGAGCAACGACGGGACGATGCGCACCTTGTGCCGAATGCCACATCGTGCTATCGTCAGTCCACCAATCCAAAAGGGAGGAACCATGAGAAATCAACGAAGTGTCTGGGTGAGCCTTGCCGTCAGTCTCGCCGTGCTACTCACGGCATGCGGTGGAAGCGATTCTTCAGAATCGACTGATGAAGAAGTCGTCACCGAGGAGACCGAGGCTCCGGCTGCCGCGGAGGACGCTGGTCCCACCCCAGCTGACATCGCCCTCGAGCGCGTGGCAGCGCTGTCGCAGCCGGTTACCGCACTCGATCTAGGACCCGCGCCAACTTCCGTACCAGAAAACAAGACGGTTTTCTATATCACGTGCTCCGTACCAGTCTGCGCCGAGATTGGATCGGGCGTCGCCGACGCTGTGAAAGCGCTCGCCTCGAAGGGATGGACAATCAAAACAACGTCCCATCAAGACACCCCCGACACTGTCGCGGCAGCCTTTGACGCAGCAATAGCAGCGAAGCCAGATGTGGTGATGACGAGTGGCAATCCACGCGAATGGTTCAAGAGCCAACTGGCCACACTGACGGATATGGGAGTTCCCGTCATCTCATGGTCGATTCCTGAGCCTTTTGAGCCAGGTAACGGCATCTCCGTAAACATCCTCTCTGGTGACGATTACTTCTATTACGGGGTCATCATGGCGGACTATGCCTTTGCAAACAGTCCGAACAAGAACATTCTGTTCGTCGGCCTCCCGGTGTTCCCGGTTCTCGCTCTAGTTCAGGAAGGGTTCAAAGCAGAAATCGAACTCATCTGTCCGGACTGCACCGTCAAGTTCCAAGAAATTGGGCTCGCGGATCTCGGTACGAATCTGCCAGGCCAGATGGTCTCCGCACTGCAGGCTGACCCCTCGCTTGATCACATCGCCTACGCCTTTGGTGGCATGATGTTCGGGGTTCCCGAGGCCCTCGAGGCGGCAGGATTGGTCAATCAAGCGCAAGCCGTGTCGCAAGCGGGCTCACCGATGAATTTCCAATTCATCGCCAACGGGAAGCATCAGACTGGTGAGTTTGCATTGGCATCGGGTCTGCTCGGGTGGCGCGCGGTGGACATTGCAATAACTATCTTCACCGACGGCTCGATTTCAAAGTCGCCCGCCGTGGAAGGCATCTTCGGCAAAACCGATATTGGTTTGAGCGGATTACCACGACAGATCCTCACAAAGTCCACTGTCAAGGATCCGACCGCTCTCTGGCCAGGTGTCGAAGGCTTCCAGGATCTCTTCCTCAAGCGTTGGGGTCTCAAGTAACTCGGTTTCCACTAGCTCCAGCGGAGCCGCCAGGTACGAAGGCTTGGCGGCTCCGTTGCGGTGGTCATCGCACATGAACCGGACACCAGTACTCGATATTCGTCATCTCTCAAAGACGTACCCCGGCCAACGGGCCCTCACTGACGCCCAACTATTGGTGCACTCAGGTGAGGTTCACGCTCTCATTGGGCAGAACGGCTCAGGTAAGTCGACACTGATCAAAGTGGTGGCTGGCTACATCAAGGCGGACCATGGAGCCAAGGTGCTCTTCAATGGCGAGCCGATTGACCTCTGGCATCAGGGTTCGTTTGAGCGTTCACACATCAGAATCGTGCATCAAGATCTCGGCCTGGTGCCAACTCTCTCAGCAATCGAAAATCTTGCCCTTGGTCGTGGCTTTGACACCGATCAGTCGGGACGAATTCGTTGGCGACGTGAAGCCAAACGATGCCAAGAGCTTTTGCTGGCTTTCGGTCTTGCACCAGATGTGCGCAGCCCAGTCTCAACACTCACGGCTGCTGAGCGCGCAGCCATCGCAATAATGCGCGCGCTTCAGGACTGGGATGACACGGTACCCGGACTTCTGATTCTCGACGAACCAACGACTTCTCTCAACTCTGATGAGGTGAACTCGCTCTTTCACGCAATTCGGCGACTCGCCGAGCAAGGTGCGGCAGTCATTTTTGTCTCACACGTTCTTTCCGAAGTTCTTGAACTCGCTGACAAAGTCACTGTTCTGCGAGACGGTGCTGTCGTCGCGAGTGGTGAATCCGTTTCGCGCCATAACCAGAATAGCTTGATCGAGCTGATGATCGGGAGTGGAATTGTCAAGCAACAGAGTGCAGCTGGACGAGAGAAGGGGCGTCATGCGCTTGAGGTGGAGCATGTATCAGGTGCGATTCTTCGGGACGTCTCTTTCAAGGTTCGAACTGGTGAAGTTGTAGGTATCGCAGGTTTGGTTGGCTCTGGGCGTGAAGAAATCGGTACTTGTGTGTTCGGTGCAACGCCTCACTACTCTGGCAAAGTACTTGTGAACAAGGAGAAATTATTTGCGCATCCTCACAATGCTGTGAAGCTGGGCGTGGCTCTGGTGCCGGCAGACCGCAAACGCCTCGGTTTGATTCCGGCACAACGGTTGGAGGATCACATACCACTACCCCAGCTTGCGACATTGCGCGACGGTCTCCGAATTCGCCTCAAGAGACTTCGCACGGACGCAGAGAATTGGGCTCGCCGCCTCGATGTAGAGCCGCTTCTGCTGCATCGACGACTTGAGAAATTTTCCGGCGGGAATCAGCAGAAGGCGGTTTTGGCACGCTGGCTCCGCACGAACCCACAAGTATTGGTCCTGGACGAGCCCACACAAGGTGTCGACATTGGTGCGAAGTCTGCCATCTACGAGAGCATTGACGGCTTCGCCAGACAAGGCGGCGCTGTCCTTGTCACATCCCCCGATGCCGACGAGCTCGTGAGGCTCTGTGACCGAGTCCTGATCATGCGGGGAGGAATGATCGGATGCGAACTGAGCGGATCGAGCTTGACAACGGGCCGAGTCGTCCGAGAATCTCTCGGTGCGACATCGTTACGAGCAGGCTCGCGAATCGTAGAACGACGTATCGCCTTTTCCGTAACTAGAGCTCGCCTATCGCCACAGGACACCAAAGATGAAAATTGATTCAGCCACAGGCGAAGTCGATTCGCGACTAGTGCTCAAACAGAACAAAATCACCCGCCGGTGGAGGCTTCGCTACGACCGAGTCGAGCGCCGCGAGAAGATAGACAGTCGTTTCGATGTGCGGCGCTCACCGTTCAAACTCAAGAAGCTGCATCCCCGCAACATCGGGGTTCTTTATCTCTACGCGTTTGCGTGGTTGCTATACAGCCTTTGGGTGCCCGATACCTGGCTCACATGGCTCACGCACCGTTCCGTCATCAATCAGCAGGCAATTCTTCTTGTCGTGTCGATCGGGCTCATCGTCCCTTTGGTTACGGGCGTTTTTGATCTCTCGATAGCGGCAACGATGTCCGCGTCGGCGGTTACCGTGTGTTGGTTGCTAGTCGACCGTCAGTGGACGGTCGTACCCGCTATTGCGATGGCGCTCGCACTCGCACTCGTCATTGGCTGCTTGAATGCGTTCTTGATCGTGAAAATCCGCATTGACTCATTCATTGCGACGCTTGGCGTATCGTCCGTATTGACAGCGTTTGGGGTTTGGCGCTCAGGAAACCGCTCGATTTTGGGCTTACCGGAGAGCTTTCTCGATTTGACCAAAGAGTTTGCATTCGGGCTTCGAGTCTCGGTGGTCATCGCCATTGCCTTGTCTGTCTTCGCATGGTTCGTCCTCGAACATACGCCAGTTGGACGTTACTTCTTTGCGACGGGTGGCGGGCGCGAGGCCGCTCGATTAGCGGGGATTCACACGGATCGCTACATCGCGGCTGCGATGATCATCTCCGCGGTCATCGCAGGGATGGCCGGGATTCTGCTCGCATCACAGTACGGCTCAATCCAAGCACAGTCGGGAAACCCCTATCTCCTGCCCGCCTTCGCGGCTGTTTTCCTGGGCTCCACACAATTCAAGCGGCGCTTCAACGTTGTTGGCACCGTGCTTGCAGTAGTGGTTCTGCAAAGCGGTGTTAAGGGCTTGCAGTTAGCAGGTGTCGCCGTTCTCTGGGTTGAGAATCTCTTCTTCGGACTCGCTCTCGTCGTTTCCGTCGGTCTCTCGACTTACCAACGACGTGTGCACGGCGGCCAGCGAAGATGGTGGCGACGCGAAGAGAGCGGACCGGAATACCTGCTTGGACGGCTGATGGGTTGGGGTCGCAGCTCTCGTCAACCCGATTCCTCCCACGAGTCTGAGACGTGGTGGTACGACCCATCTGACAAACAAGCCCATCACCATCGGCCGAGCCGTCCGCGTCGCAAGAAACTCAGTAGATACATTCGCTCGAGGAAAGGAAGGTCATCAAGATGAGCCTTGTCGGAGCCCGCGTCTTGCGGAAAGAGGATCCGAAGCTCTTGACCGGCCGCGCAACCTTCGTCGACGACTTGCAGCCGACGAACTGTGCCTTTGCCCAATTTGTTCCTTCGGAACGTGCTCATGCTGAGATACTGAACATCGATGTTGCTCGGGCTTTGAGCATTCCTGGCGTCATTGGGGTCTGGACTGCCCACGACTTTCGCGACTACCCAGACCTGCCTGGAGGCCTTCCTGATCTTGAGCGACCTCCACTCGCCACAGGACGTGTTCGCTGGGCTGGTGAGCCAATTGCTGTAGTCGTTGCCGAGAATCGTTATATCGCCGCCGATGCCGTTGCATCCATCGAGGTCGAGTATGAAGACCTCCCCATCGTTATGACAATCCGAGAGGCACTATCGGCCGACGCACCACTTCTGTTCCCACAACACGGATCAAACGCGTTGCTGACAGTACCACTCGTCGACGACCTTGACCGCATCATGGAGTCGTGCGACCAGCGAGTTTCATTGCGGTTGACCAACCAACGGTGTGCAGTGGTACCGATCGAAACTATGGGCTGTCTCGCTGACTGGAATATCGATGGTCTAACGATGTGGGCCAGCTTTCAGGCGCCGCACCACTTACGCAACAAGATCTCCGCATGGCTCGACATACCTCAAACTCAGTGCCGAATCATCAGCCCACACGTTGGTGGCGGGTTCGGTGCAAAAATTGTCTTTGCTCCCGAGTTTTTTATCACGCCGCTTCTCTCCAAATGGACGGGCAGACCAGTGAAGTTCTCACAAACACGTACGGAGGCGATGCTTCAAATGACCCACGGGCGCGACCAAGAACACGAGCTCGAAGTTGGATTCGAAAATGACGGTCGGATCAAAGCCCTGCGTATGGTTGTCACGCAAAATTTGGGTGCATATGCAGACCCCACGGGACTTGGCCTACCAGTACTCACGAACTGGATGGCAGCGGGTTGCTACAAGATTCCAAACGTACAGACTGCATTCCGTTGCGTGGTTACCAATACGACACCGGTGGCCGCGTATCGAGGTGCAGGCCGACCAGAAGCTACTTACGCCGTAGAGCGAATCGTAGACCTCGTGGCGCGACGAACAGGTATTGATCCGGTCAAAGTGCGACAACACAACTTCATTCAGTCGAATGAGTTCCCGTACGAAACACACAATGAGGCCGTAATCTACGACTCCGGGAACTTTCCGGAGCTGCTCAGTGAATGCACACGATTGCTCGACTACGACTCCGAACGCGAGCGCCAGCGCAGCTATCGCGACGACCCGAACAAACCTCTCATCGGAATCGGATTCTCGACATGGATCGAGATTGCCGGATTCGGTCCCAACGGCTCCCTCGAGGGGTTCGGACATCTTGCGTCGTGGGAGTCAGCCCAAATTCGGATTCACCCTGATGGGTCGGCAACGCTGTTCATCGGCGCGGCTCCACACGGTCAGGGAACCGAGACGATCGTGGCTCAGATTGCCGCCGACGAACTCGGAATCTCGTTCGAGCGGATCAATGTCGTTTATGGCGACACGGCAACGGTGATTCAGGGAATTGGCACCATGGGTAGCCGATCTGTGCCGATGGTCGGATCTGCGACAAAGGTTGCTAGTCAACGACTACTCGAGAGAGCCAAGCGAATTGCCGCCCATCTTCTTGAAGCGGCTGAAGAAGACCTCATCGTTTCCAACAATGCATTCAGCGTGCGGGGTACGCCAGGCAAGAAAGTTGGATGGTCCGATGTCGCACTTGCCAGTTTTCAGCCTCTGCGTCTACCTCCTGAATTGCAGGCGGGAACTCTCGAGGAGAGGCTCTTCCAGGAGAGTCCCAATTTCTCGTATCCCTCCGGAGCCTACGGCTGTGTAATCGAGATTGATAAACGTTCCGGAAAAGTTACCGTGGCAAAGATGGTACTCATTGATGACTGTGGTACCGTCATCAATCCGTTACTCGCTGAGGGTCAAGTTCATGGTGGAGTTGCGCAGGGAATCGCTCAAGCTCTCTATGAAGAAATGAGGTACGAAACTTCGTCTGGTCAGCCCCTCACATCCAATCTCGTCGACTATCTCGTGCCCTCGGCACCAGATCTCCCCAATTACATCGCCGGTCGCGTCAATACCCCGTGCCCCAACAATCCGCTTGGCGCAAAAGGGATTGGAGAGTCCGGCGCAATCGGAAGTCCGCCCGCGGTCGTAAACGCCGTTGTTGATGCTCTGGCGCACTTGGGCATCGAGCACCTTGACATGCCTCTACTGCCCGAGAAGATTTGGCGGGCAATGAATCCAGGCAGCCAAAGGGAGGAAGCGTGACAGCGGTACACATCAATATCAACGGTCGGCTCCATCATCACGACGTGGAGGATCGGACCCTTCTCGTCCACTTCATCCGCGAGAACGCTCGACTGACCGGAACTCATGTCGGCTGTGACTCCTCCAACTGCGGGGCTTGCACAGTCCTGCTGGAAGAGCGCGCGGTGAAGAGTTGCACCGTTCTGGCGGTTCAGGCTGACAACCAATCCGTGACCACTGTTGAAGGCCTGTCTGGTCCGTTTGGTGGTCTTAGTGCAGTCCAGGAAGGCTTTCGGCAAGAGCATGGTCTGCAGTGTGGATTCTGCACACCCGGAATGCTCATGGCCTGCACGGCGTTGCTCACGGAGAATCCAAGTCCCAGCGAGCACGAGATTCGCCACGCACTTGAGGGGAACATCTGTCGGTGTACTGGATACGAAATGATTGTCCGCTCGGTGCAATGGGCAGCAAGAAATGGGACTGACAAGTGATTCCTGCACCATTTACCTACATTCGGGTCTCCTCCGTTGCCGATGCACTTTCTGCCCTTCAAGTACACGGCGAAGAAGCCAAGCTATTGGCTGGCGGCCATTCATTGATTCCACTTATGAAGTTGAGATTGGCAACTCCGCAAGCCCTCATTGATATCAGCAGTGTGAATGAACTTGTGGGCATCACGTTAAGTGGGAATGTCTTGCGCATCGGAGCGGCCACCAGACATTTCGAGATTGAAACCTCAGAGGTCGTCCGGAAGCACGTTCCCCTCCTTGCCTACACTGCGTCGCTGGTCGGTGACCCACAAGTCAGAAACCGTGGGACTATCGGCGGCTCGGTAGCGCACGGTGATTCGGCATCGGATCTACCGGTCAGTCTCCTCGCGCTAGATGCGGTGATGACGGTTCAAGGAGCCCGCGGCAAGCGAGCCGTGCCTGCCAGTGAGTTCTTTCTTGGTTTCTGGCGGACCGCCGTCGCCCCCGACGAGGTGCTCGTACATATCGATGTGCCTGTCACCAATTCGGGATGGAGCTATCAGAAGTTCACCATACGTTCTCAAGATTGGGCGACGGTGTCTGCTGCAGTTCAAGGAGACGCTGTCGCGCTCGGGGCCATGGCTGAGATTCCGCTACGCGCCCGACAGGTTGAAGCCGCCATTCAGGCGGGCAACACAGTTTCGGAGGCTTCACGACTTGCAGATGAGGGTACGAGCCCAAGTTCTGACACTCGTGCAAGTGCTGACTACAGACGTCACCTCGCACGAGTCTTGGTGGAGAATGCCCTCGTCGAAGCGGCAACCCGCAGGTAGGGCTCGTCTTTCACTAGAAGATTCCAACGGGGCACAATACACCAGTACCTCCCAAGCCGCAGTAGCCGTTCGGATTCTTGCCGAGGTATTGCTGGTGGTATTCCTCGGCGTAGAAGTAGTCACGGAGTGGTGCAATCTCCGTGGTGATGTCGCCGTACCCGGCCCTGGTGAGTGCAGCTTGGAAGGTCGCACGACTCGCTTCGGCTGCCGCACGTTGAGCATCGCCTGCAAAGTAGATGGCGCTTCGGTACTGCGTGCCCACGTCGTTGCCTTGACGGTTGCCTTGCGTTGGATCGTGGTTCTCCCAGAACACGCGCAACATTGCATCGAGCGAGGTTCGAGCCGTATCGAATGCCACCATCACCACTTCGGTGTGACCGGTGAGGCCGCTGCAGGTTTCTTCGTACGTCGGGTTTTCGGTGTACCCGCCCGCGTAACCAACCGACGTTGAATACACGCCGTCGGCTTGCCAGAACTTTCGCTCGGCACCCCAGAAGCAACCCATTCCCACTACCAGCGTGTCGACACCGGCCGGCCATGGCCCGACGAGCGGTGCACCGTTTATGAAGTGCTTGGTTGGTACTCGCATCGGCTCGGCACGTCCGGCGAGCGCATCGGCCGGTGACACCATCGCCACATTTTTACGAAACAACATGCCCCGAATCTACGGGCACCAGCGACGTAATCGCCGCACGCCCTCGGCTACTCGCGTGCCTGTGCCATCTCGTAACTGATGATGGTGGCAGCCATCGCCACGTTAAGGCTCTCGGCGCGGCCAGCGTGGTCGACGCGAATCCAGCCATCGATACTCGACACATTCGCAGAGTCCACGCCGTGTGCCTCGCTGCCCAACACCACGCACACTGCCCCGCTGAGATCCGCGTCGCTCAACGACTGCGAGCCAGGCTGTTCGTGCGACGACGTCGCCAGCACGCGGTAGCCGAGGGCCTTCACTTCCGCCAGCGTCACGCTTTCCACCACGGGCACGTGAAACAACGCCCCAGCCGATGCCCGCACCACCTTGGGGTTGAAGGCATCCACGCTGCCCGAACCGAGCACCACACCGACGGCACCCATCGCTTCCGCACTACGCAGGATGGTGCCGAGATTGCCGGGGTCGCTCACCGCATCGAGAAACATCACCCACGGGGCGCTACCCACGACATCGAGCTCGAGTCGCGCCAGCGAAGTCGTTC
>Ga0194123_10007742_pt1 | contig 10582 bp, 17 predicted proteins | sample TA2MahsurfametaG_5_FD_155479 | JGI IMG/M metagenome (GOLD analysis project Ga0194123, IMG submission 155479) | Freshwater microbial communities from Lake Tanganyika, Tanzania - TA2015023 Mahale A surface | ecosystem: Environmental > Aquatic > Freshwater > Lake | place: Tanzania: Lake Tanganyika... | reverse complement strand
CAAGAAGATTTTTCTAGTCAATATTTACGCAATCAAGGTTATCTTGCAGCTGATACCTTAGTTGATCAACAGCAAGGACGTATTCTTGGACAAGTTGATCACTTTGCTAATGCGGTTAATTCAGCAGAAGATCAAACTACTGGTCGCGTTAAAGCCGCTATTCAAAGGAACGAAGATGCAAACCTCGCTGCCGTTGAGATGGCAGAGGATGCGGTTGATTCTCAGCTGGCACGCATGGCACAACAGTCACCTGAAACCGCAGGCTTGGTAGAAGTTGACGCCGCTATCAACCAAGCCGCGTCTCAGTTAGAAGATGGTTTACCTATCGACCAGGCCGAAAGAACCATTGGTCCTGTTTCTTCGCAAGAAATGGTAGAGATGGCAAAACAAGAAATGATTTCTCGTCGCGCTAAGTTGGAAGAAGCGGGTTTGCGGCCGGGAACGGTTAGGTTTGAACGTGCTCTTGCCCAGCCTTTCCGTACTTCTGCTGGTGCACAAGTCCGTGGAACTGGCAAGGCAAGCATCGCACTTCCTGCGGGGCCAATTCGTCAAACCGTGCAAGGCGTTTCTGCAACTGAACCTTTAATTGAAAGAGCGGTTCCTAATGTTGGGCCTGAAGCTGTCGTAACTAAAACTCCAACAGGCACAGCAATTCGTGGGGCATCGCCCAGTTATCACGAAGCAATGCCTAAAGAACGAACTCGCCTTCTTTACGGAACAGCTGAGCCTTTAGTTCCCGGAGCGCCAGAAGAAATGACCCCTGATATCCGGGGTCGCTTACGTGGAGGCATTCAACCGCAAGCGGCGCCAGGACAATTATCTAAACAAGAAATTGTTTATAGTGCAGTCGATCGCCCCGCTCCTGAAGAAATTGCGGGAGGTTCTGCGGGTATTGGGGTATATGGGCTGGAACCCGGTTATGTACCAGGGGCCATGAGCAAAGCAACTGGTGAATATTCTGCAGCTGCTGAACGCATTCCTTCACAACCTACATTTAAAGAACGTAAAACTGGTTTTGAAGGTTTAACGTCTCAACAGTTGATTTCCGGCGCAGAACAAGCAAAGTCCCCCGCTCTTCGTTCTGCGTTTGAACAAGAGGCTGCACGCCGCACCACGACTAAAGCAAGCCTGGAGGCAAGTGAGGCATTACGTCGAGCTAGAATCGAGGGACGCGATCCGCAAGCAATTCTTCGTCAATTTGGCATTGGACGTTAATCATGGCTGAAAAAAAGAAAGATAAAAAGTGGATTCAAGGCATGGAAATGAAGGAGGGCGCCTTCACTGCCAAAGCCAAAAAGAAAGGAATTACTACTGCGCAATTGCAAGAAAACGTTTTAGCAAACCCGGAAAAATACGACGAAAAAACGGTTAAACAAGCTCGTCTCCGTCAAACTATAGTAGGATTAAAAAAGAAAAAATCTGAAAAAAAAGGTTAATAAGTTATGGCCAAAGACGCCAGGTTGGACTTAGGTCGTTATATTACTAATCCTTTTAATAATCAAGGAACTGTTACCAAGCGTCTTGATTTTAATGAGTTGTTTCGTGCCAAACCCGAAACAGGAGATTACCCATGGAACCCTTCTCGTTTTGATCAACAAGATCTTTTAAATCGCGCAATGACGCGAAAACTGGTTGAGAATCCTGTTCTTAACTTTGTTTCAAATGCACCGTTTTTTGATGACAGTAAAGAAGTTACTTCAGAATACGAAGTTTTTGAAGGAATTGGACGTTTTAATCGGCCAATAGATTATGACTTTGACAAGGGACGCCCTAACACTCGTCAACGCCCCGAAGACCAACCAGACTTTAACCCTGGTTGGGTAGAAGCATATAATATTAGCCCTACCATAGCTCCGGGCAAAGCCGCTAAAAATCCTATGCCTCGTTTACGTAATCCTGATCCAAATGGTTACATGATGAAGGCCGCTGAAGTTCGAGTTGAAAATGAGATAGAAAATAAACAATCTGTTTCTCAATTGTTAGCAGAAGAAAAAACACCGTCTAAAGAAAAAGAAAAAGCAGAAGAACAACAAGGTGTTAAAACAGAAGAAGAACAGCGGCAAGCCGTTGGATAACAAAAGATAGAATATTGTTATTGAAGTAGAAGAAATGTTTCAATTAGCAGGACGACTGTTGTCAAAACCAGCGTTGCTGCAACGGCTTGGTCGCAGCTATTTAAGTCAAGAAGGACGCGGGCAGCTATTAGCGTCTTCCGTACCCGGCGCAGTAGCGACCACCGTTCTTGGTACATTTACCACTGGCAATCCCTTAGCAGGTTTGACGATTGGTGCGGCAGATCTTGGCGCCAGCTATGGAGGCGCCCGTGCTATTTCTAAATTTGCTCCACAGTACGCAGGTAAATATCGTGCATACGTAACGCCTGAACAGATGAAAGAAGGTGTCCCAATTGATGTAAAAGACTTAAAACAAGTTTACGAACCAAGCGTCGCGCAAAACGCAGCAATGTTGGCAGGAAGTGTCGGAGCGCCAATGGTTTTAGAGCCTTTGTTTTTGCAAATGCAACAAGCGCAAAATATAAATCAACTTGTAACGCAACAACAACAATTAGGGCAACAAGAAATGTTAAATAATTTTTATTACCCTCAAACAGCTAACGGAACTTTATATCAAACGCAAGGTTTGCCGCCGAGGGTTTACTAATGGTTACACCGGCTCAACGACAACAAGCTCAATCTTTTTTAGGTAACGCCTATCAAAATTTGATGACTGGCGTTGGGAACTTATTCCCCGAAAGAGTTAAGAAAGGTTTTCAGGCTGGCGTTGAGCTTATGTCTCCCCAGGCACAAAAAGAACTTGTGGATGAAGGTGGAGAACGTATTTTAAGTTCAATTTCTAATTACAGTACTTTTGCACCGCGATTTAAAAAAGAGTTAGCAGAAACGAAAGGAATTACATTTCGAGAAACACCACAAGAATTTGTGGGTGCTTACGCAGCTCGTTTGTTAACAGATGTGGGAACGGATTCAACTCGTCATTTGTATTGGAGATACAATCATCCGATGGCCATTGCTGATGCAATTGTTGAAAAAGCTGCTGGCCCAACATATCAACAGTTAAATCCAACGCAAAAAGCAACCATCGGTTTAGCTGTTGGCGCTCCTACCGCTGCTTCTCTGGGAGTCTTTGATATTACAAATCCTGGCGAGTTGTTTCGTCCTAAGGGATTTGCTCAGACTTATTCTGAGTTAGGAGAAGAAGATCGGCGTAAAACTTCTCAACCAGGTCTTGAACTTGTTGAACGTATGTTTCTGGGGCGTCAAGGTCGTCCTTTAAAATATGAAACTGCTAAACAAGATATTCCTGATTTAACTCCCGAAAGATATAGTCAATATATGAAAGGGTTTTATCAAGATAAAGGCATTACGGGATTGGGTTTGATTAAGTTCACTCCAGAAAATTTACAAGGTGAACCAGAGGCTCGTATTGTTGGTTTTCCGATTGGGCTTCAATCTGTTGGTGCGTTAGCAGGAGGAACCCTGGGACTTCAACAGGGTTTAAAGTCTCAAACTATTACTAAACAGCTAGGCAAACAAACACTGACTCAGGTTGCCCCAGGAGGCACACGAAAGACTGCAGCTTTTACTTTGGCCGGTTCCTTGGCAGGAGCACTGCTTGGCAACTTAACTAATAAAGCTATTGCCGCTGCACAAAATAATCCTGAAAAATTGCCTTCCACCCTGGAATACCAGCAAAGCATTTAGGCTGGTAAAATTAATTTATCAAGATTTATAAATAGATGGCTTCTGAACGTATTCCACAAGGCGGCGCAATGGTTGCGTACGACCCCTTTCAATCAATCTTGAATCAAATTCGAGCGGGCATGGTTCCCGAGCAATTAAAGCAAGCCGGTCGCGGCGCTGCTGGGGCGGTGTCTAGCCCCATGGGGCAACGTGCTGCAGGTCTTGCTGCACCTCTTGCCTATGGTGCAGGTAGTTTGATGGGTGGCAATATTGCACAGGGCGTCGGTGAGATTGGTGGCGGTCTACTTGGGTCTCAGTTGGTAGGGGGGATTGCCAGCGGCCTTGAAAAAGGTGGGGCACGCGGCAAACTTCTTGGGGCTGGCGTTCGTTTAGCTGGCGGTTTACTTGGTGGCGGTCTTGGTGGTGGTATTGCAAGTGCTGTTGGCGGCGGCATTGCAAACGCAGCTCAAGCTCTGACAGGAGGTGCAGCACAACGTGAAATGGCCCGTGGTGAATCTCCGGGTGTTCTTGGTATCCCTGGCTTAGGTGCTAAAGATCTTGGTGGTTTAGATGCAGGTGAAATTGAGCGTATTGCCAGGGCAACAGGTAAAACGCAAGTAGAGGTTGCAGAAGCTTTGTATCCACTTCAGCAACGTGGTCTCGATGCTGCTGTACAACGCCAAATGCAAATTAATCAGCAAACAGGTCAAATTACTGGTGCATTAAATCGTCAGATGTACATGGCTCAGCTTGCTGGTGGCGCTCAAGCACAAGCTGGTGAAACGGTACGGACAATGTTGACTGCTCCGAATCCCTACGCCTCTTCTGCCTTCCAATATCGGGGGTAATCATGGCCGATCTGACACAATTTAAATACGATCCGGAAGCTGCAACTAGGTTTTTTCAACAGACCAAGAACATTCCGGAGTGGGCGCAACGGGATCTTTTTGCCGCTCAGTTCAAACCTCCTGGGCAAAGCGAGTTAGCTCAAGCTATTGATGCTCTCAATCAAATTCGTAAAGAAGAAAGGGATCCTGCATTTCAAAAACAACAACTTCAAAATGCTTTAGAGTTCCAAAAAGAACAAATGAAGCAGGCATACCCTTATTTGCTTGCACGTCAAATTCCTGAAACAATGTCTCAGGCTTTTGGCGCTGCCAATGCGCTTCGTCTTCTTGGCGCAGAGCGTGGCACTGAGGCTGCATTACGCGGCGTGGATGCTGTGTCACGTGGACAATTTATTCCGTATGGCGCACTCCCTGAGTTTTCTTACTTTTCTTAATGTAAACTAATGATATGGCCTTCCCGGACTATTCAAGTGCTTTTTAGGAGGCGGATTAAGTTTTACCAACTTGGCATTTAATCCGGGAACTGGAAATCTAGCAGGAGGAAGTATGGCAATTGATCCGTTTTATGGTTCTCTAATTCAAACCGGAGCTAGCCTTTTTGGCGGCTTAATGGGCCAAAGTGCGGCAGATAAAGCCATTCAGTCGCAGGTTGCGGGCGCAAATTTTGCAGCACAATTAGCTACAAATCAAAAAGCGCTTGAAGCCGCTTACGGACTTATGGGTCCGTTTCTTCAAGAGCAGTTTGCCCCTCGTCAACTTGAGCGCCAAAAAGAAGCTCAACGTTTCCAATTTGGCGAGCTGGGGGGATTGCAACGTGCCGGACGCCAAGAAGATTTAAAGCGTCAAGCAGCTTTTGCTACTTCAGCTTTAGGTCGCGATACGGCCCGTCAAGCTGCTATGTTTCAAGAACGCCTTGAACGCGCTAAATCTCGTGGGGCGTATAGCGGACTTTTTGGTCCTATTGCTTCTGATTTTTCATAAGGAGATAAGACATGGGCGGCGGAACTACTGTTTCATATCAACAACCAACAGATCCGTATGGTAATGCGTTAAAAAAATATCAGTTAGAACAACTGAAAAAAACTGAAAAAGAAACCGCAAAAGAAAAAGAAGAAAAGAAAACTGCTGATGCGGCGAAAAAAGCTGCAGCACAATCGGGGTTTGCTCCTTTTAAACAAACTATTCAAAAGCAACTTGCTCAAGGACTTTTAAGCTATACAGAAGCACAAGCTGAAATTAAAGATTACGCTAGTAAATATGATATTGGCCCACAAACCGGAGCCCTGCAAGAACTTACTGATTATTATTTAAAAGATATTCAACCTGGTCAACAAACCAGTCAAATTGAAAGTGCGTATCAAGAACTGCTTGGTAAAGGCCCAAGCGCTGAACAACTTGAAAAAGCACAGAAAGGATTTAAATCTGGCTATTACAAATCAGTTGGTGATCTTAAAGACGCCTTAAAACTTAGTGACGAATATCAAGAAAAGTTTAATAAAAGCTATCTTGATAACTACTACGAGACAATGTATGGCAAGGCCACCAAAGACTCGACGGGCACTAAAAAATATAATTTCAAACTTCAAGAAACGCTTCCTACATACGCCGGAGACCTTAAAACTGCCACCGGCGTTGAAATGCCGACCTTTAAAACAGAATTTACTGGCACCGCTGGCGAAATTGAAGCCAATCTTAAGGCTATTAATGAAACTAAAAAGTTTATCTACAGTGCGGGTTTAACCAATCTTCAAGGCGCTATTGACAAAGAAACGCAAAAACTTAAAAACGAAGGGACTAAAGAAGTCGCGAAGCTGCAACAGGCTGGCGGACTTTATAGCTCTTTGATTGGTGCGTTTAGTTTCTAATTGAATATCAATTTGTTATAATTATTTTAGTTCTTTAAAAAACAAATGACCGCTTCGACCACGACTGCTGCTGCAGATAGCGATTATTTTGACATTAATAAATTTCAACAATTGCTTGACAAACTTGAAGCTTCTAAAATGAAGCAGCAGACGCAAAAGTCAACCGAAGGTCGCAAAGACATCTTTGCTCAAGGCCTTGCTTCCATGATGGGCAATTTCTGATTTTTTCTTGTAGGATTCATAAGTCATGACCAGCACTCCTGCTGCTCCTACCAATCCAGACGATTGGTTTGATTTAGAAAAGTATAAGCAAGCTGCTGGAGTGGCTTACGAATTTTCCAAGAAAAAAGCGGAGGTCGCTGGTGAACAAGAACGAGAAAGCATCGGAAAGGGCGCTGAAGAACAGCGCACTTCCGCTGAACAAGCGCAGAAGTTTAAGCAACAAGACGAAGCCAGAGATTACGCCCAGGCCCAACGAGCTTATCGATATTGAGCTATTTGATACTTGGGTAGACAATCTTGACGCATCTACTCAAGAGTCATTTTGCGCTTTCGCCGCAGATAATTATTCAGTAATTGAAATCTACCTTTATTCTCGTTTTCTCGGGTATAAAGGAAGCATTTCTGCATGCGATCTCTGGGTTAAAGACCATTACAAAAAGCCGGATCATCGCAAAAAACTTCTGTATGAAATAGATGAAATGCAGGAGGACGTAAGAAAATTACGCGAAGATGTAGAAAACGGAGTCGTTAAACGAGATGCGGGCGTGGCAAGAATTGCTTCTATGCAAAAAGAAATTCGTGGCCATATTGATCAAGTAGAAAAATTTACGAATACCAAGGACCGCAAAGGTTTGTTGATGGCTGGTGCGGATAGAGCAATTCGTGAGCTAATGTTTATTTTTAAAGATGATCCTATTGAAATTCCTCTCGAAGAAGCAACAATGAGTGTGTGGGCTCGCATGCAGCTAGAAGAATAACCTTTGTTATAAAATATCTATAGTAAAACAAATTGCAATGGGAGCAGGGAAGAAAATACCAGGTCAGCCAATGGCTGGTAAGTATTCGGGTGCTGTTAATGCTGCAAAGTCCCAAAGCATTCCCACGAAAAACCCTCAGCTTCAATCCACTGCTCTTGACAAACTTGCATCGTAATGACTAAAAACAAAATGCCTCCCGAGCTTCTGGAGCACTTTAAAAAGAAAGAAGCTAAAAAAGAAGACGGTACTGAGATGTCTGACAAAGAGAAGCGTAAAGCTGCCTTAGATAAGGCTCGCAAATACAAGGAACAAAAAAACGAAAAATAAGATAACATTCAATTAGAACGTTACTAAATTTTCGTGCCAAGTTATACGCACCTTGCTTACAGGCGCAACGCTCGCGCTGCTGCGCGTCAACAGCAAATCCGTGTTCCACGTAACGCAGCGTCTCTGGCACGTGCACGAGAAGATTTTGGCTTTTTTTGCGAGTATGTTGCAGATAAACCTCCGGCACAACACCATCTTGATTGGCATCGCCATTTTGTCACGAATGAAGACAGTAGCTGTTTAATTAAAATTGCCGGACCGAATGTTGACCTTTTAGCGCCACGAGGGTCTGCTAAATCAACGGTACTTGGTCTTTTGACGGCATGGGCCATCGGCATTCACACGCAAGCTAAACTGCCGTTACAGATTCTTTACTTGTCTTATACGGTTGATATTGCACGGTCCAAATCGGCAACCATTAAACGCATCATTGAAAGTAAACGTTACCAGGAAGTTTTTCCCAGCGTACGTTTAATGAAAAACGTGACAAGCAATGAGTACTGGTCTATTGATCACAAGTTTGCAGGCATTGATACTACTGGTGACGAACAATTTACTCTTTGTGCCGCAGGTCTCAAAGGTTCGGTGACCTCCAAACGCTCTCACTTAGTAATGATTGATGACGCAATTAAATCAGCCGCTGATATTGCCAATCCAGATATTCGTAAACAAATGCAGGAGAACTGGAACGCAGTGATTGCGCCAACAATGTTTGAAGGCGCTAGGGCTATTTGCCTTGGAACTCGCTTTAGGCACGATGATATTCACGCTACAACATTTAATGAGCAAAATAACTGGAGTCAAATTGTGTTGTCTGCGATTTCTTCTAATCCCAAAACAGGGGATGAAGAATCCTATTGGCCAGAAATGTGGTCTTTGGACTATTTAAAAGAAAAGAAACGACAAGCTCCTATCGCTTTTTCGTTTCAGTACATGAATCAAATTATTCGCCAAAACGAATTGTCTCTTGCTCCGGAGTTAATCGTTAAAGCTGAAATTGCAACGGAGTTTGACACGCTTGGTGTGGGGGTTGACCTATCTGCTGGCACTAAAGAAAGAAACGATTACACCGTTATGGTTCTTGGTGGACGCATTGGAGATCGTATTCACATTATTGATTACCGCAGGCTCCGCGTTATGGGTAATCTTGAAAAACTCGATGCCTTAAAAGAATTGTTAAATGATTGGTCTGTTATTGGCAAAGACGATAACGATCATTATTTTCCGACATACTCAACGTGCGATATCTGGAGTGAAGCCGTTCAATATCAGGCGTCGTTGGAGGCTGACTTTAAACGGGTTTGTTTAAACAATGAAGGACTATACAACTTAATTTGGCATCCTGTTAAAGGATTTCGCGCAGACAAACTAGCCCGTTTCCGTGGAATTATGGGAATGTTTGAAGATCGAAAAATTATTTTTAATCGTTTTCGTAACTTTACCAATATGTTTGAAGAGCTGACTAACTTCGGAGTTAGTGGACACGACGATTGTGTCGATGCTCTCGTCTGGCTTGTTACTGGTTTAGCAAGAAAAGGTCAATTGCATATTGATTATTGAATTTAGAATGATAAAAAAGCTTTTGCGTTGTGGGTCCCGAGTACGTCGCTATTGCAATCACTTCAATTGTATCTGCCATTACAGGTGGAAGTTGGGTTGCAAATAAAATACTAGATAGGCAAAACGAACGAGTTCAACAAGCCTTTAAATACATTGATTCCCAAAAAAGAAGGATTGATTTTTTGGAAGACCAAATTAATCGCATGCCGTTAGATTACGTTTTAAAAGTCGACTTCCTGAGAGAAATTCAAGAAATGCATGAAAATTTTAGGCAGATCAACGATAAGCTTGATAAGCTTATGGAAAAGCTTTTGTCAAAATGAGTTACATTCTTGAAGTTGAAGAAGACGAAAACGGTGATCAATTTATTGTCTTCCCCGATGAAGTACTGGAAGAATTGGGATGGCAAGAAGGAGATCTTCTCGATTGGGATGTTCGTGCCAATGGGATTGTTTTGACTAAGGTTAACGACCCGGCAGGATACGAAGTTATAGAGGAGTAGAATAAATAAAAAGAGATGTTGACATGTTTTACGGTGGCGAAGTAAATGTGCCGGGTGCAGCTGGCAATCTTTTAGCAGGAAGCCCTGGATCTCGTTTATCGGAACAAGAGATTCAAGATCGTTTGTTTCGTTATGGCATGGAGCAAACACCACGCGGTCAACAAATTCAACAACGCATTCAAGAAATTCGTCAACAATATCCAGGCGCATTTGGACTTCAATCAGCCCAGGCGGGTGGGTCTAGCAATTTACCAGGGGCCATTGGTAATATGGCAGGTGTTGCGAATGCTCAATTTTTTGAAGGCCCCCAACTTGGTCAAGCACAGCCTCAAGGATTACCGCAACAACCCTACGGTGGCGCACCTAATGTTCCCTTAACTCCAGAACAAAAATCAAAATTAATGCAACCCGGCACGCCGCCCCCGCCTGACTTCAATCTTCAAGATTACTTGCGTAAGGCAGAAGTTCCTGTTGGGTTTCACAATAAGTATGTTTCGTAATGGCACAAGAAGACAGTAAATATACAAAACCAGAGTTACGAGAACGCATCAAAGATCGCGTAATGGCTGGTACTCGTGGCGGTAAAGCAGGCCAATGGAGCGCACGCAAGGCTCAGCTTGTCGCACAAGAGTATGAAAAAGCTGGCGGTGGATACAAAGGCGGCAAAGGAGAAAAACAAAAGTCCCTGGAGAAGTGGGGCAAAGAAAAGTGGATGACCAAGGATGAATATGAGAAACGGGGTAAAGCTAAAGCTGCCGCCAAGAAATACAAAGAGAACAAAAAGTGAACCCGCGTCAAT
>Ga0194123_10007741_pt1 | contig 10583 bp, 10 predicted proteins | sample TA2MahsurfametaG_5_FD_155479 | JGI IMG/M metagenome (GOLD analysis project Ga0194123, IMG submission 155479) | Freshwater microbial communities from Lake Tanganyika, Tanzania - TA2015023 Mahale A surface | ecosystem: Environmental > Aquatic > Freshwater > Lake | place: Tanzania: Lake Tanganyika... | reverse complement strand
CTAGCCTTTGTTAAACAGGCTCATGGTGTGTGATAATCCGCGTGCCACATACATCCGAACCAAGGCTACGCTGCGGTCGATTCCATCAGTAACCTCTGGCCATTCCTCAGATCCGAACGACCCCAAGACGTAGTCGACCTGCCGACCCTTCGGAAAATCAGATCCAATGCCAAAGCGCACACGGGCATAGTCCTGGGTACCCAGCGTTTCCTCGATGTGCGCAAGTCCATTATGCCCACCCGCGCTTCCCTGCCCCCTCAACCTGAGCCGACCCACCGGCAAGCTCAGATCATCGGTGAGGACCAGCAACTGCTCAACCCCCAGCTTTTCAGCACCCAACCAATACCGCACCGCCTGACCACTCAAATTCATGTAGGTCGATGGCTTCAGCAGCAGCAATTGATGGCCTGCACAACGCAGCTCAGCCTGCCAACCATATCGGCCCGTTTCAAATGTGACGGGGGCATTACCCCCAACCGACGCCAGCGCGTCGAGTATCATAAAACCGATGTTGTGGCGCGTTTGGGCATATTCCGCACCCGGATTACCCAAACCCACGACCAAAAATTTCACGACCTACTGAGGGGGTGAACTTTATGCACCTGCAGCGGCCTGTCCCTTCAATCCACGCGGGATGATGACACTGGCCACAGGATTGTTCGGGGCATCCAAAATCACGTAATTCTCGGTAGGAATGTCCTTAACGCGCACCACACCCCCAAGATCAAGTTTGGATATATCAACCTGCACGGTGGCGGGAAAATGATCGGGATTGCCCTTCACTTTAACGCGACGAACACGGGCCGCGAACTTACCGCCGGCTTTTACCCCGGGCGATACACCCACAAACTCGAGGGGAAGCTCAAGTTTAATGGTTTTACCGGCCTGCAACAAAAAGAAATCGACGTGCATCATGGCCTCATTCAGGGGATGGAACTGCGCCTCCTGAACAATGGCTTCGAATTTCCGTCCGTCAATGTCGAGATGCACCCGATACGTATCCGGTGTGAACAATACCGACTTCAAATCATAGCCATAGGCCCAGAAGTGAATTTGTTCAGCTCCGCCGTAGAGCACGCAAGGCACCCGGCCTTCGGCGCGCAGCTGGTTGGCATCTGACTTCCCTACGCCCCCACGGAGGGAGCCGCTCAAGTTGATGGTTTTCATGGAATTGGGTTTAAAAAATTAAATATTGGTTTAAATTTGTTTGACCGTTACTTCAAAAAGGTGACTGATGGAACTGAATTCTTTAACGCTGCGGATGGATCGTGCAAAAAGATCGGCCACTGTCAGCACCTTGATCTTCGGCGAAACCCCACGCAGGGGCAAAGTATCCGTCACCACCAACTCGGTTAAGGCCGATGCGTTGATGTTATCGTATGCATTCCCCGAAAGTACAGGATGGGTGGCCACCGCACGCACACTCAGAGCGCCTTGCTTCATGATTTCCTCCGCGACTTTTCCAATCGTTCCGGCGGTATCCACAAGGTCATCCACAATCACCACGTTTTTATCGCGCGCGTCGCCAATTACATTTATTCGCTCCACCACATTCGCCCGCGTGCGGGTTTTGTCGCACACGATCATGTCGCAATCCAGCAATTTAGAGAACAATTTGGCCCTCGGCGTTGCCCCCATATCCGGTGCGGCGATGATGAGGTTGTCGAGCTTCAGCTGCTTGATGTACGGAATAAAAATGGTCGTTGCATCGAGGTGATCGACAGGAACGTTGAAAAAGCCCTGAATTTGCGGGGCGTGAAGGTCCATGGTCATGACCCGTGTAACGCCCGCTGCGGTCAGCATATCGGCCACCAAACGCGAGGCTATGGGCACCCGCGGCTTGTCTTTGCGGTCTTGGCGTGCCAATCCGAAATAGGGAATAACAGCCGTTATGTAGTGTGCTGATGCCCGCTTACACGCATCAATCATCAGCAACAGCTCCATGAGGTTATCGCTCGGCGCGAAAGTACTTTGAATCAGAAAAACATCCGAACCACGAACAGATTGGTTGATGCACGGCTGAAACTCGCCATCGCTGAACCGCATCACCTCCATGGCACCCAATGGCGACCCAAATGAAGTAGCGATGCGTTCACCCAAGGCGCGGGTGGCATCCCCGCTAAACAGCTGGGTGGCGTGGTGCGGACTGGCAGAACTTCCTCGAGCGGGTGACATGGCTTTATGACGAACGGAGCTTTATGACGAATGAAATTTTGTAACAATCGAAGCTTTGTGACGAACGAATTTGGCGTTAATAGTAAGAAAACCGCAAAGATACGAAAAAAAACCCACTATCGGGGGGGAACAAGGAAGAGGTGGGATCGAGCACGGGTGACCGCCGTGTAGAGCCACCTCAAATGCGCGTCGCGGGTACCGTACGGGCCCTCCATCAACACAAAAACAGTAGGCCACTCACCCCCCTGGGCCTTGTGCCCCGTAACGGCATACGCATATTTCGCATGCAGCGCGTTAAGGTACGGATCACGGATGTTGAACCCCTTACCCCCCTGTCGGGCCGCCCATAAGCGCTGCCAAGACACCGTATCGAGCCCGGCCGACTTGCTGTTCAACAACTCCAACAATAGAGTAGCCGATAAATTCCGGTCCTCTCCCGATAAATCTTGGTAAACACCCCGCACATCGGCCCACCGAAATCCAGCCACTTGGTCCTCCAGTTCAACGATTTGCTTTACCTGCACCATTTCCCCATTGGCCACAAATTCCTGCGCTTTGAGGTAATGATTGCGCACCACCATGAGCCATTCATCGACCAAGGGCAATGCCCCGGCATCGGGATACAACAACGACCGGATGCGGCGATTGAGCGCGTTGGCCCATCCGTTGCTCACACACAAGAAAATAACCCCCTGGGGGTCGTGGCGATAGGCTTCGGCAAACAGAACGGCGGCCGTTCGCGTGTCGGGCAACTCCGTGATGCCTGAATCTGCCCCAGGTCTGTCGAAGGTTTCAGGCCAGATGGGTCCACTGCCATCGGTAAACTCCATGGCTGAGCGGTAGGCCGATGCCAATTGCAAAATCGCAGAATAGGCCGATTGGCGCTTCACCACCTGCAGTCCAACCGCGGTCGATTCGAGTTGAAATGGTTTGTAGGTTTCGGCATTGAGCGCAACCGCCTGTGATTCTCCAACCGGAGGCAATTGAAAGGGGTCGCCCACCAAAATCAGCTTATTGTTGACGGGCGCTTCAAACACATGACGAATCAAATCGGAAAGCACCCCATCCGAACGAAATGCACCATCGCTTTGGGGCTGACGACCGAGCATGGAGGCCTCATCAACTACAAACAATGCCGGTTGCAAAAGATCATACTCCTTCAACTCAAACCGCAATTCCTTGATATTGCCCTTAGCGTCTTTAATCTCATCCAACTTATAGATGTGGCTGTGGATGGTGGCCGCAGGGCTACCCGAACGCCGGGCCAAAACCTTCGCCGCCCGCCCTGTTGGGGCCAGTAGGAACGCTTTCCGCCCCGCTTTCCGTAGTCCATTCACCAAGCCCTTCATCAAACTGGTTTTTCCCGTACCCGCCGCACCATGCACGATCAGAATCCGATGCGCGGACCCCTCCAAAAATTCCGCTATTTTTCGAAGGGCCGAACGCTGTTCTTCATCCGGCGCATCGCTGAGGGCCAAAGTCATCCGCTGAACCCATTGGTCTATTGAACCCAATTCAATGGATGAATGTCCTTTAGAATCAGTTGGGTTGTTCATGGTTGACTGTTCGCCAAAAATCCCCCAAAATTCGATTTCTGTGGGCAGGTTCTGCAAAAATACGGTACTTTTGCGGCGTAAAATTGGTATATGGATGCACTCCTACTGATCACATTCGTCCTTGGCTACTTGGCCATCGTGTTTGAGCACCCGCTCAAGATCAACAAAACGGCACCAGCGCTGCTCACGGCTGTAATTTGTTGGAGCATTTTTATCTTGTTTTCTCCGTCAGCAGAGTTCTTCAACAATTCCCATTGGACTCAATTTCTTGAGGGTCTAAAACTTAAGCAGGTTGATTTGAGCGTGCTCTCGACCGAGCAGCTTTTTCAGAAATTTGTGTCTGCCGAATTGGCACACCACCTCAGCAAAACGGCTGAAATCCTGTTTTTCCTGTTGGGCGCCATGACCATTGTAGAATTGGTCGATGCCCATCAGGGCTTTAAAGTCATCACCAACCGCATTCGGACCAAAAACGCTTCAACATTGTTGATCATCATCAGCATTGTTACTTTTTTCTTGTCTTCCGTACTCGACAACCTAACGACCGCGATCGTTATGGTCAGCTTACTTCGAAAGCTGGTGCACGATGCCCAACAAAGGAAATTATTCGCGGGGATGGTCATCATCGCGGCGAACGCAGGGGGGGCCTGGTCGCCCATAGGCGACGTCACCACCACCATGCTGTGGATCGGCGGACAAATTACAGCGGGTCATATTATACAGTCCACTTTTATCGCTTCAGTAGTTTGTTTGGCCGTGCCTTTAGCCATCATGTCTACACGACTCAAAGGTAATGTGACCCGAGCCGCCTACGACTATGAGGCAGCCGATGAAGCAGAAGTCGTGAAAGGCAGCCGTATGATGCTCTTCTTGGGTGTCGGCGCATTGGTTTTTGTCCCCATCTTCAAAAGCGTGACCCACCTGCCTCCATATTTGGGCATTTTATTGGGGCTAGCCGTGCTTTGGGTGGCTTCGGAATGGATTCATATCGATAAGGATGAAGAAGAAAAGAAACCCTACTCTGCCATTCATGCACTCAGTAAAATTGACACCTCCAGCGTTTTGTTTTTCTTAGGAATCTTACTCGCCATTTCTGCCTTAGAAAGTGCGCACATTCTCACGCACGTTGCCCAGTGGCTCGATTCAACTTTAGGCAATATGAAAGTCATCGTGTTCATCATTGGTCTTCTCTCTGCGGTGGTCGACAACGTTCCTCTGGTGGCCGCCAGTATGGGAATGTACGATATGACCGCGTTTCCCACAGACCATTGGATGTGGGCTTTTATGGCTTATTGTGCAGGTACAGGTGGAAGCGCACTGATTATCGGATCGGCTGCCGGTGTAGCCGTTATGGGTATGGAGAAAATTGATTTTATTTGGTATGCTAAGAAGATTTCTTTATATGCCCTCATTGGATACATCGCTGGTGCTGGGGTTTATTTACTCACATATCAGTGGTTCGGTTAATCCTAAATAAGCGGAAAGTACCCCAATAACAGTATGCGGATTGTTGAGGAGCCCTTTAGCGGCCTACTTCTTTTGGAGCCCCGGGTTTTTCATGACCCCAGGGGTCATTTCTTTGAGAGCTTCAACCACGTGGCCATGAATAGCTTCGGCATCCGGGATGAATTTGTTCAGGACAATGAATCTCGCTCGTCTAAAGGCATACTTCGTGGTCTTCATTTCCAGCGGCCCCCTTTCGCTCAAGGCAAATTGGTGCGCGTGGCCCAAGGATCTGTGCTCGATGTGGTGGTTGACCTGCGCCGCTCATCGCCGACATTTGGCCAGCACTACAGCGTTACCTTATCGGGCGAAAACCACTTGATGCTGTGGATTCCGCCTGGATTTGCTCATGGCTTTCTCACGCTGAGCGACAACACCTTGTTTCTCTATAAATGCACTGCGCCCTACCACCAGGCCTCGGAAGGTGGATTGGCATGGAATGACCCCGCCCTCAATATTCAATGGGGAATTGAACAGCCCCTCTTGTCGGAAAAAGACAAGATGAATCCTGTCATTTCCGGATTCAGCACACCCTTCGAATAGCGTAACAAACCGGAGGGGAAATATCATCAAAGGGGGGAATAACACGGAAATTTTGACAAGCTGACAGGTTTTTAAACCTTGGCACAATTATTCGTCTGATGTTCGTTAATTAATCGGCAATGATTAGATTGCGGAATCGAAAAATAGCATGATCACGGAAGAACAAGAGCTCGACGATTTGTCGCTGCGCGACCACAACGCTGATGAAGCCAACCGGCTTTTCAATTCGGAGTTCTATCCGCATATGACCTCGCTCTACAACTTCGCTTATCGTCTTTCGCTGAACGAGGACGATGCCCATGACCTGCTGCAGGAGACTTACGAAAAAGCGTTGAAGTCGTTTAGAAGTTATCAGGCCAACACCCATGCCAAGGCCTGGCTGTTTCGCATCATGAAAAACAGCTTTATCAACGGTTATCGCCGACGCAGCCGTAAGCCTGAGGCGCTGGAATATGAGGAGGCAGAATCATGGCAGATTTCCGATGAACGACTACTTCATCATACATCCGACCTGCGCCATGAAATTTTCGGCAAAATGTTGGGCGACGAAATGACCATTGCCCTGAATCGATTACCCGTCGATTTTCGTCTAATTCTCTTGCTGAGTGACATCGAAGAATTCACCTATGAAGAAATGTCTAAAATCATCGGAATTCCCATTGGCACCGTTCGCTCTCGTTTACACCGTGCCCGCAAGCTGATGAAAGACCAAATAGGTCAATATGCCCGCAAAATGGGCTATTCCACAGAGAATTAGTACCCTCGCGCTTATTAATAAACAGCACTCGAGCTTATGATAATGAAAAAGCCCCGCGCTTTCGCGCAGGGCTCATCATTCAATCAACCTGAACTCAATTTCAACGCTTCACCAAACGCAACCACTCACGCTGGCTGCCACTGGTAACTGTCATCAAGTAAGATCCAGGAACCATACCTGAAACGCTCATCTCGAATTTGTTGGCTCCTTGTTGGGCCGTAATCGCGCGCTCAATGACCAAGCGTCCGGCCAAATCATGGATGTAGATCGTAGCTGAACCAGACTCAGCCGCATGGAAAACCACGCTCAACTGATCGCTCATTGGGTTGGGATACGCCTCTAAAGTGAGGCTATTGGCGGTGGTATTCCCCGCAACACGAGGCGTTGGATTTGGCGTTGGAGCAGATACAACGATGGTATCACAACGCTGGTTCGAACAGTTACCCGCTGAGTCGGCAACAGATAAACACACTACGTACGTGCCCGCTGCCGCATAGGTGTGGGAACCCATGATGCCACTACTTGTTGTTCCATCTCCATAATTCCAAGTGTACTGAAGTCGTGGGTTAACATAGCGGGGTATAAAACGATAACTCAAAGGCAGGCTATCTGCACGGTAACGGAATGCGGCGTTACAAACAGCAGGGTGAATGGGTGGGTGTCCACGTCTCGAACGGGGAACCGATACACGGGCACGTGATGTGTCGCTGCAAGTGCCGGCTGCATTGCTCACAGCCAATCGAACGACATACACCCCTGATGCGGCGTAAGTATGGGAAACAATTCTCCCTGAGCCCGTGCTACCATCACCAAAATCCCAACTGTATGTAGCAGTGGTATCCATATTGCGCGCCCTTAAAGAAACGGTCAATGTGGTGTCGGTGCGCGCATCGAAACGAGAAAAACAATGGTTAACAGGTGGATTCACAACGGGTGAGAGCGGGATATTGACCACGCGACTCTCCGTATCTGAACAAGCAGGTAAAGAGCGGCTGACCACCAAGGTTACGGTGTACGTGCCTGCTGCAGCGTATTGGTGACTGGCCAACATGCTGCTGGAACCGTTCCCGTCGCCAAAATCCCATGAATAGGTGAGTGAATTGTCGCGCATATGGGGCAATAGACGCACGCCCAATCCGGTGTCGGGGAGGGCAGCAAAATTGGCGTGGCATGGGCGTGCAACAGGTGGATGCGGAGGGTTTGGACCACCAGGGCCACCAGGGCCTCCGGGAGAAGGGAAACGACAAGCTACAGTGAAGTTTCGTTGAAACTGGCCGCTGTTGGTGTACGTGACGCTGTTGCTGTAAATGTTGCCCGCGCAATCAACGGCACGTAGGTGAAATGTGCCTCCACCATTTCGGCCCCGAAGCGAGAGGTAATACTGCCCTGTGTGGCTTGAGGACACGGACATAAAAATAGGGGGCATCGCTGATGTATCAAGGGCGGCCACCGTTACATGGCGCACGGGCAATCCGGCCGTATCCGTGACGATCCCAGAAATTTGAACGAGTGGTCCAGAACTTGGCCACATTTGGCCAAAAGCCATACCCACCATCAAAGTAAATACGGTCAATAAAGATAGTTTTTTCATAAGCATAAATTTAATTTTCGGGGCAATAGACTAGCATTCGGGGCAATAGACTAGCAATAGACTAGCAATAGACTAGCAATAGACTACTAGCAATAGACTAATAGACTAAAAGAAAAGCAAAAGGTTTAAAGGTACATTATTTTGGCATTTATTTTTGTTTGACCTGTTTATTTTTATGAACCAAAGCACAGAATCCATCCAACGAACACCATCCATCCAACATTACTGGCAGCTAGCGCTACCGATAGGTGCATACCTCGACGCGCTCATGACTTTTGAACCCAAGGCCGATGACCCCTTTTTAGCCTATTACGACATCAACAAGCACCGTGTTAAAAGGCTGAGAAAAACCATCCAACCGGCGGAAATGAGCGCATTTGATTTTAAAAATACGCGTTATTGGCTGGTGATTAGTGAATTCTGGTGCGGTGATGCGGCACAAATCACCCCCGTAATTGAGTCGATCACGAATGCTTCGGAGGGTGCCCTCGAAACCCGTGTTGTTTTTCGCGATGAACACCCCGAGCTGATCGATGCTTTCCTCACCAACGGCAACCGAAGCGTACCTAAAATCATCCAATTGAACGATCAATTTGAGGTTTTGGGCAGTTGGGGGCCTCGGCCAAAAGCCGCTCAAGACCTGGTTGTTCAACTCAAATCAAATCCCGAAACGGCTGGAAACTACAGTGAATGGCTGCATAAGTGGTATGCCGACGACCATCAAAAATCGACCCAGAAAGAGCTCTTCGCGTTTTTGGCCTCCTCCTTCTAATCGAAACGATTTCCTCCCTCTAATCGGAACGGCCTCCTCCTTCTAATCGTGCAGGTGACAATAGCCCGAAGAACTGCGCGTGCTGTTTCTGCAGCGATTACCTGATTTTGTGGTTCCCTTGCATTGGGCAACTTCCGCTCCCGCGCTTCGGCTGTTGTCTGAGTCATCCGCTGCGATTCGTGCGGGGGTCCAGTCCCAACAGCTCATACACACCTCATGTTCCAGTGATTTCTCGAGAAAATCGGGGAATGAATGAAAGAAATCGAGGCCCGTAAGTCGTTCAACGCTGTCGATGGTCACGACAAATGCCGTCAATGGCAGTTGAGAGGACGCATTGGGGAGCAAAAATCCAATGCCCTGTCTGTGCGTGCGGGCGGTGTCGACCACCACTTTATAATAGCGTTCAGGTACCGATACCCGATTCGGGCCAATAGATGGAAGATCGGACGAGAGAACTGGGCCTGTTACCACCAGTAGACTGTCGTATAATCCCGCCCAATCACGAAACAACTCCTCCAGTCTCTTCCATACACCACGGTTAAAGCCGGGTAGCTGTGGGCTCATGTTGCTGTAAAAGAAACTCTCGCTCATGGTGGCCACACTCCACGCCATGTCGGCCGCCGGCGCCAAATGCCCGCGGTCGTAGCCCGATCCTTGATAATCGGCCGTCGTGGCCGATCCAGTTCGAACGGAAGGATCTGGGCGAAAATCGTCGGCTCGGTCAACCACTTTAATCAGTCGCGCACGCGACATCAAGTATGCGACCCAGCGCGCCTGCTCGTGTTCCTCTGCGTAACCTAAAGAAAACCCTTTGTGGTGAATCGACTGAACATCGGCTTTGGGTGCAGGGAGGAACTGTGTATTCGACGGCTGGCCAAGCGCTTGCGGCCGGAACAGCAACAGACTTGAATAAACGGCACCGATCAGAAAAAGCGAAAACCGACTCACACTTTATAGGTTATCCAACGAATCAGCTCTCTAAAGGTGGGCTTTTTACCGTACATGAGCACGCCAACCCGGTATATACGCGCGGCAATCCATGTTGTTGCCAGAAAACCTACCACCATGAGCGCCATGGACAGCGCCAATTCCCAGGCCGGCACCCCAAAAGGCAGGCGAACAGCCATCAGAATCGGGGCCGTAAAGGGAATCATGCTGAACCAAAAAGACAGCGGTGATCCCGGGTTTTGAACCACCATCTGGGCCACAATAATGGCCAGAATAATGGGGATGGTGACGGGAAACATAAGTTGCTGGGTGTCCGATTCATTGTCGACCGCCGATCCAATCGCTGCAAACAGCGCGGCATACAGGAGGTAGCCACTAATGAAGTAGAACAGAAACAGCGACAAAAGAAAGGGAAGGTTGAGCGTACCCAAACCGGCCATGATTCCCTCCACGCCCTCCTTGGGCACATCGGCTGTTGGGGCGCCGGCCAATAGCGTAGCCTGGGCTATTGCCACCAAACCCGCTGTGAGGGCGATCCAAACAACAAATTGTGCGAGTCCGACGGCAGCAATCCCGAGTATTTTACCCAACATGAGGTCGAAGGGGCGTACGCTGGCCACCAACACTTCCATAACCCGACTGGCTTTCTCTTCCACAACGCCGCGCACCACCATGCTGCCGTACAGAAAAATAAACAGATACATGATGAAGGCCGCCATAAATCCAACCAAGGTGGCT
>Ga0194123_10007737_pt1 | contig 10589 bp, 11 predicted proteins | sample TA2MahsurfametaG_5_FD_155479 | JGI IMG/M metagenome (GOLD analysis project Ga0194123, IMG submission 155479) | Freshwater microbial communities from Lake Tanganyika, Tanzania - TA2015023 Mahale A surface | ecosystem: Environmental > Aquatic > Freshwater > Lake | place: Tanzania: Lake Tanganyika... | reverse complement strand
AGTAACCAAGATCTTCCTATAATAGTTACCGAAGTTACTCCAGAGTCTGCCCCAGTAATTAAATTAGCGGTCAAAGAAAGGCAGATTATCACCAAATCTGAGTTCGCAGATCATATGGAGCTATCAGTTGCTCAACTTGAGACCATAACATTATTGCTAGCTGTGCTTGATCAAGCAAATGGTGGGCCATCGCCTACTGATTAAAACTAAGTTTCCAACTTCATTTGGCATTACACGTGTGTGCCAGGGAAGATGGAATTAGAGGATCGAAAGATCTTCGAGCCGAGAATGGGAAATCCTCAATCTCGACTAACGAAAGGAAATAAATGTCTACAAAGACAATTCGTAAACGTATAGCGATTATCGCTATATCTGCGTTATCAGCAACGGGTGTGTCGTTAATTACGGCGCCCCAAGCTAATGCCGCACCAACCATAGCAGCCGCCGTACCCAATACTATATATTTTGCAACCGTAAAATCTGCTACTGGTTCAGCATCATTTGTAGGGTTCGGAACTGCTGAAGGTGCTGGAGACATGGGAGCCAGCAGACAGGTGGGTTTGATTACAGCTACTTCTAGTACAGTTGCAGCAACCAACACAAACCTCTTGGCTGTGCAAAACGGTGCTATCGGAACCGCGCTTGTATTTCCAAGTGCATCGATTCCGTTCTTAGCTAAAGGAAGCACTACCGCTAATGATGGTATGTCAGTAGTTGTAACTGGTGGAACACTCTCAAGCGTAGGTGCTACAGCAACAGCTGCAGTAACCCTTTCTGGAGATAACTTTAATGGAAATTCTACCGCGGTGTTTTCAGATAGTGCTGGTACCGACGGAATTGGTGGTATTTTCAACATTACTGCAGCAGTAGGGTCGACAGCAACGATCAGTGTTTATTCAGGAGATCTTGTTGCAGGTCTTACCACACTAACTGCTGGATCACTAGTAGCTCAGATGATTTTCACTGTTTCAGCAGCGAGCATATCTGGAGTTTACAGTGCCGATTACAGCGGTCAGAAACAACAGACATGCCTGGCTTCAGGTGACACAGCGGGAACAGAAAGTTACGACATTACATCACGTTGTGGAAATGGCCGAGCAGCTGTTATCTATACAGTTTCAAAGGATGGGTATGACGCAGCGATGACTACTGCAACCGTTCAAGCAACAGCAACAAATGGTGCTTTAGTTTATGGCGTTAGCGCAGCTGCTCCAACAGGAGCAGCAGTTCAAGGCGCTACTTCATCTTCCTCTTCTGCTGTTACTGCATCAAACGATGGTAAAGTTTGGTTCTTAATTAAGCAGCCAACAGCTAATACAGCTGGCTCATCGGTTGTTACAATTACGGTAAACGGTTCAGTTGTAGCTACCAAAGCTGTAAGTTGGGCTGGGGATTTTGTTACATTAACAATTGATGAAGCTAACTCAGCTCCTTCATTCTCAACCAACCAAGGTGATAACGTAAACAACATTGGTGCTGCTGGTGTTATATATGTAGCAAAGGATGCAGCTGGCAACGTTGTACCTCTCTCAGTACAACCAACAGTCTCTGATGCAACTGGTGCATTAGTAGACTCTACGTTGTCTGCCTCAACTGCTGCGACTTTTGCAGCTCTGCAGACCCCTTCAGCAGGATATGGTTACTCAACGTTAGTCATTCCAAATAATGCGCTAAGTGGTGCTTCAACCTATCAATTGAAACTTACAAATGCTCAAGGAGCAGTTATTAAGTCTCAATATGCAAAGGCTACAGTCTCACGCGGCTCCACCTATACCTTCAAAGCCTCTTGGGATAAAGCAACTTACAACCCAGGAGATATTGCTAAGTTAACACTTACCGCTCTTGATGCTTTTGGTAATGGAATGGCAAAGGGAACTGTGTTCACCGGTCTATCTGTTATTACTAACTCAACAGAGATGCCTTCAGTGGGTACAACTTGTGTAGATACAAGAGCAGTCAACTTAGCTGGTGGTCAAAGAGTATGTACATACTCAGTTGGTAATACAGCTGGATCATATGCATTCTCTGTTGCATTAACCTCAGGTAGCTCACAATCCCCAGTAACTGGTACAGTTGCGATTGCACCAGCAACAGCAGTTACCACAAATGCAGATGTCTTGAAGTCAATTGTTGCTTTGATTGCATCAATCAACCAGCAAATTCAAGCTCTACAAAAATTAATTCTTAAAAGAAGATAATTTATCCTTTAAGAGTTAAATCCTAAAAGATCTAGCCCTCTCAGCATTAAAATTGCAGAGAGGGCTAGATTTATTTTCTAAATGAATTTATACGCTACTATTTAACTCATGTAATTAGTGGTCTTAAACGACCTGTGTAATTTGGAGTTAACTTGCGAATTGAAAGAACAGATACAAAATTTTTAATCCTATTTGCTATATTACCAATACTACATTTAACTCAAGTCCAAAACGTTACACATGAGGGACCGGATTTACTTAGACTCTTTATCTTTTCATTATATACACTAATAATTCTTCTCTATTTCCGAAATTATTTTAAATTAAAAAATAAGATTATTCTTATCCCTTTATTACTAATTTTTGTATATCTAGTAAATCAAATCATCTTAGGCAACGACATAACATCATTCATACTGGGTAAGTATAACCGCTTTGGGGGTCTAGTAACATTGATTTGTTTGACTGTGTACTTCATTTTAGTTACAAATTTAAGTGATCAAGCTAGGCCAGCTTTTAGTAAAACGATTTACATTACGTATTTATTGATGATGGGACAGGGAATATTGACTTATTTTAGAGTTTTACCCAATGATACTTATGTTGATACTCTTGATGGAATTGTTAAGCCAACAAGCTATTTAGTCCTGGGGTTTGGAAATCCCAATATTGCGAGTGCACTTATGGGAATTGCACTATCTATTCATTTATTTTTTATATCACAAAAAATTTTTAAGATTTTGTTGGTACAAAGTTGTATTTTCATAGTAGGTTTATTTATCTTGTATAAAACCGGCTCAATACAAGGTTGGTTAATACTTTTTTTTAATTTCGCAATTATAATTATCTATCTGTCTAGAATTCATCGTAACCAAATTAGAACTAAATTAAAAGTCATTTATTTTACAATCATCTCCATTATCTCAATTGCATTAATTTTAAATATTAAAGTAATATGGACCAATCTGTTTGTAAGTGGAAATGTTGCCGCTCGAATTAACTATTGGAAAAGTTCAATTAGAATTTGGGGCGACTATAAACTCACGGGTGTCGGGCTAGATAACCTGGGTGAGGTTGCCACATATTACCGTGATTTTGAATTAGCGAAACAAGAGGGATTATGGACCATTGCAGATAGATCGCACAATGTAATTTTAGATCACCTTGTTAACGGAGGTTTGTTTGGATTTCTAATATGGATTGCATTTATTGGGGCAGTCACTTTTATAGCTTTTCGAAAAATTCTGCAAAGCCCTAAAGACTCAGTTTCTGTATACGAGATTGGGATTATCCTTATTTGGGTAGGTTATTTATTACAATCATTAATCAGCGTTGATCATCTATTCTTAACTTTACTCGGCTATATATCAGCAGGTTTTATTGTAGGTGAGTATATCAGTAAAATAAATAATGAAAAGCAAAGGGATCAAAAGAGTTATTTATTTTTCTTAGTCCCATTGGTGGTTTTACTTTTATTTCAAATCAATCAGATTATTTTAAGTTATAATGTGAATCAATTCTTAAGTAAGGGCAATACTAAAGCTTTAGAAAAAATATATAACGCAAAATATATCGAACAACAATCTTATTTAGACACAGTAGTTAAATTAGGAGGTGATAAACAATTTCAGCTTGCACATGCTTTCGCATTAAAGTTGTTAAAAATAAACCCATTTGCTTCACAAGCTTACTATGCTAATTCAGTTTATTATGAATCAATAAAGAATTTGCCACTGGCTAAACTAGAGATGCAAAAGGCTCATGAGTTCGATAAATTCAATTCGGTTTATACATTATCACTAGGAATTTATGAGTTCAACCTGAAAAATTTCGATAAGGCTAATTACTGGTTGAATGAGACAATAAAATTAAATCCCTCCCAGAAAGGGATCGAAATACTGAAGAATTCTCTAGCTCAATAAGATAGTTATTTAATATTTTAGATAGGTTGCCTATGAGAATTTATTCAAGTCAGGAACTTTTAAATGAAGAAAAAAGTTTTCATTTTTTTCAATTTGATTTGTTAGATGCATTAGAATTAGGGCAGATGGCAAAATGGCTGGGTTTAAATCGCTCATTACCAATTGCGGTCGAGATTCGTTTGGGTGATTGGATTGTTTATCATGCCTCTTTGCCTGGAAGCTCACCAGAAAATGATTGGAGGATCTCTCGTAAGGCCAGAGTTGTAACGCTTAAACACCACTCCAGCTTGTATGAGCGGGTACGCGTGGAGGAGCGCGGAGTTGATTGGTATTTAGATAATAACTTAACAGATGAAACTCATTCAATTCATGGTGGGGGTTCACCTTTAATTACAAAGAGTGAGGGCTTTGTTGGAGTTTTGTTAATTAGTGGATTGCCTCAGGTGAAGGATCATTTGTTTGGTGTTGATGTGTTAACTGAGTTTTTGGCTCGGAAAGGTGAGCTATTTTGAGTAATCAGGTGTGGGTATGTGGTGAGGTATTAATTGATTTAATCCCAGATGGCACAGAGCGGAAAGTGGTAGTCGGTGGTGGGCCTGCTAATACTGCTAAAGCATTGGCAAAGCTTGGTGTAGATACTCAATTTATCGATGGTATCTCGACTGATAAGTATGGGCAGATGGCTCTTAGGCAATTACATAAAGATGGTGTGCTACTCGATTTTGTTAAGTTTTCAGATAAGCCAACCTGCTTAGCAATTGTTTCATTAAACAAGCAAGGCGAGGCATCCTATGAATTTATAATTGATGGCACCGCTACCTTTGATTTCTCAAACTCTTGGTTACCGGATCCAGTTTCAAATAAACCATCTCTACTCCATATCGGCACATTAGTTACTGCGATAGAGCCGGCAGCCTCTGTTTTATTTGAGTGGGCTAAACAGGTAGCGAAGGTCTCACCTATTGTATTTGATCCAAATATTAGACCTGCTGTAATGAGTGATCGGGTTAAGTATGTAAAGCAGGTAGAAGAATGGGTATCAATCTCATCTGCAGTTAAGGTAAGTGATGATGATATTTACTGGTTATATCCAGGAGTTGAGTTAGATCTGATAGCAAATAAATGGCTTTCAATGGGGCCAGAGTTAGTTGTGGTTACATTTGGTGATAAGGGTTTAACTGGATATCGAAAAGATGAAAAGGTAGCGGTAGATGCGAAAAAGGTCGTGGTGGCAGATACGGTGGGTGCAGGAGATATGGTGGGTGCGATATTGGTTGAGGCGATTATTGAGGATGGCTTAGATAAGTTAACGGGGATGAGGTTGAGTGTGATGCTAGATAGAGCAGCAAAGGCCGCTGCCATAATCGTATCTAGGACAGGTGCCCTGCCACCATCAAAAAATGAGTTTAAATAAAGGAGAGTATTAGGAAGTGCTAAACATTGATGGTGATCAAATCTCAATTGCAATTGATTTAGATCAGGGAGCTCGTCTTGCTTCAGTGCAATGGCGGGATATGGAGTTTGTCCTGCCATATAGAGGACAAAGCTACACCTGGGGTTGGTTTGCTATGGCCCCCTTTGCCGGGCGAATAAGAGATGGTGTCATCAGAAATTCAAAGGGTGAAAGTTTTCAGTTACCAAATAATTTTGATCCACCACATGCCTTAATTGGTTTTGGTGCATCATTATCTTGGGAGGATATTGGAAATGGCGCTCAATACTTAGAATTACCACCGCCATTTAATGGCTCATCTATAACTCAAAAATTTGAAATCTTAGATGATGCCCTCAGATGGTCATTAAATTATGAAGCAGCAGGTTGTGATCTGCCGGTAACACTAGGTTTTCATCCCTGGTTTCCAAGAGATGTTGGTAAGGGAGGCAGTGCTGAAATTATTTTTCAAGCACAGAAAATGTTCGAGCGAGGTGATGATTACCTACCAACTGGGCAGTTGATATCACCGACACCTGCCCCCTGGGATGACACCTTTACTGACATTATTGGCACCCCAGAAATAGTATGGCAGGGGGCAGCCAGATTGAGTATGGAGTCTGATTCACCATATTTAATGATCTACTCCCAAGATGATGCAGGAATTTGTTTTGAGCCAGTAACCGCACCCCCTGATGCCCAAAATCTAGGAATTACCGGCAGTAGTTATATCGAAACCCTAATTACCTTTAGTGAGGATTTTTACAGTTTATATTAATTAGAAGGGCTATTTCTTGTTGAGACTTAGATAGGCGTTGTAGGTGTAGCACGGGGTAACTAAATTAGGTAAGTTAGATGGCATCAACTGGGGTTTGCGAACTATTTTGACTAAAGCGGTATCCAACATTGCGCACCGTATCAATTAAAGATTCAAACTCTGGTCCTAGCTTTGAACGAAGCCGTCTAATATGAACATCAACTGTTCTGGTTCCACCAAAGTAATCATAACCCCAGATCTCTTGTAGTAATTGAGATCTAGAAAACACTCTTCCTGGATGCTGGGCCAGATACTTTAGTAATTCAAACTCTTTAAAGGTTAGATCAAGGGTGCGCCCCTTAATCTTGGCAGTGTAGGAATCCTCATCAATTACTACCTCACCACTTCTTATCTTTTTCAATGATGGATTCTTAGCTAATTGAGCAAGCGCGTCTTTGCCAATCACAATTCTAATTCGAGTATCAACTTCAGCTGGTCCTGCCGTATCTAACATGACATCTGCAATCTGCCAATCAGAGTTTATGGCAGATAAACCACCCTCTGTCGTAATTATTACAATCGGAGTTGAAACACCTGTGGTGGTAATTAACTTAGTAAAGGCCTTGGTATTTGGTAGATCACGCCTTGCGTCAACAAAAATACAATCGGCAATTGGTGCATCAATTAATACTGAAACCTCAGCTGGCAGGATGCGAACATCATGCTGCAGCAAACCAAGGGCAGGCAATACATCAGCACTTGCGCCACTGGAGTTAGTCAGCATTAGAATTTTTGCCATAAGAGTGCTAAGAATACACTTATGGAGTCACTCTCACTACTAACTTTTTTACTGCTTGGTGCAACCGTTATTGGCCTGTACTATCGAAAAAACTCTGGGCTGATTAAGCGCAAAAAACGGCTCAAGCTTTCACCAACTGAGTTTGGTGGGGCCTATGGGCAGCGGGCAACCATTCTGCAATTTTCCACCACTTTTTGCTCCTCCTGCCGGGCAGCAAAGGCGTTGATTAAAGATGTGGTCAAAGATGAAGCAGATATTTCCTATTATGAAGTAGATGCAGAGAGTAATTTGGAATTAGTAAGAAAGGTTGATGTCAGATCAACACCAACTACTCTTTTTTTAGATAGCTCTGGCTTTGAGATTGCCCGGGCCGCTGGAAAACCTAAACGTGATCAACTTATCAAGGTAGTGGCATCTCTTTAAGCCTAGAGTAGGCGTAAGTATTGCAAAATACTTGCTGGAAGTATTCTCGCCTCCAGTATAAAATTTGGGCTATGTTCTCCATACAACCAGTGTTTTTTACTAAGCGCCGCGTGATTGATTACGCCCGCGCTAAGGGTTGTATGTGTTGGGTATTAATTTAAATAGCTTTTTTTAATTTAAAACCCCCCAACTATTTTTCAAGGAGAAGTAAATGTCAAATGTAGTAAAAGAAAAAACACCTGTCTTTATTGATGCTAGAGGTCCAAGATACTCTGCTGGTATTACTACCACAGTCTTAGCTCTTGCCTTAATTACTGAATCTAATTACTTAATTGGATTTCAATTTGCCGTATTTTTATCTGCTGTGCTCTTTGGGCTTAGAAGATCAATCTATGGCCTTGTATATCGCAATCTAATTCAGCCCCGTCTTTCTGGCCCAGTTCCAAGTGAGAATGAGGCAGCGCCTAGATTTGCCCAATTAATTGGCGCACTCTTCGCATTTGTGGCACTGGTAGGTGGAGTCACAGGAAATACTGCCATATTTCTAACTGCCACAAGTTTTGCATTAGCAGCTGCCTTCTTAAATGCCGCCTTTGGCTTTTGCTTGGGTTGCCAGATGTATTTATTGCTAGTCAGAATAAGAACAAAGTTTTCTCGCGCATAAATACACTCACCTTTAGTAATTAGTAGGTAGCCATTAGACTTACCTCTATGGCTACCAAACATGAGCTACATCAAAAGGGATTACGGCTTACCCCACAACGTGAGTTAGTGCTGGCTGCGGTTAGATCTCTAGGCCATGCCACCCCTGAGGAGGTAGCGGAGAAGGTAAGACAGACTCACCCTGGAATTAATCTTTCAACTGTTTATCGAAATCTAGAAACTCTTGAAAATGTCGGCTTAGTACTTCATACCCACTTAGGTCATGGCGGTGCGACATATCACGCAGCTGAGGAGCTCACCCATCTACATTTAGTTTGCTCTAATTGTGGTGATATTGGGGATGCCCCAATAGAAACTGCTGCTAACTTTGTAAACACATTAAGTGATGATTTTGGTTTTAAAACTGATGTTACCCATTTTGCTATTTATGGTTTATGTGCAAAATGTGCTGAAGCTGCTGATAAACGTAAGTAATAAATGAGTGCAGTATTAGTCGAGGCAGGCCCTGATCAGGGTGCGATATGGCACCTTGGTGAGCCAAATAAAGAGCAAAAAGAGTTAGTAAGTGGCAATGGTTGGGCAGATCTCTCTCATAGGGGGGTTATCTCAATTAGCGGCAAAGATCGGCTTACCTGGCTGCACGCCTTAACTACGCAACATTTAGAGAAGTTAACCCCAGGTGATTGGCAAGAGGCGCTAATTCTAGACACCCAAGGTCATATTGTTGAGCAATTATTTTTAGTAGATGATGGCAGCACAACCTGGATACATACTGAATCCCAAAGAGTTGAACCCTTAATTGAGTATTTAGAAAAAATGAAATTTATGTTAGATGTGGATGTTAAAGATCAATCTAATAATTACGCAGTGCTACGGGCAGCTGGGGCAGCAGATAATATTGGCGGGCCTTACGCCTTAGTTCCAAGAGTAGAGCTATCAGATACGGTAATTGCTTTTAATAAAGCACATACTCAAGTTGGCATTTGGGCGCTTGAAGCATTAAGAGTTGCTCAAGGTAGAGCTAGATTATTTTTTGAGGTCGATCATAAATCTATTCCAAATGAGTTAGGTTTTTTAAATAAGGCAGTACATATGCAAAAGGGTTGCTACCGAGGACAAGAGACGGTGGCTAAGGTATTTAATTTAGGCCAGCCGCCAAGAAAGTTAGTTCTTCTGCACCTTGATGGCTCTATGGTTGCTATGCCAGAAAATGGGGCAAAGCTTTTTCACAACGAGAAAGAGGTTGGCTATATTGGAACTCTTGCTCGCCACTATGAGTTAGGTCCAATTGCACTAGCTGTGATTAAGCGAAATACCCCACCAGATGCGGTATTAATTGCAGATGGGGTAAGTGCAACAATGGAGGAGTTATTACCAAAATAGGGTTTAGGCTTACCCAATGGAAATTTTCACCACCATTTTATTACTTCTTATCTCACTTACCTTTTCAATCTATTTAATTACTAAAGGTATTAAGGCAAGCAAAAAAAGTATTGATGAGCTAAAGAATGGGCAGAATTAATGGCATTTACCATCCCAGAGAATTTACACCCTGACTTAATGCCACTTGCTTGGTTAGTTGGCTCTTGGCGAGGAAAAGGACGAGGTGAGTATCCAAATGTGCCAGCTTTTCAATTTGCGCAAGAGGTTTCATTTAATCATGATGGTCGGCCCTTTTTAAATTATTTTTCTCGCTCTTGGATCATTGATGAAAACAATGAAATTATTAGACCTGCCGCCTCTGAGGTTGGCTTTTGGCGAGTAAAAGAAAAAAATGTTTTAGAGGTAATTCTGGCTCACAACACTGGAATTGCTGAAGGTTGGGTTGGAATTGTAAAAGGAGCCAAAATTCAACTTGCGATGGATCAAGGTTACTCATCCCCATCTGCCAAAATTGTGACAGCTGGCTCTAGATTGTATGGCTTGGTTGAGGGAGAACTTTTTACCTCATATGACATGGCAGCAGAGGGTCAAACCTTGCAAGCACACCTTTGGTCTTCCCTTGAGCGGCAAGGATAGGAAAATTTCACCTTACAATTCTTAAGTTAGAATTGCACTCATGAAGAGCAGTAAAAAATCAAAGATTGCCACCCTAATGGTGCACACCTCCCCCCTTGATCAAGCAGGGGTAGGAGATGCCGGTGGCATGAATGTTTATGTAACTGAGAGTGCCAAAAAAATGGCACAGGCTGGGCTCTCTGTTGATATTTTTACTAGAGCTAATAAATCAAATCGGCCAGAGAGTATCCAGATTGCAGATGGGGTCAATGTTAAACATTTAGTAGCTGGCCCATTTGAAGGCATATCTAAAGAGGAGCTGCCTAGCCAATTAGGTGCGTTAACTAGTGCCTTTATGCAACACCAAAAAAACCTACCCAATGATTACTACTCACTG
>Ga0194123_10007733_pt1 | contig 10592 bp, 11 predicted proteins | sample TA2MahsurfametaG_5_FD_155479 | JGI IMG/M metagenome (GOLD analysis project Ga0194123, IMG submission 155479) | Freshwater microbial communities from Lake Tanganyika, Tanzania - TA2015023 Mahale A surface | ecosystem: Environmental > Aquatic > Freshwater > Lake | place: Tanzania: Lake Tanganyika... | reverse complement strand
CTCAGCTGCTTGAGATCCGCCTGGCTCTTGATGAAATCGAGACCACGGCCTTTCACGTAGACCATGGCCCAGCTGGATCGCATGTAAGGACGGGTGGTCGCGGCAAGCTCAAAATTCTCCACCACCCCCATCACGAGATCACACTTGTAGCTGCCGTCGTCAGTCTCGTTGTTGCGCAGGGTCGCACGGATGAAACCCATGCGCTGCGGAAACCAGGTGTACTGGACCGGGAGCCCCAATTGTTTGCCAAAGAGCTCGGCCATGCGGTTCTCGTATCCTGAGCCATCTTTCTCAGACATCGGCAGGTTGAAGGGCGGCGCGCAGACCTTCAGCGCCGTGCGCGGCGGCTGGGCTTCCTGCGCGGAAACCGCAGGGGGTAGCGAACAGGCCAGCACCAGCCCCAGGGCTGCGCGGGCAAATCGGGAGAGTCGTGTGGCCATGGGATACTCCGGCCGGGGTTGGGCGGGCGGGGGCGCCTGTGCGCAGCGGCTCACGGCCACCCACCCGTCCTTCGCCGGGATTTACTGCATGCGACCGGTTTTCTTCAGGTCTTCCTTCATCTTGCGCAGGGTCCGCTGGACCATGTTCTTGCCGAGCTTGACGGTCTCGGCCGAGGCCTCAAGGGTTGCCAGATTGGATGGCGCACCCTCGCCCACCACGATGGCGCCGACCATGCCGGTGGTCATGTGCGGATTGCACTTGTAGACGTACGCGCCTTCCTTGTCGAGTTTCACACTGAAGCCTTCTTCACCCATCTTGGATTTCCAGCCGGCAGCGCCTTCCGGCATCATCCCTTCGATGGTTTCGGAGTCATGACCTGCCATCTGGATGAACTTGATGGTGTCGCCGGGCTTGGCGTAGGTGACCAAGGGAACCCAGTTGGTGATGACGCCCTTGATGACGTGCTCGGTGGCGAACACTGGCGCGTTGAGGATCATGGCGAGTGCTGTGGCCGTGATCGCCGTCTTGAATCGCATTGCTGAACTCTCCAGATAGTTTCCAGACATCAACCCAATTCTCCCTCCGGTAACCCCGTCGGGGCCACAGGCTGGAGCATTGCAGTCAGTATTGCACATAAGAAAAACCCGGCACGGAGGTGCCGGGTTTTCTGGCATTCCGGCCCCTACCACCGAAGCGGTAGGGGCCAGTTTGCGGACGTCGCCTTACGGGAGGCTGAACACGCTGAGCGTGCCGCCCAGACGCGTGTAGTTGCCGAGCCCCTTGTAGGCACCCACGGCACCCAGACCGTCGGTGTCGTTGATGAGGCCGGCCGCCATGCCGATACCGGCCCAACCGCCCACACCCGACAGCACGCCGACGTACTGCTTGCCCTTATGGCCCCAGGTGTTCACGTTGCCGATGATTCCGGACGGCGTCTTGAACTGCCACAGCAGCTTGCCGGACTTGGCATCGATGGCCTTGAGGTAGCCCTCGAGGTTGCCATAGAACACCACGTCACCGGCGGTTGCCAAGGCACCGCTCCACACCGAGAAGCGCTCCGGGATCGACCACTTGATCTTTCCTTCGCTGGCGTCCCAGGCAATGAAGTTGCCGAGGTTGTTGTTATCGGCGTTGTTGCCGAATTCCGCACCCGGGGAGACCCGGCCGGCGGGGAACATGCTCAGCACGGCATTCACGTAGGGCTGGCCGGCGACATACTCGCCACCGCTGACCGGCTCATAGTTCATGCACACGTGGTTGGTGGGCACGTAGAAGAGGCCGGTCTTCGGGCTGTAGGCCGCAGGCTGCTGATCCTTGGTGCCAAGTGCCGCCGGGCAGATGTTGGTGGTGTTGGTATCTTCCCCGTTGAAGTGGGTGGAATACTTGGCCACGACCTGCGGACGGCCGGTCTTCATGTCGACGTGGGTGGCCCAGTTCACCGCCGGATCGAACTTCTCGGCCACCAGCAGCTTGCCGCTCACGCGATCAAGCGTGTAGGCAAAGCCGTTGCGGTCGAAATGCACGAGCGCCTTGGTGTCCTGACCCTTGACCTTCATGTCGGCGAGGATCATCTCGTTGATGCCGTCGTAATCCCACTCGTCATGGGGCGTCATCTGGTAGACCCACTTGGCCATGCCGGTGTCGACGTCGCGGGCAAAGATGGACATCGACCACTTGTTGTCACCAGGACGAACGACCGGGTTCCAAGTCGACGGATTGCCGGTACCGTAGTACATGAGGTTGGTTTCCTTGTCATAAGGCCACCAGCCCCAGGTCGAGCCGCCACCGATCTTCCACTGATCACCCTTCCAGGTCTTCAGCGAAGAATCCTTGCCGACAGGCTGCATGGTTGCGCTGTCGATGGTCTTCTCGGGATCCATCAGCATGTCGCTGTCCGGACCCATGCTGTAGGCACGCCATACGCGCTTGCCATCCTTCAGGCTGTAGGCGTTCATCCAGCAGCGGACACCGAATTCGGCGCCGGAGATACCGGTGAAGACCTTGTCCTTGATGACATGGGGAGCGTTGGTGTTGGTCTGGCCCAGCTTGGGGTCGCCGTTCTTCACGGACCACACCACAGAGCCGTCCTTCGCATTGAGCGCGACCAGCGTGGTATCGGCCTGCTGGAGCAGGATCTTGCCGTCGCCGTAGCCCAGGCCACGGTTGACCGTGTCGCAGCACATGACAGGCACGGTTTCGTCGTAGTTCTGGACGGGCACGTATTCCCAGATCACCTCGAGCGTGTCGAGATTGATCGCGAACACGTTGTTCGGGAATGCCGCATGGATGAACAGCGTGTCACCCGACAGGCCGGTGGCCGACGCGGGGAGTACCAGCGGTCCACCTTCATGTCCGCGCAGGACGCCGGTGGAGAAGGTCCACGCGGCCTGCATCTTGCCCGCGTTGGTGCTGTTGATCTGGTCCAACTCCGAGTAGCGCCAGTTCCAGTAGTTGCCACCTGGAAAGGCCCAGTAGTTGGGGTCCTGCATGAGCTTCTCTACCTCAGCGTTCGCCATGGCCGAACCGGACATGGTGACTGCTGCCAGAGAGGCCGCCGCAGCAAGCCATCGCTTGAACGATGCTTTTCTCATGACCTCCTCCTTCACGCTATTTTTATGTTGACGGGTTTGACGATCTCTTGGGGTTTTGACTCAACCAAAGCACCCGAGATCAAAGGCACCGGGGAGAGTGGAAAAGAATGCGCAGCAACCACACCCATGCGGGCGGGTCGCGAAACAGGGGAGGCAAGGGGCGGCGTGCATGGCGCCTTGCGGTGATCAGTGGCAGTGAGCTCCGAACGGGTCAAATGGGCACCTCACCAGTTGGAAACGGCCGGCTGCGAACCAGCGGCGTGATTCGATTATAGAGAAAAAATCCGACCCGACAACCAAGTGCAACGCCTGTCCCGGGCACGCTCCGCGGCAGGCTTATTGCCCGTCTTTTTCAGGGGTTTTCGCGGCCTTCGGCATGCCTTGTGGCGTGGGCACGACGGTCTGCCGCTTGGCCCCCACGAAACATCGCTTCTCGGCATTTTTGCGCGCTGCAGCGAGGGTCTCCACCGCCTTGCGAGCATCGGCGCCCTCCCGGAACAGCGCGCCCTTCTCGCCCGGCATGTTCTTGTAGATCTCGTAGGTCCGCGCGGTGTTGAACTCGTCCAGGCTGACCGTCTGCGCAATGACATCAATCTCGCACGAGCACCGGAACAGATTGTCGACGTTCTGGCCACCATTGCGCTTCATGCAGGTCAGCACATGGTCGACCCGGTCCATGGTCGGGTAGTCATGGGCCAGCACCGGGGTGGCTCCGAGGCCAAGTATGAGGGCAGTCAACAACTTGCGAGAGGGCATGCCGAATCTCCGCGAGGGGTGAAGTCCCAGTATACCCCGGTCGCTATACAATGCCGGAGACAAAACTCGAGGGAGCGTGAGTGGATGGCAAACGTACTGGTGACAGGAGGCGCAGGCTATATCGGGAGCCATGTGGTGAAGCAGCTCGGCCAGGCCGGGCATCGCGTGATCACCCTCAACAACCTCTCCAGAGGACACCGCGGGGCCGTCCTGGTCGGTGAACTGGCGGTGGGCGACACCGGCGATGAAGCCTTGGTCAGCGGTCTGCTGCACCGGCACGCCATCGATACCGTCATGCACTTTGCTGCGTGGACCATCGTGCCGGAATCGGTCAGCGACCCCCTGAAGTACTACCGCAACAATACCGCGAGTGCGCGCAGCCTGATCGAATGCTGCGTTGCGCAAGGCGTGCGCAACTTCGTGTTCTCCTCGACCGCGGCAGTCTATGGCGTGCCCGATGTCGCCGCCTGCCGCGAAGACGCGCCGCTCGCCCCGATCAATCCCTACGGCAGTTCCAAGGCCATGGCGGAACAGATGCTGCGCGACGCGTGTGCCGCGAGCGACATGCGCCACGTGATCCTGCGCTACTTCAACGTGGCCGGGTGCGATCCCGACGGCGAAATCGGGCAATCCACGCCGCAGGCCACGCTGCTCATCAAGGTGGCCTGCGAGGCCGCGACCGGCAGGCGGCCAGAGCTGGTGGTGTTCGGTACCGACTACCCCACGCCGGACGGAACCGGCGTGCGCGATTACATCCACGTATGCGATCTGGCCGACGCGCATCTGCGGGCCATGGACTATCTCGCGGATGGCGGAGAGTCGGTCACTTAGGTTTTTTTCTTTTCGCAGTTACTCTTACATCCATAAATCTTCAAGCTTTGATGAACCCATAATCTTTTCGTAAGTTGTGTACCGAGGCGACTGAGGCTGTGAGCCGACTTTTCCCTCAGTCAATGCTATGGGCTTCTCAAGTACTTTAGCTTTTGACTTGAACCGGACCAAGTACTTGCCACTGTTCTGATATGGCACGATCTCATCAATCTCGGCTATATGAGTAATCGCCGAAACAGGCGCGACCTGATACGCAGCAATGTACTTAAACTTGGGAAGCTCTTTTGCGTTCATTCTAATCGCGTACCAGCAATCTTCCCCAAGGAACACGCGGTTAAACCCATCTTCTCGGGCTGGAATAACGATCGTGTCCCACTTGCCGCCAGTTAAGGGGTTATCAACCGCCTTGGGCTTATCCACCTTCTTGCCCTCATGCTTTTTAGGAGCCGTAAAAGCCCTGATACCAATCATCGGCAAGATTAGAAGCATTTCATTTAAAAAGACAGTTGCCGCTGCCTGTGACTGGCGCGACATATTAGGTTTGCTTGGTACGTTCTTGTTCATCAGGATGGACGAATCATTTTCCTGTGCGATACGCACAAGTTCTGATTCTAGGAACTGTACTTCGGTCTTGCCCAAGCCATGTGAATCAACAAAAAATACACCCCACGACCAATCCTTCTGTAGGTGCTGTTTCAGCCGTGTGGCAACGGGATCTGCCTCCCCAATGTAGACAGTTTCTTCTGCTAGATCCCCAACAAGGATGTAGACCCCAGGTCGCTTGGCGTGATCTTCCTTGATCACCTCAGCGATGCTCTCCCTAGGGAAAACAACCCCTACTCCCGACCAATTCGATTTTTGGATGATCCTTATACCCTGAGGGTCACCAGTGGTTGAGAAGATTTCGATAGTGAAGGGGTTAGCCATCAATGAGCCCATTCAGCCTTCTTGCGTCTGACGATCTCTCGCGCCTCTTCTATGCTGTTGCAGTCGATGCTGCCCTTGTATAGGTTGCATGAATGGCAGGCGAGTGCGAGGTTCTCTGTGGTGTTCTCCCCGCCATGCTTGCGGGGCTTGATGTGATCGATTGCCAAGTTTGCGCGGAACCAAGTCTCGAAGTCTAGCGAGCAGTCCAGGTCGCAGTAGGCACACTTGAACCGAAATCGCTCGTACACCTCTTGGTAGGGGTACTCTTCGTGCATCTTCGGGACGCGCTGGCTTCGGGACCCTTCAGCGAAGGACGCCCCATTTGCGCCAGTCGGAGCAGGCGTGGTCGTACTCATAGGTGCTGCCTTTCCAGGTAGGTCCGATGCAAGAGCCCCTCTTGTCTTGGTCCTCTTCGATCTCTACCTCAGTGTTGTCCGATGTGCGCGTGCGCCGCTTGCCTGTCCAGAACTCACAGGTGGAACATCGCTGCCAGTTCCCATCATTGACGATCGACATTTGGATCTCCATCGAGGTGTTGTGTACGGGCTTCAGCCCTGGTGCTGAAGCGATATCAACAGTATTCGACTCAGCAGTGAAGATGTCGATTTGGCAAGTGTGAATTCGAGGTCGAGTTTCACGTGCCCTCTTCGGCAGGCAGACCCGATCTCTGTTTCCTCACCTCAGCCTTTCTCCTGACAGAGAACACATGCTGAGGCGTCCATCTGTGCCCTCTCGGCGTCAGCCAGCCGAGAGCATTGAAGTGGTTCGCGATCTGACGATCATTCCAGCCGTCCGCCCTTAGCTGGCGAACAGCGTCAACGATCTGTAGCTGGTAGTCACTCAGCGGACGAACGCTGAGAACGACAGGACCGCTGCTGACGATGCGGTCCTCTGCGGGTTCTCTGGGGGACCCCTGCGCCTGAGGTCCCGCCGCCCTCACTCCACCGTCACGGACTTGGCGAGGTTGCGGGGTTGGTCCACGTCTGCGCCTTTGAGCACCGCAACGTGATACGCCAGCAGCTGCAGCGGCACGGTGTAGACGATGGGCGCGATCACATCCTCCACCGAAGGGAGCGGAATCACCGAGAATCCGGGCCTCGCCTCCACCGTCCCCTGGCTGTCGGCAAATACATAGAGGGCGCCCCCCCGGGCCCGGACTTCCTCCAGGTTGGATTTGAGCTTCTCCATCAGCGCATTGTTGGGCGCGATGGCAACCACCGGCATCTCGTCATCCACCAGGGCCAGTGGCCCGTGCTTGAGCTCCCCGGCAGGGTAGGCCTCTGCGTGGATATAGGAGATTTCCTTGAGCTTCAAGGCGCCTTCGAGCGCGATCGGGAACATGGTCCCGCGGCCCAGATACAGCATGTGGTGTTTGTTGACGAAAGACTCGGCCAGCTGGGCAATCGACTCATTGAGTTCAAGCGCGAGGTTCACCCGGCCCGGTAACGTCTCCAGCTGCGCGACCAGTCGCGCCTCTTCATCGGCGGAGAGCCCATGCCTGCGGCCCAGGGCCAGCACCAGCAGCATCAAGGCCACCAACTGTGTAGTGAAGGCCTTGGTCGAAGCCACTCCGATCTCGGGGCCGGCGCGGGTGAGGAGCACCATTTCCGATTCGCGCGTGAGGGTGCTCTCGGGCACGTTGCAGATGGCGAGGCTGTGGGCGTAACCGTTGCGGCGCGCCTCTCGAAGCGCAGCCAGGGTATCGGCTGTCTCGCCTGATTGCGAAATGGTGACGAACAGCGCGTCCTCAGACACCACGCTGCGCCGGTAGCGATACTCGCTCGCCACCTCCACCGTGCAGGGAATGCCCGCAATCGACTCCATCCAGTAGCGCGCCACCAGGCCCGCGTGATAGCTGGTGCCACAAGCCACTATGGTCACCGTACGCACGGTGTCGAGTATCCGCCCCGCCTCCGGACCAAAGCTCTCGTCGAGCACGCGTCCGTGGGCCAGCCTGCCTTCGAGTGTCTCTGCCAGCGCTCTGGGCTGGGTGAAGATTTCCTTCAGCATGAAGTGCCGGTAGCCGGATTTTTCCGCCGCATCCGCCGAAAGCTGCGAGACTGATTCCCGTCTTTCCACGGGATGGCCTGCAGCGTCATAGATGCGGACGGCCTCGCGCGAGATGTCCGCGACATCCCCATCCTCCAGGAAGATGAAGCGTTGCGTGACTGGCAACAGGGCAAAGACATCCGAGGCGATGAAGTTCTCGCCGATCCCCAAGCCGATGACCAGCGGACTTCCGCGCCGCGCGGCCACCAGGCGCCCGGGTTCGTCGCGGGAAACCACACCCAGCGCATACGCCCCTTCGAGCGCCTGCACGGCACGGCCGACTGCCGCCAGCAGATCGTGCCCTTCGGCCAGTTGCCGATGGATCTCGTTGACCGCCACCTCGGTGTCGGTCTCCGAAGAAAAGGCATACCCCTCCTCGACCTGGCGGCGGCGCAGTTCATCGTGGTTTTCGATGATGCCGTTGTGGACCAGTGCCACCAGTGAGCCAGACATGTGGGGATGCGCATTGCGGGTACTCGGTTCGCCATGCGTTGCCCAGCGGGTGTGCGCAATGCCGAGGGAACCCTCCAGCGGATCGGCTTTGAGTGCGTCTGCCAGACCCGCCACCTTGCCCAGTACCCGGCGCCGATCGATCTCTCCGGAGGCCACGAGGACGGCCATGCCGGCAGAGTCATAGCCGCGATACTCGAGCCGTTTCAGCCCCTCCAGGAGAATGGGGGCGACATACCTCTGTGCAACGGCACCAACGATTCCACACATGCGATTGTCCCTGTTCGGTATTCCGGAAAATGCCCTGCGAGCCCGCAGTGCACCGGATATTTGATTCTATAGCGGCATCAGCGCGTCGGGCTTTGATGGAGGCGGGCGCGTACCCGATCGCGGGAAACCGTCATCTGGTTGGGCGTGAGCTTGTCCGTGATCACCGCAAGATAGTGCAGCGCGCGCGTGCTCCCGGCGTCGGCCGCTGCCTGGAACCAGCCGAACGCCTGGGCGTGGTCCCGACGCACACCCCAGCCATTGAGATACAGGACCCCGAGGGAAACCTGGGCGGGTGCACTACCCTGCAGGGCCGCCTGCTCGAACCAGCGAGAAGCTTCCGCGAAGTCTTTGGGGGTACCGAGCCCGAGATAGTACTGGGTGGCGAGCGCGTGTTGGGCGTCAATTGAACCTTGCGCGGCGAGTGTCTGCAGCCCGTCGTGGGCGAGGTCGTGTTGACCTGCCCTGAAAAGGGCGAGAGGGTCCGGGGCGGAGCCGCAGGAGAGCAGCAGTGCCATCACGGCGGCAAGCAGGGCAAGCCGCCTCAGCTGCAGCGGCAGATTCATGTTCCAGATTTGGTCGGGGCGGCGAGATTCGAACTCGCGACCCCCACAACCCCATTGTGGTGCGCTACCAGGCTGCGCTACGCCCCGACTGTCTGGAACCCGCATTGTACACGGGGGCAGAAGGATTACCCCACCCTCGTGTGACATGGCTGGAGGTCTTTGCCGCTCGCTCAGCGCGCGAGAATGTCCAGGACTTCCTCGAGCTCCATGCGAAGCTGGCGGACGATCTGCTGGCTCATGCTGCTGTCAGCCTTCACCTCGTCCCCCGCCAGACGCTGGCGGGCACCACCGATGGTGAAGCCATGTTCATAGAGCAGGCTGCGGATCTGGCGAATCAGGATCACGTCCTGCCGCTGGTAATACCTGCGGTTGCCGCGACGCTTGATCGGCTTGAGCTGTGGAAATTCCTGTTCCCAGTAACGCAGGACGTGCGGCTTGACCGCACACAGATCGCTTACCTCACCGATGGTGAAATAGCGTTTGCCGGGAATGACGGGCAATACATTATTGTTCGATGCTTCCAGCATAGGCCTCTACTCGTGCTTTAAGTTTCTGGCCGGGCCTGAAGGTCACAACACGCCGTGCGGAAATGGGTATTTCCTCACCGGTCTTGGGATTCCGCCCGGGTCGCTGGTTCTTGTTTCTCAGATCAAAGTTACCGAAGCCTGACAACTTCACTTGCTGGCCGAGCTCGAGTGACTGCCTGATCTCCTCGAAGAACGCTTCGACGAGTTCCTTGGCTTCTCGCTTGTTCAGGCCGAGGTCCTCGAAGAGGCGTTCGGCCATATCGGCTTTGGTCAATGCCATACCTAAACTCTCAGGGAGGCTCCCAGTTCAAGACCCAGTTGACGAAGGATATCGGCCACCAAAGCCTCGACCTGACTGTCGACAAGAGTGCTGGATGGCGCCTGAAAAAGCAAGCCCAAGGCCAAGCTTTTTTTGCCGGAATCAATACCTTGCCCGCAATATACATCAAACAACTGCAGGTCTCGCAGGAGGGGTCCGGCCACCTTGGAAACCAGCGCCAGCACGGCAGCGGCGGGTATTTCCTCGCCCACCACCACGGCCAGATCGCGCCGTACGGCCGGGAATCTGGAGAAGGGAGCGAAGGCGGGCCGGCGGCTCCCCACGAGCAGGGGCAGCGCCACTTCAAACACCACCGGGGTGCCTGCAAGCTCGAGGCTGCGCACGACGGCAGGATGCAGCTCGCCCACATGACCTATCACCTGCCCCCCCAGCCTCACCTCGGCACAGGCCCCGGGATGGAGCCCCGGGACCGCGGCGGCCACGAATTTAGCCCCGTGCCAGCCCAGCACCGCGAGGAGGTTGGTAACGTCCTGCTTGAGGTCGTAGAAGTCCACGGGACGCGCGGCACCCGACCACTGGGCGGGCTGGGCCTGCCCGGTCGCCAGTCCCGCCACGCGGTTCTGCTGTTGCAAGCCGGACTCGCCCCGCTGCTGCCGGAAGACCATGCCGGCCTCGAACAGTCGCTGACTGCCCACCTGCCGGTGCTGATTGTGCAGGGCCGTGGAGACCAGCCCCGGAATCAGAGAAGGACGCATGACACCCATCTCCCGGGAAATGGGATTGGCAAGGGCCACAGGCTCCAGGCCTTCACCAAACAGGTTCCAGAGTTCCGGGGCGATGAAACTGTAGGTGATGGCTTCGAGATAGCCGGCGCTGACCAATGCGTCCTGGACGCGGCCGAGTTCCT
>Ga0194123_10007731_pt1 | contig 10595 bp, 12 predicted proteins | sample TA2MahsurfametaG_5_FD_155479 | JGI IMG/M metagenome (GOLD analysis project Ga0194123, IMG submission 155479) | Freshwater microbial communities from Lake Tanganyika, Tanzania - TA2015023 Mahale A surface | ecosystem: Environmental > Aquatic > Freshwater > Lake | place: Tanzania: Lake Tanganyika... | reverse complement strand
AAAAGTTCTTCTTGAACGAGAAGGATACAGGTTTGTTGAAAAGGGTATCATTGAACTCAATGGTAAACCTGATTATCGTATGCAAAAGAAAGACTATTATACTCAACGATGGAATGACATTTATCTCTTTGATAATGTTATGCAATGTTCTACTGCAATGGAAGACATTGAGTATGCGAAATGGTTAGATCCAGATCGTGTCCCATGTTATGTTAAAGATGTATAATGAATTTTATACTGAAATTAAATTTGAAACTTTTATTGGCCAATGGTTCATTGATGACTCTATTTGTGACAGTTTGATTGAATTTTTTAATGAAGACAATCAGTTTCCAATTAGACAAGGAGTTACTGACACTGGAATTGATTTAGATATAAAACATTCTTTTGATAAAGTAATTTCTCCAATTACTAACGATGTTAGAATTTTAAATTATTTAAAGTCTCTTGAACAAGTATTAGATTTTTATAAACAAAAATATAATTTTTGTGATTCTCTTACCAAACCATGGGCTTTAAAAGAACCATTTAATATACAATGGTATCCACCTAATGGTGGATTTAAAAAATTTCATACAGAAAGGTCTGGACCATCATCTCCTTTTGCACAGAGACATCTAGTTTTCATGACATATTTAAATGATGTTACTGATGATGGAGAAACTGAGTTTTATTACCAAAAACTCAAAGTTCAACCACAAAAAGGCCTTACTTTAATTTGGCCTGTTGATTGGACTCATACTCACCGAGGTATTCCTTCTCCGACACAGGAAAAAATGATTATCACTGGTTGGTATAGTTTTTATTAAAACGTCACGGATGGACGTTAACAGCACTGTCGGGAGCAAACCTCTTATGTCTAAAACAAGTATCTTACGATATCTTGGAAATATTCTCCTTATGCTTGGTTATCAAATCATGCTATGGGGAAGTTTCAAATATGGTTTGGTCATTAAGTTTATCGGAGGTCTCCTTGGTATTCCTTTTGCGATCAAACTCAAACTTTGGGATGTGCTATTTCTAATAGTATTTTTTGGTATTACCGAGATATCAAAACTAACCCAACTTTTCTTGGTTTTTTAAAACCAAGTGGTGGAGTCAAACACGACCCTCTTTTTAATAGTAAAATGTATCCAATAGTTGTAGATAACTTTTTTGAAGATGTAAATAGTATAAGAGATTATGCTCTAAATCTAGATTACATCAAAGATCCTTTTCTTGGATATACTCATTATTTTACTGATAATGAATACACTAAAAAAATTACCAATATGATTCATTCTCATATTGATGAATCTTTGGATATAAAACAATTTTTTTACGTATTTCGTTATGCATTAGATAAGGATAAATCAACTACTCCTTATGAATTTCACGAATGGAAAGTTCATCCTGATTTTTGTGATTTTGCTGGTTTAGTTTATTTGCACCCAAATCCTCCGAAAAAAATGGGTACTTCTTTTTATACTGATAATAGAGAATATGTTTCTTCTGTAGAAAATAAGTATAATAGATTAATTTATTATCCTGGTAAAATGTGGCATGGTCCAACAGATCTATTTGGAGAAACAAAAGAGAATGCAAGATTAACTCTTACATTCTTCTCAAATATGCCTCCTCAAATAAATATGGAATCATTTGATCCACTTAGTATTAAATAGTAATGATAACAAATAAAATTTTATTCGACTCTCAAAATTCCAATACTGATTTATGTAAACTTGGTGCTTTCTTTGAAGCAGATAAGTCTCCATATAATCCTGGAAAGTGGAGACATGGATACACACCTTTTTATGATATTCTTTTCTCTTCAATGAGGTATAAAGAAATCAATATTGGTGAGATTGGTATTTTCAGAAATGCTTCCATTCAAATGTGGAGAAAGTATTTTGAAAATGCAAATATCTATGCATGGGATCACGATTCTAATCTTTTAGAGTATGCTAAAAGTCAAAATCTAGAGAATGTCTATTACGATAAAATGAATGTTTCCTCTGAAAATTCTATTGTAGAGTGTTTTGAAAGAGCAGACGTAAAATTTGACATTATTATTGACGATGCAAGTCATGAGTTCTGGGATCAAATTAAGGTTATCAGGAACGCTTACAAATATCTGAAACCAGGTGGATATTTAATTATTGAAGATATTGATAGTTGGCGAGATGAAGAGCAATATTCTGCAGAAATTTGGGCTTACAATCATATGATTTACTTTAGTCATATGTCATTTGTTGAAACTAATCATAATAATAAAATGACCTATCCCTTTGATAATGATAAACTTATTGTCCTTGTTAGAAACACTTTAGAGTGATACTCTGACCCCGTTGGTAAGGGTCTCTAAATATGCCAACTGGTGCGGACATCTGCAACGGTTTCCTATTTTTCCGTTCGTCTAAAAGAATAGGTGGCGAGCCTGAGTATGTAAGGTGGGTTGCATAAACCCACCTTTTTTAGTATAATTAAAAAAAAGAAATAATCTAATGAATGATAAGATTATTGCAATGCATGGTGGGCATGATTGCTCTATAACTTTTATTGATAAAGATAATCAAATTCGTATTTTTGAATATGAGAGATTTTGCAAAGAAAGATTTGCAATGTTCACTTTCAATCGGGATGATTATTTAGAAAGTAACTCTGAGACTGATAAGAAGACTAAAAATAGATTTATTGATTATGTAAGAGCAAATTTGAAGGAAGAACCAGATACCTTCTTATATACTGATCTTGATGAAAATGACATCTCTTTTTTAAGTAAAAAGTTTCCAGAATGTACTTTTTATAGAATGGGACATCACTTGGCTCATTGTACAAGTGCGTACTATACAAGCGAATTTGATAAAGCAATTGCTATATCTTTAGATGGTGGTGGATATGATTATGTAAATGACAGTGAATTAAGTTTGAGAACATATAGTGTTTATAAGTTTGAAGGTATGGATCATACTTTGATAAAACATTCTAATGATTCTTCAGAATTTGTACTTAATCCTGGAGCATACGGAACTTTTGGATATTTTATTTCAGAAGTAAAAAAAGAATATAAGAATAATGGTGAATGTAATAAATTTGCATTATCTTATGCTGGTAAAATTATGGGATTGGCAGCATTTGGTGAGATTAGACTTGAATGGATTGAAGGGGTAAGAAATTTTTATTTACATAATCCACAAGAATATTGGCACTCAAGAGATGGACGTTTTATTTTTGATAGATTGGGTAAAGAATTACAGGTAAAATTAGGTGAAAATTGTTTTGAAGGAAGGGATAGTTATGATTTAGCTGCGACTAATCAGTATGTATTTGAAGAACTTTGTTTTTCTCTTATAACACCAATTGTAGATCAATATAATATGGACATTGTATTATCTGGTGGTTGTGCATTGAATGTTATTTTCAATCAAAAATTGAAAAATTATCTTGATACTAAAAATCTAAGTTTATATGTGGCTCCTTTTTCCAATGATTCTGGACTATCATTTGGTAATTTTATCTATTCGCAATCTAAAAAAGTTCAGTTAAGTCCTTATTGTGGAATTGATATATTAGACAGAGAGAAAATTTTTGACTATTATGAAAAATATTCTGATACAGAGCAAGTTGAGTTATCTACACCAAATAAAATTGTAAATCTAATTACTCAAGGAAAAATAGGTGGTATTATTAGTGGATACTCTGAGGTTGGTCCAAGAGCACTAGGTAATAGAAGTATTATTTGTGATCCTTCTTTTCCTGATATGAAGGAAATTATCAATAAAAAGGTCAAGTTTAGGGAGTGGTTTAGACCATTTGCACCAGTTTGTAGGTTGGAAGATAAAGATTTATTTTTTGAGAATGCTTTTGAGTCTCAGTATATGTCATTTGCACCAAAAATAAAAGACGAAATCTATATGGATTTCCTTTCAATTGCACATGAAGACCAAACTGGAAGACTGCAAACTGTAACGAGTTGCCAGCATCCTCTCTTTTATGCTATATTGACGGCAATGAAGGAACGTGATCGTAGTCCAATAATATTAAATACTTCATTCAATATAAAGGGTAAACCAATCTTGACAACAGTTGAGGATGCTTTTTATGTTTTGGAAAATACAAAATTAGATTTTATTGTTGTTGAAAACTTACTCTTTATCAAGTGAATGGGAACCAAAAATTAGTCTCCATGAAGGAATCAAATCAACGTATCAGTGGTATAAGGAAAATGTTATCATTTAATCATCTAGGGAACCTTGGAAGACTTGGAAATCAAATGTTCCAGTATGCTTCTTTGAAAGGAATTGCAAAAAGAAGAGAATATGAATTTGTAGTCCCTCCAAGGCAAGTATTTGGTAACATTGATGAAAATGTCAGAAGTTCTGATGCTTGTCTTTATGATTGTTTTGAGATACAAGAATTACAGTATGCACTTTCAGAGTATCCAAGACTAACCGAATCTACTTTTGGATTTGATGAAAATATCTACTATAACTGCCCTGATAGTGTAGACTTGCTTGGATACTTTCAGTGTGAAAAATATTTTGAACATATTGAAGATGAAATAAGAAAAGATTTTACCTTCAAAGAGGATATTACTGAAGTATCAAAAGAAATTTTTTTTCAACTTTTTGGTGAGCAAGTACGTGCGCCTCGGGGCAGGCGCGGGCGATGGCGCCACCGCCGAACACCCAAAGTCATTTCTCTTCATGTGCGCCGAGGTGATTATGTTGTAAATCCAAATCATCCTACTCAATCTTTGGAATATTATCAACAGGCTCTCTCCCACTTTGATGAAAATCTACCAGTGATTATTTTTTCGGATGATCCCCAGTGGTGTGATGAGCAAGAACTTTTCAAACCTGATAGATTTTTTATCTCTGAGGGTGGAGATACAAGAGTAGACCTTTGTTTGATGTCTCTCTGTTCATATCATATTATTGCAAATAGTTCTTATAGTTGGTGGGGTTCTTACCTTGCTAATAGTGAGAAAACTGTTGCTCCCAGTGATTGGTTTGGTGATGAACTCAAGAAAACAAAGAATACATCAGAACTCTACAGAAAAAACTGGATAGTTATATGAGAATATGTTTATTTACATCTGGTTATGTAAGAACCTTATTCCACGGATTTCATAAAAATGTCAACCTGATTAAAAGTAAAATACCAAATTGTGAATTGGATATTTGTTATTCTTTTTGGGATCAAAATCATTATTCTGATAGACTAAATGATCCTTGGCACTATAAAGTAAATGATAATCAATATCATCTCATTGACAAAAGTGAAATTGAAAAATATTTTTACGATATTGGATTTGAAAAGGTATCTGGTGAAATCGAACCATTTTTTATTTCTGATAGGATAATGGAAAATAGTTTTTTTCCAGATTACAAAAAAAGACTTTCATCACAATATTACAAAATTCATAGAGTGGCAAGCACATATTATTCTAATGACTATGATTTTTATCTCACAATTAGACCAGATGTAATACTTCAAGAATTTCCATCACAAGAAATGATTATGGAACTAAACGATAAAAAAGGTATTGTCGTAAATGAAAATTACTGGTATAATGCTTTATATAAAGGACTGGACTGTAATGAGTATATGTGGGCATCAGTAAAAAGTACTTTTATGCCTTGCAATAACCAGTTTTTATATTTGAATGAACTTGCTAATCAAGTTCATGATAATTATGGTGAAATAATTAGTGGAAAACACTTTTCAAATATGCTATCCTCTGGGCAAATATCTAATATAAAAACTTTTAATTTTGATTATCGTGTGGCGAGATAAATGAAAATTGATCTAAGAAAACTTCCTGCTGTTTACATGAATCTTGAACAGCATACTGAAAAGAGTCAAAATATGCAGTCCATGCTTTCGAGGATGGGATTTGAAGACATTCGAAGAACGGAAGGGGTTCTAGATTCTGAAAATTCCGTTGCTGGATGTTCAAAGGCACATCACAAAGCACTTTCGGAGTTTAGGGCACCTTTTATTCTTTTTGAAGATGATTGTGTATTATTTGAAGAAAACTTTCAACCAATCATTGAATTACCAGACAATGCTGACGCACTGTATCTTGGTATCTCATCTTGGGGTAGAATGAATGGGCATGATGGGCAGTATGTTCAATATGATGAGTTTGAAGAACATTCAAATCTTCTGAGAATATATAATATGTTAGGGGGTCATTCAGTTGTTTATTTGAATGATTTCTACAGAGAAATGTGTACAAAGGTTGCATATCATGCAGGATATGTAATCAAAAACTATCAAGATACAGGATTTGCAGAAATACAAAGATTTTTTAATGTTTATAGTTTGAACAATCCTATCTTCTATCAAACAAGTAATGAACTTGGAACAAAACATAGTCTTACATCGTTTCCAATGACTCAATGCATGAGTTATGAACATTTGCAATTTTACCCTTATCCAATCCGATGAAAATTTGTATTTTGAATATTGCAACAAACAAGTATATTCAGTTTGTTGAACCTCTTCTTGATTCAATTGAAGAAAATTTTTTAAATGGTCATGAGATTTCTGCACTGGTCTTTACTAATCATGAAATTGAAGAGAATTCTGAAAATGTAAAAATCTCTCAAATAGAACATGAACAGTGGCCAATTCCAACTCTAAAAAGATATCATTACTTTGTAAAAGAAAAAGAGTATATCTCTCAATTTGATTACTGTTTTTATATGGATGTAGATATGATGATTGAGGATAAAGTTGGTGATGAGATTTTGGGAGACCTTGTTGCCACTCAGCATCCTGGATTTTGGTTTAGGGATGTTAATGAGTTCTCATATGAGCGTCGTCCAGAATCCACTGCATATGTTCCTTTTGGAGAAGGGAAAATGTACTATGCTGGTGGATTCAATGGTGGAAAACCAGAACATTTTCTAAAAATGTCTGAGACCATTGTTGCCAATGTAGAAAAAGATTTTGAGAATGGACTAGTGGCAGTTTGGCACGATGAATCTCATATGAATCGTTACCTAATTGATAATCCTCCAACTATTGAACTGAACCCATCTTATTGCTATCCTGAAGCAGTTCGCTTCAATCCTGGTGGATGGAATGTACCATTTGAACCAAAGATTGTTGCCCTTGAAAAGAATCATTCTCAAGTTCGCTCATGATAACAGTAAATTTACTTGAATCTCCAGTTTATTATATAAATCTGGATGATGAAGAAGATAAACGTAAGTCTACGGAAACTCTTTTGAAAAGAATGGGTTTCAGAAATGTTCAACGTATTCCTGCAATTTTTCATCCTAAGGGAAGAATAATCGGATGTGCTCGATCACATTATGAGATCTTGAAAAATGCGACACCTCCATTTATTGTTATTGAAGATGACTGCGCTCTCAATAAAGACTTTGTGAATATGATAGAACTTCCTGATGATGCAGATGCACTTTATTTGGGAATCTCTCACTGGGGTAGATATCTGAATCATTCTGGACCTTATGTTCACTACGAGAAACTAAATGACGAGATTGTAAGAGTTTATAATATGCTTGCAACTCATGCAATCATGTACTTGTCACAACCATATATTGACATTTGCAAGAGAATAGCATATCATTACGGATATGAAGTTGAGGGTCATCTAGATATTGGTTTTGCTGAGATTCATAAACTCTATAATGTTTATAGTCTTGATGAACCACTTTTTAGACAATATGATTGGAGTGCAGTCACTACGGGTAGATTAAGTCAAGTTGCACTTGATAAGAGTAACTCTAAATCTTTATTCAATAAAATCCTAAGATCAGATGAAAATTTTTATAAAATTAATGCTGAGTTCAAATCTCCAATCAAACCTTTAATTGAAATGAGAGATGTTAATGGAATTCCAGGATATTATTTACCGACGAGGATAAACTAATGAGAAGTCTAGTTACTGGTGGGGCAGGATTTATTGGTTCTAATCTTGTTGACCGTCTTTTAGATTTGGGTCATGAGGTTATTGTTATTGACAATGAGTTCTCCGATGCTCATGATCATTTTTATTGGAATGATAAAGCACAAAATTATAAGTATGATATTGTAGATTACGAGAATACCCGTCCACTGTATGATGGTGTAGACTACGTATTCCATTTTGCAGCAGAAGCACGTATTCAACCTGCTATTTTGAACCCTATTGAAGCAGTTCGTATCAATGCAGTTGGTACATGTACTGTGCTTCAGTGTGCAAGAGAAGCAGGTGTCAAGCGAGTCATGTATTCATCGACTTCTTCTGCATACGGAATGAACGAACCTCCTAATGTTGAAACTCAATATGAGGATTGTTTGAATCCTTATTCTGTATCTAAAGTCGCTGGTGAAAAACTGTGTAAGATGTATACAGATTTGTATTCACTGCCTACAGTTATTTTTAGATACTTCAACGTCTATGGTGAGCGTCAACCTCTCCGTGGGCAGTATGCTCCTGTGATTGGTATTTTCCTTCGTCAGATGGCAGCAGGAGAACCTCTAACCATCGTTGGTGATGGTAACCAACGTCGGGACTTTACTTATGTTGGGGACATCTGCCAGGCAAATATCCTTGCTGCAACTAGGGAGGTAGACTATGAAGCATTTGGTCAAGTTTATAATGTAGGGACTGGAACGAATCATTCAATTAATCAAGTTTCTAGAATGGTTTCTGACAATAAAGTGCATATTGCACCTCGCGCTGGAGAAACTCGTCTGAGTCTTGCAAATAATCAAAAACTACGCAAGACTTTTGGTTGGGAACCTACAATGAAATTAGAAGATTGGATTGGGAGTCAAAAATGAAAGTAAAAGTTATTCTATCAACATTCAATAGACCAGATTTACTACCTATTCAAGTTAAGACGATTCAAAAGTATCTTAAGAATGACTATGAAATTATAGTTATTCATGACAGTCGTGATAATAATTTTGTTGAAGATTTTGAAGAGATTTGTGAATCTTTGAATCTTGATTTCTACCATCACGATTCTGAGTATGGTAAGAGTCCTAGTCAGTATCATGGCGAATCTATTCAGTGGGCATATGATACGATTGTTAAGTATGAGTGTGAGAATGATCTAACTCTTATTTTAGACCATGATATGTTTTTGATTGATGAACTTGATTTACTTGAATACTTTGGAGACAATGATATTGCTGGTTGCCATCAGAATCGTGGTTCAGTAGAATATGTTTGGCCTGGTTTAGTAATGTTCAAGTATCAGTCAATCAAAGATATTGAATTTGATTTTCTCCCAGGTTCTCATGGTGGTCAACTTTTGGATACTGGTGGAGGCACCTGTTATATTTTACAAACTGAAGGTATCAAGTATAAGTCAACTGGTTGTGAGTATCCTGATAGCTATGCTGGTATTGATCTCCTTGATGAGGATGTCAACTTAGGATTCGGATTCGAACTTCATCTAAATGATAAATTCTTACACTTTAGAAATGCTTGTGGATGGCACAACAATCTAAAGAAAGTTGCAAATGACGGAAACAAGAAAAAAGTCTTAGAGTCGATTCTGAAAGATTTCCTTTGATATGGACAAGAACAAAGCACTATACAAACTTAAAAATATTGGACCCATTTATTATTTGAATCTGGATGGACAACCAGAAAGAAAAGAATATATGGAAAATCAGTTTGAGTACTGGGATATTAAAAACTATACTCGTATTTCTGCTTATGATGGTAGAGACGATGATCTAAGTGATATTATCAAGGGCAGATATCCTGATATGATGAGTTCTGGTGAAATTGGATGTGTTACCTCACATCTAAAGGCAATTAAGCATTGGATTGATACTTCTGATAGCCCATATGCAATTATCATGGAGGATGACGTTTGTCTAGACACCGTTCGTTTTTGGAACTTTAGTTGGGGTGATTTTTATTCAAAAGTTCCTTATGACTGGGATGTAATCCAGTTGGCAATCATTTGCACAGGGTCTCTGTATATTAAGTTGCACAAGAGATTTGTTAATGACTTTTCAACTGCCTGCTATATTATTACTCGTCATCATGCTGAAAAACTCATAAAGTTTCACTGTCGTGATAGTAAGTATAAACTTGATAATGGTGTAAAACCCAGAGCGGTCGCAGACGACTTGATCTATAATTCTGGAAATACTTTTTCAATTCCTTTGTTTCTTTATAAGATTGAATTAGGTTCTTCGATTCATCCAGATCATATTGATAACTTTCATAGGGCAAGTCATGACGGTCTCCGTGAATTCTGGGAGACGCAAGGATATGCAATGAACATCGGTGAATTGATGAATTATGATCCATATTTGGGGCGGGTAACCGAAATTCCTACAGAATAAGTCAGCAAATTCTGACATAATAAGTATAAATGCTTACATAAAGGGGCTTGACCCCTCTTTATTTTTCCTATATAATTATGTAACAGTTCTTCACAAAACTACAATGACTGTAACAACGAATGATCGCGGACAACAGAATATGTGGGCGACTGAGCCTACAATGTATTACGAAAACTATGGGATGGATTCCCCCAATCAAGTAAAGGAGAAAACCAATGGGCGCTGGGCTATGGTCGGCATTATTGCTGGGTTCATTTCTTATGCTCTCACTGACAAGTTCTTCT
>Ga0194123_10007729_pt1 | contig 10599 bp, 12 predicted proteins | sample TA2MahsurfametaG_5_FD_155479 | JGI IMG/M metagenome (GOLD analysis project Ga0194123, IMG submission 155479) | Freshwater microbial communities from Lake Tanganyika, Tanzania - TA2015023 Mahale A surface | ecosystem: Environmental > Aquatic > Freshwater > Lake | place: Tanzania: Lake Tanganyika... | reverse complement strand
CCCTCGTAGTTGGGAAGCTAGCAATCGCGTGATATGGTTGTGGAAGAGGGCCTGAAGGGGTGGAGACGGTTCATCATGCGTCTGGAAACCCTCAAAATCTATTGACATTCCACGGATTGCGCGAGAAACTATTCACGAGATCTCGTCTCTCCGAAAACCTTGGCTTTCACAATCACCACCAACGTCGGCGGCACTGCTGCAACCGTCGTCGGCACCAATTCTTCTGATGCGATCGCAGCTGCTCAGCTTGCGAACATTTCATCACTCTCTCTGACTGCTTACGACGCCGACGACGTTGTAACCACTGGCACCACTGCTCTGAGCTCCAGTGGTAATACGATCAGCATGGGCCAAGGTGACGACCAAGTCACCCTCGGCGCAGGTATCACAGGCAGCGGCAGCCTTGTCGACCTGGGTGAAGGCGCTGACACCTTCAACGATGGCGGTTTCGGCCTCTCCAATTTGAGCGTCAAAGGCTTCGGTGGCCTTGACACATTTACGTTTGGTGCTGGAACAGTTCGCAGCACCTTCGTTAACGGCAATGCTGGCGCCGACCGCTTCACCTTTACTGGCACAACGCTGGCATCGTCGACGATCGCTGGTGGTTCCGAAGATGATATCCTTACCTTCGGAACAGCCGGTGCAGTGGCAACATTGACCGGTGGTCGCGTTAACGGCCAAAACGGTGATGACACCATCAACGTTAGGAATATCGCCGCCACCACCACCACCACCATGTTCGGTGGACAAGGGAACGACACACTGCAGGTTACGGGTGCTTTCACCACAGCTACTGCACACGTGATCTTCTCCGGCGACCTCGGGAACGACACTTTGATCGGTGCTGGTCAGGCTGTCGACGTTTCAGGCGACGAGCTGTTTGGTGGTGACGGCAATGATGCCATCAATGGTGGTGGCGGTGCTGACACCTTGACTGGTGGTGCTGGCACGGACACCTTCACCGTGGCAGATGCTTCCACCATGTCAGCGGCTACAAGCGTCGCAGCTGGCGCAGCTATTGCGGTCGGCAGCACCTTTAACCTCAACAACACAGCTGGTGCAGGTCAATTCAACAACGTTACCGCTAACATCGTTGATTTCGGTAGCGTTGATGTCCTTAACACCGACAACGGGGTTAACGCTGTTAGCGGCCTCGGTGTTGCTGTAACGACCCAAGCAACTGGTTTTATGGGTGTTCAAGGACAAACCTACAAGTTTGCCGGCGTGTATAACTCAGCAAACAGCACCTTCACGGTTACAGCTGATAATCTCGGAACAGATACACTTCTGCTTCTCGATGGTGCCACAGCGAACAGCTACTTGCTCCTCAAAGGAACAAGTGCTGCTAGCCTGGTTGCTGCTAACTTCATCTGATTCACACAGAATACAAAACAAGCCCTCCCTTTGGGAGGGCTTTTCTTTTGTCTGAATTTACCATGATCGACGCTACAGTCGCAAAAGCATGATTATATAGACTATAATAGATCTGATGAGACAACAGTGGGGCAGTTTCAAGGCTAGACTTTTTACCTTGAGCAGATATAGATTAATGCCGAGATATTCATCTGCCTTGATTTGGCAAAGACAGGTGGCACAAGCACAGCAGACTAGTTCGCAGAATTAGAAGTCCCTGGAATAGTCATTGATCCAGACGATCAAGAAGATAAGCATGATTCACTGCTAGGCTTGGCGCGATGGATGCTCTACTGACTGCCTGTGCTAGTGCGTGCGTCCTCAATGGAATCATAGGCTGAGGTACAGTTTGCTCTACCTGAAGAGTACCCGCAAGCAGTTGCCGCCGGATAGTGAATACTTGGCCAAGGTAATGATCCAGATTGACCGTGAGCATGTGCGATCCTAATGCCCAGATGCGATTAAGAGCTATCGACCAGAAGCCATGAACCAAGGTACAGGTCATCTGTCTGAACAGGTTCGATAGAGATTCGTGCAACCGAAGTGTCATTACAGGTATTCCCAAATGATCAGAAACTGCCATTTGAATAAAAGGTCGACGCGCAGAAGCTGTGACTTTACTGACAGACAGGAAAGCAGAGAGGTCTTATCCTGAGTGCACATAGGCGCATTTTATCTGCTAGGCCAAGAAAGTACACTGATAAGTTCGAAAGCACCATGCTCATTAGGCGGAAGGTGGCCTGATCGTAATATCCATCGTGTGTCGGACTAATACTTTCACGCTTGAATACAGCTAGCGTTTAGTATTTTCTGAGTGATATTGGTTTCTTAAGAGAGCGCAGGCCGATGGATATTAACATCACCTAAGACTGAGTAGAATGAGAGGTGGCCGCAGATGACAAATGATTAGGCAGGCATCGTATATTAACTATCTACACTACGAGACAGCGTTTCTGGCACAAGAGAGTACTCATAGTCAGTAGCGAAAGGTCTGGTATTATAGTAGGCTAACTAATAAATCAGGAATTAGGGGAATGACTAAACAAGATGGCATAAGGCAGAATCTGTATATTGCGATGCAAGCTTATACAAGGGGAGATGTTCATGCTGCAATTAGCAAATGTATCGCACTTAACGAGGCGGTGCCTAACAATAGCCTTGTTCTCGGAATTTTGGGAAGCAGCTATAAAGCACTAGGTGACTTGACCAATGCCGAAGCATATCTCAAGGCATCGTTACAGATAGACCCGGGAAATGCAGACTTTAATCACAATTATAGTGGTTTATTGGCAAGCATTGGAGATTATGCGAATGCACTCACATATTCGGAGAGGGCTTGCAGAAGTCGTATAGATTGTGATAGTTACTGGCTGAGGCTTGGCCATATCTTATGGAAGAATGAGCTTCTAGATGACGCCAGACTCTCGATAAGAAGGGCTTTGCGGCTCAAAGAAACTTCTGAAGCCTATCAGAACTTAGGATGCATAGAAAAGGATAGAGGGGAATTAGACTGTGCCATTGCTGCTACCAAGAAAGCACTACAGTTAGATCCAAGAAATGCAAAGGGATACCAGGTTCTTGGAGCGATATACCAAGATGATCAAAAGCTAGAAAAGGCTTTTGAAGCATATGTTAAGTCACTAGAGCTTGATCCACAGAATAGCGATACACAACTGGATTTATCTATGTGCCTTTTCCTTTTGGGAAGATATAGTGAAGGATGGAAGTTTTATGAGGCAAGAGCAAACACAAAAGGTAATGCGGGCTCGCTCAATACTTCACCAGCAAGTAAGTATTGGGGTGATACGGGGATGGAAGAAGGGAGGGTTGTCTTTATATGTGAGCAGGGGCTGGGTGATACATTTCAGTTCATGAGATACATCAGAATATTCAGGGAGAGGGGGATTGATGCAAAGATATGCGCGCCCGATAAGCTGCACGGACTGATAATATCTTCGGAGATTGACAGTGATCCCATTTCGACAGTAGGGGATGACAGGATTGCGGAGGGGTACTGGTTCCCATTAATGAGCACCGGGCGATTACTTGATGTATCCCCTCAAAATCCTGTTGCCAATGAACCATACATCAAAACTGATAAGATACTAATAAGCAAGTGGAAAAAGGAATTTGCGTGTGAGCAAAAGCCTATCATTGGCCTAAGCTGGCAGGGCAATCCGAAAACCGAAAAGAATCATCTCATAGGAAGATCAGTACATCTAGAAAGTTTAAGGCCATTGGCAATGGCCAATGAAGACATTTCTTTTGTATCAGTTCAAAAAGGCTTCGGTGAAGAACAGCTCGATAGCTGTTCATTTAGAGATCGTTTTGTAGAAGCGCAGCCACGTGTTAGCGAGCAGATTATATGCTTCAAAGAATGTGCAGCAGTCATTGCGGCTTGTGATTTAGTAATTACCACTGACACGGCAGTAGCACATCTCGCAGGGGGTCTTGGCAAACAGACTTGGTTACTTCTAAAAAAGGTTCCTGACTGGAGATGGGGAATGGATGGTTCTTCTACTTTCTGGTATTCAAGCATGAGACTATTTCGTCAGAATACCCATAATAACTGGCAGGAAGCTATAGAAAGAGTTGCAGCAGAGCTTAGTCAGATATACAAATAGTTGCTGGGAATATCCGCCAGGTGAAGTAACAGGGCTGCCCACTTATTTAGGCAGCATCAACTGGGCCGCCATCTCCGCCCTGCGGGTTCTCCTCTTGCTCTAAAGCTCCATCTGCTCTTACAAACGGTGGGTAGTAACCTTTCATTGCCATGCTGAGCAACGTCGCGCCAGCGTTGTACATGCTGCAGTGCAGACTGCGTCCAGGAGATGGCGCTGGACTCCTGAGCGTTGGCACTCCAGTCTTTAGTCACCACCTCTTGCAGGCAGAAGACCCTGCATAGCCATTCCTTCCTCCAGTTCATGAGAGTGACTATGGCTTGACCGGCCTCTACCGGTGACTGAGTGCGGCGGCAACAGCAACATTACGAAGCACTCAATGCTCAGCTCAGCACCGCGCATGCTATTCTGTAGAGTGATATGATGTACAATATAAGTGACTATTAAGAAAAAACCCAAAAATAGAAAGTTGCAAGTCCGCTTCAAATATTAATCTGGATTCAGATCAGCAGTTATGATCATAGGGCCCACCTTCCTCTGGCTACACCTTCCCAAAACCGGCGGAACCAGTACAGCAAGACTTTTTCGTGAGCTGTCGGTAAAAGATATCTTTATTGATGATGATGAGACAGACTCAAAGCACGATTCTTGGTCTATCCGCTTAAAGCAATCAAGCCTCAATATCGACAGAAAGAAAGCATTTATAACAATTCGCAAACTACCAGCCTGGCTAATCAGCGATTGGCACCACAAAACCATTTCTATGGGATTAGAGCTACCCTTCGAGCCGGTACAGAGTGGTCTATTTTATTCATTGCGACTTGGCGGAACCTGGGTAGCTGCTGACTACTGGCTGAACTATTTTGAGATTGAGAATTGTGACGCTATTGTTCGGCTCGAGTATCTAGAAGAGGACGCCAATCACCTGATTCAACCGTTGCTTCCCGCTGGTACTCCAAAACTAAATTTCGCTCATCACAACGCCAAGCAATACCCCCGAAAACTCGGCCATTTCTTCAGCAATAGAGATCTGGCAAGGATTTATACAAACAATCCACTCTGGAGTCATTGGGAGCAAAAGACTTATGGGAGTCAAGCCCAGCTTTCTTTATCGGACAGGTTCTACCAGTTGAAGCGAATCATCAAATGAGAGCAATTTTAGGAATTTCTGCTTACTACCACGATAGTTCTGCATCTCTAATCCTTGAGGGAACAACGATCGCCGCAGTCCAAGAAGAAAGATTCAGCCGCAGGAAGCACGATTCATCTTTTCCCACTCAATCAGTCCTATTCTGCCTCAGACAGGCCCGCATTAAGCTCAGCCAGGTAGATGCAATAGTTTATTATGAAAAACCTTTACTCACCTTCGAGCGTCTTCTCGAAACACATATTGGCAGTGCCCCCCGCGGTAGCCAGTCCTTTGTGCAAGCCATGCAGATATGGGCAAAAGACAAGCTCTTTCTGAAAGAAACTCTTCGCAAAGAACTCAAGAGCATTAGCTGCAACGATAAGCCATTGCCAAAACTGCTCTTCTCCGAGCACCACTTATCCCATGCGAGCGCTGCTTTTTACCCGAGCCCCTTTGAGAATGCAGCGGTTCTCTGTATGGATGGCGTTGGCGAATGGGCAACCAGCTCAGCCTGGCTTGGGAAAGGTAATCAGCTCTCTCATCTCTGGGATATTTCATTCCCCCATTCCCTCGGACTCCTGTATTCCGCATTCACCTACTACTGCGGCTTCAAGGTGAATTCGGGCGAATACAAGCTCATGGGCTTGGCGCCTTATGGCGTGCCGATCTATGCCGACAAGATTCGCAAGCACCTGATTGAAATCAAGCCCGACGGAACCTTCAGACTCAATCTCAGCTATTTCAAATTCCACCGCGGCTTGCGCATGACTAGCCGGAAGTTCGAGCAGCTTTTTGGGGAGACCCCTCGCCAACCCGAATCCGAGCTGAGCCAATTTCATATGGATCTGGCCTCTTCGATTCAGCTCGTCACAGAAGAGATCGTGTTGGCCTTGGCCCAGAGCCTTCATGCCGAAACCGGCGCCACAAACCTCTGCCTGGCCGGTGGTGTTGCCCTAAACTGCGTGGCGAACGGCCGCTTGCAACGCGAAGGCCCCTTTAAAAACATTTGGATTCAACCCGCCAGCGGAGACGCGGGTTCTGCTGTTGGTGCAGCGCTCGTAGCGTGGCATCAACACTTCAATCAGCCCCGCCAACCCCAGAGTCCTGATGCCATGGCAGGCACCTATCTGGGCCCAAGCTTCTCCAATGCGGAAATCCAACGCTTCCTGAAGAGCCAACACGCCCCCTTTGAGGAACTGCAAGATCCCAACCTGTTTGAACGAGTGGCCGAACTGCTCGACCAGGGCCAAGTGATCGGCTGGTTCAATGGACGCATGGAATTCGGCCCACGCGCCCTCGGTGGCCGATCCATCCTCGGTGATCCACGCAATCAACGCATGCAGAGCGTGATGAACCTCAAGATCAAATTCCGCGAAAGCTTCCGCCCGTTTGCTCCTTCTGTTCTGGAGGAAGAAGCAAGCAACATCTTTGATCTGGATACGCCCAGCCCCTACATGCTGCTCGTAGCCCCGGTGAAAGAGAAGCTATGCACACAAATGACAACCGAGCAAGACCAGCTGTTTGGAATCGAGAAGCTCAACATTCCGCGCTCTTCCCTACCAGCCATCACCCATGTGGACTACTCCGCGCGGGTGCAAACCGTAAGCCCCACCACCAACCCGCGCTACTACCAACTGATCAAGGCCTTCCAACGCCGAACAGGATGCCCCGCCTTGGTGAACACGAGCTTCAATGTGCGTGGAGAACCGATCGTGTGTACGCCAGAAGACGCGTATCGCTGCTTCATGCGCACCGAGATGGATGCCTTGGTGCTTGAAAACCAGCTGTTGCTGAAAAGTGAACAACCCGAGTTGCCCAAGAACCAAGACTGGATGAAGGAGTTCGAGCTGGATTGATGCCAGAACCCACACCCAGCATCCGCCAACTCCGCGAATTCGGCCTTGTGGTGGGTGGGCTGATCATGCTGCTCTTCAGCTGGCTGCTCCCCGCTCTCCATGGCCATCCGCCGGCCATCTGGCCCGCATGGATCGGCCTGCCGCTCTTTGTGCTCGGGCTCATCGCACCCCGATGCCTGCGGCAGCCCTATCGCGCCTGGATGGCCCTCGGCCATGGGCTCGGCTGGATCAATGGGCATCTCATCCTGGGTTTGGTGTATGTGCTCGTGCTGCTGCCGATTGCCCTGGTGATGCGCCTGCTAGGCCACGATCCCCTACGCCGCCGATGGGATCCCAAGGCATCCAGCTACCGCGAAGTGCGCCCCAGCAAACCGATTAACCTAACCACACCGTATTAAGCGCATGAACGCCTTTGTTGAGCTACTCGGCGATCTCTGGGGCTTCATGCGGGCTCGGCAGAAATACTGGCTCGTGCCGCTGATCCTTGCCTTGGTGTTCATGGGCGGCTTGTTGGTGTTCACCAAGGGGTCTGTGGTGGCGCCGTTCATCTACAGCCTCTTCTGAGATGCGCCGGCTGCTACTGATCAACCTGCTCGTGTTTGGATGCTTGCTGGCGCTTGCCGAAACCACCGCCAGCCTGATCCAAACCCGGCTAGGGCAACCGCCAGCCCTTCTACGCCTCGCCAAACGGCTCCGTAGCAGCGCAGCATCCCCTTCAGAACAGATCCCCGCCCATTGCAGCAGCACCACAAGCTGGCAGCCCCGCTCCCCCTTTCAGCCCGACCCACTGCTGGGCTACTGGTATCGCCCCAACGCCGAGGCAACGGCCACCATTCGTCTACCTCAGGCGATTCAAAGGCAAGGCATCGTGGGATCGGTGGATCGCTACAGCTGGACGCTCAGCACAGGCAGCCACGGGGAGCGGCTGAGCCAAACCAAGCGAGCAGAGACACGCAAGCAAGGGATGCCGGCTGTGTTGCTACTGGGCGACAGCTTCATCCTGGGTTCGGGGCTCTCCAACAATCTGTCGCTGGGCTGGCAGCTCCAGGGCCTCACGCCCCACCGCCAGGTGGCCAACTACGCCGGCGGTGGGTTTGGCACCATCCATCAACTCCTGCTGCTCCGAGATGCCACAGGTGATCAACGGCTGATCCCCAAATCCCTAGCGCACCAGCTGCGTGGTGGCGATGTGTTGCTCGGCTACGCCGACTTTTACGCTCGCCGCAATGTGGCGGCTCCCTCACGGCTGAGAACCTTCAACCCCCGCTGCGGCGGCCTGCAACCCACTGCTGAGCAGGCAAAAGCTTTCTTCCATCCCCGCGGCAGGCTGGAGCAAGGTCAGCTACAAATCGAGCCCATTCCCCTCTTCCAGCCCCATACCGGGCCTGATCCCAGCCAGGCCGAACAAGACGCGGTGACCATCGCGCTGCTCAATGAGGCCCTAGCGAAGGTGCAACAGCTTGGTGCCAGGCCAACCATCCTCTGGATCGACGGAAGCGAGCACAGCGCGCCGATCGCCCACCTGCGCCGCCGGGGCGTGCGCATCCTTGACCTGCGACCCAAGAACAACGGACAGTGGACCCACGACACGCTGATACCCTTCGACAATCATCCGGGGCCACTCACCGCAAGCAACTGGGCTTGGGCAATTACTGAGGATCTGAAGGACAAGCGACCCTAAGTCGCCTTAGTCGACTAAGCTGGGATCAGTTGTCTGAGGCAGGCATGCGCAAAGTGAACATGCATGAGGCCAAAACTCACCTCTCGCGCTTGGTGGAGGAGGCGGCCGCTGGTGATGCCTTTCTGATCTGCAAGGCAGGCAAGCCGATGGTGCGCGTCACATCCATCGAGGCATCCGAACAAGCCATGCCTCTCCCCCGGCGCCTAGGCCGGCTGGAAGGCCAATGCTCCGTACCAGACGATTTCGACCGCGTAGGCAGTGAAGCCATTGTCGACCTCTTTGAAGGTGCGTAAGGCGGCCATGCACCTTCTTCTGGATACCCATCTGCTGGTGTGGGCCATGGGCTCACCGGAGCGACTCCCAAACGGTCTCGCAGAAATGCTGGAGGATCCAAGCCATACGCCACTGTTCAGCGTGGCCAGCCTCTGGGAACTGGTGATCAAGCAAGGGCTCAACCGGACAGACTTCAACGTGCAGCCGTCCCTCTTGCGCCGCGCATTGCTTGAGAGTGGCTGGCAGGAACTCCCGATTGCCGCCAACCATGTGTTGGCTGTTGCCGATCTCCCACCGCTGCATCGAGATCCATTCGACCGCCTTCTTCTTGCTCAGGCAAAAGCCGATGGCCTCCTGCTGATCACCGCAGACCAACAACTGGCCACGTATCCAGGCCCCATCCGCTGGATGGCCCCGCTTCCGCCATCCACCACCCCTTGAACCCTCCACCCCTCCTCCTCATCGTGGGGATGCACCGCAGCGGCACCTCTCTGCTGGGCTCACTGCTCCCGGCCTGTGGCATCGCCATGCCAGGCCCGCTGATCCCCGGCGACAGCCACAACCCCGAGGGTTATTTCGAGCGGGCCGACGTGACCGCCCTGCAAGAGCAACTGCTGATCGACCTGGAGCGCTGGTGGCCCTCACCGCAAGGCCATCAGCCCCTGCCTGAAGGCTGGCTGCAATCGGCCACCGGCCAACAAGCCCTACACACCCTGATCGGGCTGCTGAAGCCGGAACTCACCCTCCAGCAGGACCCCTGGGCCATCAAAGACCCCCGTAGCAGCCTGCTGTTGCCGCTGTGGGAAGCAGCCTGCGGGCAGCTGGGTCTCCCCTTGCGGCTGCTCCTAGCCGTCCGCGACCCCGCGGAAGTCACGATGTCGCTGGTGCGGCGCGATCAGGCGTACACGGGCATGGATGCCAGCAGAGCCCAACGGCTTTGGTGGCACCACAACACCGAAGTGTTGCGCCACAGCCACAACCTGCCTCTGCAAGTGGTGAGTTACAGCTACTGGTTTGACCCCAAAACGGCTGATCAGCAAGTGCGCCAGCTCGCGCCCACGCTCTCCCCCGCACAGCGCCTCGAAGCCCTCCGGGCCGTGAAACCACAACACCGCCGCAGCAGCCGCACCGCACCCACAGCCGAGATTCACCCAGCGCTCCACCAGCTCTATGAGCGCCTCCATCAGGCTGCTCTCGATCCCACGTCGACAGCCTCATTGGTCCAATGGGTGGTGCAACAACCCACTCCGCTGGCCCAGCCGCAACACACCAACCATCCTTGGCACAGCTTCGCGGAATTCCGTGGAGGCAGTGATCCCGACGCTGTGCAGCAACGCATTCAGCATTGGCAACGGCACGGCTTCAGCAACGAGGAGCTGAGCCATGCAATGGCCCTGCCCTTCACCGCTCCTTGCGCATCGCCCCAACAACTGCATGAGCTGGGCGAGGGCAGCAACAACGTTGTGAACGAAGCCGACATCGAAGCCGGCCCCTCCGGCGCGGCCCTGCTGCTTCTGCTCGCTACGCAACAACACGTGTTCGATCGCAACCGAGCCCGCGTCGGCCTGTTGCGCCAATTCGGCGTGCCGGCGTTCTGGCTGCCAACCTGAGTCCATGGGCCGTGAT
>Ga0194123_10007728_pt1 | contig 10599 bp, 12 predicted proteins | sample TA2MahsurfametaG_5_FD_155479 | JGI IMG/M metagenome (GOLD analysis project Ga0194123, IMG submission 155479) | Freshwater microbial communities from Lake Tanganyika, Tanzania - TA2015023 Mahale A surface | ecosystem: Environmental > Aquatic > Freshwater > Lake | place: Tanzania: Lake Tanganyika... | reverse complement strand
TGGGGACGCCGACGGTGTAGCTGCTACCACGTCTAGCCCAGCATTCACTGTAACGAATACCAGCTCGACGGCATTCCCTGGCCTGACTTTCAGCCCCGTAAGCGGCCCCAACGCGGCTCCGGAAACGCTTAGTGCCGTATCCGGCGGCGGCACTCTTGGCACCCTCAACGGTACCGCCAACTCCAACGCTTGGCCTGCGGGTCTTGGTACGACACTGTCGTCGCCCGGTGTCACCCCGACCCTGAAATTCCGTAAGAATGGTTCGGGACCTTTCGTTACTTCCGGTCTGGCAGTGAACCCAACGGACGTCCTCAACCTCGCCTGGAACGTTGCCTATCTGGATACTGTCGCCACCGGCGACCCTGCAACCGGCACCTTCCAAGGTACTGTGGGCGGAACCACCTATACCAACACCTTCTCCTTCCAAGTCAAAAAGTCGCCGACTTTTGCCGTCCCGACTGGTGTCACGGGTGTTACCGCTGGCAGCACCGTTAACACCGGCACGATGACTGTCAACGGTTATAATTGTCCTGTTACCGTCAGTATTTCGGCACCAACCACATCAAGCACTGCGACGATGACCGCAGTGAAATACACTCTGAGCGGTGTCGGTCCCACTACGGTCTCGGTCCCTGGCTCCTTCACCATCTATCCCTCCCAGACCCTTCTGATTGAGGGCAAGGTGAATTCGACCGCGGGTGGTTTCAACGGTCTGACGATTACAATTGGATCGGCAGCTGCGCAGGAATGGCGCGTTCAGAATGCCACGGCTGTTCCGGCAATTGCCACGCCGGCCATCACATCGCCTTCTGGCTCTCCGCCGGCACTGCTTAACCCCGCGCTGAACTCGCCTCCGGGTATTACATTGCAAGGCAACGCCTATAGTGCGTCCGGCGGTGCCGGCTCGCAGAGTGCTAGCACTTGGGAGGTTTACAAGTGGGTTGGCGGCGGCTCAGCGACCGCTCCGACAACCAGCCCGCCCGGGGCTAACTATGCGGCCATCGCAGGCTCACCCTTCTCCGGCACCGTGCAGGCAGGGGGGGTGAATCCCTCGGTTTTCGTTCCGCAGTCTGCTCTGGCAGTGTCCTCCACGTATTATGCTCGGGTTCGCTACTCGACTACCACGCCTTCGGCAATTAACAGTTCGTACTCAAACTGGAGTAGCTTCGCTACTGCGGCGGCATTCGTGCCGGCTACGGGCGCTGCTTACAATGGCGGTTATTTCGGTGGTCAGATTAATGATGGGGGGATTATTTATAATTTGATTGTTGGTCCAGTGGCAACGGCACAAAATGGTGGCGCTACTCCAACCGCTATTCAGTGGAAAAACGCTAATACAGCTGACTCTTTCTTAGGTGCGAAAAATGAGGTATACGGTTTTCCGATGTCCCAGTTTGGCTATACCACCGGTGCGGCAACCTATCCTGCGCTTCACTTTTCCCGCACGGTGACTACCGGCGGTTACAACGATTGGTATCTACCTGCTAAAAACGAACTTGAGGTTCTTTATTACTTCCTGAAACCAGATACTACATCAAACCTCACTTCCATGGGCAGCAACGCTAATGCTGTAGCACCTGAACCCGTTTCAACAAACTACACTGCCAGCAACCCGTCTCAAACAACCGCCACCTTATTTCAGGGTACGAACGCCCAAGCGTTCTCTGTCACCGGAGGGTATGGCTACTGGTCATCATCCGAGGATATAACTGGAACCTCCTTAGCGTGGGGACAGTTTTTCACAAGCGGTAACCAAAATGATCGCACTAAGGCCAACCTCTTTTACGCCCGCGCAATCCGGCGCGAATACGCCAATGCTCCGGTGGCCATCGGGGCGGCCTACGGTGGTGGTTTCTTTGCGGGGCAATACCAAGACGGTGTCATTACCTACAATCTGATTGTGGCGCCTTTGACCTCTGGATCTTTACAGGGGCAATATGGGGGTCTAACTCCCACCGCAATCGTGTGGAAAAATGCCAACACTGGCGACACTAACCCTCCTTCTCAAAACGCAGTTTGCGGTAAAAACGCTACGGACACCTTCGGTGCCCTCGGCGCAGCGACCTATCCAATGTTTGCTTGGTGCTACAACGACGCTACTGGACCAAATGGCAACCGCACCCCTGGCGCAGGCATTGGTGGATTTACCGACTGGTACATCCCTTCAACAAACGAAGCGTATTTGCTGGACCTGAACCTGGGACCTAACTGGACTACAGCCGGTGACTTTAAGTCCGGAACTGGTGCGCAAGCATTCTCTACTGTCACGAGATACTGGACTGCTACGGAAACTTTAACTGACGTGACCTCGGCAGACGTTCTGTTTTTTGCTAGCCTCACTCAGAGCAATAATCAGAAAGCTTCATCCGGCCTCGGCTTGGCCCGCGCTGTCCGTCGCGTCGTCGCATAAGTTTTGCTTTCGCAAAACACACTCAAGGGGGGGGGGGCTCGCAAGGGTCCCCCATTTTTCTGCGAAAAATGCTGGCAGCGTGCTGGGTTGCCTAACGGCAACCAGGTCGGGTGCTTCGCACCCTCCCGAAATTTTCAACCGCGCAAAATCCGGGGAGCGGAGCTTGCTCCGCGACCGGTGGCGCAGCCACCCATCACCCACAGCAACAATCCCAACGGCGGGGTAAAACCTAATCAGCAAAGTATTCGCGTAGCCAAATGGCCAGTGCTTCTTCGGGCGGATCCAGCCCCGTGACTTCCACACCTATCCCAAGCTCCTATAATTACTTCTACTCGCCATCAACCAATATCGCATACACCGCCGACCAGATGCTTGGTCTGTTTGGCATCGACGTGCGGACCTGGAGCCTTGAGACTGTTAACTTAAAAGGTTTTTATCCCGTTAATGAGACAACGCCGTCTTTCGACAACTATCTGTATACGGCAGCTCCCGTTTATACCGTGAGCGGGGACTATGCGAATCAAACCTGGGTCTATACGCCCCGTCCCCTCGATCAGGCCAAAGCAAATGGCTCGTGGCAAGCCAAGCAGGCGGCTAACACTGCGATCGATACAACAGCTTGTGGTTGCGGTTTTACCACCGACTTGCTCACGGCTGTGGCAAGCCAGGACCCGCTGGATCGTCCCGCTCGCTATCAGGCTGAACTCGATGAAATGACTGCCATTAGTAACCAACTTGATAGCGACCTTACGGCAATTGATAACGCTACTTCAGTAGACGAGATTAACAACATTGTAAATAAACCTACCGGTGTGCTGTTTACTGGGCGAGGCGGCGGGCTCGGTCCCGAGGACCTGAATCCGTCATACTACACTGAATTTAATTCGGTGTCGATGACAAAGGCTGAGACCGAGTTGTTTGTCCCCGGAACCGGCACGGTAATTGCCTACGGTAGCTCAGAGCCGGACGAGTTTGACTCATTCGGCAACTGCTTTAATCCTGGCGATTACCGGATACAAATACGTGAAACTGCCACCAGCATGGTCATTGCTGAGATCGTGGTGCCTCTGAACCCTGAGGGTGAGAACGTGGCGTTTGGTCATGGATCGGGTGCCTACTAATTGCGAGTAGCGTGCTGGATCCGGCTGGGGAATTTTTGTATGCGAGCAAGTGCGAGAAGTTTTTGAAACTTTTTCGCAAAAATTTCTTGAGGGTGCGAAACACCTGACCGTTTGGCGATATCCAAACACGGACGCCAAGTAGGAGTAACAACTGGGAGACTCGAACGGAAACACGGCTACCCTTCCGAGAGGGGCAACCGGGTAAAAGTAGTCAACAAGGAAGAAATCTAGGTCCTGGTAGTATGGCGCTTCTTACATTCCCGGTAGCTCCCGTCAATGGTACCATCTACCCGGTGAGTCCGCCTGCGAATACAAATATATATCAGTGGGACAGTTCCGTACAAACGTGGGTGCTTCTGGGAAAGAGCACAGGCGTAGCAGCCGGAGTCTACGGAACTCCCCTTGCTGTCCCTGAAATAACCGTTGATGCCACCGGCCGAATTACCTTTGCTCAGAATATTCCAATTCAGTTAGGTGATACTACTCAGATTGGTCTCGTTCAACTTGTTGATGATACGACTAGCAATGATCCCACAAGGGCATTAACCGCCGCGATGGGTTATCGCTTATCTAATGAAATCGGTGATGTCAGCACCCTAAACCCATTCTATCCAAACCTTGTTACCGCAGTCAATGCGTTGGGTGCCCCGAGCGGTGTAACTTCAGGCACCTACGGTAATTCAACTAACGTCGCTCAATTTACCGTAAACGCTCAAGGTCGGATTACCTCAGCGGTTAACGTTCCGCTGGCGTTATCTACTACGGTATCCCCTGGCGTTGTCCGTGTTGGTGCCAACCTCAATATTACGGGTGCTGGCATCTTGTCAGTTCCTAATGCTTCCGCAACCACCCGTGGTGTTGTTCAACTGGTCAACAACACGACGACAAATGATTCAACGAAATCCCTAACTGCCGCCGCTGGTCGCAACCTGCAGTTGCAGATTGATGCGATTAATATTAAAAACAATCTGACATTTGCAGGCACAATCAACGGGTCCACCGGCCAGATGCTTCAAGTTACGAGCGAGGGTGTGGTAGCAGGTTTCGTGTCAGGATCCGTGTTGCCGGTGCCCTCCTTGTTTAATGCGGAATACTTTGTTATTGTCACGGCCCCCGGCACATTCACTCCGAGTGGGTCCGCCACTGTAACCGTCAACGACGGCGACTGGTTAGTTTCAGACGGGTCTCAGTGGCTATACTACAATGTGGGGCCGACACCCGTTGCACCACCCTCTCTTGTATTCTTAGATGATATATCCAGCCAATTTAACAATACGCGAGTCTCATTCATTTTGCGGGTAGGTGGCGTGGCCATTACCCCTGGCAGCAATTTGCTAGTTTTCGTTGGCGGCGTCCTGCAAGTTGCGGGAGTGTCGGCAGCATATACGGTATTGGGTTCGACGATATTGTTCACCGAGGCACCAAAAACAAACACGACGTTCGTCGGTGTTACCGTGCGATAGTTAGAAGTCTAGACTAAGGGTGTCTGGGTCGTTAGACTTAAACGACCCCACCAACTCTGCCTTAGTCGTGTAACCATCCGCTCCCTTGCTTCGATTCGCCGATGCCAGAGCGAGAGAATACCTGGCGTGCTCAAGATGGTAATATACCCATTTCTCCCAGAGGGTTGTATCCTTAAATCGTTTTGCGGTGGGTGGTCCGACCAGAATAATGTCGGTATACTTAAGACCCTGGGACTCCACGAAATTATCAGCAATCTCAGAAAAAGTTAAACCGCAGTGGTCCACGTCTGATTTTTGTCCAGGCAGAATTTTCTTGCCTGTGATAGAGCAGATTACAGGTAATTGGCACGAATCCCGAAAAGTCCGAAGTTGATACGTCACAGCAAAACGCATTGCAACACGCACGTTATTGAAATGTTTTTGTTCGGGTGTTGCCGAGGTGGCAATTTTCTTTGCCGGGTACAACGCGGACACAAGTTTGGCTTTCGGTATTGGTTGCTGACTGCCTCCCCTCTCCAGCGACAACATCTTAATCTTGCGACCACCGGCAATGTCGATATTTCTCAGGTAAACGACAAGATCAGGGTCATTCGCCATCTTTCCCCACTGCTCTGTCAACTTACAACAGCGGACAACAAAATCTCGAGCTTCACCAATGAGCTTGCCGTTGGCGCGGTGATTGGTAATAATCCGGCCAAGTTTCTGATTGAACTCAGTCTTGCTGATCCCGAAAGTGTCTTTACCCAGTGTCATTGTAGTTTTATCTCTGGCAAACTTTACCCTTTTGCCACATCTGCTATATTTGTCCTGAGTGGGAGGACGTTCTATTGAGCTCCGTAATCAGACGCAGGGAAGACCTATGCCTCCTGGAGGGGACCGAGGTCACTGTGTCTGGTCGCCTAAAGGAATATCGCCGGCACGAGAAACGTAGGGATCTTGACACCTTGTTACTAACGAATCTCATCGTTACGCCGATACCCATTGGCGAATCAATCTTTCTCAGCCATCTTTGGTTCCTTCGGCGTCAATTCAAGAAAATCGGACACATTCCAACGCAGGGCGAGCGTGTGCAGTTCCTCGGTGTGGTCTATCCATACCGCCGCCTCGGAGGTCGCTCCGTCGACCGTGGCCTCTTTAACCAAACCGACTATGGCATCAAACCGTTGAAATACAATGAAGATTGACATTGTTGACAGATTTACGCCGGAAGGTCGCGTGTTCTACGAGTGGAATCTCTGGGATGGCCCCGATGGTATCGACCACGCTCATGGCTACGCAAGCGACCTCGTGCAGGCATTCTCGAAAATTTTAGAATGGCACGAACGAATTGGCGCCGACTACGCGGCTGAAGTAGCCGAAGATCTTATCTCAGACATTGAAACAGCCAGACACTTTATCACAAACAATGAGACCGACCGCCAACCAACTAACTGAATACAAAGAGAAGGCTGCCGACTGGGCTCTCCAGCGGATTGCAGATGCCAACACCGTTATTCTGGATCTGGAATCGACGGGATTGCTTCGTGAAGACCCCGAAACCGAAGTCGCTCAAGTCTGCATCCTCGACATTTACGGGAGGCCTCTATTCTCAATGTTACTGAAGCCTTCGCAACCAATGTCTGAGAAGGTTATCGGGATACACAAGATTACAAACGAGCAAGTTGTCAATCAACCAATCTTCCCGCAAGTCGCGAAAATGATTTCCTTTGTGCTTAAGAATAAGCATGTCGTGGCGTGGAATTTGGAATTTGACTGGTCTCTCCTGGTGCATATGTTCAAAAAATATAACCTGCCCAAACCAGAAGTAGCAAGGTTGTCTTGTGCAATGGATAAATATTCAGAGTGGTGCGGGGAATGGAATACAAAGCGCGACGGTTTCCGTTGGCAAAAGTTACCGAACTTTACTGGCAACGTTTCTCACGATGCTTTCGCCGACTGCCAAAATGCTCTGATGGCAATGCGTAAAATGGCTGGAGAGTTTAAGGAAGAAGACTTGACTGAAGACATGATCGATCTTGATTTCTAAATCCCTGAGTTTACGCCAATGTATTCTCCGCTAAACTAAACCGTAATCCACCTACAACAATGGAATCATCAGGACGATATGTTCTTCGCTACGAACCTTCAAACAGCGAATACGAGTATCTTCAGGTATCGATCGAGATGTCGATCTCAGACGAGGCGACCCTCGGGGATATGGAAAACCTTTTCGATTCTTTCCTGAGAGCATCCGGATACGTTTACGACGGAACAGTGAAAGTCGTTAAGGATGTTGCTGAGAAGGCAAAACCGAAAACGTACACCATCAGGGACACCGTTATCTCGGGTAGATCCGGGTCAAACACTATCTCCCTTGGAACCCCCCGTCCTGCAATGGAATTCGGGGCTAAGAGTTGGGACGACGTGATTTCGTTTGGTTGACTGAAATGAAAATCACTTCCCCCTGGTCTGCGGAAGGTTCGAGTAAAGCTCGGTTGGTCTGGGTGACTCCGAACGCGGAAGAGATGATCGCATACATCGCTCGCGTTAGCAACCCGAAGAACCAAGAGAATGAAAAGTTTGAGGGTTTGCTGAAGTATTGCATCAAGCACGGACACGTTTCTGTGTTTGAGCAAGCTTCAATGTGCGTAGAGGTGGTAACCCCGTTGGCAATCGCAACGCAAATGCTTCGCCACCGTTCTTTCTGTTACCAGCAGCTGTCGCTTCGGTACAGCTCTAACGAAGAGATCAAAAATTTGCTAGGGGAGTACGGTTCTCTGTACTACCTGCCAGAAGAGGCCCGTTTACAGGACATCAAAAATCGTCAAAATAGTATAGTATCAGAAGATGCATCCCTAACGGATGCCATGCAGAACACAATGCTTTCCGCGTACAATGTCGCAGACCTATCTTACAATGATCTCATTGCCAGGGGTATCGCCCGAGAAGTCGCTCGCTTTGTATTGCCACAGGGTGGTTTCACTCGTATGTTTGTTTCAGGCAGCTGCCGCAGTTGGATGCATTATCTTGGGGTCCGTGATGATCCAGGCGTTGTACAACACGAACACGTTGAGCTCGCACGAGCAATCAAACCCATCTTTGCCGAGCAGTTTCCAACGGTAAACCGTGCGTTTTTTAACCGCGAGCGTACTCCAATCGAAGTCGAACTTCAAGAGGCCAAGGCTGAGATTGCTTTATTAAAGGCCACTCTTAGAGACAGGCCGTGAATAAGGTCCCCGTATTTACCGACTGGGTGTATGAATGGGATGTGCCGACAGATGTTTTAGCCGTGGCTCTGCACCATGCCGAAAACGTGACTTATCACACCGGCGTCAAAAATCGGACATCCTACCCTGAGCAATTCTTCGGTGATGATTTTGATTTGGTGCGAAACTGGGTTGATGGCCGGCTCCAAGACATCAAGTTGGACCTGGGCCTTGAATGCGAGTTTCTAAAATCCACCGTATTTTGGACAACCAAGAGCGAGCGGGGTCAGTGGCATCACACTCATAAGCATGGTTTCTCAGTTGTGAGTGGTATCATCTATCTCACGCCGTCGGGGGCCGAAACGTGGTTTAGCCGCCCCAGCGTTTGGTCCAATGACTACACTTCGGTCGCTCTGCACAATCCCGAAATAAGTGGGTTGTTATTTAAGCGGAAGACCGAACCAGGCAAAGCCATTTTCTTTCCAAGTGGTTTGTACCATAGCGTAACCAATCACGACATCGCTGAGCCGCGTTATGTACTGAGCTTCAATAGTTATGTTTCCGGACAAATCGGAAGCTTCTCCGATATTCACTCTCGTCGTTTACTTCATCTTACGGTTAATCAAAAGCAATGACTGCTACACTGACCAAGCAAATGGTTCATGCCTACTGGATGATTCTTGAGGATTATCCTTCCAAAGATGGCGAATATGTGGTATGTTTCCAGATTGATGACGGTAGATATGACTGGCTGGACGTGTGGGAGTTTACTGCACGCGACGGATGGCAACCGCTTCTGGTACTAACCCACGATAACCAACCAACACACTGGTGTAACTTACCGATGCCTAAATGACCGACCGACCGAAACTTGAACAAATTATCGTCCTTGAGAGTAATCCTGTGCCTCTCGTCGTGTGGGACTTTAACGTTGCCGTGTTCCACGTGATCAACTGGTACAACAAAATCTCGGGATCGTTCAAGAAAGAGGTTGAAGAGAAGTTGATACGAGGGGCATTTGCTCTTCACATTAACAGGGGACCCGACATGCTCCCTCGGCACACGTATCGCATGATGTTCGTCGCCGACAAGAGGTCCAAAGAAACAAAAAACTATTGGCGAAATACCGTCATGCAGACTTGCCCCATTGTGAAGCAAGCGTGGATTGACCATGCTGAGCGTGAAGGTGTCGATTACGACACACTTAATAAAGACTACAAGGGGACTCGTGGCGAGAAATCAGAGGAATTCTGGTTTGTTTACAACATTTGTCGCGACTACGCTACCACTTACTTTCCATTCTTTGAGTCTGAGGGTTATGAAGCGGATGATTTTGCTGGGGCTGTTTATCGGATCAGCCGCAATTCTGAGTCGGACTCGATCGTCCGAAGGCGACAGATTTTCCTTGCGACACTCGATCGCGACTGGTCGCAATGCGTTGACGAATCGCATAAAATCTATTTCGCAAACACACGCTATCCGTTCCCAAGTGAAAAAATTCAAGAAAGGCTTGTCGGGAATCAAGGTGTGATTGAGCATACGGCTCACCGAATGGGTTATGACATTGGGCACCCATCTGAGTTGGCATTGCACAAAGTTCTCCACTCCGACATGGGCGACAACTTGCCGAAAGGCACACCGATCGAGTTATTCGATCTGTGCGAGCCTCACCCTGTTCACAATATCGATAAAGAACCAGTCTGGGCTGAACTATCGGAATGTTGCAACGACCCGAAACCCAACGATCGTCCCGATCACCTTGAGCAAACATTACGTCAGTTCGCCAAGATTTGCCTTGAAGCACCTTACAAGTTCTAACCTCAACGGGTAAAATCAATCAGACTAAGGTTCAAATGTGGACGACAAGGCATTTCAAGTTAAGTTTCTCTCAATGGCGCGACTCTTGTGGGAAGCGTCTGAGGGATGCCCTGAGCGTATTCCGAGTGATTACGCTGAATATTTGTCTCACACTTATGTTGACGGTGACATTAGCATGGGTTCTCTTCTCCCTAAAGTAGAAGAGTTCTCGGAAATGGATGAGGTGGAAATTGAAGAGGCGATTGAGTTATTGGGAAAAATATCCCCCGCCGACTGGCCTGCAATCGAGGATGTGGAGGGCGTGTCTCTCGAAGAGATACTACGTGTGTACGACGAGGACGCTTCAAACTTTGACTTTGTAGAAGATAACTTGAGCACAGCGGAAAGAGTAGAGAAAGTGCTGATTGAAGTTATATCAAGCGTCTTTGGTGACAAGGTCTCTACAATCCGCAGCGAAAAGGGATACTTTGCCAACCCGAAGAATAACTTCCTCCAAGAAGATGACGGGACCTTTGCGGGGACTTTCATGTATGATGGTAACCGGTTCATGTTTGAGGTTGCCCCTGCAGAAGATGGCTGGCTCTGCACTTATCGTATGCACT
>Ga0194123_10007725_pt1 | contig 10604 bp, 10 predicted proteins | sample TA2MahsurfametaG_5_FD_155479 | JGI IMG/M metagenome (GOLD analysis project Ga0194123, IMG submission 155479) | Freshwater microbial communities from Lake Tanganyika, Tanzania - TA2015023 Mahale A surface | ecosystem: Environmental > Aquatic > Freshwater > Lake | place: Tanzania: Lake Tanganyika... | reverse complement strand
CCAAAAAGCCGCGACCTTACGCGGGCCTACGATTGCCGCTGAATTCAAGACGATGGTGGCGGAGTATATTGAGAAAAGGTTTGGGTGAGGCGTTTGCTTTGTCGGTCGGCAATCGATTAGTCGTCATTGCAAGCGAACGCGAAGCAATCTAGTTGATAATTATTATTGAGGCGCATCGGTTGTCATACGCCTTTTCTTTTGACTCCACCTAGATTGCTTCGCGTTCGCTCGCAATGACGGTTTGTGTGCCCAGCTCCCGCAGAAATATATTGCTCACATTTTACTAAAATGCACCTGTTCGATTTAAGCGCGTTGCATCTTCTCCTCAATAACGTCTGCTCTCCGCGTTTTAAGCGCCGGGGACGTTGCGTTTTGGTCGAAGGTTTGCTTTCGTTTTTCTTAGGTCATGTATCCACATGGCCTGGGGCCTGAGAAACCCCCACTCAAGTCGGCAGTGCCTCTGCCGAGACCAAACGGCCCTGACGCTCACACGTCGGGGTGGCGGCGTTATGTCCAGGCTGCAAAGCTAAAAGCGCTGCGGCCAAACTTGAATGGCTTTCTTAGCACCCCGACTCCAGTGCGCGGCACTGGAGTCGTTTCGCTTTCTGGGACCTGCACCAGTGCGTTGCACTTGTGTCGATTCACCAAAAGAGGTGCGCGATGCTGTTGAAAGACATTCCTGAAAGTTTATAATTAAATTATTCGGTTCATGTTTTGGCGCTGATGCTGCAATCCATTCTGATTCGCGCCGAGGAGATGATCGATCAGCAGAATGTTGACTCGGATGCCGATAAAACGCGCGCGCTTCATAATCTCACAGAGATTCTTTCAACTGCTCTTCGCGATGCCGAGTCCTTGCAGAAGCGGAGGATGAATTAAGGGTGGTGCGCTTAACGCGTCGCCATATATCCCGCCACAACGAGTTCGGCAGTTGAAGGGTTGTACGCCATCGGGATGTTATATACAAGCGCAAGTCTTGGGAGCGCTTTCACATCGACATCATGCGGATGCGGTGACAGCGGATCAACAAAAAAGACAAGCCCATCGATGCGCCCTTCCGCAATCAGCGCGCCGATTTTTTGATCGCTGCCCAGCGGGTCGCTTTTCATGCGCGTGATCTGAAGCTCTGGGCAGCGCTCTATGATGCGTCCGCCTGTTGTGCCTGTTGATACAATATCGCATTGCACCAATTGCGCGCGATGTTTTTCAGCCCATTCGATCATACGATCTTTCATCTGGTCATGAGCAATAAGCGCAATACGAGATTTGGCCATGATGAGAGTCCTGTTTTTATGAACAATAACAAAAGTGGCGCGGTCTCAAAACGTTTTCCCTTCACCGCTGTTCGCCAAGGCCTGTAATCCCTCCCGATAAGTGGGATAGAGAAATTTCACACCCAGTTCCTCGCGGATGAGGCGATTTGAAACGCGTTTGTTGTCTGCGTAAAAACTTCTCGCCATTTCACTCATCACTGCCTTTTCAAACGGGATTTCTGGTGGCGGATCAACACCCATCAATTCAGCGACATAAGTTAACACATCTTGCGGCGGGGCGGGTTCGTGATCTGTGACATTATAAATCGCCCCCGCGCGTGGTTTCGCAAGCGAGGCCAAAAGCGTTTGTGCGATATCGTCAACATGAATGCGATTGAACACTTGTCCCGGCTTGATGATCCGTTGCGCGCGCTGTACGAGATTAAGGATCGGATTGCGACCGGGGCCATAAATTCCGGCAAGGCGGAATATATGAACCGCTTTCTTCGCGGAAGCTCCAAGCGATAACCATTCTTGTTCGACCTTCACCCGCATATGCGTGCGTTGATGGCTGGGCGTTGGCGGTGTTGTTTCATCAACCCACCCCCCTTGCGCATCGCCATAAACACCGATGGTGGAGAGATAACCGATCCACGTGATCGCTTTGGAATTTTCAATTTCACGCGCAAAGCGCCGCAACACCGGATCACCTTTTTCATCCGGTCCGATTGAAATCAAAACCGCATCCACTTCTCGAAGCGCGTCAAAAATTTTCGGATCTGCATATTCGTCATTAAACACACAGGCATGGCAATAATCATTGGTGAGGCGCATAGCTTTTTCTGATGACGTCACCGTTGCCGTGATGTCTAAAAAGCGATCGGAGGCGAGATCAACAAAGGCTTTCGCAGAAAATCCGAGACCGAATACAACGAGTTTCATCCAAGAACCTTTCCGAGACGCCATTCCTCGCGCACGGTTTCATCGGGCTCATGAGTCAAATGATGCGTGCGAAATTTTTCAAATTCTGCATCAGATACGAGTTGAGCCAGCGCCCAGATCGCTACACCTCTCACCAGAGCTGAGCTATCTTTTAAAAGAGGCTTAATCGCGCTGATCATGCTTTGATCGTCCGAATTTCCCATCGCGATCAGAACGTTGCGCAAAAATCGATCCCGCCCTGTGCGTTTAATCGGTGTGCCGGCAAAATATTTTCGAAACCGTTCATCATCAAATGTCGATAACTCTTTTAACGCAGGAGCGCTTAAATCATCGCGCAGAAAGGGGCGTAAAGCAGTAGATTGTTTTGCGAAACGATTCCACGGACAGACCGCAAGACAATCATCGCAGCCAAAAATACGGTTGCCCATTTTCGGACGCAACGCACGATCAATCGGACCCTTATGTTCAATGGTGAGATAGGCGATGCATTTTGTTGAATCGAGTTGATAGGGCGCAGGGAACGCATCCGTGGGACAAATCGACAAACAGCGCGTACAAGAGCCACAATGATCGTCATGCTTTTGATCGTCAGGTATTTCAAAATTAGCATAGATTGCGCCAAGAAACATCCACGATCCGTGCGCGCGTGAGACAAGCACTGTGTGCTTTCCTTGCCAGCCGAGACCTGAGGCTTCAGCGAGCGCTTTTTCCATCACCGGTGCTGTATCGACAAAGACCTTCACGGCCGGTTCTGTTTCGCGTTGTGATGGCGATTGATCTTTCGCTTTTGTTTCAATCATAAAGCGCGCGAGGCGTTTGAGCTTTGCTTTTATGAAATCGTGATAATCGCGCAATTGTGCATAGGCTGAAATCACACCACGATCTTTTTTGGCGATATATTCAAGCACATTATGATCGGGTGCGTAAGAAAAGCCGAGCATCACAATGGATTTGACATCAGACCAAAGTGTTGAAGGTGCTGCGCGCTCATCAACACGCTCTTCCATCCAACTCATCGAACCATGAAAGCCCGCTTCAATCCATGAACGCAAACGTGCTTCAGCTTCGGGGATAGCATCAGGCTTTGTCACACCAAAAGCATCGAAGCCTTCGGCTTTTGCGTGATCGGCGAGCGCCGCTTTGAAATCTGGCGGGCTCAGAAATCGAGATCCACATAATGCACGGTCGGATCCATGCCGGGAACACGATCGGCGAGAAGAGGGCGAAAGGACGGCCGCGATTTTATTCTTTGATACCAATGTTTCGCCGTCTCATGCGACGACCACGGCACGTCGCCGAGATAATCAGCCACCGAAATCTGGGCTGCGGCCGCAAGATCCGCATAAGACATTTTGGTTCCTGCAAGCCAATTCCGATCGGCGAGCAGATAACCGATATAAGAAAGATGATATCGGATATTAGTTCTTGCCGCGCGGATCGCGGCCATATCCGGCGCACCGCCGCCTTGGTCGGCGGGCATGAAGCGCTTGCTGATCTTCTCATGCACGAGATAGCCCGTGACCTCGTCAAACATTTTGCCATTAAACCAATCAAGGAGGCGGCGAACTTCGGCGCGCTCGGCGGGTTGGTCGAGCAATAAACGGCGGTCGCCCATGCCCAAGCCACGCGTTTCATCGAGATATTCGGCAATCACGCTCGCGCCGGAAAGCGGCAAATCTTGTTGTTCAAGAAAAACAGGGGTCGTCCCGGCCGGATTAAGCGCAAGGAAATCACGGCGACGCTCCCATACACGCTCCTCAACCAAAGTCGGGGTAATGCCCAACTCTCCGAGAACCAAACGCACAAAGCGTGACTGCGGACAAAAAGCGTCGTGATAAAGCGTCGTCATGAAAATTACGAAATCCACATCCATCCGATGCGAAAGGCATCGATGTTAAACCCTAACGCTCCAAAAATCGGCCCCGCCGGCGATTCCGGATGGCGACACAACCCGGACCCATATAGAACCGTGACCGACGCGAAACAATATGATTCGGACAAGCCATGGACCCTATGATCCTCAAAGCCGTCCTCCTCGGAATCATCGAGGGTCTTACCGAATATCTACCCGTCTCCTCAACCGGCCATCTTCTCCTCGCTAAACATTTTTTGGGCCTGAACTTCGAAGACGCAACGCTTGAGAAAACTTTTACCATACTCGTGCAGCTCGGCTCAATCCTCGCGCTTGTACTTGTCTATATCAGAAAGCTTCTGCATATTTTGCTCTCCGCCCATCATGACAAACAGGCGCGAAATTTTATCCTTGGTGTTCTGATCGCTTTTTTACCCGCAGCCCTTGTTGGCGCTTTGTTGCATGGCTTCATCAAGGGCGTTTTGTTTAATCCTTTGATTGTATGCATCGCTTTGATTGCAGGCGGCTTCATCCTTCTCTTGGTCGATGAATTGCCGCTTGAACGCAAACATAATGATGCAACACGATTCCCGCTTGGTATGGCGTTCAAAATTGGGATCCTCCAATGTCTCGCCATGATTCCTGGTGTATCACGTTCAGGCGCAACAATCGTCGGGGCGATGATTTTGGGGGCGGATAAAAGAGCCGCTGCTGAATTTTCTTTTTTTCTGGCGATCCCCACAATGGTCGGTGCTTTCACTTATGATTTGATGAAGAGCTACAAAGATCTAACCCTCGCAGGCACCGGCTTAATTGCGGTTGGATTTATCGCGGCCTTCATTTCAGGTTTAATCGTCGTGTCAAGTCTGTTGCGTTATGTGTCACGACATGGTTTCGCACTCTTTGCCTGGTGGCGCATTATTGTTGGCGCTGCAGGCCTTACCGGGCTTCTTGTGTTTGGATAAAGTCAATCACTCATTCGGTTGTGATTTAGGTTCAAACCGACAAAAATCCGCAATCGGGCACCGCCAGCATTCAGGCTTTCGCGCTCTACACAAATAGCGTCCATGCAAAATCAACCAATGATGGGCGTGCATTCCGAAGGCTGCAGGAATAATTTTTTCCAATCCCGCTTCAACTTGTTCAGGCGTTTTACCGAGTGCTAAGGGAATTCGATTGGAGACACGAAACACATGGGTATCCACCGCCATCGTCGGATGACCGAACGCCATATTCAAAACAACATTAGCGGTTTTTCGACCAACACCCGGTAATTTTTGTAAGGCATCACGATCATCGGGCACTTCGCCTTTATAATCGCGGATCAAAACTTCTGAGAGAGCAATGACATTTTTTGCTTTGGTGCGAAAAAGCCCAATGGTTTTGATATAGTCGCGCAGCTTTTCTTCACCGAGTGCGATCATTTTTTTCGGTGTATCAACACGTTTGAATAAAGCACGCGTCGCTTTGTTTACACCAGCATCTGTCGCTTGTGCTGACAACACAACCGCTACAAGCAACGTGTAGGCATTAACATGCTCAAGCTCGCCCTTCGGCTCCGGCTCGATCTTATGGAAGCGACGGAACACCTCTTCAACAGAAGCAGACTCGATCGGCTTGATCCGCGCACGCGATTTTTTCGCCGCCGTATTTTTGGTCGTTGCCTTTTTAACCACCGGTTTTTTTACCGGTTTTGATTCGGCGCGGCGCGAGGACGCAGGTTTTCTCGGGAGCGGCTTTCTTGTCATGATGCGAGAAATATAGTTTGCTCTCCGCGTAGCTCACAAGCTGGTTTATTCAAAAAATGACCCTGGGTCCCGACCATCCTCTCCTTTCGGTTACGTTGCGACCGCATCGGTCTTTGACGCCGCAGGGCCTGTGGTTGGTTGTCATATGCGTTGGCCTTGCCAGTCTTGTTGCGGCTATTCCCTTTGTCGTTATGGGTTTTTGGCCTGTTGCCGGATTTTATGGGCTCGATGTCGCGCTATTGGCTTTTGCCTTCCGTGCCAGCGTGAATTCGGGAGCGATGACGGAGGAAGTGGCATTGACCCCGGTAGAGCTTCACGTCCGACGGAAATATGTGAAAGGCGCAATGGAAGAATGGCGCTTTAATCCTCTCTGGACACGGCTTCACGTTGATCGTCACGAGGAATTCGGCATTTCCAAAATTACGCTTCGTTCGCGCGGAACATCGCTCTCAATTGGCCAAAGTCTCGGGCCTGACGACAAGCAGAAATTTTATACGGCATTGTCCTCCGCACTCTGTCAGGCCAAAGCGGGGCCGGTCTTCGCGCCAGACGAACGGGAATAGAAAAGATTTTCGCGATACCATCGGAAACGGGTGTCTAATAGCGCCGCGGGCGATTAAGTGTTGATTACATTCATCATCAACGGCAGATTACGCCCATGCTTCACACCCTCCCAATCGACGAACTACACGAGCCCGCCTCGAGTGATTATGATCGCGTGCGGAAGGCTATTGCCTTTATCAGTCAAGAATGGCGTCGCCAGCTTAGCCTTGATGAAATTGCGGAGGCTGTAGGCATTTCGGCTTCGCATCTTCATGCCGTCTTTCGCCGCTGGTCGGGTCTTTCTCCGAAAGCTTTTTTGCAAGCCGTGACGCTTGATCATGCGCGGCGGCTTTTGAAAGACGACGCGTCACTCCTTGATGCGTCGCTCGAATTGGGGCTTTCGGGACCGGGCCGCTTGCATGATCTGTTCGTGACCTATAAGGCGATGTCACCGGGTGAATGGAAAACCGGCGGGGCGGGACTTACGTTGTCTTACGGGTTTCATCCCTCACCTTTTTGCGAGGCGATTGCGGTCGTCACCGAACATGGGCTTGCAGGATTGGGCTTCGTTGATTACGGGGACCGTGAAGCTGCCTTGGCCGATATGACCCGTCGCTGGCCGAAAGCGCGTTTCGTCGAGAATGAAAAACTGACGGGACCTGCCGTCGAGCGGGCCTTCACGCCCGATCTTTGGCAAAAAGGCCAGCCTCTCAACATTGTGATGATCGGCAGCGACTTCGAAATTCGGGTCTGGCAAGCGTTGTTGTCGATTCCCTTCGGCCGACTTACCACCTATGGCGATTTGGCTCGATCGCTCGGACAACCCAAAGCCGCGCGCGCGGTGGGCGCTGCCGTCGGGCGAAACCCGATTTCCTTCGTTGTGCCCTGTCATCGGGTGATTGGGAAAAGCGGAACGCTTACAGGTTATCATTGGGGCCTTAGCCGCAAACAAGCCATTCTCGGCTGGGAAGCCTGCCAGCTGATGGGCTGAATCTGATAATTGCCGGCCAATCTGTGTAATTTCTTTGCCGTTGAAGGGGCCCCATTCTTGAAGCCCCTCCTTCACCCCCCTATATAGCTCCCGGAATGGGGCCTTCGCAGCCCCTTTATTCGGGAGATCGGCCTTCCCCCGTTTTCTTCAATCGGACGGCAGGCCTTTGTCGGGATCGCTTCGGGACCTGATGATCGCGCTCACGGAAAGGGATTAATTATGGCAAAAGTTATTGGCATCGACCTCGGCACCACCAATTCCTGCATCGCGGTGATGGATGGCAGCGCACCCAAGGTTATCGAGAATGCGGAAGGCGCACGCACGACGCCTTCAGTGGTCGCTTTCACCGATTCAAACGAACGTCTCGTCGGCCAGCCGGCAAAGCGCCAGGCGGTCACGAACCCGGAAGCAACTTTCTTTGCGATCAAGCGTTTGATCGGCCGGACCTATGCCGATCCGATGACGCAAAAGGACAAGGGTCTTGTTCCTTATGAAATCGTCAAGGCTGACAATGGTGATGCATGGGTAAAGGCCCGTGACACAACCTATTCGCCTTCGCAAATCTCCGCTTTCATTCTTCAGAAAATGAAAGAAACCGCTGAAGCCTATCTCGGCAACGGCGTTACCCAAGCGGTGATCACGGTTCCTGCTTATTTCAACGATGCACAGCGCCAGGCGACAAAAGACGCCGGTAAAATTGCCGGTCTTGAAGTTCTACGTATCATCAATGAACCTACAGCTGCCGCGCTCGCTTACGGTCTTGATAAGCGCAAGAATGGCACAATCGCGGTTTATGATTTGGGCGGCGGCACATTCGACGTTTCAATTCTTGAAATCGGCGACGGCGTTTTCGAAGTGAAATCAACGAATGGTGACACATTCCTTGGTGGTGAAGATTTCGATATGCGTCTCGTCGAATATCTCGCAGACGAATTCAAAAAAGAGCAAGGCATTGACCTCAAAAAAGACAAGCTCGCTCTGCAGCGTTTGAAAGAAGCCGCTGAAAAAGCGAAGATCGAATTGTCTTCTGCGGCGCAAACTGAAATCAACCTGCCCTACATCACTGCGGATGCTTCAGGTCCGAAGCATTTGACGATGAAGCTGACGCGTTCGAAGTTTGAATCGCTCGTTGATGATCTCGTACAGCGTACGATCGAGCCGTGCAAAAAGGCATTGGCTGATGCGGGCATGAAGCCTGGTGAAGTTGACGAAATCATTCTCGTCGGCGGCATGACGCGTATGCCGAAAGTCCAAGATGTTGTAAAAGGCTTCTTCGGCAAAGAGCCGCACAAAGGTGTGAACCCTGATGAGGTGGTTGCGATCGGCGCGGCTGTGCAAGCAGGCGTGTTGCAAGGCGATGTGAAAGATGTGTTGCTCCTCGACGTAACACCGCTCTCGCTCGGCATTGAAACCTTGGGCGGTGTGTTCACGCGTTTGATTGATCGTAACACAACGATCCCGACCAAGAAGAGCCAGGTCTTCTCAACCGCTGAAGACAATCAGACCGCTGTGACAATCCGAGTGTTCCAAGGCGAACGTGAAATGGCGGCTGATAACAAGCTTCTCGGCCAGTTTGATCTCGTGGGCCTTCCTCCTGCACCGCGTGGTGTTCCTCAAGTTGAAGTCACATTCGATATCGATGCCAACGGCATTGTGAATGTGTCGGCAAAGGACAAAGCGACGAACAAAGAACAGCAGATCCGCATTCAAGCATCTGGTGGTCTTTCTGACGCCGATATCAAAAAGATGGTCAAAGATGCCGAGGCGCATGCGGCTGAAGACAAAGCCCGTCGCGAAATGGTCGAAGCGAAGAACCAAGCCGAGAGCCTCATGCACTCGACAGAGAAATCGCTCGCAGAACATCACGACAAGGTTTCTGCTCCTGACAAGACAGCAATTGAAAGCGCCATTGAAGCATTGAAGACCGCTCTTGCTGGTGACGATGCCGAAACCATCAAGGCACGCACAACCGACCTCATGCAGGCATCAATGAAACTCGGCGAAGCGATGTACGCCGCGCAACAGAATGAAGCTGGCGCGGCTGAAGGTGCAAAAGCCGATGGCGCGGAAGAAGATGTAATTGATGCCGATTTCCGCGAAGTGAATGACGACGACAAGAAGAAACGTGCGTGATTCTCATATTGCGTAAATGAATATAACCCGGCGCGTTTATTCGCGTCGGGTTTTATTGTAAAAGATATTATGATTCATTGAGATGAATGTGGGCTGGAAAACGACATGAGCAAACGTGATTATTACGAAACGCTCAGTGTCTCTAGATCAGCAAGTGAAGCTGAACTTAAATCGGCTTTTCGTAAGCTCGCAATGAAGCATCATCCGGATCGCAATCCCGGAAATGCTGAGGCAGAAGTTAAATTCAAAGAACTCAACGAAGCCTATCAAATTCTCTCAGATCCGCAAAAGCGCGCGGCTTATGATCGCTTCGGTCACGGTGCGTTTGAACAAAATGGCGGTGGCCCTGGAGGCTTCGGGTTCCAAGGCGATTTCGGCGCGTCGATGGCCGACATATTCGAAGATCTCTTTGGTGGACTTGGCGGAGGTCGCGGACAAAGACGCCAACCTGATGGACGAGAGAGAGGCGGTGATATTCGTTTCAATCTGCAAATCTCACTTGAAGAAGCCTTCAATGGAAAAACTGTAACCATCACTTTACCGACTGCCGTAACATGTGAGCCTTGCAGTGGTTCGGGTGCGACGGCAGGCTCGAAGCCAAAGCCCTGCCCCACATGTAACGGCTATGGCCGCGTGCGCGCGAGCCAAGGATTTTTTGCAATTGAACGCACATGTCCGAAATGTCACGGCCGCGGACAGATTATCGAAAATCCATGTCGTTCATGCAGCGGCGAAGGACGCGTGACAAAAGAGAAAACTTTGTCAGTTACGATCCCTACGGGCGTTGAAGAAGGCACGCGCATTCGCTTGGCAGGTGAAGGCGAGAGTGGGTTTCGCGGCGGTCCCTCAGGCGATCTTTATATTTTCCTTTCAATCAAGCCGCATCGCTACTTCCAGCGCGATGGCGCGGACCTCTATTGTCAGATTCCGATCTCTATGGTCACAGCTTCGCTGGGTGGTGATATCCGCGTGCCGATGATCGATGGCGAAGCGCGCTCGGTTGCGATTCCTGAAGGCACACAATCGGGAAGACAGATTCGCATTCGCGGCAAGGGCATGCCTGTATTAAGATCGCGCGATCACGGTGATCTTTATATTCAAGTCTCGGTTGAAACGCCACAAAAGTTGACACCGCGCCAGCG
>Ga0194123_10007723_pt1 | contig 10610 bp, 6 predicted proteins | sample TA2MahsurfametaG_5_FD_155479 | JGI IMG/M metagenome (GOLD analysis project Ga0194123, IMG submission 155479) | Freshwater microbial communities from Lake Tanganyika, Tanzania - TA2015023 Mahale A surface | ecosystem: Environmental > Aquatic > Freshwater > Lake | place: Tanzania: Lake Tanganyika... | reverse complement strand
AACTTTGCTAGTATGCGTTTGTATCTTGAAAGGGGCGCAAGAGTTAGAAGAGATGATTTGCTTTTACGCTTAGTTGCGATGAATTACGAAAGAAGCGAATTTGATTTAGTGAGATCAAAGTTTCGAGTAAGGGGAGATATTTTGGAAATCGTACCCTCTTACGAAGAAGATCGAGCCCTCAGAATAGAATTTTTTGGCGATGAGATTGAAAGAATTAGTGTGATCGATCCACTCACAGCAAGAGTTTTTGATCGTTTAGAAAATGTGATGCTCTATCCTGGATCGCACTATGTAATTCCTGAGATGGTGCGAGAAAGAGCGATAGAAAGTATACGAGATGAATTAGCAGAAAGACTCGAGTATTATAAAAAAGAGGGAAAGCTTGTCGAAGAGCACCGCTTAAGTCAAAGAACGAGATATGATCTTGAAATGATCAAAGAAATCGGTTTTTGTAAAGGGATCGAAAATTACTCTCGCCATTTTAGCAACAGAGCGCCCGGAGCTGCTCCTTCTTGTCTTCTAGATTATTTTCCTGAAGATTTTTTGATTTTTATTGATGAATCGCATCAAACAGTGCCGCAAATAAGAGCGATGTTCAATGGAGATCGCTCTCGTAAACAAGCCCTTGTAGAATTTGGCTTTCGCCTTCCTTCTGCTTATGACAATAGACCATTAAAATTTGAAGAGTTTTACGAAAAAATCCATCAAGTGATTTACGTATCTGCAACACCTGCCAATTTTGAGCTAGAGGAATCAAAAGGGGAAATAGTTCGACAAATCATTCGGCCTACAGGTCTTTTAGATCCTGAAATTGAGGTAAGAAAAGCAGAATACCAAGTCGATGATTGCATAGCAGAGATCCAAAAAGAATGTAGTAAAGGGCATCGCGTGCTTGTTACTACGCTGACAAAAAAACTTTCTGAGGATCTAACAAAATATCTTCAAGGTGTAGGAGTCAAAGCAAAGTATCTTCACTCTGATATCGATACCTTGGAAAGAATGCAAATTATTCGCGATTTACGACTTGGTTTGTTTGATGTTCTTGTGGGCATTAACTTGCTAAGAGAAGGTCTTGATATCCCTGAAGTTTCTTTAGTTGCAATTTTAGATGCAGATAAAGAGGGTTTTTTGCGCAGCGAAACAGCTTTAGTGCAAACATGCGGAAGAGCTGCAAGAAATGAGCATGGAAGAGTGATTTTGTATGCAGATAAAATGACAGATTCTATCAATAAAACGATCAAAATTACTGAAGAAAGAAGAGCTATTCAAAAAGCGTACAATGAAACGCACAATATCATCCCTAAAACGGTGCATCGAGATAAAGTAGAAACACTCAGCGAAACATTTTTTGGTAAAGAAGAAGAGCCGAAAACTAAGAAAAAAGAAAAGAGTTCTTTAACGGCAAAAGAGGTCAAAGAAAAAATAGATCAGTTAGAAAAGCTCATGAAAAAAGCAGCTAAAGAGCACCGCTTTGAGGATGCAGCCGAGCTTCGCGATCGTCTTCGCGAGTACCAAAAATTAGAGCTAGTTGAAGATAGCCCGATATAATTTTTCATTAAGATTTCATACCTCTTGATTTTAAAGTTTCTGTATAGAAATACTTTGGTTTTTGAGTAAAAAAAGAGGTATACTATGCTTAGAGCTTTTGATTCTTATCTTTGGTCTGAAGTTGAAAAATCGCTGCTCCCAAATCTAGATCAAGAAGAAAGCTTTCTAGGTAGATTTTCCATCTGCTATTTACCGCTTGCTTGTTTAACAAGATTGGTGCAAACAATTACAACGTTTTTTCAAAGTTGTTTTTGCAGATTTTTAACAGATCCTAATGAAGATTTTTCTAGTGTATGTGTGGATTCTAGGCAGTGGCAAAAAATTGAGAATCTAGAAACATCTTTAGGTGAAAATGTTGATGGATTTTTATGGGGAGTAGCTACTTGCACATACCAAGATTCAGGAATGATACACTGCCCAGATTCACAATGGAAACATTGGGAAGAGCTAAAAATTCAAGAAGACAATAGAACAGGACAATCGGCTAATCTATTTTCTTTTTACAAATTTGATCCAGATAGCGTTATCGATCGATTAAAAAAATTGAACGTCAATAGCTACCGATTTTCTGTTGAATGGAGCCAGATAGAAAAACAAAGAGGCGTTTATGATGCAAATGTTTTACAAGTGTATGTGGACTTTTGTAAAGCGCTTAGAGATGCAAATATTCGCCCGTTAGTAACACTTCACCATTTTTCTGAACCCAAAGAATGGTTTCATGATACCGGAAGTTTTGAAAGTGAAGAAAATATTGCATCTTTTGTAGATTTTTCTGCTTATGTCTATGAAAAATTAACACAAGAATATAAAGGAAAGCCTTTAGTAGATCTTTTTTGTACAATCAATGAGCCGGCCATAGAGGCTTTTTCTCGCTACATAAGAGGCGCTTTTTCTCCTGGATACACCTTTGACTTTAGAGGCGCTTCAAGGTTTTTGCTAAAAGCTTTAGAAGCGCACAAACGAGTTTATCGCTGTTTAAAAAATATCCCTACAATAGATGAAGTTAAAATTGGAATAACCCATCAGAGATTAGAATTTCAGTCCAAAAATTTTCTTCTCAATCCGATCACAAAATATTTAACCCATTTTGTAAATGAAGTAACGCTAGAGTATTTTAAGTCAGGTATATTTAGTGTTAAAGTCCCGTTCTTTTGCCATATTCATGAAAAAAACGATTTGCCAAACACAGATTTTATCGGCCTGCAGTACTACGTTCGTCCACTAATAGGGTTAGAAGGTTCTACAAGCTACAATGAAAAAATGACCCTCATGCCGTTTCGAGAAGATCCCGAAGGTCTTTATGAAGCAATCACTGAGATGTATGAGTATTGCCAAGTCCCTATCATTATTACAGAAAATGGAATTTCGACTAAAGATGATGAGCAGCGTCATCGATACATTGAACGCGCTTTGTACGCAGCAAGCAGAGCTGCGAAAAAAATAGGGGAAGAGAATCTTTTAGGGTATTACATCTGGTCATTTTGTGATAACGGAGAGTGGGATATGGGAATGAATCCTCAGCGATTTGGACTCTACTCATTAGAAAACGGGGTTTTAAGCGAAGAGCCCAAAAAAGGGGCCTACCCATTCATCCAAAGCGCCTTAAAACAGCAGCAAAACAGATCTAAGATCGTAGAAGAAGAATTGGATTTGGTTTTTGTCTAAAGGTAAAACATATTGTGTAACGTTACACAATATGTTTACTAATGATTCCAGCAAGCTTCATCATATCTACAGGTTTTGTCGATCCAAATACTGTAGCTAAAGCTTTGTCGGGGTTAATGAGCCGTTTATTGTTAGGATCTTGAAGATTGTGTTTTTTGATATAATCCCATAAAGCTTTTGTCACCTCAGGTCTACTCATTTCATCAGATCCTACAATCAGCGCAAGTTCTTTACTGAGTTTATGACCGGCTTGCTTGCGAGCTGGCGCTTTTTCTTTTTTAGCACTCTTTGCAGCAGATTTTTTTTCACCCGAGGCTTTAGCCCCTGATTTTTTTTCTGGAGCAGCTTTGGTAGACTTCGCTTTCGCAGGCTTTCCTTTTTTCTCGTAAGGGGTCTTTGGGTGCCCTTTGTACTTTTCCTCTAATTCCTCAATCTGATTTCCGATCACATCGCAATCTGGATAGTTAGAGCAGGAAAAGAAGGTTTTTCCAAAGCGAGATTTACGAGCTACAATCTGTCCACCACAACCGATTGCCGGGCAAGGTGGAAGATCTTTAGCAATAGGATCTCCTTTTCTAGGGATATTGACAATCCCTTTGCATTCAGGGTAGTTAGTGCAACCAAGGAAGAAGCCAAAGCGACTTTTTCTTGGCTTCATTTCAGAGCCGCATTTTGGGCAAGGCTGCTCCCAATCAAAGTCAGCTGCATATTCGTCTTTATTAACAGTTGCTTCTTCAAGAGGGGCTGTATATTTACATTCAGGATAGTGTTCGCAGCCGTAGAAATATTTGTTGCGTGACCAAATTTTTTGTAAATGGCCGCCACACTCTGGACAAATGATTTCAGTCGTTACTTTAGGAACGTGCGCTTCTTTAGCTGCTTTTTCCACTTTAGGGAAGAAATCTTTCCAGAAGTTTTTGAGGAACTCTTTCCAGTTAGCTCCGGTGTCAGCGATTCTATCGAGCTCATTTTCCATCTCGGCGGTAAAGCCGATATTCATGATGTTATCGAAGTTTTCATCAAGCATCTGGACGATGATTTTTCCAAGCTCTGTAGGCTTTAGAGCCCCTTTTTCTTTAGTAGTATAGGCCCTTCCAACAATTTTTTGCATGATGGAGGCGTATGTCGATGGTCTACCGATACCTGATTTTTCAAGTTCTTTAACCAGAGATGCTTCGGTATAGCGAGGGGGCGCTTTTGTAAAAGACTGTGTTGCAAAAGTCTTCTCAAGCTTTAGCGCATCACCTTCTTGTAAAGGGGGCAAAGTGAGTTCATCTTCTTCTTTTACATCATCTTCATCTTCTTTTTCCTGGTATAAAGCCAAGTATCCTGCAAATTTCACAACCGATCCACTCGCTCTTAGGACTAGCCTTTTTGATGCGCGGATATTAGCGCTTACGGTGTCATAAACAGCCGGGTTCATTTGCGATGCGACGAATCTTTTCCAAATTAGAGAGTAGAGTTTGTATTCATCAAGCGTTAGGTAAGAGCGGATTTTGTCGGGAGTGTAAAAAGGGTTTGTTGGCCTTATCGCTTCGTGTGCATCTTGCACATTTTTCTTGCTGCTATAAGGAATAGCATTTTGCGGAAGGTATTCTTTGTCAAAATTTTTGCTTATGTAAGAGCGCACTGTCTCTAGAGCCTCGGGCGCTGAGCGCACAGAGTCGGTACGCATGTAAGTAATAAGACCTTCAGGACCGTCAGTTCCTAATTCAATACCTTCGTAGAGCCCTTGAGCGATGTTCATCGTTCTTGAAGCAGAAAATCCGTAATGTCTTGCCGCTTCTTGCTGCAGAGTTGAAGTGATGAAAGGAGGTGGAGGCGAGCGCTTCTTTTCTTTTTTTTCTACTTTTTCAACAATATAAGAGCCGGCCTTTAGCTCTTTTTCGATCTCTTTTGCGATCTTTTCGTTTTGTATTAGAAAAAAATCTTTTCCTGCTACCGCTTCTTTTTCAACTCGCTTGTCATCAACAGAATATAGGTGAGCTTCAAAGGTCTTTTTTCCTTCTTTTTGTAAAAAAGAACCTAGGTTCCAATACTCGACGGGATTGAAGGCTTCGATCTCTTTTTCGCGCAAAACAACAAGTTTAAGGGCAACAGACTGCACTCTGCCAGCTGACAAAGATCCATCTTTTCCCCCTTTGCCGATCTTTCTTTGTAAAATAGGGGAGAGCTTGTATCCCACCATTCGATCTAATAGACGTCTTGCCTGCTGAGCATCAACTAGATGTGGATCGATGTTTCTCGGGTGCTTAAGTGCCTCTTGAACAGCTTCTTTGGTGATGGAGTTGAATGTAACTCTTTTGTAAGGAACACCTTTAGGTAAAATTTCCGAAATGTGCCAAGCGATTGCTTCTCCTTCTCTATCAGGGTCAGGAGACAAGTAGACCATGTCTACATCTTTGGCAGCGCTTTTGATCTTATCGATCACATCTTTCTTGCCATCAAGAGTTTCGTATTCAGGTTCAAAATCGTTATCGACATCGATACCGAATTTCTTTGCCGGGAGATCGCGAATATGTCCGACAGAGGATTCAAAACGAAAATCCTTAGAAAGGAATTTTCGAAGGGTTTTGATCTTCGCCGGAGATTCTACTATAATTAATGCCTTAGCCATATTCTTGACATACCGATTATCGAAAAAATTTCAAACAAATAGTTTTCCTTGGAGAATGACAATAGAAAGATCAAGGATTTATGACAAGGTCTATTTTCCCCTCTTTTGGTTCAAAAAAGGGGGGATAAAATGAGGAAATAGGTCAAAATCTTTTACGAATTTATTAAAGCTGGGATCAGGCTTTCAAAGAGTGTTTTTTCTGTAAACACTTGTGCTTCTGGGCTTTCAAGAAAAGCGCTAATGTTTTTAATGTACTGATTGTGCACATCTTCTGTCATTTCACTAATAAAGTTGTGAGCTTCTTCTATGGATTGAAAGCCTCGCATGTCTATAAAGCAATTTTCAGGTATGTAGTCTGTTACATTTGGAGCGCCATAATAGATAGGAACGCAGCCTGCATGGAAGCAGTCGAAGATTTTTTCCGTGATGTAGCCGAAAGTCTCTTTGCTATTTTCAAAACAGTAAGAAAATTTGTAGCTTTTCAAAACAGGTGTTTTATTTGCCGGAGAGCCTTTATAATTTTTATATACATTTAGAGGCCAGTTTCTTCCATAAAAACCAAATCCGCAATCCTCTTTTTTTTCGTAAAAGTCGATCACTTCCCTTCGCAATGAATATAGCTCTAGGGGATCTTGAGAAACTCCTGATCCTGTAATGATGCAAGCGAGTTCTCTATCATGAAAATCAGGAATATCTTTTGCCATGGGTAGCAAAGAAGGGTAGGCAAGCTTAAAGAACTTGTGATTATCGATCCAATCATCTCTGAAAGTAAAGATCATCTTATAACGATTGATTACAGAGGATTTTTCGTGTTCTTTGATGATGGAGCGAGGCTCCCAGAATATCCCTATCCTTTTTTCATCAGGTATTGCAAAAAATTTTTGCTTATCGATGAATTGAGGGTGGTTCCAGCAGATTACAAACTTTACATTGGATTTATAGCCGCCCGGCATATACGCTTTTCTGATGAGCTCTGGGTTGTTAATCATGTTGTCTAGATATGTTTGCTTAACAACAAAGCCTTTTTCTTCGAGCAGATATTGGAGCTTTTTTACAAAACCGAGATCTTCGTAGTTTTGTTCAAGAATATTTGGCAAAAGCATTTTGCCATACGCTCTTGAATCGGGGATAAATTCGATCACCGGCTTTGCTGCAAAAAGTAAACAAGGTAGTAAAAGAAATATGCGCTTCATTGCAAATTTTATAGCAAATGTGCTACATTATCGACCATGAAAAAAGCAACCATAGCATTCTTTATATTTGTATTTGCCTCATTAGGTTATGTAGCAGGTTATAAGGAGATTAAAAGAGTAGTTTATCGAAAACAACTTTTGCCAAATATGAACTTTGGAAAAAAAGTTCCTCACGAAGAAGTCACTTTGCAAAAGCGTTTTGTTATAACTATTCCATCATATAGAAATGCCCATCTTTGCGAGGGCAATCTCCGTTCTGTCTTTGAGCAAAAATATGACAACTATCGTGTCATTTATGTAGATGATGGATCTCCTGACGGAACATATGAAAAGGTAAAGCAGATCGTTACAGATTTCAATCAGTGGCATAGATTTACCCTTTTAAAAAATGAGACAAACCGCGGAGCGATGTATAACCATGCGCTCATGAGCGAATACTATGACAATGATGAGATTGTCGTAATGTTAGATGGAGATGATCGCTTAGCTTCAGATCTTGTGCTTCAAGAGCTCAACCGCTACTATGCCAATCCCAAGGTTTGGGTAACTTACGGTCAGTATATCACTTATCCAGAGTATAAAGTTGGCTTATGCAAGCCTATGAGTTTTTACTCATTAAAAAAAGGTGTTGTGCGTGATCAGCAATGGGTCACTTCAGCACTACGCACATTTTATGGCGGGCTTTTCCGAAGAATCAACAAGGAAGATTTTTTATACGGCGATGTCTTTCTTCCTATGGCTTGTGATTTAGCCTATATGTTCCCTATTGTGGAAATGGCAAGAGAGCATGTCTACTACACGCAAGATATTGGATACATTTACCACCTCAATACAGGCATCAATGACCAGACTAAAAGCCGGTCTGAGCAGGTATTTTTTGAAAAATTTTGTAGAGAAAGACCACGCTACAATGCTCTCAAAGAGCATCCTTCACTGCCTATTGCAAAACAAAAAGTACGATCTACCGATGTATTCATTTTTGCTCAGCAAAAACCTGTTGAACTCTCTGCTACACTTGAGTCTTTAGTATCTCATAGAAATGAGATTGGAGAAGTGTGTATCTTTATTGATAGTGATGATGATAAAGTTGCATCTGGTTATGAGCGTGTAAAGAAAGATTACCCATTTGCTCGCTATGTAAATGAAAACGATCTTAAAGAGAGCTTGTCTCACATTCTCACAAGACCTGGTTCAACACATGTTTTACTTCTTTCTGAAGGAATGATCATCGATGAAGATACCAAAATCAAAGAGTGTGCAGAAGATTTAGAAAAATCAGGTATGCTCGCTTTTGCTTTATATCTTAACAAAGATATAGTTCCAGACTATCAACATGTAATTGCCTATCCTAGCGTGAAAGAGGGGCTTTTTGGTGTTGCTTTTTCTTCAGAAGATCGAAAGCTATTTGAAAAAGATCCTTCCTATTTTGCAAATTTATACAGAAAATCTGATTTGCAGAAATGGATCAAAGAAGAGCCAGAGATTAGTTCAAGAGAGTTTTTGGCTAAATGGCCAAATCATCACCATGATGATAGTGCCCTAATTGCTTGCAGAAATATCAAGCAAGTCGCGCACATCTATGATGTCACAAGTCTAGGATCTGAGTTTTTTGCTAAAGAAGCGCTTGATATGTTTATCAAGCAAGAACCTTTTGTGAACTGCTTAAAGAAAACACAAGAGCAAGTGGTTGCTGAAGCTTTCTAGATTTGCTATAGTTAAGTCTATGGTGCAACTAGAGACTTTACTAGCTCGAGATGATGAAGATCTAGAAACATACAAAAAACGGCTAGAGTCAAGAGTTAGGGTCTTTAACGACCCTAACTATAAAAAAATCACAGATATCGTCGATAGAGAATGCATTGAAAAGCTCTATCAATTCTCTCCAGATCTCATCGCTGTTACTTTTGCTAAAGAGCATCTACCTTTTTGGCATCCTGCTGTTACTGTGATTGATGAATCAGGCTTTGCTTTCATAGAAATGCAAAAAAGCTTTGAGTCTACAAGAGTGTTTTTGGGCTATGGCATAGAAGAGGTCTTAGCTCATGAAGCTTTACATGTCTTTCGAGCAGATCTCTCAGGCGATCGCTTTGAAGAGATTTTGGCTTATCAGAGCTCTAATAGCTCATTTCGAAGAAGACTAGGGCCTATTTTTCGCTTTATGTGGGAGCCTTGGCTTTTCTTTTTGACCTTAATTCCCCCTTTTTTATCCCTTTGGGGAATGCTCTTTCCTGTTTTATTTTTCCTTTGGCGTGGGGTGATTTTACAAAGAGATATGAAAATATTTCAGCGGGCCTTAAAGCAAACAAGAAGTCTAGGTGCTTTAGTTAGAATGACTGAAGAGGAGATTATTCTTTTTGGGACTAAAGAAAACAAAGTATTAAAACAGTTCATTCAAAAACAAAATTCTTTACGCTGGCAACAAATTAAGAAATTTATTATAGCGAGGTAATGAACTGGAATGCACTACATAAACTAGGTTTAGCTTTTTTAATTTTTTTATTGCCTCTTTTTATAGTAGCAAATTTTTCGGTGCTTCGTTCAAAAAAAGATATCGCTTCTACTTTTTCTACAGCTTTTTTAGATGAATCGCCAATCGAAGTAGATAAGTCATTTGTTTTGATCCTTTGCGTTGAATCAAAGGTGAGTGAAAAGACTCTCAGTTCAATTTTTGAACAAAATTACGAGAATTTTCGCATCATTTTGATCGACAGTTCAAATGATCTTGAAGTAATTCAAGGGATCTATCATGTAGCCTATCGCTACAGTAAAGAGCACATCATATCGATTTTAAAAGCTCAAGACGATAGTCTCTACCATGCGGTGCATAGCTGTAGAGATGATGAGATCGTTTTGCAAATGGAGCATGATGATTGGCTATTACATAACAACGTATTAGAAAGAATCAATCAAGTCTACGCAAACGATCAGGTATGGCTCACGTATAGTCAATATGTTGAGTACCCATCTTGGCGAAAAGGGAATGTGCGCCCTTTTATGAAAAAGACGTTGAAAAAAGCTTCAATTCTAGACTTCCCTTGGGTCAACTCACCTTTCAAAACCTATTATGCAGGTGTGTTCAAAAAAGCAGACTCTGTAGTTTCTTTAATAGAGATGTCAGAAAAGCATATCCGTTTTATCGATGATGCTTTGTATGTTCATCCTAAAAAGTGATCTATGCCAAACGCATATTTGTTTTTGCTGTTGAGTGCTTTAGTCAATATTATAGGAAGCTTTGCTTATGTAAAAGACACCTTAATTGGCAAAACTCGTCCTAATCGTATTTCTTGGTTTCTTTGGTTTTTCTTCCCTTTTATTGCATCGATTATGGCTTTAGAAAACAGGCAAGATTTAGTTAGCGTCATCCGTATTTTTCTTGCGGGATTTTTACCTTTAATAGTTTTTATTGCTTCGTTTATGAATCCAAAAAGTTACTGGAAACTTAACCATTTTGATATAGGGTGTGGCTTATCTGCTATTTTTGCTTTTTTTCTTTGGCTTTTTTTTGATTCAGCCAAAATAGGTATAGCATTCGCTGTTTTAGGTGATGCCTTTGCAGGACTTCCTACTTTTATCAAAGCCTATAGATA
>Ga0194123_10007722_pt1 | contig 10610 bp, 8 predicted proteins | sample TA2MahsurfametaG_5_FD_155479 | JGI IMG/M metagenome (GOLD analysis project Ga0194123, IMG submission 155479) | Freshwater microbial communities from Lake Tanganyika, Tanzania - TA2015023 Mahale A surface | ecosystem: Environmental > Aquatic > Freshwater > Lake | place: Tanzania: Lake Tanganyika... | reverse complement strand
CCGCCGCTGCGGCAGCCACCTCCTGGCGGCTGCCGGCTCGTCGTTTGGACATGTACAGCGCAATCTGTTGAGCGGTGAGGGGAGCAGGCATGACCCAGTGCCCTGCGCATGGCAACTGGATTCAGCTGAAACCCTCCAGAGCGGTCAACCAGATCGGCTCGACCCCTCAACCAGATTGTCGTCGGACAGGTGGAGAGGCCTTGGCGCACAGTCAAGTACGAGGAGGTGTACCTGCATGCCTACAGCGATGGCTGGGATGCAGAAATCAACCTGTCCCGATTCTTGTCGAGGTACTGCCATGTAAGGCGGCACAGCTCACTGGGAGGCAGAACTCCCCATGATGTCTACACTGAGAATGAACGCTGATCCCCCCGCCCGGAGTTAACGATGTCAGGGGCCGGAACTGTCCAGTAAAAGTCACCCACCTCAACCTTTACGACGCACTAAAAGATGATCTTTTCTCATTTGGCTCATTTCAGTGTGTCCGGTGATTTTCATCGTTTTTAATTTGGAATGGATTTTACCTGACATTAGTCAATCGGGTATCATATTTATTTTATTAATAACTTAATAATAGCAGAGTCAAGGACGTTTTCGCTTTAATTCATCCAAAGTCCTTACTTTGTCTTTGTTTCTTGTGAATCCTTTTAATAAGTCTAGATCGCTCTTCATGAAGAGCATGCAAATACTCTTACATAAGGACTTTGCTTGTTAATATATGAACTACTTAAAGATCGTCCAGTTTTAATAAAAATATATAGTTCACTCTTCATTGTTCTACCCCCCTTCAACTCAGTTGCCACTATCGCAATTACTCTTTTGCATATATCAACTAGGTTTCCTTGCTAAAATTCTGTTTATTGCTTATCGCAATTAATACATGTTTAAAGTGTTCAAATACATACCTAGACCCATCTCCATTGATCTAAAAACTGTCCTTAGCCTAATTATCTATCTTCTGCTCTTAAGCAATACCATTTAATAGCAATTTAAGATATTCAGCACATAATCCTCGGAACCCCACGAATCTGCGCTTATATGAATATCACATGCAGACTTTCAAGTACTGCATCATTTATTTTGGGTTATTTCCTTATAGTTCTTGTTGATATTTCATCATTAACTCGTAATCTTGCCGACTATCCGCATCCTTCTATCAATAATAGCATTTTAAGTAGAAACATACTTATTAGGCTTAGGTAACTTATTGCCTCAAGGCGATTAATCGGCAAGCCTGATTTTCGTTCTTCTATGCCTACACCATCACCTTCTACACAATTCACAGGCTATCTTCAAACACATTTCAAGCCCAACTTTTCTCACTGCATTCGTAGTACTATTATCTTTTGTTTATGTCCCTTGAGATGCATACCCTGCTCTGTTATTATACACTTTGCTGTTCATATCGCTTTCCACCATGCGGGTCAAGATATTTGGAGCAGGTTCTATTGGCAATCATCTTGCTCACGCCGCAAAGCAGCTTGGCTGGTCTGTCGATATCTGTGACGTTGATAGAAATGCATTAGAAAGGACTCGAGTTTCAATTTATCCCTCGAGATATGGTTTATGGGATCCCTCAATTGGCCTTTTTCATGTATCAGAGGCACCAGTTGGTAACTATGATCTAATAATTATAGGCACTCCCCCCGACACTCATATCAATCTTCTATTACAGGCGTTAAGCGAAGATCCAAAGGCAATCCTTGTCGAAAAGCCCTTATGCGGACCTGGTCTGTGCGGAGTTGAAGAGATAATCACTAAAGCCGTCGATAAATCGTTTCCAATTTTTATAGGGTATGATCACATAGTTGGACGTTCCTGTCAATTTGCATCCAAAATGGTACAGAACGTAGCAACTTCTAACCCTAAAACTTTAGATGTCGAGTTTAGAGAACACTGGGGAGGGATATTCCAAGCACACCCTTGGCTTACAGGTCCGCAAGATTCATACCTGGGCTTCTACGAACGAGGGGGTGGAGCTTTAGGCGAACATTCTCACGCTCTTAATATGTGGCAGTATTTCGCAAAGTTATTAGGATGTGGCCGAGTTCATACTGTATCCGCATCATTGTCATATGTTAAGAATGAGTTTGTCGATTATGATGAGATTTGTTGTTTAAACCTCACTACTGAAAACGGCATGCTTGGACGTTGCATTCAGGATGTGCTCACTACCCCACCCAGAAAAATGGCACGTATTCAGTACATTGATGGCTTTATTGAGTGGCATTGTAATTTTCATTCTGGTGTTGATCGGGTTATAGAGTGCTTTGATAAAAAAAAGCCCAATGTTCACGATTTTGCAAAGACTCGGCCTGACGATTTTATTCAAGAACTTCTTCATGTCTCTAGTCACATAAATTGTCCGGAACTATCTCCCTTAAACCTAAAGCACGGGCTAGAAACTTCCCTTGTTATTGCTGCAGCTCACCTTTCTCATAGCCAGAAAAGTACAGTTAATATCGATTACACCAAAGGTCTCACACTCGCCGCTCTTTCGATTTAATCCTTACCTGACATACATTTTTCCATGGCCAAATTCGATTTTGCTAACCTCTTTATCCTTGACCTTGCCAATAATCATCAAGGCTCTACTTCACATGCTAAGAGCATTATTGATCACTGTGCTTCCCTCTCTTTAACTTATTCTATTAGATCTTCTATAAAGTTTCAGTTTAGAAATCTTCCAGAATTTGTCCATTGTGACCATCGCACTTCATCAACAAACAAGCACGTAAATCGATTTTTGTCTACAAGGCTTTCCTGGGATGAGTTCTCAGAACTTAAGGCCTATGCCACTTCAAAAGGCCTATTGACAATATCAACTCCTTTCGACGAAATATCAGTTGATCATATTGTTGCGATGGGCTTTGATTTAATCAAGGTAGCAAGCTGTTCTGCGCGTGATTGGCCTTTACTTGAGAAAGTTACACAATCTAATCTCCCTATTATTGCCTCTACAGGTGGTCTACTGCAAAGTGATGTAGATGATCTTGTTAGTTTCTTTAATCATCGTGCCTGTCAGTTCGCACTAATGCATTGTGTCTCTGTTTATCCAACACCAGACTATTTGTGCAACCTTGCGAATATATCTAATTTCCGTGACAGGTACCCTGACACTTTTGTCGGTTGGTCTACACATGAGAATCCTGACGACTTAGTACACTTACCGCTTGCCTATGGGGCGGGAGCCCGTATGTTCGAAAGGCATGTTGGTCTTAATACTAATACTATACAACTTAACAGCTATTCTTCCACGCCACATCAACTAGAAAGTTGGTTTAGAACTTATAAGCGAACGCTGGATATATTTGGTGATTACGAAAGAAAAGCGCCTTCCGAGATCGAGGTTTCTTCCATTCAATCCCTCAAGCGTGGTGTTTTTGCAAAGCAATCTATTGAAGCCGGTATAAGCCTAAACTCTACTAATACCTATTTCGCCTTTCCAGCAGTAGATGGACAGCTTACATCTAGTGATTTATCATTGTCACCATTTCTCCTTGAAGATGTTGAACCCAATTCTCCAATATATTCGCATCAATGCACATCCTCCGAAGTTCTTGATGTTAAGATCCTTAAACATGCTATTCACGAAGTTAAAGCTATCTTGGCCTATGCCCGCATTACTCTGTCTTCTAATTTCACTACCGAATACTCACATCATTACGGCCTATCTAATTTTATGACAACTGGCGCTATTCTTATTACTATTGTTAATCGTGAATACGCAAAGAAGTTAATCGTACAGCTGGCAGGCCAATCCCATCCACTTCATTATCATAAGCTTAAGGAAGAAACTTTCCATGTGATCTGGGGGTCTCTTCATAGTGAGTTAGACGGCAAAGCAAAACATTTGTTTCCTGGTGATACCGTAACAGTTTTACCTGGCGTCTGGCATCGCTTCTGGACAGACACTGGTTGTGTCTTTGAGGAAATTTCCACGACAGCATATACCAACGACTCTGTCTATAAAGATTCTCATATTAATAACCTTTCCCCTTCACAAAGAAAAACTGCTGTTGATCACTGGGGAAGATTCCAAATCAATTCCATGATTCCTCAAGTCTCATAATGTATAAGGAGAAAACAATTCTCGCTGTTGTCCCTGCCCGAGGAGGTTCTAAGGGTATTCCACTAAAAAATCTCATCTCTATTAATGGCAAGTCACTTATTCAATTGGTATCTACTGTTATCCATGACGTTGGCATCTTTGATGATGCAGTTATATCTACAGACCATCAACAAATTGCAGAGGAAGCTCAGTCTTACGGATTAAGCTTTTATGCTTATCGAAATTCGACTTTATCAGGTGATCTTGTCCCAGATCAGCCTGTTCTTATTGATGCACTGCATGTTGCAGAAGCTAATACTCGTATGACCTTCGACATAATCGTAATGCTTCAGCCAACTTCACCTCTTCGTAAGAGTGTTGACGTTATATCTGTCATTGACAAGTTGATTTCATCAGATGCACATGCTTGTTGGTCTCTATCCTTGACAGATACAAAGCAGCATCCACTTAAGCAGCTTATAATCTCAGGTGAGTATATTTCTTATTACGACAACTTAGGCATGAATATTATTGGCCGACAGCAATTAAAACCTACTTTCCATCGCAATGGTGTTGCATATGCAATTTACCGGGACGCTTTGTTTGCCTCACCGTCACTCCTTCCTGTCCCTACAATATATCATCTTGTTTCAACACCTCAAGTTTCTATCGACACACCTGAGGATATACGTTACGCCGAGTATCTTGCACTCAGTGGTTTTTAGTAAATTCATCAATTGAAAATACTCATTTTTGTCGATCACGACATTATAGCTAAAAACTTCATACTTAACGGCGCACTAGACCTTCTTAATATAAAGCATCAAGTTCTTGTTGTATTGCCTACAACTGGCTCAACTAAGCGGGTTACTCTCCCTCTGCAGAGAATGAAACCTACTTTCTCTTACATCTATGTAGATCCCAATATTCGTCGAGTTCAGATTTGGCGTTGGTTATTGTTCTCTAGTCAACTCCGTTACCGTAGAGGAGAGCACGAAAGAGCAATAAGACACCTTCGGAGAGTAACTCTCGGACCCAAAGCCAGTCTTTTGCTTACCCTCCTAGCTTATCAGCCACTTTTTCTGCTCTTCACATTCTACTGCAAAATATTACTCCGGAATATTTCCGTTCATCAGTTACTTCATATATTTGAACTTGAACAACCAGATATTATCTTTCACCCTACTGTTCTTGAAGGACTCTTTGTAAATGACCTAATAGAGCTTTCAAAACATACAGCTATACCAACTGTATTTGCTATGAACTCTTGGGATAATCCGTCTACCAAACGCTCTGTAGTTGGCAAGCCTGATCATCTCTTAGTATGGGGTAATCAAACTAAAGAACATGCGATTCGCTTTTTAAATATGCCTCCGCTTTCTGTGCACTCTTTTGGTTCACCGCAGCTAGATAGATATACTTTCCATCAAATTCTTGATCCACCTTCTTGGCTTGAGTCTGATATTCTAGAAGGACGTCATGTGATTCTTTATGCAGGCTCAAATACTAACACCAATGAGCTTAGTTTTATGCTGGAGATTGATGAGTTTCTTTCCAATATTAAACCTGATAATCTAACGTTTGTCTATCGTCCACACCCCTGGGGTCATGGCGGACTCAATGGCAACCTGATTCTTGAGCATTCTTTCAAGCATTTGCGTATTGATCCTTCAATGCTTCCATACCTCTCAGCAGTTCGCAGCGGTCAATATCCCATTTTTCTTCCAGATCCTAATATTACTCACTCTCTCCTCTCTTGTGCTACCTTAGTTATATCACCACTCTCGACTATTCTTCTCGAGGCGGCCTTACTCAAGAAGTCTATTGCTGTTCATTTACCTTCAACTTCTGACGCCCCGCTTCTCGCAAATGGCTTGCCCATGCTGCACTTCGATGAATTTTTAGGCCATCCCTCTGTACGAACTGTAAATACCGCACAATCTATTTTCACTCTCATTAATAATCTCCTTTCTGATCCGTTTGAATCTGCACAGAACTGTGACTCCCTTTATCACTTCTGTACTAAAAGATTACTCTCGACACACCCAAGGCCATGGTCAGAGCGTATTGTTGATTTTCTGGATCAAATCAAACCCTTACATAATTCATGAAGTTTTCCAAGAATCCCATCATTGTTTATTATGATAAGGGTGGGCGTTCTAGTAGATATGCCCTCTATCTTCGGTCCGAAGCACCCTCTGAATTCTTTTACGGTTCCATTGAATTGCAGTCCTTGGGATATCAGATTATTAATCTTTCCACCAATTATCCTTATAAACTATTACTAAAGCCATTTCGTTTGCTCGATCTTATTTCCTCCAGGTTTCTTGGTATCACTTTGAAACCAATAACTGCTATGCAGGATCTGTCTCTATTAAAAATGTCTAATGTCGTTATCTCTTTTGTTGACTCATTCAGTATATCCCTAGCATTTCTAAAACACATCGGGCTCCTTCGTAGCCAAAAACTTGTTGGCGTTTTCCATCGGCTCTCAGATATTACAGTTCATTCACCATGGCCTTTTCAGTCAATCGTCCGTTTCCTTGTTGCACATCTCCTTTCGTCATTAGATTATGTACTTTTCATGGGTGAACCTGACAGACGGTCCGCTCTCCAATTATATAAGCTCAACCCATCTAGAACACTAACGCTTCAATTCGGTGTAGATACTACTTTTTGGCACCCATCGCCATGTCTGCAAAGTGAGCTTGAAATCGACCCGTATTACTTTTCTGTAGGGCAAGACTTAAATAGAGACTACAAGACTCTCATTGAAGCTAAATCACCAATAAATATTAGAATACATACATCGCATGATCTTAGTGCTCTTGCAATCCCGAGTCATATCACAGTATCATCAGGTAGTTACCAACGCTCTACACTTTCTGACATTGAGTTACGATCTCTTTACCAGTCAGCCGTTGCAGTCATAGTTCCACTACATAATGTTTTCCAGCCTTCTGGTTGTAGTGTAACGCTTCAAGCGATGGCATGCGGCACTCCAGTCATACTTACTAGAACAAAAGGCTTTTGGGCTCCAGATCTCCTACAACATATGGAAAATATTGTACTTGTTGAACCTGGACAACCTGACCAGTTATCTTTTTATCTCTATCAACTTTATCATGATATTTCACTTAGGAGCAGGTTATCCCAAGCCGCCCGTCTTGCTGTTACAAAAAATTTCTCTGCCGACGTCTTACCAAAGCAACTACATGCCATTTTCTCATCGTTCTATGATTTAAATACTTTTAACTCTTCTCTCCTATGAAAGTTGCTATCGGATACCATCTTACCGATTCTGCCTGGGGAGGTGGTAATCAGTTCGGGAAGTCTTTGTCATCATATTTAGTGCAACATAATCACCAAGTCACGCACACTCTTGAAAGCGACGATATTGACATCATACTGATTACAGATCCCCGTTGTCGATCTTCGTGTGTCTCCTTCACTGCACACAATGTTTTGTCTTATCTCCTGTCCAGGAACCAAGATGCAATTGTTGTGCATCGCATAAATGAGTGTGATGAACGTAAAAACACTAGATACATGAATCGTCGGCTACGCTTGTGTAATTATATGGCTGACCATACCGTATCCATCTCAAAATGGCTGTCTACCTTAAGGGTCACCCATAATGGTGCAAATGTAAGCGTTATACCCAACGGAGCTGACGAATCCATATTCTTCCCTGATTTGAATAACACTTGGCAGGTTGGTCAAAAGTTACGTCTCGTAACTCATCATTGGTCCCCAAATATAATGAAAGGTTTTGATGTCTATTCCCATATTGATAATCTGCTTAGTGAACCCGAGTGGGCTGAAATTCTCGAATTCACATACATTGGAAACTTACCTCCTAATTTCTCCTTTTCAAACGTCCATCACATACCCCCACTTAATTCTTTTGCTCTTGCAGATGCTTTACGACGTAGCCACATTTATATTACTGCCTCTCAAAACGAACCAGCAGGCATGCACCATATAGAAGCAGCCCTGTGTGGACTCCCTCTTCTTTATCGGAATAGTGGAGCGTTGCCCGAGTATTGCAAGGACTATGGAGTTTCGTTCGATAACGATTCTTATATTCAGTCGCTTAAATTATTAATTTTAAGCTATTACAAATTTCGGGCTAGAGTTCTGTCTTATCCTTTCACCTCTATTATGATGTGCCAGTCTTACCTTCAATTATTTAAATCACTATTGATTAATAGAGAATCGCTACTTAGGAATAGGAACCTTTTTCGTTCACCCCTCAGACTTTTTCTTAACGCCTTGCCAATACCCTAAATCTCTAAAATATTCACCTCCTGCGCGATCAGCTCTTCAGCGGTTTTGAGCTTTCGGATGATTTCCTTCGCCGTGTGTCTGGTGCGTTTCATGGTTGCGTCCTCGGCCCAGTCTGGCCGGATGAGATCCTCATTCACCTTGGACCGACTTACAGGGTCCACGTCAGGTCGGCTGCGCCCCCTCGATCACGCGGCAGACTAGGACGACGCCCTGGACGATCACCTGCCCGGCGGTCTTGAGCTTTCGGATGATCTGCTCCGCCGTGTGCCTTGTGCGTTTCATGGTTGAGTCCCCGTCCCAGTATGGCAGGATTAGGACACTCATTCACCCTGGACCGACTTACGGGCTCCACGTCAATGCCGTTGAGCCATTCCCCTGCAGCTGGCTGGCTTTTTTACGCAGTTTCCTCAGCAGCATCTTGATCCGAAACGGGCAACGATGTACATTCTTGGTGTAATGACTGGTTTTGGATATTAGATTGACTTAAATTAATTTGCGAAATGCTGCTGCGTTTAAAGTTGTGGCCCCTTACTAAGAGTTTCCTGTCACTAGTTTGACTTTTGCTTGCTGTTAGAGCGTAGGTCTCCGTATTTCACGACCATAGTTCCAGTGATCCAGTCCCCTAAGCAAAAATGCGCTAACTACAATGCCTCATCCGAACAAAACAGCCCTCATCTTTGGCATCTCAGGCCAAGACGGGGCTTATCTGGCAAACAGTCTTTTGCAGAAGGGCTATCAGGTTCATGGCACCTCGCGCGACGCCGAGGTCGCCACCTTCAAGTCTCTTGTCAAGCTTGGAATCCAAACTCGTGTATTTCTGCATTCAGCAACTCCAACGGACTTCCGAAGTGTGTTCCAAGTAATTTCGCGTACTGCACCAAAAGAGATTTACAATCTTGCAGGTCAGAGTTCTGTGGGACTTTCATTTCAGCAACCCGTGGAAACGCTAGAAAGTATTGCCATAGGTACATTGAATATTCTTGAATGCATTCGTCTCTTAGATCGTCCAGTCCACTTCTATAATGCAGGCTCAGGCGAATGCTTTGGCGAGACGGGAGGCGTGGCGGCAAACGAATTGACCCCATTTCGCCCACGTAGTCCCTATGGCTTAGCCAAAGCCACTGCATATTGGGAGGTCACGAATTACCGTGAAAGTTATGGATTGTATGCCTGCTCTGGTATTCTTTTCAACCATGAATCACCATTGCGTCCGGATCGATTTGTGACACGGAAGGTAATTGCTGCCGCTGCACGTATTGCCAATGGGAGCCGTGAAAAACTAAAACTAGGCAATATGTCTATCCGCCGTGACTGGGGCTGGGCTCCTGAATATGTTGAGGCCATGTGGTCAATGCTGCAGCAAGAAAAACCCGATGACTACGTTATTGCTACCGGCGTATTCCAGTCCCTTGAAGAGTTTGTGTGCGAGGCATTCTCATTGCTGGGCCTTAACTGGCGAGATCATGTAATCAGCGATAGCGCCTTGGATCGCCCTTGCGAAATCACTTGTAGTTATGGTGATGCAGGAAAAGCAGCACTGAAACTTGGATGGAAGGCCCAGACTCTGATGGCAGATGTAGTCGCACACATGATCAATGCTGAATGTTTACAGCTACGGGCAGATCGAGGCCTTGAAGTTTGAACCTAAAGGAATGCATACGCCCATGGCGGACCAGGATTAGTTGCTTGCCTTGGCGACTGTCGGCCGCGTGTGGCTGTTATCAAGGCGAAGGGCCACCAGTCAGATTTATCATCGAAAATGCCGATTGGGCCATACGGCGGGTCGGTGAAAATATTTGCGAAGCCATTGAGTCATGCGAACATGGAAGAATTGCTGTAAGTACGCAACCTGAACGGTTAATTCAACGAGTTGTCCACTTTGGGTCCCAATACATGTGGCTCGACTGGGGTCAATATATGTCTAGCAGCAATCGCTATATTGCTAGTTTTTTTCATGGGAAGCCTGAGGATGGGCCGGATGTAGAACGTCATATTGATCGCTTTATGTCCACCATATCACGGCTAGAGCGAATCGTTACGGCTGCAAGTCTTGTAGAGCAGCGGCTACTGAACTGGGGGGTACCCCATTCAAAAATAGTGCGGATCCCAATTGGCGTTGATACCACTCTCTTCGTACCACCAACCGACCTTCAGCGTCAAAGGGCAAGACAGAAATACAATGTACCCGATGGCGCTGTTGTTGTTGGCTCATTTCAAAAGGATGGTGTGGGTTGGGGAGACGGAACGGTACCGAAATTGATCAAGGGTC
>Ga0194123_10007718_pt1 | contig 10619 bp, 18 predicted proteins | sample TA2MahsurfametaG_5_FD_155479 | JGI IMG/M metagenome (GOLD analysis project Ga0194123, IMG submission 155479) | Freshwater microbial communities from Lake Tanganyika, Tanzania - TA2015023 Mahale A surface | ecosystem: Environmental > Aquatic > Freshwater > Lake | place: Tanzania: Lake Tanganyika... | reverse complement strand
TTTTGCCGGCGATGTGCAGAGCCTGGAGAACGTAGAGAAAAATTATCGCGGTAAAATTCAAGGCTTAAGGCGTACCCAATTGGTAGCAGCTAGAAATACCGAGGAAAATCAGATGCGGACTTGGGCGAGTAATCAACCGCGTTACAAAGAAACGGGTGTTGCAGCCATAGATTCGTTGCGGGTGCTTTGGCAGATCAAAGACAAAACCCAAGAAGTGCGCTATTGGGCACAATTCACAAACAATCAAAGTAAATACAGCTATGCCATTGCAGCCATAGAAAATGCCAAAATGCGGTGGGCCATTGCCAATGCAACCACCACCAAAATCGCCAGCGCAAAGGTTATCGCGGACACCAAAAAGGAAATATTGACGAATTTATTCAAACAACTCTCTGGAATAGAAGCGCCACTAAACCCAGAACTTGAAAAAAGGGTGCTGGCAAAAATGGTATCGGAAGGCGTAAGTATTGTTCAGAATTTATCGACGACGGCAAGGGATTATCGCAAAGCAGATATGTTCGGTCAAGCGCAATCCTATTTCAATCAGCGGCTAAAAATCATGTTGAACGGAAAAAGTCCTGAAACATTCGCTCATCTCGCGGCTGCCAAAACCAAGGTGAACCAACTCGGACAAATCCAACAAATGATTTCAAGCGCCAAAATCGCCTCGGAATCCATCACAGAAGCAAACCACAATACATACAACATCAAATGGTGGGATTCAAACATCGGCAAAGAAGATGCCTTGAGTCAGTGGGGTCGATTGGTGAACATGGTAATGGGACCTGTGTTGACGCAAAACATTCAAATTGAGGAGAAAATCAAGGCTGCGATGCCCATCTACTTGGATATGCGTCGCGATTTCAAAGCCACCCAATTTATTCCGGATGCCAACAGCACGTTAAGATTAACGTACGGTTACATTCGTCGATATAGTCCAAACGATGGCGAAATACATCAACCCTACACCTACTTAGATGGGATTTTCGAAAAGGCAAATACCCGACCAGATTACCGTTTACCCAGTGTAGTGGCCGATAATTTGCGAATCAAAGAAGTGGCTCCCATCTTTAAAGATCCTAAAACGGGCAAGGTGATCGTGGGTATGCTGTACAATTTAGATACTACCGGCGGCAACAGTGGTTCCCCTGTTTTGAACGAGCGCGGTGAACTGATAGGGATCAACTTCGACCGAAGTTTTACTGCTACGATCAACGATTACGCTTGGAACGAGAATTACAGTCGTTCCATCGGCTGCGACATCCGCTATGCCTTATTCGTAATGAAATACGTTTCTAAAGCGGATCATATATTGAAAGAAATCGGGGTTACCGAAGAACAATTACAAGCACAGTAATTATACTGTGCTTGTAATTGACATTTTTAATCTCTTTTGACATTGAAACAGAACGAAATCATGAACGGTGATTTCATAACCTTTGATGAACTCATTTCACTACGAGCAATCCATCAATTTCAGGAATCACCGGAAAACTGAATTTACCCAAAAAGAAAGGCCACCCTATTGGGTGGCCTTTCTATATTGATTAAGGGGTTTATTATTTGGTTTCCTCTTCAGAAGATTCTGATGCATCCTCAGCAGAAGCCTCGGTAGCAGGAGTTTCTTCAGAAGCTTCAGCCACTGGAGCAGCGACTTCTTCAGCAGTTACTTCCTCTACAACAACTTCTTCAACAACCGCTTCTTCAACAACCGCTTCTGCTACAGCAGCCTTAGGTGCAGTTGCTTTTGCAGGAGCTGTGGCACCACCACGACGAGAGCGACGGGTAGTAGACTTTTTCTTGTCGGCGTTGAAACCTTCGAAAAACTCATTGAAGTCAACCAATTCAATCATCGCCATCTCCGCGTTGTCACCCGCACGGTTGCCGGTTTTCAAAATACGGGTATAACCGCCCGGTCTGTTCGCTACTTTGCCACCTACAACAGTGAACAATTCGGTCACGGCTTCCTTGTCTTTCAAATAAGAGAAAGCTGTACGGTAGTTGTGGGTAGACGCATCTTTACTGCGGGTAATAATGGGCTCAACATACACACGCAATGCTTTGGCTTTCGCTACAGTAGTAACGATACGCTTGTGTATGATCAAAGAAGAGGCCATGTTTGACAGCATCGCAGCGCGATGTGAAGCGGTTCTTCCCAAGTGATTAATTTTCTTTCCGTGTCTCATCTCTTAATTAGTCTTCGTTAATGTTATATCTGGCAACGTCCATTCCAAAGTGTAAACCTTTTTCACGAACAAACTCTTCCAACTCAGACAATGATTTTTTACCAAAGTTTCTGAATTTCAACAAGTCATCAATGTGGTAATTAACCAACTCGCCAAGGGTTTTAATTTCCGCCGCTTTCAAGCAATTGTATGCACGAACTGACAAATCCAAGTCAGCCAAAGGGGTTTTCAATACTTTACGCATTGACAAGAACCCTTCATCCACTTCTTCAACCGCTTTGCTTGCTTTTGACTCCGGCATGATATTCTCATCGCTGAACAATACGAAATGCTGAATCAAAATTTTGGCAGCCTCTTTCATGGCTTCTTCTGGGTGGATGCTACCATCGGTAGTTACTTCCATTACCAGTTTCTCGTAATCTGTTCTTTGCTCTACACGGAAGTCTTCAACGCTGTATTTCACGTTGCGGATGGGCGTGTAAATAGAATCGATTGCGATGGTACCAATTTGGGCATCTTTCACCTTGTTTTCTTCTGCAGGCACATAACCACGACCTTTACCCACGGTAATTTCGAGTTCGATGCTCACAGTAGGCTCCATGTTACAGATAACCAATTCTGGGTTCAAAATGTTAAAAGCATTGGTATAACGACCAATGTCGCCAGCCAAAAACTGATCCTTACCTTTCACAGAGATGAAGATTTTCTCTTGCTCATCTGTTGAGGAATTTGATTTGAAACGCACCTGCTTCAAATTCAACACCATTTCAACCACATCTTCAGTTACACCTTTGATGGTGCTGAACTCGTGGTCTACCCCTTGAATCTTCACAGAGGTAATGGCATATCCCTCCAAAGAAGAGAGAAGAATTCTGCGCATTGCATTTCCAATGGTTACACCGTAACCTTTTTCCAACGGACTAAATTCAAACAATCCATGGAAATCGGTGGCTTTGTGCATAACCACTTTATTTGGTTTTTGAAAAGGTATTACACCCATGATTTTTTCTAATTATTTGCTATAAAGTTCGACAATCAACTGTTCTTTGATGTTCTCAGGAATTTCAGAACGCTCAGGGTAAGTCAAAAACTTACCACTCAAATCGTTTCCATTCCAATCGATCCAACTAAAACGGTTGTTTACTTTACTTACTGAATTGGTAATCACTTCCAAAGATTTTGAACGCTCACGTACAGCAACTACATCTCCAGGACGCAATTGGTAGCTAGGAATGTTCACAACCTCACCATTAACTAAAATGTGGCAGTGAGAAACCAACTGACGGGCACCACGACGTGTAGGCGCTATACCCATACGGTAAACCGCGTTATCCAAACGCGCTTCTAAGAATTTCAACAAATTCTCACCAGTAATTCCTTTTTTTGCAGCCGCACGCTTGAAAGTATTACGGAACTGCTTCTCCAATACACCATAAGTGTATTTGGCTTTTTGCTTTTCAGCCAATTGAACTGCGTACTCCGACTTCTTAGGCTTGCGACGAGAATTTCCGTGCTGACCTGGACCGTAGTTCTTTTTTTCAAGTGCTTTATCTTTTCCGAAAATCGCTTCACGGAAACGACGTGCCACTTTGGATTTTGGACCTGTATATCTTGCCATTGGTTTTTTCTTCTAAAATTTAATTAAACTCTTCTACGTTTTGGAGGACGACATCCATTGTGAGGCATTGGCGTAATGTCAGTGATTGACATGACTTCAATACCTACTGTTTGAAGGTTACGGATTGCGCTGTCACGGCCACTTCCTGGACCTTTAACAAACACATCCACCTTTCTCAAACCAGCATCGTAAGCAACCTTCGCACAATCCAAAGACGATACTTGAGCAGCATAAGGCGTGTTCTTCTTAGAACCTCTGAATCCCATCTTACCCGCTGAAGACCAACTGATCACCTGTCCGTCTACATTCGTAACTGAGATAATAATATTATTGAAAGTAGCACGGATGTGCACTTGACCCAATGGATCAACTTTTACCTTCTTTTTAACTACTTTTTTCTTATTTGTATTTGCCATGATTCTGTTCGTGCTATGGATTACTTAGTGGCTTTTTTCTTACCGGCAACAGTTTTACGCTTACCTTTTCTTGTACGTGCGTTGGTGCTGGTACGCTGACCGCGAACTGGCAATCCCTTACGGTGACGCTGACCACGGTAACATCCAATGTCCATCAAACGCTTGATGTTCAATTGAACCTCAGACCTCAATTCACCTTCTGTCTTGATGTTTGAAGTGATGAAGTTACGAATTGCTGCCAACTCGTCATCGTTCCACTCATTCACCTTTTTGTCATGACTGATTCCTGCTTGATCCAAAATCAATGCAGCTCTACTTCTACCAATTCCGTAGATGTAAGTCAGGCCAATTACGCCTCGTTTGTTTTTGGGAATGTCTATCCCTGCTATCCTAGCCATTATGGTTATCCTTGTCTTTGCTTATATTTTGGGTTCTTCTTGTTAATAACATACACCTTACCCTTACGGCGTACGATTTTACAGTCTACACTGCGCTTTTTTACTGCGGTTCTTACTTTCATGGTCTTACTTATATCTATATGAAATTCTACCTCTCGTTAAATCGTAAGGCGACATTTCAACTTGTACTCTATCACCAGGTAGGATACGGATGTAATGCATACGCATCTTTCCTGAAATTGTTGCTATAATCTCATGTCCGTTTTCCAACTTCACGCGAAACATGGCATTCGACAACGCTTCGGTTATCGTTCCATCTTGTTTTATTGCATCTTGCTTGGACATATCGTTAAAAGGGCTGCGAAATTAATAAACTTATTATTAAAAATCAACTTGACTATACTGATTTGTCATTCTACCCTTCAATTTACCACCACCACTCATCAATCCGTCGTATTTGCGCATCAATAAGTAGCTGTCGATTTGTTGCAAAGTATCTAAGACAACACCCACCAAAATCAACAAACTGGTACCTCCGAAGAATTGACTGAATTCCTGATTCACTTTGAATGCCACAGCAACTACTGGCATTACAGCAACCAAACTAATGAATACAGCGCCGGGGAAAGTGATCTTTGAAATCACGCCGTCGATGAAATTCGCTGTTTGCTTACCAGGTTTAATACCAGGAATAAAACCGTTGTTGCGTTTCATATCATCCGCCATTTGAACGGGGTTGAAAATGATGGCAGTATAGAAATAGGTGAATACTACAATCAAGAAAATCAAGATGAAATTGTGCCAGAATCCATTGGGATTCATCAAACTCATTAACCATTCTGGTGCCGCTGACTGCGTGTAGAAACTACCGATAGTCGCAGGCAAGAACAGTATGGCTTGTGCAAAAATGATGGGCATAACACCTGCCGCCAAAATTTTGATTGGCAAGTATTGTCTCGCGCCACCATATTGGCGGTTTCCTACCACACGCTTGGCGTAGTTGATGGTGATTTTGCGCGTACCCTGTGTTAACAGAATCACACCCAAAACAACCATGAACCAAACAACCATTTCAATGATGAACAAAATGAAACCGGCATCTGAAAACCGGAATACCAATTCACTCAACAGAGCCGATGGTAGTCGGGCAATGATACCCACCATGATCAATAAACTAATACCGTTACCCAAACCACGGTCGGTAATACGCTCACCCAACCACATGGTAAACATGGTACCAGCCGTCAACAAGAACATGTTGGTAATCATGAACATACCTGGAGTAATGGAATCGGTGAAGTTGTACAACAACGCCTGTCCATTACCTGGAGTAGAAGCAATATTATTTAAATAACCATAGGCCTGTACCATTGTAAATGCAATGGTGAGGATGCGGGTGTATTGGTTGATTTTTCTGCGACCTTCCTCTCCTTCTTTCTGCAAACGCTGAAAAGCAGGAACGGCAATCGAAAACAGCTGCATGAAAATTGAAGCAGAAATGTAGGGCATAATACCGAGGGCAAAAATTGCTCCGCGACCGAATGCGCCACCTGCAAAGGTGTTGATCAATCCCAAGATGTTGTTCTTGGTTTGGTTGTTCAAACCCTCCAATGCATCGCTATCGATACCCGGCAAAATCACATAAGACCCCAATCGGTAGATAACCAACAAAGAAAGTGTATACACAATTCTCTTGCGGAGATCTTCGATAGACCAAATATGCTTGAACGTTTCAATCAGCTTTTTCATGATGATTTGATTTAAGCGATTTCTGTAGCGCTTCCTCCAGCCTTCTCAATAGCTGCTTTGGCAGTAGCAGAGAATTTGTGAGCGTGTACTTCCAGAGCAATGGTGATTTCACCACGACCCAGCACTTTCACCAATTCGCGCTTGTTAACCAAGTGCTTATCAATCAAAAACTGCTGATCAATTTTGTTAACGCCCGCACCTTCAGCGATCTGTTGCAAAACATCCAAGTTAATGGCCGCGTACTCAACACGGTTGATGTTTTTGAAACCACCCTTAGGAATACGACGTTGCAAAGGCATCTGACCACCTTCAAAACCGATTTTGCGGCTATAACCAGTGCGCGATTGAGCACCTTTGTGTCCTTTTGTAGAAGTTCCACCACGACCTGAACCTTGACCACGGCCAATACGCTTGCGGTTTTTAATGGACCCTTCTGCAGGTTTTAAATTACTAAGATTCATCTTTTTAATTAATCAGCGTTTTCTACTTTTAACAAATGACTTACGGTACGTACCATACCTTCAGTAGAAGAATTCAATTCAACTACCCGGCTAGCATGCATCTTATTCAAGCCCAGAGCTTTTAATGTGGCCTTTTGGTTTTTCGGATATCCAATGCCACTCTTGATTTGTGTGATTTTTACCTTAGACATATCGATTAACCATTAAATACCTTTTTCATACTGATGCCACGCAATTGCGCAACTGAATGTGGATCGCGCATCTTCATCAACGCATCAAAAGTTGCTTTTACCACGTTGTGTGGGTTAGAAGAACCTTTAGACTTCGCCAATACATCGGTTACACCTGCACTCTCCAATACCGCACGCATCGCACCACCGGCAATTACTCCAGTACCGTGAGCGGCAGGCTTCAAGAATACATGTCCACCACCGAAACGACCAATTTGTTCGTGAGGCACAGTGCCATTGATTACAGGAACTTTGATCAAATTTTTCTTTGCATCTTCAATCCCTTTATTGATGGCATCCATCACTTCGCCTGATTTTCCCAAACCATGACCTACGACGCCTTTGCCGTCACCAACAACCACCAAAGCAGTGAAGTTGAAGGTACGACCACCTTTGGTCACCTTTGATACACGGTTGATTGAAACAACCTTCTCAGTTAAAGTGAGTTCACTGGGTCTTACTCTTACAATATTGCTATTCAACATAATCGTTTCTTTTAGAATTCGAGTCCACCCTCACGAGCGCCCTCTGCCAAACTTTTAACACGACCGTGGTATAAGTTACCACCACGATCAAATACAACTGCCTTGATGCCGGCTTCCAATGCACGAGTGGCAATGGCCTTACCCACAATGCTCGCCTTCTCCACCTTCGTTACTTTGTTGGCAGCAATTACCGCCTCACGAGAAGATGCTGCACACAAAGTAGTTCCGTTGCTGTCATCAATGATCTGCGCATAAATCTCAGCATTACTTCTGAATACACTCAATCTAGGACGAGCTGCAGTTCCAGAAACTTTACCACGGATTCTGCGTTTGATTTTACTCTTATTATTAATTTTCTTAGTGTTTGCCATTTTTTAGGTTCTCCTTATTTCTTAGAAGCAGATTTACCAGCCTTTCTACGCAAAACTTCACCGGCAAAACGAATACCTTTTCCTTTGTACGGCTCAGGCTTACGGAATGAACGGATTTTAGCTGCAACCTGTCCCAACAATTGCTTGTCGGCACACTCCATCATAATTGCTGGTGGTTGTCCTTTCAAAGTTTCAGTGGTTACTTTGATTTCCTTGGGAATTTCCAACATGATTTTGTGTGAGTATCCCAACACAAATTCAACCAAGTTACCCTCGTTAGAGACCTTGTAACCTACACCTACCAATTCCTGACGAACACTATGACCTTGGCTTACGCCGATCACCATATTGTTAATAAGGGCACGATACAACCCGTGAAGGGCTCTGTGCATTTTACTGTCGCTGGGGCGATTTACTGTCAAAACACCATCCGCAATATCAATCATGATATCGGTATTGATCTCTTGTGACACTTCTCCTTTTGGACCCTTTGCAACCACCAAACCGTTGTTTACCGTTACGGTAACACCAGCAGGGATTCCAATGGGCAATTTTCCTACGCGTGACATTATTATTCTGTTTTAAAATTTATTTATGAAACGAAACACAAAACTTCACCGCCAACACCCAACATGCGGGCCTCTTTGTCGGTCATTACACCTTTTGAAGTAGTGATGATAGCTACACCCAAACCGTTCAATACCTTTGGCATCTCAGAAACGTTGGCATAACGACGCAAACCAGGGGTACTCACACGCTTCAATGAGGTGATCGCACTTTGTTTGGTTTGGTTGTTGTATTTCAACGCAATCTTGATAACACCTTGGTGGTTTTCGGTATCTTCAAATTTGTATTTCAAGATATAACCCTTCTCGTACAATACGCGGGTCATCTCTTTCTTAAGGTTACTTGCGGGTATTTCAACCACACGGTGCTTGGCTTTTACTGCGTTGCGCAAGCGGGTCAGATAATCTGCAATTGGATCTGTCATTGCTTTGTATATTTTACCAACTAGATTTGGTTACACCTGGGATTTTACCATCACTGGCCAACTGACGGAACTGGTTCCGGCAAATGCCAAAAACTCTCATATAACCGCGAGGCTTACCGGTCAATTTGCAACGGTTGCGCAAACGAACTGGTGATGCATTACGTGGAATAGCTTGCAACGCATCGTAGTTGCCTTCGGCCTTTAATTTGGCGCGCTTTTCAGCATAACGTGCAACCATGGCCTCACGCTTACGCTGTCTAGCTTTCATTGATTCTTTTGCCATCTCTTATTTCTTTTTGAAGGGGAAACCCATAAATTTTAACAGTTCTAAACACTCCTCATCCGTTTTAGCGGAAGTGACAATCGTAATATCCATACCTGTGATCTTGTTCACCTTGTCGATGTCAATCTCAGGGAAAATGATTTGTTCAGTGATACCCATGGTGAAGTTACCTCTACCATCGAATCCCTTTACATTCAAACCTTGAAAATCACGAACGCGCGGCAAAGATACGGTAATCAAACGATCCAAAAAGTCGTACATGCGCTCTTTTCGCAATGTTACCTTCGCACCAATCGGCACGTTTTTACGCAATTTAAAGTTTGAAATATCTTTTCTTGAGAAAGTAGCCTGTGCCTTTTGACCGCTGATCTTAGTCATCTCGTCAATCGCTGAATCTACCAACTTCTTATCATTCACCGCTGCACCAATACCCTGGTTGAGAACAACCTTCTCAATGTGAGGGATTTGCATATGGTTTTTGTAGGCAAACTTCGCCATCATGGCACCTACAACCTCTTCTTTGTACTTAGTCTGTAACCTTGGAACGTAGCTCATGGTCTTCTTCTTAATTATTTAATAAATTCTCCAGTAGACTTAGCGAAACGCTGCAATTTACCGGCCTCGTTCAATTTGCGACCGATACGCGTTGCAGTTCCACCTACTACCACCTTCAAGTTTGACAAATGGATGGGAGCTTCGATTTTCTCATTGCGACCAGTCGTGTTTTGAGCCGATGGTTTGTAGTGCTTGGTAACCAAGTTCAAACCTTCAACTACCGCGCGATTGGTTGATGGCAACACACGCAAAACCTTACCGGATTTGCCCTTATCGTCACCTGCCAACACCTGTACAGTGTCGCCTTTTTTAACGTGCAATTTTACTTTGCTATTTACTTTGTTCGCCATCTCTTATAATACTTCTGGAGCCAATGATACGATCTTCATGAACTGTTTGTCGCGCAATTCTCTGGCAACAGGTCCGAAAATACGAGTGCCTCTTGGCTCATCGTTATTGTTTAACAACACACAGCTGTTTTCATCAAAACGGATGTAAGAACCATCAGGTCTGCGCACTTCTTTTTTCACGCGAACCACAACGGCTTTAGATACCGATCCTTTTTTAACGTTGCTTCCGGGAATCGCTGCTTTAACCGAAACAACAATTTTATCACCAACACTAGCGTATCTGCGGCCTGTACCACCCAATACACGAATGCAAAGAACTTCCTTCGCACCACTGTTGTCGGCTACTCTCAATCTTGATTCTTGTTGTACCATCTTATTTAGCTTTTTCTACGATTTCTACCAATCTGAAGCGTTTTGTCTTACTCAGTGGACGAGTCTCCATGATGCGAACGATGTCGTTCTCACCACAAGTGTTGGCCTCGTCATGAGCCGTATACTTCTTGGTCTTTTTGAAGTATTTACCGTA
>Ga0194123_10007714_pt1 | contig 10622 bp, 5 predicted proteins | sample TA2MahsurfametaG_5_FD_155479 | JGI IMG/M metagenome (GOLD analysis project Ga0194123, IMG submission 155479) | Freshwater microbial communities from Lake Tanganyika, Tanzania - TA2015023 Mahale A surface | ecosystem: Environmental > Aquatic > Freshwater > Lake | place: Tanzania: Lake Tanganyika... | reverse complement strand
ATCGAATTCTCCACGGACTGGACGAACTCTTGTTCGTCGGTTCCGCTCAGTAGTGCCCTGACGTTCGCCGCCTCCTCCCTCTTGGCCGCGCCGCGGTCGCTGCTTTCGTCGAAAGCATGCTCAAAACAGTTTTCCCGGTGCCTGACGAAGTACTCCAAGCTTCCAATCTCCACCTGGTCTACCGGACGTAACGGGTCCTTCATTATCGCAAGACAGGGGGACACCATGGCAACGGCGGCCTCGACGGTCCTGCTCTCGGGCCTGTAGTCGAACAGGTATTCGAATACGTAGTGGGCCACCGATCCCTTCAAGGTGGCGAGGGTGGCGGGGGTTTTCAAACCGAGTTCATGCTTGTAGTAGTATAATCGCGGGCACTGCATGTAGTCTTTCATTCTGCTGGGACTCAGTTTCAAGCCCTTGTTTTCACCCATGCTCGGATTGTGCCCACGGCGCCGGATCCTGCAGTCGATCTACCTTTCGGGGTCCCGCATAACTATGTTCACCCATTTCTTCCAGTCCCTGGGCTTGCTCACGCGGATTATGGATTCACCGGTACCCAGGGCCCTGAGGGCGTCCGGGGACACGACGTAGTCCAGGTCGGTTCTCTGCGTGCCCGCGTCCATCAGTATGCCGTCGCGAACTTGCTGGGTTACCGAGGTTTTCTCGGCCTGCCCTATCAATCCGGCGCACAGTTCAGCGTTTTCTGGTTCTCCCTGGGACATGATAACTATGAGGTTGGTGTTCTGTACCAGGGATGACAGGTCAGGTTCCCCCGGAACCCTGGCTTTCCAGTCGGTGGGCCCCTGGGTGCAGACGATGCAGGCTATGCCCGAACTTCTCGCACGGGACAGCAGGTTCAACAGGAGTTTCCTGTTGACGAAGTTCGCCTCGTCGATTACGAGAAAGCGCTTGCGGTCGTTGGGTTCCTCTCCGGAGGTTCTGCGCGCGGCGTAGGCGGCCATGGACTGCATGACCGAGGTGGAAACCAGCCTGGTTATGTCCCCTTTGCCCAGGGAGTCTAGCCCGATGTAACTCAGTCCGTCCTTGGTGACGTCCAGCACCTCGCGGCCTTCCCCGGCGACCAACCCCCGTCTACCCACCTCCGACTGGTACATGCCTATCAGTCGGGAGGAAAATCCGACGGCAGCTTCCAGCTGTCCCTGGGTGGGGTTTACTATGGTGAGGAAGTCGTCCTTGGTGAACCCCTCCAGATTGGCGAGCACGTCCGCAACTATTGGTTTGACCGCGGCGGGTATGTCCTTTGCCGCCAGTATCTTGCCTATGTCGTACACGCTGGGTTGGGGGTACTTAACGCTGTCCACTTTGTGCGCCGCGTACAGCAGCGTACACAACTGTCCCAACTGCATGTCGTTCAGGGCCCGATAGTGCGCCGCTTCGAAATCCTGGGCGCTCATTATGGTGTCTTTGGCCTCGTCCTGGCCCATCTTGTACAAGCTGTTGAACCAGTATTTTGGGTTTTTGTCCGATAGCGCAAAGTACTGGAAAGGCAGGGTGTGTTTGCTTGCATATTTTTTGCACCAGTCAAATAGCCCGTCTTTCTTGGTGTCTTCCTTTAGGTCGAGTATGGTTCCGGACCACCCCAGATCCAGTAGCCCGCCTGCTATCACTTTTATGGTTTCGGTTTTTCCGGAACCGGTGCTGCCGAATAGCAGGCCGTGGTACTTTATTTCGTCTTGGTGCACCATCACCGGGCTGCCGTCTTTGCCGTACCCGATCGCGAAAGAGTCCGGGGACTTGATCGGCACTTTTTTCGGCGAAGTTGCCGTCGGTCGGCCCGCGCCCGCCAACGATGTCCCGGTCAATCCCTGCCCGGCTACGGCGGTCTCCACGAGCACGGCTTTCGTGTCGGCATCCGGTATCAGGTCGTCGCTTATCGCGACTTTCTTGCCGATGCCCAGCGCCATGAAGGTCCTGGTGCCGAACAGTGCTACCAGGCCCGCGAAAAATCCTATCAGGGAGAGGACGAACAACATCGGGGGTCGCAGATAACTCACATCGCTAGGTCGTTGCAGTACCGCCATGTACCACTGGTAGTAGTGACCAGCCCATTGCTCGGACCGGGCGAACATGTACGCCCCTGAGACCAGCATTATCGCCATACTTTCTAGTTTCCTGATCCTGTCGGAGAAATAGTACCCGACGGCGATACCCACCAAGGAGAACGGGAGGATAGCGATTATGGAAAAAATCACCAGAAACGCGAGGACTATGCGTTCCCGACGTTTCTGTTCGGGAGACTTCAGGGTCTTGGGTGCCGACGGCACCTTCGACCAGTCCGGGTGCGCACCAGATGGGTTTTGAGACGACATGTTTCAAGTATCGGAACCATTGCGTTACTCGCATCTCTCGGTACCGCACCGAAGGCCTCGCCGCCCGCCGGGATGCTTACCGTCGATTTCTACAGCACTACGTGGTGTTTTTCCGTCAATTGGACGGTTTGCCCGTACAGAGCCAGTACCGGCACCACGGTGGCCGTGTTCGTTGCTTTCAAAATTTTCCGCAACTCTGCCGAAGTCAGCGCGAGCCCCCCGCGCCAGAGCATCTCATCTACGGCAATATACCCATCCATCTCGTTGTGTTTTTGTTGATTATTCATGTTGTTCTCCTTAAAAGTTGCTCTAAAACCCCAGTATTACGGGCCTACTAGATATCTCTATACGCGACAGGAATTTCCGGCGCCCTGGGGCGATAAAACCCTTACTGCATAAGGGTTTTACGACGGATACCTGGTTTATCCAGTTGACGTTTGTGCTCCAGTCCCGATCTCGTCGGGCTCGATGTCTTCAACCGGTTTATCCGGGTTTTACAAGGAAAATATGGCTGCCCGCGCACCGGTGGGTGGCCTTATGCCTGCCAGCCTGTATAGTATATATTAGTATGAGTGGCCCAAGCTCCGCTAAGAGGGCGTTGACCCCCCGGCAAATTGCAACAACGAACGAACTACTTTCGTTGGGTATGGAACGGCCCGTGCACGCCCCGGAGATAGTAAGTGAGTTACGGGCACGTATCCTCGACGGCACTTCCGTGGCCCTGGGGCGCTGGACCGAAAAAAGCCTTTATTTCACAAAAAACCAGTTCATGTTGTCCACCCGTTGCGAAGGGGAGATGGTCGCCGTAAGCCGTCAGCCCCGCACGGGCACCTCCCCGGCCGCCGTCGTGGGAACGATAGCGCACCGGGGGATACAACTTTCGTACACCCACCCCAACAGGGCGGTAAGTTCTTACGTGGATTCGGCGCTGGCCGGTGCCCGCATCGCCGACCAGGCCCTGGATGCCTGGTGGGTGGAGCAGTCCGTGGCCACCCAGTCGGACATGCTCATGCAGGTGACCAGCAAAATAACCAACTTCATAGACGACTTTCCTCCCTTGGACCCGAGCTGGGGACCCAGATTTGAGGAGCCCATGAGCGCCAAGATCGGAAAGCTTACCTTAGCCGGGAGAGCCGATCTGGTGCTCGGCCGCCCCCGTGGGGACATGCGCCAGACGATGATGCTCATCGACCTTAAGAGCGGCGCCTTGAAAGAGGAGCACACCAACGAGGCGTACTACTACGCGCTTGTGGCCACCCTACGTCACGGCATTCCGCCGTGGCGCAGTCTGGTTTATTCGCTGGCCAGCGGCGAGTACACCGAACCGGACATAACCGAGGTCGTTCTTCTCGAGGCCTGCTCGCACCTGGTCGCGGGGGTCAACGCGTACGTTGACGTGATGACCGAGAGCAGGACCGCGGAACTAAATCCCGGCCCCCATTGCCGCTGGTGCCCGAGTTCCGTATCGTGCCCCGCCAGTTCTCAACGCGAAGTTTAAGTTCCGATACTGTAGCCATGGCGAATCGCTCTCCGAAAGCACGCAACCTGGCACTCGCGGGAACATGCCGGACCCCGCGGCAGGCAGTACTGCGGGACGCCTTGTCGGCAGGCGGCGGGCATGAAGATATCTGAGATCCGCGGGAGAAAGAAAAAGTTAAAGTCCGACCCCGACGTCGACGCTTTGTGGACCACTCCTTGGGCGTGGCGGGACGAGGACGACATGTACGTCGGGAGCAACAATCAGGTCTGGGTGTACAGGACTCTTCCGCTGTCGCCGATGGAGTGGGAGGATGAGCCCACCAAAATTTCTTTAGGCGGCCGCCTGGCCTCTCTGCTCGCGGAGCTAGGCAACACGAGCGTCGCCCCGGTCGCCGGTCTGCGGTCCCTGGCCACCAACAGGGAGATTCACATAATATCCACCTCCTGGGAGGTGCCCGTGGAGCCCCCGAAAGCCAACAGCGAGGAACTCAAGTCCCTTCAGCGGGAGATTTTCGATTTTACCGCCCCCCGCCGTACCCTCATCATAGGTGTGCGCTTGCGTCAAAATTCCCCGGGATCGGCGCTCAACAAGTCGACTCTCCAGCAGGCCAAGTCGGTGGCCACCAGGCTTCTGGCGGAGGACATCCCCGACACGGAGGCGTACGCTGCGGACAAGAGCAGCGTAGTTGCCATGATGTCCCGGGCGGGGGCAACGCCCATGACTCGGGATGAGCGCAACCAGCTGGAGTCCTGGTACAACATGGGCAACGGACCGGACGCCACCATAATAGAAAACAACAACACCATCGAGGTGCCGTCCTACGACACCTTCGAAATGTCCGCGGTTATGCGTTTCAATACGAAAGTCATGACCGCCCCGGCCTCGCAGTGGCTACTGGAAGCCGAGAGCCACAGGTTCGGCCCCAGCCTGGTGAGTATCCGGGCCGAGTTGGAACCCGCCTCGGTTACCAGGAACAGGACGCGCAAGTCGCAAAGGAAGATCGCGGCTTCCATAGAGGAACAGGAAGCCACGGGGGACCTGGAGCGCGCCGAGTACAGGGAGGGCCTAGAGGAGGTCCGGCAGCTGGAGGAATACGTACGCTCTACATCCGAGGCGATGCTCACCAAATGCTCGATCATACTGGGTCGCCGGGTTCGTCCCGCGGACGAGACCTACATAGACCACCTGTACTACAATTACGGTATAGAGGTCAAGCCGCTAGAGCACCGGCAACTAAGGGCCCTGGACGAGACGCTGCCATGCTCGTCCAGGAGGGTGAACCCATTCCTGCAGGACGTCAACATAGCGATGCTCGCCTACGCCGGACTTAACGGGTTCTCCAACATAGGGGACACGAAGGGCATTTACGTCGGCGTTGCGCACCCGGATTACACGCCGGTATACCTTGACCAGACCGCGGCTAGCTTGGAGAACAAACCGGCGGCGATGCTCGTCGCCGGGGACTCGGGTTCGGGTAAAAGTTTCCTCTGCCAGACGCTGGCCATACAAGGGGTGTTAAACGGGCATACCACCATATTCATAAACCCGAAAGGATTCGACTCTTTGGCGGGCATGGCCCGTCTGGTAAACGGAAAAGTCGTAAAGATGTCTGCCCTAGAGGAGCAGCCGGGCGCTTTCGACCCGTTCAGGTACGCCCCGGGCCCGATAGCCGCCGAGATAGCCACTAGCCACATACTGGGCGTGTTGGGCGGGCAGGACGGTCTCACGCAGGAGCAGCAGTTGATGGTCGGCTCCGCCCTGAAGAAAGTCGGCGGCATACAGGACAGTCATGGCAACTACAGCGCTCGCTGCGTAGCCGACGCATTCGACTTCATGACGGACGAGAGCACCAAAAAACAGATAGTACAGCAGGTGGAGAGCTCGTCCCTTTTCGCGCTTGGCGTGGGGATGGAGCCCATGGATAGGTTCTCGAAAGAAACCGGCCTGGTTTTAATCGAGTTCGACAGAAAGCCGGAGCTGCCGGATCCGTCAAAAAATCCGACCACCTACACCCGCAACGAACGCATCGCCTTGGCCTCGCTGCGCCTGGTCACCAGGGCGTCCCTGGAAATGCTCGCCTTGGCCGGCGGCGGCATACTGATCGTCGACGAGGCCTGGACTTTCCTGAGTTCCACCGAAGGGCTGGCCGCGATAACCCAGCTCGGCCGGGAGGGTCGTTCGCTGCAGATACTCCCGATATTCGCAACGCAGCGTGTAGCCGACGTAATCGGCAGGGACATGGAGTCCTATATATCCAGGGTGTTTTGCTTGAAGTTGACGGATCCCAAGGACGCGGCCGCGGCCCTAGAACTCTGTGGTCTCGAGCCCACACCTGCCCGCATACAATGGCTGGGAAATTGCGGTCCGGTCGCCCCGACCGCCTTCGATCCGGGCAAGCCGGCCATGAGTTTGCACAGAGACCTCAAAGACAGGCATTCCGCGGTGCTCGTCTGGCCGGTACCCGATCGCATCAAACGGGCGATTTCCACCAACCCTGCAGACCGTGTCCGCCGGGCGGCGTCGGCGGACTCTTTGTCCGCCGACGTCGGCGCCAATGGGTAGAACACATGAACATAGTTAGAAAAATTGCTTTCATTCTCGGCGCCGCGGCCGCCCATGTCGTCGCGGCCCCGACCAGGGTCTTTGCTGCTTCCGGAGATTGCTTTACCGACGACTATGGGGAACCGATTGATTCGGCGGTGGGGCCGGCCCTTGCGGGGAAGGAATGCGCCTTGCCCCCTTATAGATGGGGCGGCGTGGAGGAATATATTCACAACGAAGACGGTTGGTGGGGCATCATCGCCGCGGCACCCACCGCCCTAGGAAACCTATTGTTAACGGCTTCCGGTTTGATATGGCAGGGCTTGATGTGGATGGTGAGAATCGGCGTCACTTTCGGCGCCAAAATATGGGATTTTCTGTCGCTACCGGTGGCGGAGTTAACGGCCCTGTTCGGCGGCCAGCTGTTTCCAGTGTCCGTAGCCGTTCTGTTATTCACCATATTCGCAGGGTGGAAGACCCTGATCAAGCAAATCGCGTCGAAACCCTTAGTGATGGCCCTGCTCAACCTGGGTCGCGGGTGGATAATACCTTTCTTGCTCTTAGCGTCGCTGGTCGCGAACTCCAACACCGCCGTCACCAATGCCAGGACGATTACTGACACCACAAAAAAGAACGAAAAGGTGAGGGATCAAGTGTGGACGATCCCCTGGATAGCGCACACCACCGAGAACATCACGACCCAGATCGCGGGCTCACTATCCTCGCTGAACACGGAGAAAGTCATGAAGGACTTCGCCAGCAAGGACAAGGTCAACTCACCCACCGACTACGACTGCACCGACTACATAAATACTATATACGATGTCTACTTAGGCGCGAAACCGTCGGTGTCCAACCACACCATGGTGTCCATATCCAAGCTGTGGGTCAAAACCCACTACGATAACGTCATGAGAGGGCAGTTCGGCATCACCCAAAGGGGCATAGATAGCGTGGGCCACGGTGAGATCGCCCCAAACGGGAGGCGTGTAACGCTCATGTATAATCTGCCCGGTATCGTGGGGTGCCGCGCCTACGAGTATTGGAACAAAACACCGCCATCCGTGCAGTATGCTCTTACGAAGAAAAGTTTTGAGGACTCCCAACCCACCGGCAAGAAGATCAGCGGTATAATACCAGAGGCCGAGGTTTTCTACGCAGCGAACCGAGACCAAATCATTGCGGCGGTGACCGCCTGGGCCGCCTGTCAGCCACAGGGGGACGGGAAAATGTCTGCCCGCACCCCCTACGATTACGTAGACCACGTAGGCGACAAACCCGGCACCGGCGGCCGCCCCGGCGACGATATGTGCGGGTTTTTTTTCCAAGACGCGACCTACAATAACAACGCCAACGACGGCGAAAAATTCGGCATCAACCAAAAGGAAATTAATATCTATATTTTCGGGAAAGATGATCATATAATGAAAATTTTGACGAAAAAAGTTGTCATTCCCGCCACGAATTGTACGGCTCCCCCTTGCGCACCGGGCGGCATCAAACAAATGACGCCCGAAAAATACGAGGAGACAATGCAAGCCATACGCCCCGCGCAAGAACTCGCCAAGTCCATGTCCGGTACCGGCTGGACGCGCGCCATCTACGGTTTCATGAGCCTCATAGTAGCCTTGATCGCGATGTGGGTGCTGGGACCGATGGCGGCGGGTCTTATCGTCACGCTGTTTATGTCCATCGGGCTGCTGACCATAGGACTGCCCGCTGCCCTGCTGCTCTCGGCCGCCGGTAAACCCGAGAAGGCCCGACCATTGTACAGGAGCATAATGTCGAGCCTTTTGGCCAAAGCCATGTTCCTGCTCCTTATCACCGTGACCCTTCTGCTCGTGACTCTGCTCAACTCCCTGATCCTTGTACTGGAGTCCCACCTAGGCAACGGCCTAAACACCCTGATAGGGGCCTTCCTGTACGGTGTGGTGCCACTACTGGCTTTCTTCGTGGTCAACATGATGCTCAAGAAAGTGATGCCCGGCGCCAACCTCTCCAACCCCCTAAGTACCGCGGGCATGGCCTTCAAGGGATCTACCGCCGGATGGGGTGCCGACAATTTCAAAAACAAATGGAACCGCAGGGGCAAATTCGACAAGGACGGCAACCCGATCAAGAAGGAACCCAGGCCCGGCTCGCTGGCGGCGAAGCTCCAGCAGTCCAGGCTGGGTCAAAAAGCCGGTGTAATCAAGGCGCAGGCAGACCAAGCGGTTCCCTCGTGGAGGAAAATCAAGAAGATGTCCAGGCTCGGCAACGCCAACGAACTCTACAGGGAGGATCGGGAGGCACTCGCCAAGAAGAGACTCGATCACGCCGAGAACACCAATAAGCGCAAAGCCAAGAAGAAGGAGGACAAGCAGTACAGAGCGAACCGCAAAGAAAGCAAGCAAGATCTCGCTGACAAGCTCGACGCACTGAAAAAAGAGGGCAAGAAGGTCAAGAAGGCCCCCCCTGACGAAGGACTGTTGAATAAGCCGGGCGCGAAACTGGATGCCGAAGCCGTCAAGACTGGCGCCACGATGACCAAAACCCCGGCCACCGCAAGCCTGCATGATCGCAAAACAAACGCTAAAGCGAACGCGCTGGCCCAGGAAGCGGCGGTGGCTGATTACATGTCCGACCACCGCGGCTGCACACGGGAGCAGGCCATGGAAGCGGTGCAGAAGGCCAAGAAGGGCTCCGTAGTGTCGAAGGAATTTCGCGACACCGAAAAGACGGCACACGGCATGCAACTAGGGTACACGGCTACCGATCCTGAAACTGGTCTCGTGTACCCGGATACCGCCACGATAGCCAAAAGTATTATCGCCACGGACGACGGCATAACCACCCACATCGGAAACGTCCTGGCCAACCCGAACGCGAAGGGTATGTCTAGGGACGACCTGTGGGACCTCCTAACGCAAGGAGGTTGCGCCTTCGGTTTGGGCAAGGGCATTCTCGACCTCAGAATGGTACCGGGTGCCGACGGCATCAGTCGCCCGGAGACCGAGACCGAGGTCGCGGCGCGGGTAAACACGACATTGTTGTCGCGCGGCCTGGTGGACATCGACGGCGGCCACGTAAACCCGATGGATATTCTGGGCGTAAGCAAGGACCAGGTGCACGAGTACGTCAACACGGGCAGCACCGGCAGCAAAGACCTGGACGCTGTGTTGAAGGACTACATGAAAGGGAACTCCAAATTGTTCGAGGGCTCGGACGCGAAGTACGAAGCGCAGAATAACATGGTGGCGCAAAAAATCGAGTCGGAAAGAATCGCCGAAGTTGTCAGGGTCGGATTGACTTTGGCGAACCAGGGGTTCACTAGAGACAAGGCGGTCGCGATGTTGGAAGGCTCGGTTTACCGGGAGCTACGAGAAGATACAGCGAATCGCCTCGCCGTTAGTTTGCAAAACGTGACGGACCCCGCCGAGGTGTCGGGATTGTTGGACGATGTCATAGCAACATGGTTCACCGAGGCCGCGGCGGTTAACCCCGTACCCGCTGAGATGATGCCTGTCATGGAGGCCGAATTGCGTAAGAGCGTCAGCGATATCATCATGAAGCATGCCGATTCGACGAAGGTGTCGCCGGCAATATTCAGTGAACTTAGAGAAATCAACCAGGGCGTGCGAGTCATTAAGGTGGGCACAGCCAGCACGCGGGTCACCGGCACATCGGCGCCGGCGACGGATGTGGACGTATATAACAATATTACCAAGATGATCGAGGTCGTACAACTGCAAAGCGAACTCGAGCCCACCGTGCTCGCCGCCACGGATCCGGCGGACAAGCGGAGACGAGGTGGACGCGTCAGCGATCTCCACGCAAACGAAGAGCATTGTGATCTTAAACTGCGTGAGATCCACGCGGAAGGCGCGGCCACTCAACGCTATGAGTTCGAAGTAGCCGGCCGTCTAGGAGGGCTTAGCGAAGATACAATACGCTTAAAACTTATCCAATTTGACGAAGAAATGTTGAAAGAGTCGCTGGAGATCGACGCGCACTCCAGGGACCTTGTAGACGCCGTCAGGTCGCGCAACGTCGCCGTGGTGGAGCATCATCGAAAATGTCTCAGTGAGAAAATTAAAAAGCGGATAGATCCCTCTTACGACCCGGAGATGGCGTGGGCGATGGCCGGCGTCACCGTCCCTGCCAGAACACCGCCGCGCACGTCCGGCACACCGTGACCAGCGTGAAGGATGTACCCCGTGTCTAAGGCAAGGACCGTTCTGGCCAAGGGGATAGTGGGCGCCAGGAAATCGGCGCGTAGTGCGCAACTTCCG
>Ga0194123_10007711_pt1 | contig 10623 bp, 9 predicted proteins | sample TA2MahsurfametaG_5_FD_155479 | JGI IMG/M metagenome (GOLD analysis project Ga0194123, IMG submission 155479) | Freshwater microbial communities from Lake Tanganyika, Tanzania - TA2015023 Mahale A surface | ecosystem: Environmental > Aquatic > Freshwater > Lake | place: Tanzania: Lake Tanganyika... | reverse complement strand
AAATGATATTGAATGGTACGAGTTTATTAAAAATGCAAAAGAAATAGATTGTGAGGAGGTTGACTCAAATGATCCTGCTTACATACTTTATACATCCGGCACTACAGGAACACCTAAGGGAATAGTAAGAGACACAGCTGGTCATATTGTTGCATTAAAATGGTCGATGAAAAATATTTATAATATTAATTCTGGAGATACATGGTGGTCCGCAAGTGATATAGGCTGGGTTGTTGGTCATTCTTATATTGTTTACGGACCCTTATTTCATGGATGTACAACTATTTTATATGAGGGCAAGCCTGTTGGAACTCCTGATGCTGGATCTTTTTGGAGAGTTATCAATCAATATAATGTTAAAGCTTTATTCACTGCACCAACTGCTTTTAGAGCTATTAAAAAAGAGGATCCTGAAGGGAATTTTTTTAAAAAATATGATCTTTCTAAATTTGAAACATTATTTCTGGCAGGAGAAAGAGCTGATCCAGACACTATTAAATGGGCAGAAAATTTATTACAAAAACCTGTTATTGATCATTGGTGGCAAACTGAAACTGGATGGGCAATTAGTGCAAATTGTGCTGGGCTTGGATTATTTAAGACAAAATATGGATCAGCAGGAAAACCTGTACCAGGCTATGACATTAGAATCTTAAAATCCGATAAGAGTGAGGCAAAAAAAGGTGAGATGGGTGACGTTGCTGTAAAGTTGCCACTTCCTCCAGGAACTTTTCCAACATTATGGAAAGCTGAAAGGCGTTACAAAGAAAACTATATGGATCCTTATGAAGGTTACTATAAAACTTACGATGCAGGACATATCGATGAAGATGGATACGTTTGGATTATGTCTAGAACTGACGACATAATAAACGTTGCAGGACATAGACTTTCAACAGGATCCATGGAAGAGGTTTTGTCAGAACATAAGAGCGTTGCCGAGTGTGCTGTTCTTGGAATCGCAGATGATCTAAAAGGTCAACTACCTCTAGGACTGGTAGTTCTTAAATCAGGAGTTACAAAAGACCCAAAAGAAATTCAAAAAGAGTGTATTCAAATGATCAGAAATAAAATTGGCCCAGTTGCAGCTTTCAAAAATTTAGTAGTTGTAAAGAGACTTCCAAAGACGAGATCAGGAAAGATATTAAGAGGTACGGTTAGTAAAATAGCGGATAAAATACCTTATACTATGCCAGCAACTATTGATGATCCCACGATTTTAGATGAAATTAAGCAATCGCTTGAAGATGCCGGCATTTTGAAAATTTAGTTTTTCCATTCTGGTTTTTTTTTTTCAAAAAAACTTTTAATGCCTATTTTTTTATTATCACTGTCTAATAATTTATAAAAAACTTCTCTTTCATTTTTTATACCCTCTTTCAATATCCCCTCAAATTTTATTAATTTTTTAATTTCTAATAAACTTGAAAGTGGCTTTTCTGATATGTTTTTTAAAATTTCTTTTGATTTATTTTTAAAGTCTGTCTTATCTATAACCACACTTACAAAACCCATTTCATAAGCTTGTTTTGCAGAAATAATCTCACCTGTTATACAAATATAATTTGCGTGGTATTTACCAGTATATTTTTTCAGACGCTGCGTACCTCCTATACCTGGTATCAATCCTAAATTTAATTCAGGTTGACCGAACTTTGCATTTTCAGAGGCAATAATAAAATCACAAGAAAGCGCTAATTCCATACCACCACCTAAAGCAAAACCTTCAACAACGGCTATTATAGGTTTTTTTATATTTTCTATTTCATCAAAAAAGCTAAAAAGCCTCTTATCTAAAGCAGTTTTAGAGTTGAGTTCATTTAGCTCTTTAATATCAGCACCTGGAGAAAAAAATTTTTCAGACCCTGAGATAGATATGCAGGTTATATTTTTGTCTTGATCAAGATTTTTTAACGCTTGTAACAACTCAATTGAAGTTTCAATATTTAAAGCATTTTTGTCCTCTTTTCGGTCTATTGTGATCAAACCGAGTTTTAGATCAAAACTTACTTTAATATTTTTGAATTGCATTTAAGCAATTACTTATGGTCTATAAAATTTCTCTCAATACACATTGCAATACCCATGCCTCCACCAATACAAAGTGTAGCCAATCCTCTTTTTGAATGTGTTTTCAACATTTCATGAATTAAGGTAACTAAAACTCTAGCACCAGATGCTCCAATAGGATGTCCTAAAGCTATAGCGCCACCGTTAACATTGACCTTATCAAGAGTCCAACCCATTTCTTTATTTACTGCGATAGCTTGTGCTGCAAAAGCTTCATTAGCTTCAATTAAATCTAATTCATCTTCACCCCAACCTGCTTTTTTTAAAGCAAGTTTAGATGCGGGAATTGGTCCTGTTCCCATTATAGATGGGTCAACACCACAAACTGCCCAAGATACAATTTTAGCTAGGGGTTCAATACTATGTTTTCTTGCTGTTTTTCCTGACATCAAACAAACTGCAGCTGCTCCATCGTTTATTCCTGATGCATTTCCAGCTGTTACCGTCCCGTCTTTTTTAAAAGCAGGTTTAAGAACTTGAAGTTTCTCAACAGTTGTTCCATCTTTTGGATATTCATCTTTATCAAAGATTACATCTTGCTTTTTAATTTTGACTGTCAAAGGAACTATTTCATCTTTGAATTTTTTATTTTTTATTGCATCTATTGCTTTTCTTTGTGAGGCTGCAGCGAATGCATCTTGATCTTTTCTTGTAATTTGAAACTTTTGAGCAATATTTTCTGCAGTGATACCCATATGATATTGGTTGTAAGCATCCCACAATCCATCGATAATCATTGAGTCTTGTAATTTGCCTTCTCCAAGTTTAACCCCATTTCTCATATTGATAAAATGTGGAGCGTTGCTCATGCTTTCTTGACCTCCCGCAATTACAATTTCTCCATCACCGCATTTAATAGAATTGTATCCAAAAGCAACAGAGGCAAGTCCTGAACCACAAAGTTGATTAATTGTTGTTGCCGTTTTTTCTACAGGAATGCCTGCGTGTATAGCCGCTTGTCTAGCAGGGTTTTGTCCAACTCCTGCGGTTAAAATCTGACCCATGTAAACTATGTCTACTTGTTCAGGTTTGATTTCAGATTTTTCTAAATTCTTTTTTATAACCTCTGTTCCTAATTGAGGAGCAGTTAATGTGGAAAGACTACCTCCAAAAGATCCAACAGCAGTTCTTACCGCACTTGTTATAACTACATCATTATCGTTCATTTTATACCTTTCTATCTATTTATTTACTGCATGTATTGGCCACCATTTATCGAAAAAGTTGAACCGGTTATAAAGCCTGCAGCCTCGCTTACTAAATAACTTGTAAGGTCTGCTATTTCTTTGGGTTCAGCTAATCTTCCAACTGGAATTTGGCCAATAATTCCTTTTAAAATATTAGCATCTATTTTCTTTACCATATCTGTGCCAACATAACCTGGTGCGATTACGTTTACGGTAATGCCTTTACCTGCATTTTCTAAAGCTAGTGCTTTTGAAAAACCTATAATTCCAGCTTTAGCTGCTGAATAATTTGTTTGACCAATCTGACCCTTAAGACCGTTTACGGATGAAATAGAAATTATTCTTCCAAAATTATTAGCTCTCATTTTCTCAATAGTATTTCTACAAATGTTAAACAACGAATTTAGATTTGTATTTATTACTGCATTCCACTCTTCAACATTCATTTTATGAAGGAAACGATCTCGAGTTATACCTGCATTGTTTATAACAACGGATATATCTCCGTATTTTTTTTCAATATCGCTTATAGCAGATTTGCAGCTTTCAAAATAAGCTGCATCAAATTTCATTACCTCAATACCAGTTTTTTTTGAAAATTCTTGTGCGGAGTCATCTCTGCCGAAATAACTGCAGATAGTTGTAAAGCTATCTTGTTTTAATCTTTCAGCAATTGCAGCACCAATTCCTCTTGTCCCGCCAGTTATGAGCGCTATTTTATTAGCCATTATTGGAAGACTACTTGAAAAAGTTAAAAATTCCTAGCGAGTTTTGGTTTTATAAGGGGATAAACCAAAAACTCTCTAGAAATTAATTAACTAAACAAGATTAGTTTTTAGAAGCAGAGCCTACTTTTCCGTCTTCTATAATTTTCTTAATTTCAGTTAAACCTTCGAGAATTCTTTTGTTTATAATTTCAAAAGATTCTTTTGAGGTTTTTTCTACGATCTTTGCAAAATCCGATGCAATATTTTGGGCTTCAACAATTGCTTCTTGTATCAATTCAATTGACTTAGCAGCTGATTGCTGAGGATTGCCTTTTGCAAGCTCAGATGTAGCATCTTTTGCATTTGAAACTGCCTTATTTAAAACTTCAATTTGTTTCTTTGCGAAAGAATTGTAGCCTTCAAACATTGCTTTAGATGCATTTGCGAAGGTTTCTAATGTCTTTTTTTGAGCATTGATAAAACCTTCAGAATTAGAATCTAAAGTCGGCACTTTCATTGCACTTAACATCTTTTGAAAATCAAAATATTCAAAAGGATTGTTGTAGTTTACCATCATTGTTTACTCCTTTTTAATTATTGTTAAATAAATATGTTGCAATGCAACATTTATCAATAGAAAAATTATTAAATTATATTAAATTATTGAATAATATAGCTTATTTTATTTGCATATGCAAAAAACAAATGTTGCGATAGCATATTATTATTTATATTTTTAGATTATAATTAAATTTATCAACTATGGTCAATAAAACTTCAAATAATGACAATAAGATTGAGACTGATCTTGGAAGTTTTTTTGAAAATAATATCAAAAACTATAACCAGTACTTAGAAAATCTTAAAACACTTACTGATGCGAATAAAAACAATGCATTGCTCAATTTTAATAATAGCAACAAAGGTAAAAATAAATATTTCTCAGCAAACGATCTAAGCCAATTAATTGCGCCAACGGTAAACCATTTAACTGACATTTTTAAATCGCTTACAGCTGAATTACAAAACAAACCAAAATTATATTTTGATACCTTAAACGAATGGGTCTCTGATATTACAAAACTTAACTTTTATTTTGTATCAAAAATTTCTGGTGATAAAATAAATCCAGTCATTAAAGAGGAAAAATCTGACAAACGATTTGCTTATGAAGATTGGTCTTCAAATATATTTTTTGATTTTATAAAACAATTTTATCTTATAGCTGCAAAGTTTTTAAATAATTTAGTTGATGGAGTAGAATTTAAAGATATTAGACAAAAAAGATTACTTCAATTCTATATTAAACAATTGACAAGTGCGATGTCTCCATCAAACTTCGTTTTCTCAAACCCAGAAATTTTAAAAAAAACAATAATGGAAAGTGGCTCTAATTTAATTCGTGGGTTTGAAAATTTTAAGAAAGATTTTGAGCAACATCCCAATAAATTATTTATTAAACAGACCAAGTTTGAAGACTTTCAGGTAGGTACAAATCTAGCGACAACCGATGGTGAAGTTATCTTTAAAAATAATATTTTCGAACTTATACATTACAATTACTCTAAAGAAAACGTACACACAAAACCAATGTTAGTTATCCCACCTTTTATAAATAAATTTTACATAATGGATTTAAATGAAAAAAAATCAATGATGAAATATTTAGTTGATAATAAAATTAATACCTTTTTAATTTCATGGAAAAATCCTAATTCAGACTCTAGAAATTTGTCCTTCAAAGACTATATTGAGGACGGTGTCATTAAAGCTTTAAATCTTGTACATCAATTAACAAATTCAAAAGAAATTAATTTAACATCGTATTGTGTTGGTGGAACATTAACATCAATTGTTATTCCTTATATGAAAAAAAAAAATCTTCCTTTTACAATTGGCTCGTCCACATATCTTGCAAGTCTGGTTGATTTTAATGATCCTGGTGAACTTGGTATTTTTATTACTGAAGAGCAAATAGCATCATTAGAAAATGAAATGAAAAAAAATGGTTACTTTGATGGAAAAGTAATGGCTGCTGCGTTTAATTTTTTAAGACCAACAGATTTATATTGGAACTATGTTGTTAATAATTATTTAATGGGAAATGAACCAACGTCATTTGATATGCTATACTGGAACAGCGACTCCACAAGACTTCCTGAAAGACTACATAGTGATTATTTGCGATGCATGTATTTAAAAAATGAATTAGTAAACCATGCATTTACTATTGATGAAGAAACAATCGACTTAAAAGATATTGATATACCGATACTTTCAATAGCAACAACCGAGGATCACATTGCTCCTTGGAAGTCAGTATTTAGTGGTCTTAAATCATTTGGTTCTAACGCTGAGTTTATACTTGCAAATTCTGGTCATATAGCTGGAATTATTCAAGGAACTGAAAATAAACCTGGTAAATTGTTTTACTACTCTGGGGAATTTAACAAAAAACAAGATGCCGAAAGTTGGTTTAATTCTTCATCAAAAAAAGATGGCTCGTGGTGGCCTTATTGGATTAATTGGCTTCAACAATATTCTGGTGAACTAATTAATGTAAAAGAAATTAAAGGAAAAAAAATGAAAGCAATTTATAAGGCTCCTGGAGAGTATGTTAAAGAACAATGATTGAAATAAAAAAATATTCTAACCGAAGATTATATAATACTCAAACGAGCAACTACATAACTCTAGATGATATTGTAGAACTTATTAAAACAGAAAAAGATTTCAAGGTTATTGATGCTGATACAAAAGCAAATATTACCTCAACAATATTAACACAAATTATTTTAGAAAGAGAAACTGCTGGTACTAATTTAATGCCTGAATACTTCTTAAAACAAATAATTTTGTTTCATGAAAATAAAAAAAATGCAGATATGTTCGGTTTTCTAACAAATATAATTAATCCAAGTAACTCTAATGGTTTCTTTAAAACAGGTTTTCCTAATTTTATGGATTTTAATTTCTTTAACTTAAATGCAAAAGAGGAAAAAAAGAAGGAAACACAATCTAAAAACATTGATGAACTTTTAAATCAGATTGATAAACTTAAAAAAGAAGTTGAGGATATTAAAACTAAAAATTAACTAAATAGTAAAGGTTTTCCATTTTTTTTCAATACTATTTCATTTTCCCAGCTAACAACATTTCCATTAATTACTGTGCCTACGGGAAACCCTTTAACTTTGTAATCATTAAATGGTGTCCATTTACACCTGCTTGCAATCCATGAGTTAGAAATTAAAAAATGCTTATGCATATCAATTACAGTTAAATCAGCAAAATTATCCTCTTTAATTGCTCCTCTTTTTTTAATACCAAAAATTTTACTAGGGTTTATTGAAACTAAATTAACTAATGTATCAAAACTTAGTTTTCCATTGTTTACATGATTTAACATGATCGGTAGCAACGTTTGAACACCAGGCATACCCGATGGACTTTCTGGATATTGTTTCGCTTTTTCCTCTAAGGTATGTGGCGCATGATCAGAGCCTATTATATCTACAATTCCTTCACTAATTGCTTTCCATAAAACTTCTTGATGATCTTTACCTCTTATTGGGGGATTCATTTGTGCTAAGGTTCCAAGTTTTTCATAACAATCAGGTGAATGCATTGTTAAAAACTGAGGCGTTGTTTCTACTGTAGTAAAATCTTTATTATTTTTTAAAAAAAATATTTCCTCTTTAGATGATACATGTAGAACGTGAATTCTTTTCCTGTGTTTATTTGCATAACTAACCACCTTTTTGGTCGATGCCATTGCGACCTCGCTGTCTCTCCAGTCGGTATGAGATTTAGGATCATTTTTTCTTATTAAATCCCTTTTTTTTTGGAGCAAATTTTCATCTTCGGAATGAACAGCAACCACTTTTGGACTTACTCGAATAATCTCTTCAATTGCCTCATCTTTTTTTACAAGCAGGGTTCCCGTTGAAGATCCAACAAACATCTTAACTCCACAGCACCCTTTTAACAGCAATATGTCTTTTAGAAATTTTATATTGTTTTCAGTTGCTCCGAAATAGAAAGCATAGTTACACGACATTCTGTTCTTTGCTCTTTTAAGCTTGTCCTCGAATGCATCAAAATTATCAGTCGGAGGAGTTGTGTTTGGCATTTCAAATACTGAAGTAATTCCACCTAAAACTGCTGCTTCACTTCCACTTTCTAAGTCTTCTTTTTTTGGAAAACCTGGTTCTCTAAAATGAACCTGCGTATCAACTGCACCAGGTATAATAGTTAGACCTTTTGCTTCAAATACTTTTCCGCCTTGAGCTTTATTTATCAGACCTATTTTAGAGATCTTATCGTTATTAATTCCGATATCTACTTGCTCAATTTTATTTTTAATGAAGCAGCTACCATTCTTAATAATTAAATCATATATATTAGACACGTGAGGTAATTATACTATCTATTTCATTGATGCAACTATGGAAGCTGACAAAGCATATTTAATAAAAAAAAATATCATATCTGTTGAAGGGCAAGATAGAGAAATATTTTTGCAAAATATTATAACCAATGACATTTATAAACTTAAAAATGAAAAATCTATTTACGCTGCACTATTAAGTCCTCAAGGAAAAATTATGTTTGATTTTATAATTATTCGACACGACAAAAAATTTTTAATTGAAATAGATAGGCATGATGCAAAAAAACTTTTTGAAAAGCTTATGTCATACAAACTTCGATCAAAAGTAGAAGTAAAAGTTAATACAAACTTATTATCGTTGGATATCCATGAAAATATTTTTAAAAAAATTTCATCGATTTCTGAAAATTTTTATTTAACTTTTGAGGATCCAAGAATTAAAAAATTATCTTTTAGAGTATTAATAGATTTAAATGATCTATTAATTTTTTCAGATAAATTTTCAGTTCATGTTATTAATAAAGATGAAGATTATTGTAAAAAAATGTATGAGAGCGGAATACCACCTTTTGGATTTACTAGAACGTTTTCAGAAATTTTTGCACTTGAAGCAAATTTCAAAGAAACTAATGGAATAGAATTTAAAAAAGGTTGTTATATTGGTCAGGAAAATATGGCGAGGATGAATTTAAAGAACAAAATAAATAAAAGGCTAATTGCAATTAAAATACTCAATGGCTCAATCGCTAAAGATCAAAATATTTTACATAAGAAATCTGTAATTGGAAAAATAGTTATTGATGGGAATTATCCGTTTGCCCTAATAAAAATAAATGAAGAAAATAAAAAAGAATATTTTGGATCAAATTTAAATACAGAAACTTCACAAATTAATCTTTTACAAACAAAGTTTTTTTAATTTATGGTGCGGCCAGAGAGACTTGAACTCTCAATGGATTACTCCACTTGGCCCTCAACCAAGCTTGTCTACCAATTCCAACATGGCCGCAAAAAGTAGCAATTTGTCTAATTTATTTATTCCCTATAGAATAATATAAATAATTATATGAGCAATATTCTCGAATTTACTGAAAAGGTTAGAACAGAGACTTTACCAATCTTTAACAAAGTAAAATCTGTCATACCGGAATTAGAGTGGCAAAATTATGCTCCATGGATCTATAAAATCAACAAACTCAAAAAGGAAAAGAATGTCGTAATACTTGCTCATAATTATCAAACACCTGAAATTTATCATGGTGTTGCAGACATAATTGGGGACTCTTTAAAACTTGCAATCGAAGCGGAAAAAACGAGAGCAGATATTATTATAATGGCCGGTGTACATTTCATGGCTGAAACAGCAAAAATAATGTCACCACATAAAAAAGTTTTGATTCCAGATATGAATGCAGGATGTTCTTTGGCAGAGTCCATTAAAGCGGATGACATCAAAAAACTTAAACAAAAATATCCAGGAACTCCAGTTGTAACTTATGTAAATACATCAGCAGAAGTTAAAGCAGAAACCGATGTGTGCTGTACATCTGCAAATGCAGTAAAAGTGGTAGAGTCTCTTGGGACAGACCAAGTAATTTTTTTACCTGACGAATATCTAGCTAAATATGTTGCAACTAAAACAAAAGTTAAAATTATTTCTTGGCATGGAACTTGTATGGTACACGAAAAATTTACTGCTTCAGAACTAATTGAACTTAAAAAAAATTATCCAGATCTTTTTATAATATCCCATCCAGAGTGTCCTCCTGATGTAATTAAAGCATCTGACTACACTGGATCAACCTCAGGCATGATTAATTATATTGAAACCCACAAACCTAAAAACGTTTTTCTCGTTACAGAGTGTTCTATGAGTGATAATGTTCAAGTAGAAAATCCAAATACAAATTTTGTTAGACCATGTAACCTTTGCCCTCACATGAAAAAAATTACATTAAATAAAATTTACGACTGCTTAGAAAATGAAACAAATGAAGTAATAATAAATTCAGATGTTTTAAAGAAGGCCCGTATTTCAGTTGAGAGGATGATTAAAATTGGAAGACAATCATCACTCTCCTAATGGAAAGCCTTCATAGTACAGATGTTATCGTTATAGGATCAGGCGTGTCCGGTCTAATGACCGCCATAAGTTTATATCCACGAAAGGTTACCTTAATTTCAAAAAAAAAACTTGGTGAAGCTTCCTCAAGTGCATGGGCACAAGGGGGTATTGCTGCCGCAATAGGAAAAGATGATAGTCCCC
>Ga0194123_10007710_pt1 | contig 10624 bp, 9 predicted proteins | sample TA2MahsurfametaG_5_FD_155479 | JGI IMG/M metagenome (GOLD analysis project Ga0194123, IMG submission 155479) | Freshwater microbial communities from Lake Tanganyika, Tanzania - TA2015023 Mahale A surface | ecosystem: Environmental > Aquatic > Freshwater > Lake | place: Tanzania: Lake Tanganyika... | reverse complement strand
GATTCCGTTATCAGAGATGGTGATGGTTTTTAGTTCTTTATTTACATCGATATCGATGCGAAACGGCTCATCGCTTTGAGGGAGTTTGCCTTCATCTCGTAGTATTTTTACTTTAGAGATAGCGTCTGAAGCATTTGATACAAGCTCTCTTAAGAAAATATCATGGTCAGAATACAACCATTTTTTGAGGATAGGGAGAATGTTTTCACTGTGGATTTTTAGTTTTCCTTCCATATCTATGTCTCTATTGGTATAAAATTTCGATGTTAATCATGCCTGTTTCTTGCAAGATGATCAAGATGATGACAAGAGGGCATATCCAACGCACCATGAAAAGCCAAGCGTTTACGATGAAACTGTTAGCTTCGCAGCCCATGGAAAATTCCTCTTTAACGACCTCTTTTTTCATGACCCATCCGATAAAGAGGGTAGACAAAAGGGCCGCTATGGGCATCATCCAGCTTGCGGTGATATAATTCATTGTGTCAAAGAAGTTTTTGCCATAGATCGTTTCCCAATTAGGGAAGAGTTGTTTTGATCCGGCAAGAGCGCTTGGTACCCCTAGAATAAAGGTGCCAAGAGAGGCAATCCAGGTGGACTGTTTTCTTGAAAAGGTGGTAGTTTCCATCAAGTTGGCTACGAGCACTTCAAGTAGTGAGATGGTGGAGGTGAGTGCTGCAAAAAGTAGCAAAACGAAGAAAACGGTCGATATGAGGATGCTTGCAGGCAATTTTGCAAACAAGACTGGCAGTGTTTGGAAAACAAGCCCTGGTCCTCCTTCTGGGGAAAACCCAAAAGAAAAGACGATTGGATAGATCATGAGTGCAGACATAATCGAAACAAACGCGCTCATCACTGCGATCAAGATCGCATTGTAGGGGATGTTCTCTTTAGGCTGCATGTAGCTTCCGTAGGTGATCAAGATCCCAAGGCCGACGCTCAAGGTAAATAAAGCCATCCCTAGGGCATTGAGAACAGCAGAAGGGGTAAGCTTGTGGAAGTCGGGCTTGAAGACAAAACTCATCGCTTCAGAAAATCCTGGCAGCGTGGCGCTGTAGCAAAAAAGAGCTATGAGCATTAAAAAAAGTGCTGGCATCAGAATCTTTGACCAGTACTCAATCCCTTTGCGCACTCCGGAGTGGATGATGCCGATGTTGATGAGTAAGAAAAGCAAAAGCCAAAAAACGTTGATTCCGGGGGATGCGAACAAGGTGGTAAAGATGGCTCGGATCTCTTCGGCAGATTTTCCTAAAGAGAACTGGTTTAAAGACATCAGGGTGTAGCTAAGTACCCAGCCGGAAACGACACAATAAAAAGATAAAATGATGAAGCTTGTGATCACATTGAGCCAGCCTAATATTTTCCAATTGGGGGACTGGTCGCTGAGTGTGCTGTAGGCTAAAACAGCGCTTTTTTGCGCTTTTCTTCCTAAGATCAGCTCTCCTATGAATACAGGAACTCCGATAAAGACTGTGAATAAAAGGTATAGAAGAACAAACGCTCCTCCTCCGTTTTCTCCTGCCATGTATGGAAAGCGCCATAAGCTTCCAAGTCCGATAGCAGAGCCTGCTGTAGCTAAAATAAAACCGACTTTGCCGGTCCAATGTTCTCTTGCGTGTTGTGCCATAAGAAGAGCAGAATAACCGATTTGAATAATTGTGTCTAGCCTGAAGAGAGGTGGTCTAAGAAAAGGACTTTAGAAAATTTTATACTTATGGAAGAATGACGATTATGAAGGTACTACTCGCACAGCTCAACCCCACGATAGGGGATTTAGAAGGCAACACGAAAAAAGTGTTGCATAGCATGGAGATCGCTCGTGAAAAAGGGGTTGATCTGATTGTTTTTCCTGAAATGACTCTATGTGGATACACTCCAGAGGATCTTTTATTTAGTCAAAGATTCATTGACGATATGGAAGAGTGTCTCGATCAAATCGTTAGAGCCTCAAAAGGGGTTGCTCTTTTGGTGGGGATGATTAGAAGAAATCCTATGAGAGAAGAAAAGCTTTTATACAACAGCGCGGCGGTGATTTCTGATGGGATGCTTTTAGGGTTTTATGACAAAATTTTGCTTCCTCATTACGATGTTTTTAATGAAAGACGCTACTTTTCTGAGGGAAGATCGGTTCAGGTCTGGAATATAAAAGGTGTAAGAGTTGCGGTAGTGATCTGCGAAGATATGTGGCAAAATGCCTCGCATGTATCAAATACAACATATGTTAGAGATCCTGTAAAAGAACTTGTTTCCTATCGCCCAGATATTTTGTGCAATTTGACCGCTTCTCCCTTTCAAGCGCAAAAAGGGGAAGTGCGTGTAGAGGTGTGCAGGGCAGCGGCAAAAACGTTAAACTGCCCAGTGGTCTACAGCTGCCAAGTGGGTGCAAATGGAATGCTCATCTTTGACGGCTATTCGATGGTTGTCGATAAAGATGGAACATTGCTTGCTCTGGCTAAGGGTTTTGAAGAAGACTTCATGACTGTGGATATCCCTTCTAAGGGTGTGCCGGCAAAGTTTGAGCCTGATGTAAAAAAAGATGTCTACAGAGCTCTTTGTCTTGGGGTGAGTGATTATTTTGCGAAGGCAAATCAGAAAAAAGCGGTCATTGGCCTTTCAGGGGGAATCGATTCTGCACTTGTTGCTTCTATAGCTAAAGATGCACTTGGGAAAGAAAATGTCTTAGGCATCTACATGCCAAGCCGTTTTTCTTCTAAAGAGGGGTATGAGGATGCTAAAAAGCTTGCAGAGAATCTGGGTATTGAATTTAAAACAATTTCTATTGAACCGATGTTTGAGCTTTACTTAGAAACTCTTAAAGAGCACTTTCCTGATGAGGATTTCGATATCACTGAAGAAAATCTTCAAGCTAGAATTCGTGGCGTGATGCTTATGGCTTTTGCAAATAAGATGAAAATGCTCCTTTTGAATACGGGCGATAAAAGTGAATTTGCTTTGGGTTACTGCACTTTGTATGGGGATATGTGCGGCGCTTTGAGTGTTATAGGGGATGTTTTAAAAACAGATGTGTATGAGCTTTGTAAATATGTGAATCGAGAAAGAGAGATCATCCCGCAAAGAATTTTTGATAAGCCGCCATCGCCTGAGCTAAGGCATCATCACAAAGCAACAGATACACTTCCTCCTTATCCTATTGTGGATGTGGTTTTAAAGGCTTACATCGAAGCTCAGCAGCCGATCGATGTAATCGCAAAGCAGTACAATATTGATTACAACATTGTCTATTCGATCATTGAGCGCATTTACAAGGCTGAGCATAAAATGCGGCAAGCTCCTCCTGCCTTAAGGGTGTCAGGTAGAGCATTAACGATTGGGCGAAGAAAGCCGCTTCACCATACCGGGCGCCATACGGTATACTAAAGAGTTCTAGGGGCTGGCCAGGGAAGGGGAAGAATCTCTTGAAGAGATGTTCTTTTTTTGTAAAGCATGAGCAGCCTATCAAAACCGATGGCGATCCCATAGGCTTTTTCAGAAAGGGGATATGTTGCTAAATCTTTAATAAATAATGGGTCTATTGGCAAGACAGATTTGCCCATAGCGCTTCTTTTTTGATTATTGAGCTCCATTCTCTCTATATGTGTCACAGTGTCAGTGAGTTCGTGATAGCCGTTTCCGAGTTCAAGTCCTTGGTAAAAAAATTCATAGCGGCGGGCTTTGCCGTTTTCTACTTTGGCAAGGGCTGCTTCTTCTTCTAGAAAATTGGTGACTATTGAAATTTCGTTTTTGCCGAGGTGGGGTTGGATCTTTTCTGAGAAGATGTAATCTTTGATCGTGGAGCTATCCCATGTGGGGTGATCTTTTTTGACGATACTAAATTCTTGGCTCCATGGGGTGTAGAGCTCTTCATAGTCGTAGATAGCGAAGGGGAGTTTTGGGATAAATAGAGATAAAAACTCTCTCACTTCTTCAAAAAAATCTTCTTCAGTGGTGTTATTTTTGTACCACTCTACCATGGTAAACTCAGGGCAGTGGCGCCGGCTTAGTTCTTTGCTGCGAAAGACGTGACCTAGGTAATAAAGATCTAGGCCTGTTCTTGCGATGAGTCGTTTGAGGCCGAATTCGGGGGAGGTGTGTAGATAGTAGCTTTCGTGGCCGTCAGTGACTTGCATGGGGTCGATGTGTACATCGATGACAGGGGCATAGGGGCTAAGAAGGAAAGGATCAGCTTCTATGATCCCTCTAGTTAAAAAAAACGTACGCACTTTTGCAAGCATTTCTGCTCGCAAAAGTGTAATATCTCTTTGATTAAGCTCTAGCGACGTATTCACAGGTTCTTGTGTCTACTTTGATTTTTTCGCCCGCTTCTACGAAGATGGGGATTTGCACTTCTGCGCCTGTTTCAAGCTTTGCAGGTTTAAGTACGCGTCCGCTTGCTGTATCTCCACGAACTCCCGGAGCTGAATCAGTGATCAAAAGCTCCATGAATGTTGGAGGTGAGATGTCGACTACTTCACCTTTATAGAGAACAACGTCATAAACGATGTCTTCTTTGAGCCACTGTTGGTTTTCTGCGATGATGTCTAAAGGGATTGAAAGCTGATCAAAGCTTGCATCGTCCATAAAGATTGCAGCTTCCCCTTCAATGTAGAGAAGGCGCATTTTCGTCTCTTCAACGTCAGCGATGTCAATTTTTTCCCCTGATTTGAAGGTGCGCTCAATAACGCGCTGGGTTTTGAGGTGTTTTAATTTGACTCTAGTAAAAGCTTGCCCTTTGCCAGGCTTAACCAATTCCACCCCAACTACTGTATAAGGAGCGGACTCGAGCTCTACTTTCATCCCCCCTTTGAGGAGATTGACATCGATTTGCATGTTGAATCCTTATTGCTTTTTATTGGGGCTAGTATGCTCTTTCTTAAGGATAAGTTCAAGGGAATTTGTCAGTCTTTGGAGCTCTCCAAAAGCTCTTGAACCCTCTTTAATTGAGCTTGCAGCTTCACTTAGCGCTTCAACCTCAGATCGAAGATCTTGCTGGACTAGTGCGAGGTTTTTTCTCACATCGGTCAAAAAGGCGGTCTCAGCGGCAACTTCGGTTTTGAGATGATCGATAGTGATAGAGAGCTCTTTATGTTCTAAAGCACTCTCTCTTAGCATGTCCATAGCCGTTTTATGGGCTTCTAATAGACCTGGAAACTGGCTTTTCATAGTCTCTTCAAGCTTATTGATGCTTGATTTAAGTTCGCTATTTTGTGTTTCCAGCAATTGATTGCTTTCTGAGAAGCGGTCATTTTCATCGCCCATTCGATCAACTTCGAAAGACATTCTCTCTGCAGTATCCATAAGTTCGTTTACTGAAGAGCGCAAAGAGTGGTTCGTAGTGATCAATTCTTTACTTACTTTGTCTAATCCGTTAACCTGTTGCTTTAGATCGTAGTAATCGGCGAAATTGCAGATGTAGTATTCCCCTAGGCCCATAACGGGAATAGAGATCGCTGAGCAAGCGATGAGCATAGCGTTAGTGATGATGATGCCAACGACCAAAAAAATGATGGCAGTAACGATTCCAGCTAGCATCACGTAATCTTGCCAATTGAGTGAGACGCGGCAGCAAAGAGGGTAGTCTGGATCAGGATACTTTTCGGGATAATCGAGAATGTCTTCTGGTTCAACGGGAGTTGAAAAATTTTGTATTTGCATAAATAAATTTTAAAGAAGCTGTGAATATTTTAGAAGAAAAAATTATACAACTAGTAGCCGGTGTAATGGAGATCAATCCTTCAATCATCGGAAAGAATTCATCTTTAGTAGAAGATCTTGGTGCAGATAGTTTGGATTGCATCGAAATTTTCTTGAAAGTGGAGAGAGAGTTTTCTATTAAGATCTCAGAAAAAGAGGCGCTTGAATGCTCAAGTATCGAATATCTTGTCAATTTTGTGACAAGCCGCCTACCTTCTTGACTCTAAGAAGGGCATTCTTTATACTCAAAACACTTCAAGAATCGGCATTCGCAAAATCAGAAAATTCGTATCGATCGATCTTTTTACCCCAAGGTTTTGAAGAAGCAAAGGCAAACGTATGGAACATGCAAGAGAACATTGGAGCTCACGGATAGGTTTTTTGATGGCAGCGATTGGTTCTGCTGTCGGACTTGGTCTTTTGTGGAAGTTTCCTTACACAGTAGGTGAAAACGGAGGGGGGCTTTTTTTGATTGCCTACATCCTGGCGGTGGTTTTTCTTGGTGTGCCTCTTTTTATTGCCGAAGTGCTTTTAGGGAAAAAAACGCAAAAATCGGCAGTGCTTGCCTTCAGCTACGTGGCACCTAAGCAGGGAAGCTGGAAAATTGGGGCTTATCTAGGGGTTTTTGCTTCATTTTTGATCATGTCGTACTACAGCGTTATCGCTGGGTGGGGCATGAATTACGTCTTGCTTTCCCTTTCTGGATTTTATACCAATTTGGAAGAAAGAGAAATTGGCAGAGCTTTTTCACTCTTATCGGGCTCGATGAGCATCAGCTTGTTTTGGCATTTTCTTTTTACGTTGATTACGATGGCGGTTGTGTTTACAGGAGTACGTAAGGGAATTGAGTACTGGTCTAAGATCATGGTAAAGATTCTTTTTGTCCTGCTTGTGATTTTATTAGGATTTTCTTTATCGCTTGATGGTCTTAAAGAGGCTCTTTGCTTCATTTTTTACCCCAATTTCGACACCTTTAAAGGCTCAAGCATTCTAGAAGCGGTGGGGCTTGCCTTTTTTACCCTTAGCTTAGGGCAAGGTATTATGATTAGTTATGGAAGCTATGTAGGTGAAAAAGAAGATGTGGTAAAAATGGCAGCGATTGTCGGTTTTTCGGTAATTGTTGTTGCGATGATGGCGGCTGTAATGATTTTCCCGGTAGTCTTTACTTTTGGGCTTCAGCCTGATTCTGGTTTTGGGCTTGTTTTTCAAACGCTTCCTTATCTTTTTGCTAAATTGCCGATGAGCATGCTCATTTCTACACTCTTTTTTGCTCTATTTGTCTTTACAGCGTTGACATCGGCGTTCCCTTTGATTGAGGTAGTAGCAGCTAACCTCATGGAACTTTTTCACATCACACGGCATCGAGCTGCTTTTTTTACAGCGCTAGCTACCTTTGTAGTTGGCATACCAAGTGCTGCAGCTTCAAGCGGGGCGATATTTCCTGAGTGGCAGACACTTTTTTCTTCTAATTTTCTTGTTACAATAGATCGACTTGTTTCTGTCTGGATGATCCCTGTTGCTGGGCTTGTGACCTCTTTGTTTGTAGGTTGGAAGATGGACAAATCGATCAAACAAAAAGAATTTGCGGGCTATGGCGCACTATTTACTATCTGGAATGTCTTCTTGCGCTTTGTGATTCCTTTTCTAATAATCTTGATCATTATTCAAAAAAGCGGTGTACTTCAATGACAAAAAAGGCAAGGGAACATTTTAGTTCCAAAATCGGATTTTTCTTCGCAGCGATCGGCTCTGCAGTAGGTCTTGGCGTATTATGGAAATTTCCGTATATCGTAGGGCAAAACGGGGGGGCTTTATTTTTATTAGCCTACGTAGCTTGTACGATTTTAATTGGCATTCCTGTATTTGCCGCTGAGCTTTTGCTTGGAAGAAAAACGCAAAGAAGTGCTATTGGAGTCTTTTCCCTTTTGATGCCAACTAAACCTTTTTGGAAATTGGCGGGCTGGCTCGGTGTTGTATCTTCTTTTTTGATCATGTCTTTTTACAGCGTGGTTGCAGGCTGGGGGCTAAGCTACATGGTCAGCTCTATTACTGGGGCTTCAAGGGGAATGAGCGCTGAAAAAGTAAGCGAAGTATTCCATTTGCTTGTGAGCTCTTCAGATCTTTGTCTTCTTTGGCATTTTCTTTTCACGTTGATGACGATGATGATTGTCTTTTCTGGGGTAAGAAAAGGAATTGAGCATTGGTCTAGAATTATGACAAGATCTTTATTTGCAATGCTTTTTGCCCTTTTTCTTTATAGCTGTACGCTGCCTGGAATGGGCCCTGCGATTGAATTTATCTTGTATCCTAATTTTGAAACATTCACCTTTTCTAGTGTCTTAGAAGCGCTGGGCTTATCGTTTTTTACACTGAGCCTAGGTCAGGGTATTATGTTTAGTTATGGTAGCTATACCTCTGATCAAGAAGATCTTCCGATGATGTCCATCATTGTTTCTTTTGCTGTAATCATCGTTGCTATCCTTGGCGCGCTGACAATTTTTCCGGTAGTCTTCACCTTTGGATTTGAGCCTTCAGCTGGAACAGGGCTAATTTTCCAAGCGCTTCCTTACTTATTTTCCAAGCTCCCTGGCGGTGTGCTCATATCAACGCTGTTTTTCTCTTTGTTTGTATTTGCAGGTCTTACATCAGCGATGGCTTTTGTCGAGGTAGTAGCTTCTAACATGATGGAGCTAATGGGATGGAGCCGAAAAAAAGCGGCGCTTTTGGTCTCTATGGCGACATTTATCTTTGGAATACCTAGCGCTTTAGCGGGAAGCGGCATTTTATTTTCAGACTGGCAAGAGATCTATCGCATGAACTTTTTAGAAACAATGGACAACTTTGTTTCTGTATGGCTTATACCTGTAGGTGGACTCATCACGACAGTTTTTGTTGGATGGATATGGAATAAAGAGGCTTCACAAGAGGAGTTTTTGAAGGGTTCATCTTGCTCGCCTCGATTATTTTCTGTATGGTATTATGCTATGCGCTTTTTAGTGCCAGGCTTAATAATCCTCATCATCCTCCAAAAAAGCGGATTGATCAATTTCGATTAAGCCCTCAACTGAAGAGAATGCGGTTTTAACGATATCTAGATGGCGGCTAAAGGTTTGTAGGTGCAGAATGATCTGATCTAAATTGCCTTTGTCGCTTTCGTGAGCATCTAGAAGGTTTTTGTATTGCCTAAACATCTCATCAATAGAAAAGTTGAGATGATCTTCAGTGAATGTGTATTTGCTCAATAAAAATAAAGCATCTTTTACATGTTCTGTTTCTAATAGATCTCTAGTCGATTTCGTTTCTTTATTTTCTATGCTGCTAAATGCTTGTTTGACGCCCTGGTCTAAGATCTCTAGTGCATCTTTAAAGCTCATGTGATTTCTCAGTAGATTTTCTAAAGAGATGGCTTTAGTCAACACTTCGATAGCTTGTTTTTCACTAGGGTTTTGGCTGAATTTGTCAAAAATAGTGACTAATTGGTCGAAATCGGTTTGCTCTTCTTTTGAAAAATCAGCTCTATCAATGAAGCTCATTGCTTCGATGAGTTCTTCAAGCATGGTCAAAATCAGATGAGGAGATTTTTGGTGTGTTTGATAATTTTCAATCATATTTTCCATGATCTCTTCAAATGTCATGATTTCTTCAATCAATCTTGCTTTTCTTAGACCTGTAGATTCTATCGTCTGGATAAAAAACGGGTTGATAGTGTGTAAAAATTGACGACATTTTTTTTCTAGTTCTTGAATGCTTAGTTCAATATGCTCTGGCAAGAAAATGAGGGTATGGATCAATTTAGCAAGTTCTTTGGCATTTTTTTCTTGATCGACGCTGTATGTAGGGGTGGTGATATTTTCTAAAAAGGGAAGAAGCTCTTGGAGCTTTTCTAAAGATTCTACTAAAAGTTCTGCTTTTCCTTTTTTTAAGGCTTCGCTGATATTTTTGAGGTGGACCAAGGTAGCTTGGACAGTTTTGAAAGCGAAAGTAAAAAGGTATTTCATTTTTCCCTCTTTTTTTTCATTACTATAACAGAAAGAAAAAAGGGAAATGACTCTACTCTCTATATCAGTTCTTTAACGCATAGTCTACAGACGAGCTAAGAAGGGGAGTAGGACTTTTTTTGGCTTCTATTAAGGTAAATTCCGTAGAGGTTGGATAGATGTTTTGAATGATAAAGCCAGATTGATAGAGCATCTTTTTGAATGTGTCTAGTGACCGCTCTTTTCCCCCGGTGAGTGTGAGCATGAGCATATCCATGCAACTTGCGTAGGGAAACTCTTTGTCTATGACCACTTCTGTGATCAAAAGTTTGCTATTAGGGCTCATGGCGCTAAAGCAATTATCCAGGATCTTTTTGCACTCTTCGTCATCCCAGTCGTGAAGAACCGATTTTAATAAATAGGCATCGATCCCTTGAGGAATGCTGTTAAAAAAATTGCCGCTAATGACCTGGTAGGTTTTGTCGTGAGGCTGATTTGCAACTTCAGGCAGTTCAAATAAGGTCGCTTTAAGGTGGGGGTGTCTTTTCAATAGTCCTTTGAGAAATTGCCCCTCTCCTCCACCTACATCGCAAAGGGTGGTGAAGTTGCCGAACTCGTAACTGTCTAAAATGGAATTGATTACAGTTAAAGATTTCTCTTTCATGCCCTGCTTGAATAAAGATAGGCGCTCAGGATGGTTCTTGAAGTACTGAAAAATCGGTTCGCCAAAGCTAAGCTCAAAAGCTGGTTTGCCGATCTTTATTGATGATAAGAAGCTATCAAAGGCTTTATGGATGTCTTCACCATAAAATATGCAAAGTCCATGCAATGTTTCGGGGTGATTTTTTTTCAAAAGAAGGCTTGTATGATTGTTGATGTATCTGCCATCAGATAGTTTTTCAAATACTCCTAAATTTGAAAGAGCGGTCATAAGGCGATCTAGAGATTCGGGGTGG
>Ga0194123_10007709_pt1 | contig 10624 bp, 10 predicted proteins | sample TA2MahsurfametaG_5_FD_155479 | JGI IMG/M metagenome (GOLD analysis project Ga0194123, IMG submission 155479) | Freshwater microbial communities from Lake Tanganyika, Tanzania - TA2015023 Mahale A surface | ecosystem: Environmental > Aquatic > Freshwater > Lake | place: Tanzania: Lake Tanganyika... | reverse complement strand
AAGATTCAATAAAGAGCTCAGCCATTGAGATTGAAGATAAGGTTTCACATATCCTCACCTCAACCTGGAGTATCCCGCCCCGTTGGTTTGCATTATTTCAACCAGATGAGAGATTGTGGGGAGAAAATGAGGATGGTGCATTCACCATCCTTCGCACATCAATAAACCATGCAAAAACTAGAGCACGCTTTACCCATGAAGCAGTACTTGGCGCATTTGGATCAGGACCAGTTGAGGGTGAGATTGCAGAGTTAATCTCTTGGCTAGAGATATTTGATAAATCATCCATTGTTGAATTAGATTACGGCGGCCTTGCCACATATTTAGACAATCTACTTATCCAAAATGGTGAGCCAGGATTATCTGCTGACACATCGATTGAGGATGTGAATACCTCAATTGCAGGCCTTGCTTCAGGAGATGGCGCTCTAGCTGGCAAAGGGTATGAACGGCTGGTCTCTCGCTGGCGAAAGGTGGCAGCCTTAGAGTCTGCAACCTAAAGAGATGGCTACCAAGATATCTATGTGTATTTGTACTCAATACTTGCCCAAAAGATTAAAGTAACGGGATACTTAGGGTATATGTAGCAATAGGGTTTATAAGGGTTAAAGTGGACATCACTCTTATCCTCTAAAACAGAAACAGAATTAATATCAAGCGGTAAATAACTAGAGTAGGGGAGGAAATAAGTTGAGCCAAAACAATTACTCGCTCTCTCCTTCCTCCCAAGAAAATCTTCTAACCCCATCTGAGGTGGCAGCATTATTTCGAGTAGATCCAAAGACGGTTACCAGGTGGGCAAAGGCTGGCAAATTAACCTCGATTAAAACCTTAGGTGGGCATAGAAGGTATAAAGAGTCTGAGGTCAAGTCACTACTTAAATCAATTACTAGTGCCACTACTGGTACTACACCAAATCCAAGTACTACCAATCTAGGAAGAAATTAAAAGTGAGAAAAAGAAAATTACAGTGAGTGAAGAATCAACTGATAAAGGTGTAGATAAGAAGAGTGGTGATGATCCAAAGGCGAAGATGTTGGCGGCGCTAGCTAAAAAGCAAAAGGGGCATAACACCGGTAAATCATCTGGTCCTGCCAGTGGTTCTAAGGTTGGTGCAGGTCAAACTGGAGGAGCAGCTCCAAAGATGCATAGAAGAAAGGCTGGCTCTGCTTAAAGATTAAGTACCCTTCCATGTTGATTTCAAATTATCAATACCTAACAATATTTATTCTAAGTTTTATTCTAGTTGGAGCATTAACTCCTCTTATGCGCAAAGTTGCAATTAATAACAATATTTTTGATTTGCCAAATACCTCACATAAATCTCACACACTTCCAACACCATACCTAGGTGGTGTAGCAATAATGCTTGGCGTAGTACTGGTATCACTGCTAGCAGTTTTATTATCAACTAATATATTAGGCAATCTAAACCTACTTCTATCCGTTCTAGTACCTGCACTTCTATTAGGGCTAATTGGATTGTGGGATGATTTAAAGTCACTACCGGCGTATCCAAGATTATTTGCTCAAAGCGCTGTAGGTGTATGTGTTTCAATTATTTTAATTACAACAGGCACGGTAGGTAATCCAACAGGCTCAATAGTTTTGGATGTATTACTAACTGTCATTTGGATAGTAGGTATTTGTAACTCAATTAACTTCTTTGACAATATGGATGGTGGCGCAGCTGGTGCTGTGGCATTTTCCTCCCTTGGTATTGCTTTTCTAGCCTGGAATTTAGAACAAAGCTTATTAGCAGGATTAGCTCTGGTAACTGCTGGTGCTACATTCGGTTTCCTAATTTGGAATAAAAGTCCGGCCAAGATTTATATGGGAGATGCTGGTGCATTATTTCTAGGAGTCTTACTTGCTTCCTTAGCGATTAGATTAGATCCCAGTACGCAAAGTAGGGCGATATCTTTATCAATTCCCTTGTTACTTTTAGCACTACCAATTCTTGATACTACAACTGTGGTTATCTCTAGATTTCGAAGCGGCATATCAATTCTTCAAGGCGGACAAGATCACCTATCTCATAGATTGGTGAATATAGGCCTGACGCGAAAATCTGCCGTTATTGTGCTTTGGCTATTGTGTGTGTTATTTGTTGTGATTGCAAATCTAGTTTCAGTACTGCCATTTACCCTTGAAGTAATCCTTTTATTACTAGGTGCAATTATTTGGTTTGCATTATTGCTCTGGTTTCTTAAAATTCCAGTAGTCAAAAAGATTTAAATCTACCCTGGTGGCTTGGGCCGGGATCGAACCGGCGACCTAACGATTTTCAGTCGTTCGCTCGTACCAACTGAGCTACCAAGCCAATCAAATTTATTTTAATTATTTCCTCTAATTCTCTACAAACGTAGAAAAACTAAGAAGATTACAAATAAAATAAATCGCGACCCAGACGGGACTTGAACCCGCGACCTCCGCCGTGACAGGGCGGCGCGCTAACCAACTGCGCTACTGGGCCAGCATTTAAAGGGAGTTGAAAATTACTTTTCAACTCACCTTTGCGTCCCCAACGGGATTTGAACCCGTGTTAACGCCGTGAAAGGGCGACGTCCTAGGCCACTAGACGATGGGGACAGTGGAAGGGCTAAGGGTATCGGGTCAATTAACTAGGGCAAAACTTGGTAGAAGGTAAGCATTAAATCAACTGGTTTTATATACCAGAGTAACTAGGTGCGACAATTACCCATCATGACCATCATCTCTAGCTGCACATTAAGCTCACTAAAAGAAGCAGCCAAATCATTAGAGCAAGGTAATTTGGTGGCTTTTCCAACCGAGACTGTTTATGGATTGGGCGCTGACGCGACAAATAAGGATGCAGTTGCTCGGATTTATGATGTTAAAGGCAGACCAACAGGACATCCATTAATTGTTCATATCTCATCTACAAATAATTTAGATAAATGGGCGCAGCAGATTCCAGAGTATGCAATAACTTTAGCTCGCACTTTTTGGCCAGGCCCCATGACATTAATCCTGCCAAGAACTGAGCTTGCTAAAGATTTTATAACTGGTGGCCAAGATAATGTTGGAATCAGAGTTCCTTCTCATCCGCTTGCTTTATCACTACTAAAAGAGTTTGAATCACTTGGTGGCCTGGGCATTGCCGCCCCTAGTGCAAATAGATTTGGCAAAGTATCGCCAACTTCAGCACAAGCTGTGCAGGAAGAACTAGCTGAGTACTTAACGCCAGATGATCTAATTTTAGATGGCGGTCCTTGCCAAATTGGAATTGAATCAACAATTATTGATTGCACAAAACAAACACCACAAATACTTCGTCCAGGTGGAGTTACCCAAGAACAGATTACAGAGTTGATTAATTTAGAGCCAGATAAAAAAAGTTATACCCACAGTAGTGATGTAAAAGCACCTGGCTTATTGGAATCTCATTACAGCCCTAAGGCAAAAGTATTTTTATCAGGCACACCACAACCGGGGGATGGATTTTTAGCGCTTTCAAGTATTGCCACTCCTACGGGTGCAATTAGGTTGGCAACTCCAGTAAGTGATGAAGATTATGCCAGGCAGTTATATAGCGCCTTTCGGCTAGCTGATTCTAAAAAGATTGAAAGGATTTTTGCAGTTCCCCTTGAAAATGAGGGAATAGCAGTTGCAATTAACAATCGGCTTAGTAAGGCAGCTCATCAAGTTTAAGTTTGATGCAAGGTAGACTTACCATCATTAATCTCTATAATTATTCCAAACCTTATTGAAAAGAGAGAATTTAAAGTGAGCAAAGCGTTTTGTGCACCTACCTCAATAATTGAGGATGAAGTTAAGCTCTCAGAGGGCGTAAAGGTCTGGAATTTTTCTCATATTCGTAGTGGTGCTCAAATTGGCTCAAATACCATTATTGGCGATTATGTTTACATTGGGCAGGGTGTTGTAGTTGGTAGTAATTGTAAAATTCAAAACTCAGCACAGATATATGAACCAGCCCAAATTGGAGATGGGGTCTTTATTGGCCCCGGAGTAATACTGACAAATGACAGAAACCCAAGGGCAATAAACCCTGATAAGTCACAAAAGAGTGCAAGTGATTGGCAGCCAGTTTCTGTTTCAATAAAGCAGGGTGCATCAATCGGGGCTGGGGCAGTATGTGTTGGGCCAGTTCACATTGGGCAATGGGCCATGATTGGTGCTGGATCAGTTGTAGTAGATGATGTCTTAAATTATGCACTAGTTGCAGGGGTGCCAGCAAGACAGATTGGCTGGGTCGGTAAAGGTGGAGTTAAATTAGTAGAACAAAGTTCAAAAACATTTAAGTGCCCTATCTCAGAAAAGATCTATAACCTTGAAGGAACTAACTTAGTTGAATTGAGCTCATGAGAAAAAAACCAATTCCAATTGCTAAACCCATTATTAGTCGAGATGTCAGAAAAGCGGTAAATAAGGTTTTACGTTCAGGAAACTTAACACAAGGACCTGAAGTGGCAGCCTTTGAAAGAGAGTTTTCACAATTTGTTAATGAGCGCGAATGTGTTGCAGTGAATTCAGGTACCTCAGCACTTCACCTAGCTTTATTAAGTCTTGGCATTGGCACAGGGGATGAAGTAATTATTCCATCATTTACTTTTGCTGCCACAGCAAACTCAGTAGCTTTAACTGGCGCAAAACCAGTTTTTGTGGATATCGATATCAAGACTTATAACATGGATCCAAATTTAATTGAAAATGCAATTACGCCAAGCACTAAAGCAATACAAGTAGTACATCTTTATGGATTACCGGCAGATATGACCAAAATTGTAGAGATAGCAAAGCGACATAACCTACTCATTATTGAAGATGCAGCTCAAGCCCATAACGCTGCAATAAATGGCCAACCTGCCGGCACATTTGGTGATGCCGCTGCATTTTCTTTTTACCCAACAAAAAATATGACCTCAGGTGAGGGCGGAATGATAGTTTTTAAGGATAAGGATGCTGCTCGGCTTGCTCGCCTTTATCGAAACCAGGGCATGGAGAAGCGATACCAAAATGAGATAGTAGGTTTTAACCTAAGAATGACTGATATCCATGCTGCAATCGGTAGGACTCAACTTAAACACCTTTCAAAGTGGAGTAGAAAACGGCAGGATAATGCAATGACATTATCATGTCAGTTACAAAATGTAGTCACACCATTTACGCCAGCTGGTTTTTCTCATGTTTTTCATCAATACACAATCAGAGTTCCAAAAAATAGAGATGCTTTCGCAGATAGTTTAAGCCAAGCAGGGATTGGAAATAGCGTTTATTACCCAACCCAGGTGCATAAATTACCCTCATTTAATAGCCCAATATTTTTACCGCAAACTCAACTAGCAACTGAAACTGTTTTATCACTACCAGTCCACCCATCACTTTCAAAGCAAGAGCTAAGAAGAGTTTCTAATTCAGTGAACTCATTAGTAGGGCAACTCTGATGTCTAATCTTCGAGTAGCAATCATTGGCTTGGGAATGATGGGAGCAAATCATGCCCGGGTACTATCAAACTTGGAGGGTGTTGAGCTAGTTGCAGTTGCTGATCCTCAAGGTGATGCTCAAAAAGTATTGCCACAAATTAAAGTTCTCAATAGTGTAGATGAGGTTATAAAACTAGGGGTTGATTATTGTGTTATCTCTGCCCCAACTGCTTTTCATGAAGAAATTGCCTTGCAACTAATTGTTAACAGAATACATTTTCTAGTTGAAAAGCCGATTGCAGACTCCTACGTCTCTGCCGTAAAAATCAGAGATACTGCAAAAAATGCAAATGTAATTGGTGCGGTAGGCCATATAGAAAGATTCAACTCTGCGTTACAAGAAGCACGCAAGCGAGTTTTAGCTGGTGAATTAGGAACGATTTATCAAGTTGCTACTAGGCGTCAAGGGCCATTTCCATCTCGTATCTCTGATGTTGGCGTAGTAAAGGATTTAGCAACCCATGATATTGACCTTACATCTTGGATTACTGGGAAAAAATATCTACAATTCAGTGCTAATGCTGCATTTCGTTCTGGCAGAGAGCACGAGGATTTGATTTCTGTATCAGGTCTGCTTGAGGATTCAATAGTTGTTAGCCATCTTGTTAACTGGTTAAGTCCACTAAAGGAACGAAAGATCATTATTACTGGCGAAAAAGGCACCTTTGTAGCAGATACCCTTAGAGCAGATTTAACATTTTATGAAAACGGCAAAATTGAAATATCACAATCTGAGTTGGCTCACTTTCGTGGTGTAACTCAAGGTGATGTTCATATCTTGGCCTTTGAAAAGCCAGAACCTTTAGTTGTTGAGCATCAGAATTTCCGTGACGCAGTGTTAGGTAAGAAATCCAATATTGTTACATTAGAAGAAGGTGCAACTACGGTTAAAATTGCTGATGCCATCATTGAGAGCTATACGAATAAGAGTTTAGTAAAACTATGAAAATAGCAGTTGTTGGTATGGGAAAAATTGGCCTACCCCTGGCAGTTCAATACGCCAAAAAAGGCAATACTGTTACCGGAATAGATATAAACCCAAAAACTGTTGAGTTGATAAATCAAGGATTAGAGCCTTTTCCAGAAGAGGCCCACTTAAAAGAGTATTTAGCAGATGTTGTAGGTAAGGGACTGTTACACGCAACCCTAGATTATGAAGAAGGTATAAAGAGTGCTGATGTTGTTGTAGTCGTGGTACCACTATTTGTTAACGATAATGCAGAGCCAGAGTTTTCTGCGATGGATCAAGCAACGCAATCCATCGGTTCCCACCTCAAAAAGGGAGCATTAATATGCTTCGAAACTACCCTACCAATTGGCACCACTAGAACTCGTTTTGTCCCAGCCTTAGAAAAGCAATCTGGATTAAAGGTTGGCGTTGACTTCAGTGTAGTTTTTTCACCAGAACGGGTATTTACTGGTCGAGTTTTTGAAGATTTAAGAAAGTACCCAAAAATTGTTGGAGGCATTACCCAGGAGTGCACAACTAAAGGTGTCGGTTTTTATGCAAAAGTCCTTGATTTTGATTATCGAGAAGATTTAGCAAAACTAAATGGGGTATGGGCAGTTGAAAGTACTGAGAGCGCAGAGTTTGTTAAGTTAGCTGAGACAACTTATCGTGACGTTAATATTGCATTAGCTAATCAATTTGCTATGTATGCAGACAAAATTGGTGTCAACTTTTACCAGGTAATTGAAGCAGCAAATTCACAGAAATTCTCATTTATACATCAACCCGGAATATCTGTAGGTGGACACTGCATTCCAATTTATCCACAATTTTATCTATGGTCAGACCCTGAAGCTTCTATTGTAAGAAAAGCAAGAGAAACTAATTCACAAATGCCAACATATTTCATAAATGAAATCCTCAAGAGTTTTGAAACACTAAAGAATCTTAAAGTTCTCATTCTAGGAATAAGTTACCGAGCAAATGTTAAGGAGATTGCTTTTTCTGGAGCAATAGATTTAAAAAATATTTTGGCGGAATCTGGCGCCAAAGTCTTCGCCATGGATCCTTTCTATACGAAATGTGAAATTAATGAGATAGGGTTTGAATATGGGGATGATCCGGCACAAGCATTTGATGTCGTTATTTTACACACGGATCATCAGGAATTTTCTAATATTGATTTTAGCAAATTCTCAAAAGGTTCAATATTACTTGATGGAAGAAATTTTTGCTCTAAGGAAAAAGTTCCAAGTAACATTAAGTTTTTCAAATTTGGAAATGTGACTAACCGCGGCTAAAAATGGAAATTACAGGTAAAAGATTCTTAGTTATAGGCGGAGCTGGGTTTATTGGAAGTCACGTCGTCTCTGAGTTATTAAAGCATGATGTTAAAGAAGTCGTTATTTATGATAATTTTGCGAGAGGAAAGGCTTCAAATATTTCTAAGCAACTCGAAGACCCTCGATGCTTAGTTTTTGAAGATGGTGGGGATATTCGAGACGTTGACATTTTAGATAAAGCAATGCAAGGGATAGACGGAGTGTTTCATTTAGCGGCAATGTGGTTACTTCACTGTAAGGATTATCCTAGAACTGCCTTTGAAGTTAATATAAATGGCACTTTTAATGTACTAGAGGCATGTGTAAAAAATAAAATAAAGCGACTGGTCTATTCGTCCTCTGCATCTGTTTACGGAAATGCAGTAGAGATCCCGATGACGGAAGAACATCCATTAAACAATAGGAATTTCTATGGTGCAACAAAAATTGCCGGAGAAGCAATGTGTAGGGCATTTCATGATAGATATGATCTAGCATATGTAGGGCTTAGGTATATGAATGTTTATGGCCCATTCCAAGATCAAACTGCAGCCTATACTGGAGTAATTCCTATTTTGTTAAACCAAATAGAAAAAAATGAAACTCCTAAAATCAATGGAGACGGCACTCAAGCATATGATTTTATTTCAGTGCGTGATGCCGCAAGAGCAAATATTTGTGCGATGACGGCAAATGTGAATGATGAGAATTTTAATATTGGAACAGGCATTCAAACAACTATAGGAGATTTATGTAATTTAATATTAAAACTAACTAATTCTGGATTAAAAGTAATCTATAAACCATATGCCGAAGCGGATTCGAGAAGACTTGTACAGAATCGAATTGGGTCGACTAAAAAATCTAAAGATTTACTTAATTTTGATCACTCAATTAGTTTAAATGAGGGACTGATGGATTTAATTCAATGGCGAAAAAAGTTTTAATATCTTGGATAAATTTTTATGTGCGGAATAGCTGGATTAATCCAAGACAAAGATAAGAATATCGATAATGCATTAATAAATCGGATGATTGTCAATCTTAGACATCGAGGAATTGATAATGAAGGTTGTTGGATTGACAAAAATGTTGCCTTAGGTCATACGAGACTATCGATTATTGATTTAAGTGATAACTCATTACAGCCAATGCAATCAAATAATTCAAGATATGTTCTTGTTTATAATGGTGAAATTTATAATTATCGTGAACTTAGAAGCGAACTCGAGAAAAATGGATTTACTTTTAAATCTAGTGGGGATACAGAGGTAGTGCTGACTTCGTTAACATTTTGGGGCAAAAAAGCATTACTTAAATTTAACGGAATGTTTGCGTTGTCGTTTTATGATCGGTTAACAAGTACAATGATAATTGCAAGAGATCGTTATGGAATTAAACCACTTTATTATACTTTATTGGAAAACAATACTTTTGTTTTTGCGTCTGAAGAAAAAGCTATAAAAAATCTTTCAAGTTATCAAATTAAACTTGACGAACTAGCTCTAGTTGAATATTTTACTTTTCAAAATATTTTCTCAGATAGAACTTTCTATTCTGGAGTTCACTTATTAAATCCAGGGTGTTATTTAGAAGTGGATACAAATAATATTAATGCTAATTTCAAACCACAAACTTATTGGGATTTTAATTTTACAGGCAAGAATGAATCTGTCAATGAAGTTGAGTACGAAGAAGAATTAGCAAGGTTATTAAATCAATCTGTTAAACGTCAGCTAGTAAGTGATGTCGAGGTAGGAAGTTACTTAAGTAGTGGCATAGATTCGGGAATTGTCACTAGTTTTGCTTCTGAAAACGCTGCAAACCTAAAAACTTTTACAGTGGGTTTTGATATGAGCAATATTACTGGCGCAGAACTTGGTTTCGATGAACGAAATTTTGCTAATCTGCTTTCCAAGGAAATGAAAACAGATCACTATGAATTTGAAATAAATTCTAAAAATATGGAAAGTTCTGTTGATGAACTAACACATTGTCTTGATACGCCTCGAGTAGGGCAAAGTTACCCGAATCTTTATGCCGCAAAACTTGCTAAGTCGAAGGTAAAAGTAGTTCTGTCTGGTACGGGTGGTGATGAAATCTTTGCTGGTTATCCATGGCGGTATTACCAAGGGCAGCCCGGACAACAATTTCAAAATTATGTAGATTCTTATTACTCTAGTTGGCAACGGCTAATTTCAGATGACAGTAAAGAAAATTTTTTCAATCCAATTTGGGCAAATGTTAAAGATTTGGATACAAGGGAAATATTCAGTAAAGTTTTGAACCAACAGCAAAGTGAAATATTGGATGAAAGTAGTTTCTTAAATAAAGCTTTATATTTAGAATGTAAAACGTTTTTACATGGACTATTAAATATTGAAGATAAAATTCATATGGCAAACTCGATTGAAAATAGAGTACCTTTTTTAGATAATGATGTTATAGAATTTGCGATGTCTTGTCCTACAAGCTTAAAGTTAAAAAATTTAAAAAAACATTTCAGTATTGACGAGAATATTGTAGGTGATAAAAAATTAATTTATTACGACAATTCACAAGATGGCAAAATTATTCTTCGCTCAATTTACAAAAATAGAATAGGAGAATTAGATAAAGGACTCAAGAAGCAGGGGTTTACCGGACCAGATTCAACTTGGTTTAAATCTCAAAGTGCCGATCTTATTCAGGATATATTGCTTGATAGAAATTGCGCTATTTATAATTATATTGATTTTCATACCGTAAGTAAATTAATCCGTCAGCATACCTCCGGTCATGTGAATCGAAGGCTTTTGATTTGGTCACTTTTAAGTTTCAATAGTTGGATAAACCTTAACTTATGAAAATACTTATAATAGGTGGAAGTGGATTATTGGGTTCA
>Ga0194123_10007704_pt1 | contig 10629 bp, 6 predicted proteins | sample TA2MahsurfametaG_5_FD_155479 | JGI IMG/M metagenome (GOLD analysis project Ga0194123, IMG submission 155479) | Freshwater microbial communities from Lake Tanganyika, Tanzania - TA2015023 Mahale A surface | ecosystem: Environmental > Aquatic > Freshwater > Lake | place: Tanzania: Lake Tanganyika... | reverse complement strand
CGCAGGGTTCATACTCACCGCATAGGGTGTATTGTAATCACTGATGACCATTCCCAGGGGTTGCTGGGCTTGGATAAATGAAGCAAGTGCGAATACACTTACAGACAGAAGCAATGGGCGAAGAGATAGTGTCATTATTGATTTTTAACGATGAAAACAAATATGTGGCCAAAGTTACAACCTAACCCCTTTAGATTTTCATCCCACTTTGCAGACGATTAAACGAAACAGGGTTTGATGAATCCGTTGCTTTCTTAACTTTGTATGCTGCTCATGAAAACTTTTGCCAAATATTTCATAACACTTCTCGGAGGCTTTGCCTTAGGAATTATCGCCATCGGATTGTTCGTTTCATCTTTGTTTTCCGGTTTTGAAACGAGTTTTGGCGAGAAAAAGGCCCCAGAACTTACAGAGGCGGGATTGCTATACCTCAAAATTGAGGGGGATATTGCCGAGCGCAGCAGCAGCGATCCATTGAGCGATATCCTACAAGCCAGCGAAGAATCTGATCCAACTTTGGGATTGAACCAGATCATGAACGGTTTGAAAAAGGCAGAGAAAGACCCCAATGTAAAGGGCATTTTGTTGGATTGCGGTGGCTACATGGGTGGAATGGCTACGGCAGAAGAGATTCGACAAGCATTGATTCAGTTTCAGAAAAGTGGCAAACCCATTGTTTCCTACAGCGGCCTCTACACCGAGTTGGGCTATTACATTGCCTCAGCCACCAAAACAGTGAGTTGCAATCCCAAAGGCATGTTGGAATTTGATGGCATTTCTTCCAAAATTGTCATGTACAAAGGCCTGTTCGATAAACTCGGCGTTGATTTCCAAGTGTTCAAGGTAGGCAAATACAAGAGTGCGGTTGAGCCTTTCATCCAAACGAGCATGTCCGATGAAAATCGACAGCAAATCACCCAATACATCGAATCCTTGTACCGCTATCAGCTGTCGGAAATCGCTACTTCCCGAAAAATCCCCTTGGACACCCTGTGGAACATCGCCATGCATGCCCAAGCCCAACTGCCAAAAAATGCATTGCAACTGCAGTTGTTCGATAAATTACTCTACGAAACCGAAGCAAAAGAGACCCTACTTTCCGCCACCCAACTCACGGGAAGCAAAACACCTTGGCACTCCTTCTATGAGTACGCCAAAGACGCCGACCCCTATGCGTTCAGCGAAAATAAAATTGCGGTTATTTATGCCGTGGGCGACATCCTTCCGGGCAAACAAAACCCCGACAATCAAATTGGCAGTGCAACGTTCATCAAAAACTTGAAATTGGCACAAAATGATGCCGATGTAAAAGCCATTGTCATTCGCATCAACTCTCCAGGTGGAAGTGCTTTTGCTTCTGATGAAATTGCCCATGAAATTGTTAACTGTAAAAAGATCAAGCCGGTCATTGTCTCATTTGGTGATGTTTCAGCCAGCGGCGGTTACTACATGGGCTGTGTGGGCGACAGTATTTTTGCTTTACCCAACACCATTACTGGGTCGATTGGTGTTTTTGCCCTGCTCCCCAACACACAAGAATTGTTTGGCGACAAATTGGGATTGAAATATGAAACAGTGGAGTTGGGCGATATCTCAGCGGGCTGGCGCCCTGATCGCGCGTTGAACGAAAAAGAACAGGCCACGATGCAAGACATGATCAACAGCATTTATGATGATTTTATTGGCACTGTGGCGATGGGCCGTAAAATGAGTCGCGAACAGGTAGCCGCGTTGGCAGAAGGACGAGTTTATTCAGCCATAGATGCCAAAAAGCTCGGACTTATCGACGGATTCGGCGGTTTGGACAGGGCCATTTTATCGGCCTCCAGAAAATCAAAAACCACTGCTTATCGGGTGGTTTATTACCCTGAAGAAAAAGATTGGATAACCTCTTTGTTCAACAAAGAAGAGATGACGCAAAGTCAATGGAATTCCGCTTCCAAAGCCAGCGGACTGCCAGTAAACACAATTCGCGAAGCCCAAAAAATTCAGCATTTAACCGGCCCTCAGTATCTACTCCCTTGGTCGGTAAAATTGCATTGATCGTCGAATCGAATCGCTACAGGAAACTTTTAACACAGAAATAGTTTCCTATGTGAATTTCGCATTGTACTTTTGCGGCAAATTATGGATCTTGCTAATCGCGTACTGTCAACTGCCGAGCGCTTATTTCACCGTTTTGGTGTTAAAAGCGTGACAATGGATGACGTAGCCAAGGAGATTTCGATATCGAAAAAAACGCTGTATAAGTGTTTCCGCGACAAGGAAAGTTTGGTTCTCTCAACCGTTGAGTCGCACATTAGTGAAAATGAAGCGGCCATTGAGAACATCGTTAACAATGAGCCCAACGCCATTGAACAATTCCACTTGATCACGACATATTTGATGAGCAATCAGCGGAAGATGAGTCCATCGATGCTGTACGACCTCAGGAAGTATCACCCCAGCAGTTTTGAGTTGCTCGAAAAACACCGCAGTAAAAATATCGTAAGGCATTTGTTGTTCAACATTGACTTGGGGCAGAAATCGGGATTATATCATCACGATTTTCACCCTGAAATCATTGCTCGGTCCTTTTCGATGTTATCGTTCCAGGTATTCGACAACGAGGAGTTAAATAGTTTGAACGTCTCTCAAGATGAAATACTCATCGAAATAATCAAATATCATCTCCGATCGATCAGCACGCCGAAAGGAATCGACACAATCAATGCCATCAACTGGAAAATAAATTCTTTGTAACACCACAATGAAACGCATCATCATAATCGCCATCTGTTTTGGATCTTGGGTTGCCAAGGCGCAGGACACCAAAAAATTCAGTTTTAGTGAGGCCATCACTTTTGCTGAACAGAACAACTCCACCTACAAAAACGCCCAATTGGACGTTAACATCGCCAAAGAAACGGTGAAGCAAACAACTTCCTACGGTTTGCCGCAGGTCAGCGCATCGGCTGGCTACCAGCAGTACTTGGAAATCCCTGGAAACTGGGTAAACAACTTTACCAAGACGCCTGGCTCCACCGCACCGGATTTCATCTTTTTGCGATTTCAACAGGAATTTGCCGGCAGTGCCAGTTTAAGCGTGAGCCAATTGTTGTTTGATGGCACTTATTTCGTGGGTTTGGAAGCTACGAAGGCATTCATGGGCATGAGTGAACTGCTGAAAGCCAAATCACTGAAAGATCTTCAATTGAATGTTGCTAAGGCCTACGTTACGGCGGTTTCTACCCAAAAGAACCTCGATGTGATTGAAGCCAATATTCAGTTATTAGAAAAAAGTGCTTTTGAGGTAAGAGAGATGAACAAAGAGGGATTTGTTGAGTCTTTAGATGTTGACCGTTTGAACTACACCTTGAGCAATTTGTATTTGCAGCGTGAAAAATTGCAAAACGCCATCATCATCACCAAAAACGCCCTGAAAATTCATTTGGCTTTACCCATGACTACTGACTTGGAATTAACCGATAATCTGGAGCAATTGGAAACTTATTTGAATGTAAGTGGTTTGGATGTGAATGGTTTTGCACCTGCGCAGCGGATCGAGCATCGTATTTTGGATCAGAGCATTACGTTGGGACAGCTCGACAACAAACGATACAAAGCTTCTGCCCTGCCCTCTTTGGTGGGATTTTACCAGGTTCAACGAAGCACTTTGCGGAGCGAATTCAATTTCTTCCAAAGCAATCTCCCTATCAACAATCAATGGGTTCCGTCATCCATGTACGGTTTGAATTTGCGTGTTCCCATTTTCGCAGGTGGTTTGACGCGTTCAAAGATGTCGGAAACCAACATCAAAATCGAAAAAGCCAAGAATGACATGGCCAACTTCGATCGTTTTGCTGAATTCGAGTTCAACAACGCCAAAAACGGCTACACGGTGAACATGAAGCAAGCCGAAAACCAAAAAGCCAACTTGGCTTTGGCACAGCGTATTTACGACAAAGCGTCTTTGAAATACAAAGAAGGTGTTGGAAGCGCCCTGGAAATGATGCAAGCGGAAACGGAATTGCGCACCGCCAACAACAACTACATGAATGCCCTTTACGATTTAGTTATCTCTAAAATAGAACTTCAACACGCCACTGGCACCCCCATTAAATAATCCATCCATGAAACGTTATACAATATCGATGAGTTTAGTTGCAGCCCTCTTGATGTCGGCCTGCGGTGAAAAAACCAACACTCCTGAAGCCAAAAAGGCCAAATTGGAGTCCCTGAAAAAAGAAATCGCTCAGTTACAATCTGAAGCGAACAAATTAGAAAAAGAATTGAATGCCGGTGCGGCAGCAGACATGGGTAAAACCGTGGAAGTGGCCACAGTGAAAAAAGGCTTATTCCAGAGCTTCATCGCAATCGAAGGTGTGGCCGATGCCAACGAGAGCACCATCGCTACCCCAAAAGTACCTGGCACAGTAATTCGTGTGATGGTACAACCTGGAGCCCAAGTTACTGCAGGACAAGTGCTTGCTCAGTTGGATAACACAGCCATTTCACAAGGTAAAAATGAATTGAACCAGCAGTTGGCATTTGTTACCACGTTGTTTGAAAAGCAAAAACGTCTGTGGGAAAAAGGCGTGGGTACAGAAGTTCAGTACCTATCGGCCAAAAACCAAAAGGAAGCCTTGGAGAAGAGTCTTCGCACGTTGGATGCCCAAATCGACATGTACAACATCAAAGCGCCCATTTCAGGTACTTTGGAAAGTGCAGATGCAAAAGTAGGTCAAGCCGTTGCCCCTGGTATGCCCCTGTTCCGCGTGGTAAATATGGCCAATATCAAAGTAAAAGCAGATGTAGCTGAATCGCACTCCAAGAAAATCAAAGCTGGCGATCAAATCCGAATTTATTTTCCCGATTTGAAGTCGGAAATCGATAGCCGCATCTCGTTTGCTGCAAAATATATCGACCCATTGAACCGCACTTTCCGCGTTGAAACCAAATTGCCCAAGGTGGACAACTTGAAGCCCAACATGATCGCCAAGCTGAAAATCGTGGAGTACGAGAACAAATCGGCAATCGCGGTGAACTCAAACAGCGTTCAAACGACAGAATCTGGCAGTTACGTTATTGTAGCCAAAACCATAGCGGGCAAAAACGGCAGCAACAACTTTGTTGCTGATCGCAGAAAGGTCACTGTGGGAAAAACAAGCGAAGGTTTGACAGAAATTTTGACCGGTTTGAACGAAGGCGACCTTGTAATTACTGCGGGTTACCAAGAATTGAACGATGGTCAAGCCATCTCTGGCGAATGGATGAAAGGCAATTAATTCTCAACCATGAGCAAATTAAATTTTAAAGAATTCGGTCCCACCAGTTGGAGTATCGACAACAAAACAAGCATATATGTTCTGTCGATCTTCATCAGTATCGCCGGTATATTTTCCTACAATGCGTTGCCAAAGGAGCAATTCCCCGACATTGTAATCCCTACAATCATCGTACAAACGGTGTATCCGGGTTCATCGCCAAAAGACATTGAAAACCTGATAACCAAACCCTTGGAGAAGAAGATCAAATCTGTAAGTGGTGTAAAAAAACTCAAAAGCAATTCTATTCAAGATTTCAGTATCATCACGGTGGAATTCGACACGGATGTAAAAGTGGACCAAGCCAAGCAGAAGGTGAAGGATCAAGTTGACAAAGCAAAGAGTGATCTTCCCAATGATTTGAAAACAGACCCCATTGTTCAGGAGATCAATTTCTCCGACATGCCGGTTCTTTACATCAATATCAGTGGCGACATCGATTTGCCTTCATTGAAGCGATATGCAGAGTTGGCCAAGGATAAAATTGAGAGTTTGCCCAGCATTACCCGTGTTGACATTGTAGGTGCGTTGGACCGCGAGTTACAGGTAAACTTGGATTTGACCGCCATGGCTACATCTGGCCTCACCATGGACGATGTTACCCGTGCTATTCAGTACGAGAACATGCGTATTTCAGGTGGCAACATTGACGTAGACAAAATGCAGCGCTCACTGAGCGTGAGTGGTGAATTCCGCAGCAAAGAGGAAATTGAAAACGTAGTTATTCGCTCCGGAACGGGTGCTACTTTATATCTGCGCGATGTGGCTGAGGTGGTAGATGGCTACAAAGAAAAAGAGAGCTATGCCCGATTGGAAGGCAAAAATGTAATCACGTTGAACGTGGTAAAACGCGCCGGTGAAAACTTGATTGAAGCCAGCGATAAATGCCATGAAATTGTGAAGGGATTGCAAGACAATGGCAGCTACCCCAAAGAGATGGAGGTTGTTTTCACAGGTGACCAATCGGTAAGAACACGCACCACGGTGCATGATTTGATCAATACCATCATTATTGGATTCATCCTAGTCACAGTGATTTTGATGTTCTTCATGGGTGCAACGAATGCCATTTTTGTAGGATTGTCGGTCCCTTTGAGTTGCTTTATCGCCTTCTTGGTGATGCCTACCATTGGATTCAGTTTGAACATGATTGTGTTGTTCGCATTCTTGTTGGCATTGGGTATTGTGGTAGACGACGCGATTGTGGTTATTGAAAACACACACCGCATTTTCCATAAGGAGCGTTTACCCATCAAAGAGGCTGCTAAAAAGGCCGCCGGTGAGGTATTTATGCCCGTATTGTCGGGTACCATGACTACCCTGGCACCATTCATTCCTTTGGCGTTCTGGAAAGGCATCGTGGGTAAATTCATGTTCTTCTTGCCCGTAACTTTGATCATCACTTTGTTGGCTTCTTTGTTGGTTGCCTATATCATCAACCCCGTTTTTGCGGTAGACTTTATGGAGGATGAGCATGCCCAGGAAGACCATGCAAAAACCGCTCGTTCGGTAAAGCGCACCACCCTGGTAATGGGCATCGTTGCTATCTTGGGATACTTGTTGGGTGGATTCGGAATCGGAAACTTTGTGTTAACCTTGTTGGGTGTTTACTTGTTACACCACTATTGGTTGCGTCATGTGATAGTGGTTTTCCAGACAAAAACTTGGCCTGGCGTGCAAAATGCCTACGAGCGGGTTGTGCGATATTTGTTGGAAGGCAGCCGACCACGCAAAACCATTTTTGCCACCATCGCCTTGTTGATCCTCTCGTTTGTTGTTACAGCCATTCGCAAACCCGGTGTGGTATTTTTCCCTCAGGCCGATCCAAACTTCACCTATGTGTATTTGACCCTGCCAACCGGAACCAATGCGAAACACACCGACAGTATCCTCAAAATTGCGGAAAAGCGGGTGTTTAAGGCGATCGGACAGAACAATCCATTGGTAGAAAGTGTGATTTCAAACGTGGCTGTGGGGGCGACTGATCCCAACAGTGGCGACAGAACTACCGCGAGCAACAAAGGTAAAATCACCGTGGCTTATGTGGAGTTTGAAAAACGCGATGGCGGCAGCACGATGGCATTGTTGAAGAAAATCCGAGAGAGTATCGGCACCATTGCCGGTGCGGAAATCGTGGTGGAACAGGAAAAAAACGGTCCACCAGTAGGAAAAGCCGTAAATATTGAAATCCGTGGCGATGAATTTGAATCGCTCGTTAGCACGGCAACCAAGTTGAAAACCTATTTGGACAACAAGAAAATTGCCGGCGTTGAGGAGTTGAAAACCGATTTCATCAGTTCCAAACCCGAGGTCATCATCAAAATCGACCGTGAACGTGCCAACCGTTTTGGTATCAGCACGGCACAGATTGGCATGGCTTTGCGAGGCAGTATATACGGTACAGAAGCCAGCAAATTCAAGGATGACAACGACGACTACCCCATCATGGTTCGTGTGAAGAAAGTAGACGCCAACAATTTGGATGCGTTGTTAAACATGAGAATCACCTACCGTGATATGGTTGCGGGTGGCATGATTCGTCAGGTACCGTTGAGTTCTGTGGCATCGGCTGAATACTCGAACACTTATGGCGGTATCAATCGAATGAACCAAAAGCGGGTGATTACTTTGGCAAGTAACGTATTGGCCGGATATCAACCCAACGAGGTGGTTTCGCAGGTGAATGCAGCCATTGAATCGTTCGACAAACCTTCAGACATTCAGATAATCATGACTGGGGAGCAAGAGCAGCAAGCCGAAACAGGTGCCTTCTTGGGTAACGCGATGTTGGCTTCCTTGGCCTTGATTCTGATTATTTTGGTAACGCAGTTCAACTCAATCAGTAAACCCTTGTTGATTTTGAGTGAGATTTTCTTGTCGCTCATCGGCGTACTCCTCGGTTTCGCCATTTTCAACAAAGATTTTTCGGTGGTAATGACCGGTATCGGGATTGTTGCACTGGTGGGCATCGTGGTTCGAAACGGTATCTTGTTGGTGGAATTCACTGATTTGTTGCGCGAACAAGGGGCAACATTAAAATCAGCGATCATTGAAGCGGGAAGAACCCGTATGACACCTGTGTTGCTGACTGCATCGGCCACCATTTTGGGACTTGTGCCTTTGGCGGTAGGTTTGAACATGGACTTCGCTACCCTATTCACTGAGTTAAACCCACACATTTATTTCGGGGGCGATAACGTAGCTTTCTGGGGTCCTTTGAGCTGGACGATGATTTATGGATTAGGCTTTGCGACATTCTTGACTTTGATTTTGGTTCCTTGCATGTACTATTTGAATGAAAAATTCAAAGCCCGTGTATACGGATGGATGGGCCGTCATTACGATCCAGACACCATGATGCGTCCGGAAGCCAAGAAGTAACACCCATTATTTTTGATTTGTACACAAGGGGACGGGCGACCGTCCCTTTGTTGTTTATAGACCTGAATGAAGGGTTGATTACAATTGATGGATTGTAGGCTTGGGTTGTTTGAGCAGCTTGTGGTTGGTTTACGGAAATGACTGCGCAGAGAAGCCAATGTAATTGTTGATGGATTAAACCTTTAGTGTGACCAAGGGACCGGTGTTCACGGACTCTTGGCGGTTATTCTGCAGGAGATGATTTCCAGAGGTGGTTGTAGGATTACGTTGCAGGAAGCAAAAAAAAGGCGCCCGCAGGGCGCCTTTTTCGACGATTTATTTCAATTCCTTATTCCAAGGTAAAGTTATTTTTCTGACGCATCAATCCGCGTGTCCACAACTCTGCAGTATATTTTCCTTTCATCAATTTGCCGGTCAGCAAACCTTTTTCTGGGAAGCTCCACTTCACCTTCTGTAATGCACCATCAAACTGAATGGTATTTTTTAAACTGGTTACTTTGCTCTTATCGGTCAATTTGGTGTTGGTAGTTGACAGGACCCCACCGTTAGGATCAATGATTCGTATAATAACCTCCTCCTCAAGTGGTTGGGTCACCATAGGGTTTTCCAATACATCAAATGTAACACGAATTTTCTCAACGCTCTTGGCTTTCATAGTCTCAGACATGATACCTTTCTTGTCGTACAATCCTGAAACCAACAAAGCACCAAATTGAGGGCGTGCACCTTTGTCCAAACGATCTTTCAATTCTACATTTTCTGATTCCAAAGTAGCAGAGCGATCTTTTTCAGCATTCAATTGAGTCATGTAGTCGTTTTTCTCCTTGGTTAAAGACTCTACCAAAGCCATCAACTCAGCCACTTTGGCTTTGGCTTCTTCCAATTGTCTGCGTAAATCTTCCAAATTACCGTCGCCGCCTTTACCTGATCGAGAAGCTTTACGTGATTCTTTGGTTGATTTTTTTGCTCCTCCACTGGATGCAGTGGTTGAGCCGCCTCCGTCTCCGGATACCCCATTGGCAATCTCACGACGCAAGCGATAGATTTCTTGCATAGCGGATATAACCCTTGGATTTTTATCACCCTCCAATTCTTCAACCTTCAGTACCAAAGTTTGGTTCTCGTTTTGGAAAGTTTGAATCACGTTGTTCAGTGAATCTTCCATTTTGTTTAACACATCTTGCAAAGAATCTTTTGACTTCATTACAGCCATTTTGTTTTGCAATTCTTTGTCGCTGTCCATTTTGTTGATATACAAAAAAGTATTGCTTCCCAACGAAGCCAACAACAAAATCACGAGCACTGCGGTTAATGCGGTTCTGTTCATACAATCACAAAGGTAAAAAATTATTCAATAATCCACACGTTTTCAACGACTCGCTTTATCGCAAAGTTCCGCTAATGCGCTTCTGCAATTCAAAAGGTGACATATTTATGTCAATCAATCGCTGCTTTGGATCCAATAAAAACAACTGAGGCATTGTTTGAAGTTTCAGTATTTCAGCTACTTGCGGTGAACAAAAGCCATGGATCATGTTGGTTTCATATCTGCGATTATATCCAAACACGTACCTACCACTGCCACCATGGTTCAACATAATAATTTGCATCGAGTCGGGTAGCTGTCGCGAAATCCTGTGATACAGCGCGGAATCTTTATGAAAAACTGAGTCATCAGCGTTCCAAACTACAACCGCAGTATACTTCCCTTTGAACTTCCGAATGCTTCTTCTGTGGACTGGGTTTTCCTTCAATTTCCCGGCTTTGTAAGCGCCTTCAATCACGCAAAATCTAAATTTGGGAAAGCGATTTCCGAGCAACAAACTGCGTGAATTCTTTATTTTTTTACTAGGAATTGGCAACGCTTCAACACGCCAATATGGCTGAGCAAAATCAGCGGATTTAAATCCTACACGAATTTCCCATCCTTGTCCCAACCAAT
>Ga0194123_10007701_pt1 | contig 10632 bp, 7 predicted proteins | sample TA2MahsurfametaG_5_FD_155479 | JGI IMG/M metagenome (GOLD analysis project Ga0194123, IMG submission 155479) | Freshwater microbial communities from Lake Tanganyika, Tanzania - TA2015023 Mahale A surface | ecosystem: Environmental > Aquatic > Freshwater > Lake | place: Tanzania: Lake Tanganyika... | reverse complement strand
TTCACGCGGAGACCTTCCTTTCGTACTTGGTTCACGTGGAACGACGCACAAGTTCTTCGGAGGTGTTCTCTATTATTCGCACTTTCTCGAGTCGGCCGCACTGCTCAGGCAACGCGCAGTCGAAACTCAACCAACCGCCCAGGCTGCGGCAATTGTGCATTACGACGACCGCTATCTAGCCACGTTCGCTTTTTCGGCCCTCGCCAGGAGGCTGGTGTTCGAGCGCGAACTCCACAGACTTGCGTCTGCGACGACCCCGAAACTGCCAGAACTTCCTCAACTGCCGATTCGTCGAGCAAACTTCGCCGGCGGGTCGTTCTTCGCTCATGTCGAATTCGGCCACGGCGTGCACTTTGTCTCGGCAAGTGGGGACCAACTCACACACCTTGGTTATGTGTTTACGGATGATGCTGGCCGCAGGTGGTCGTCGCTCGTCGGGCCGGCCAGCACTCATCACGGGTATGCGTTCACTCGCGTGAGTGACACCTTGCCACTGGAGCGTTTCGAACTTGGGTACCGACTGCTTTTTGCCTTGTGTCGGATGCCGGTTGTGGCGCGACTGGTGTCGTGGTGGGCACGAACACGCCTGGGTCGGCCAAAGGGAACTCTGAAGATGTTGTTTCATCGCGAAGTCGTGCAGTTGAGTGATTCTGTCGATGTGCGCGATCACATTCGGGTCATAGGCAGGGCTGTAGGGGTAATTTCAGCGATCTCGTCGTTTCCATACCATTCACCTTCGGCTATCGCCGAGAAAGGAAATCGCCTCGACCACATCCGATTTCGGCGAGTCATAGACCAAGCGTCCGGCGACAGCGAACTTACGATCCACTGGCGAATCACAACAGAGAGCGGGGCAAGTGGCATAGTAGACGGGTAATGAAAGTCGCGGTCGTCATTGCTACAAAGAACGAAGGCGCGACCATCGGCCAGGTCATTGGTCAAGTGAAGTCGACCCTGCACGACTTGGGCCACCAGTGTGAAGTCTTCGTTGCCGACGACTCACATGACGACACTCGGCGTATCGCTGCCTCCGAGGGTGCGACGATCGTGCGTGGCAGCGGTGAAGGTCTTGGCACCGCAATGTTCAGAGGCTTGAAAGCCGCGGCTGGCAGCGAACCCGATGTCATTCTGAGCGTTGATGGCGATGGACAAGCCGACATTGTCACCGAGTTGCCGATGTTCCTGCAGCCGGTCATTGATGACACTGCCGACCTGGTACTTGGTTCGCGGTTCAAAGAGTCGGGAGTGCGTCTTTTCAACATGCCGACCAAGAATCGTCTGGGTACGCGAATCCTGGTCGGCATGTTGAAAAGACGCACCGGTCTGCCATTGACCGATAGTCACGGTGGTATTCGAGCCATGCACCCTGATGTTGCGAGGGAACTCGAGATGATCGGCACGCACACTTACGTGCAGGAAACAATCGTTGATGCTCATGAGAAAGGATTTCGAATCGTCGAGATAGCAAGTCGATGGCTGCCCCGGAAACATGGCAAATCTCGTGTTGTGCAGTCGATTCCACGCTACGTCTTATATACCTTGCCGGTGCTCTTGGTTCGCTCTGGCAAACACGTTCGGTGGCTGTATTCCATGGGACTTCTTGCGATCACCCTTGCGTTCGTCATCTTCACTGTCATACTGGCACAGGAAGGTTTCACCTATGCCCTTGCCGATCGTCTACCAGGCTTGACGCTCGTTGGTCTCCTGGTCACAACAGGGCTTCAGTTCTTTTTCTTCGGATTTGTGTTGCAATTGTTGAAGCAAATCAAGCAGCGCGTTGGTTAGTGGAATAACAATGACCGAGTTGCGTGGTGCAGTTGTCGGCTTTGGCAAACTCGGCTTGCTTCACGCAGGACTTGCTAATGGTTTACCGAACTCCAGACTCGCAGCGATCGTCGAAAACTCAGGGGTCATCCAGCGAATTGTGCGACAGTACTTTCCTGATGTCAACGTGTTTTCAACAGTTGAGGAGTTGATTGAGTCGCGTGTGTCTGACTATGCAATTATCGCGACGCCGACTGGTAGCCATGTCAGTATCGCGGAGAAGCTTGTTGAAGCACATGTTCCCGTACTCATCGAGAAACCACTCTCACTAAACGCGCAGGAAGCACGGCCCCTCGTCGTAGCCCTCAAGAGAAATTGGGTACCGAATATGGTCGGCTACATGGGTCGGTATATCGACACATTCCACAAGGCTGCACAACTACTTCATCGGGGTGTCCTAGGCAACGTTCAGATGGTTCGGTCCTCAATGTACATTGAGCAACTTTTGAAACCCGGTGAGGGTTGGCGCTATGACCCCGCAACATCTGGAGGAGGCGTACTCATCACACAGAACTCCCACGTGATTGACAAACTGCTCTGGATGTTCGGGGATATCACTGGAGTGTCGGGAAACACCTCAAAGCTGGTTTCACGACTCGTAGAAGATCATGTACATGCGCATCTCGAGTTTGCTTCGGGTGCAGTCGGATTCATTGATGCGTCGTGGTCCGCACGGCACTTTAGGACACCAACCATCTCGATACATGCGCAAGGCACGAACGGCACTCTTGATGTGAACGATGACGAAGTTCGAGTGTTTCTGGATGACCCGATTGGCGAGGTTTCACCTGGCTGGACCACCTGGAGAAAACCAGATCTGTATCGTCCAGTCCCGCTCGACATTGGGGGCACCCAATACACACTTCAGATGATTGACTTTCTTGAAGCCGTTACGAGCCGCAGTGATTTGGATTCAAACGTGGCCAGTGGCTTGAAGACACAACTTGTCATCGATGCGGTATACGAGTCGGCGCGGCAGGGTGGTACTCGAGTCGGCGTTGGCGCGCTCGTCTCATGACTGGAATCGTGCTGCCGCGGATTGTTCTAGGACACAATGCCTTTTTCGGTGTTGATCATCTCTCAAGTCAGCGTGGCGCTGAACGAGCTGCTTATTTCTCAGATGTTACGAATGTAATGAGTGTTGTTACATCTGCAGTCGATGCCGGTGCTGGCGGACTCATGTTGTCAACGCACCCGCGAGCTGCCGCGATCTGTGAAGCTCTGAGCGTCGACGCACTTCTTGTCTCCAAACTTGAGGTGTTCCCACTACTTCCGTATGCGCAGAAGTACGTAACCCGCGCAAATGAACTAGGGCTTGTCCGAGTCGTTACTCAGACGCTTGCAGCAGCGAGCACGAGAGACAAAGTCGGGCTCGGCCTCGACTTTGCGAGAACGGTCTACCGACGAGACCCGCTGGACATGGTTCGGGCGTTGATGCGGCTTGAACTAAGGATGTTCAGGAAACTCAATGCATCAACCGTCTTCTTGCATGACGCCATCGCAGATCTGCTGATGGCACTTAACTTGCCGAAAGTATTCTCAGTGTACAAGTCAACGCTTCGAAGACGATTTGGAACTGCTGCAGGTATTGCTACGAAGAATCTTCCGTTGCTAGTGCGACGTTTTCAAGAATGGGGAATGGAACTTCCTGTGGTTCTCACTCATGTCAACAAAGTTGGATTCCACGTGAATCCGAGCCAAGAGGAACATGAGAAGGCCCTCGCTCACCCAGAGTTGACGGTGATGGCAATGGGCACGCTTGCTTCGGGCTACATTGCGCCCCAAGAGGCTTATTCCTATGTGAACTCGTTCTCGTCAGTGAGGTCAATTGTGGTGGGCGCTAGTTCGACTGCACATCTTCAAGCCACATTTGGGTCAATCGCTGCGAGTAAGAAATGAGGATGCTCCCAAAGTTGTCTCCGGCTGACGACACACTGTCGTTCATGAATTCCAGGGATCTTCAGATTCGCAGTAAGCCTTACCTCAGAAAGATCTACGTGGAATGGGCTGAAACTATTCTGAAGAACCTCGCACCTTCAGGTGTAACCGTTGAATTTGGTGCAACTAACCCTGTAATTCGACGAGTGTTCAGTCACGTTAATGTGTTTGGGATGGACGTCATGCCAATTCGGACACTCGCCATTCAAGCCGACGCTACACAGATGCCGTTTGCAAGTTGCTCAATTACAAATCTTGTTGCCACTGATACGTTTCATCATCTCCCAGATGCAGAGCCTTTTCTTGCTGAGGTTTTGCGAGTCTTAACCGTTGGGGGAAGGCTGATTTTGATCGAACCGTGGAGCAATCTCTTCGCCAACTTCATTTATAGACGCTTTCATCCAGAGCCATTCGATCCAAGTGCCGGGTGGACGACGTCGGGCGATGGTCCTATGACGCGTGCAAATGGTGCTCTCCCGTGGATTGTCTTTGAACGAGATCGGAAATTGTTGGCAGAGCGGTTTCCAGCACTGAGAATAACTACTCTCTACCAACTTATGCCATTCTCATACTTGGTTTCAGGTGGTACGCGATCTCGGCTTGGGATGCCTGGAGCGCTTTACAAACTCATTCGCAAAGTTGAACAGATCTTTGAACATCGTGGAATAGGACTGTCGGCGTTAATCGTCGTACAGAAAAACGATGGCTGATGACAGCAAGAAATCTCTTGATGAAGGTTGAAAGATTGGTCAAGAAGATTCTCTAGTGCGTCACGCTCGTGTTCACCCCCACTTGTCTGTTGGTTTATGGTCGTTTGTTCCAGCGTTGGGTGGGGTGTTGGTGTGGTGTGTGGTGGGGGTGCTCAACATGGAGTCGGCGCTCCATGTTGAGTATTCGTTGGGGTCGAGTTCTGGGTGGCATTCGTGGTTTGATCGGGGTGATCCTGGCGAGGTGATTCGTCGTTGGGGTGTGCCGATCTACGACCAGTGGTCGGGGTTGGGGTACCGGTTGCCTACGCAGGGGTTGTTGACGGATACGCCGCTCTCGTACCTGGCGCTGGTATTGCCGATGAATGCAGTGATGGTGTTGGCGTGGTTGGCGTCATTGTGGTTCATGTTCGTGTTGGTGCACTGCTGGGTGCGCTCGTGGGTTGGCAATTGTCGGTGGTTGTGGTGTGTGCTGGTTGATGCGTCCTTGTTGGGGTTGATGTCGTTCTACACCTTGTGGCACGGGTGGCAGTTGTGCGCAGTTCAAGTTGCTGGGGCGGTGGTGTGTGTCGTGAGCGTGACGTCGCGGGAGGTGGTAGAGGACCCGGAGCGGGCGCCGCTGTTTCCGCTGATGGCGAACCTGAGCCTTGGGACGTTGATGTTGATCATGCCGCACCTGGGGTACGGGATGACGTACGCGCCTGCAATCGCGGTGTTGTTCGCAGTGGTGGTGTTCTCGCAGCGCGGTGTGCTTATTCGGCGGATCGTACGTAAACCAATAGTTCTGGTGGGGCCATTTCTTGTGGTAGTGGCCCTGTTGCCCGGCGTTTTGGACGTGATTCGTGAGCAAGGGCTGCAGACCGTCCTTCCGAGCTACCAGCCAGAGATGGGCCTGCTGCACTATACGCTCGATCGCGGTTTCTTGGATCTTGGACTGTTCTCGAGCTGGCTGCTGGGTGGACTGCCGTTATTGCATACCTTCATTTTCCCATTACTCGCGCTATTTGACCCGGGGGCGTATCGAGATGTATCTCCTCAGGGAGTTCTCTCGTCTTGGAATGCGTTCGGGTGGCCCCATAATCGGGTTCAGTTTCATGGTGGGTTGTTGACGTTAGTTCTGGTGGGATGGTCGCTTGCTCGCCCGAAGCTGTCACAGGGATCCTGTCTGGAGCGCGCAGTAGCCGTCCTTGCGGTGACGTCGATGACAATTGCGTTACTCAATACGGATCATGCACCGTTGCACTGGTTGTCGTTGGGGTGGGTACCGGGTGGGTTGCTCTCGAACGGGCGATGGTTTTATTCGGATGTTTCGTTGTTGTTGACATTGGTGTTGCTGGTATGGCGTGCCAACGATCTGGGGCGGCGGGTGTCTGACGATACTGGGAGCCCACCGCGGTCACTCTTGTCAAAGTTGAATCCTGCGATATCCCGTGTTGTGAAACTTTCGGTGGCGTTCGGCTTGGTGTGTCTGGTTTGCGTGTTGCCCTATAGGCTCGCGGAACCACTGCGCCTGAATGGCGGTCAGACGAGATTCTCCCCACTGCAGTTCGATCGGGAGATCCGGTCAGAGAATGAGCGATGGCGCTCCATTCTTGACGACCTTCGACTGGATCTATCCATCGGCGACGGACCTCAACGCATGCTTATCGACGGGGGCCTAATTGGAGGCGAGGGAAGCCATCAATGGTGGGGGTTACGGACACATTCGCAGTTGCGTGATATGCAGGTCTCGTCGTTACTGTCCTGGCCGCGGTTACGAAGTGGGGACACGCTCACGCAGGGAGCCAAGATTCAACATGTCGTTTCGGATTTCTCCTGCGACAACACTCTGACTGACAGGCTTGACGTCTTGGCTGTGTCATGGTCTTTGCTCCAAGATTCGTGCTCTTCCCTATTCTTGCCCCGAGCCACCCGTGTATCAGTACCGATGCAACCTCCCTGGTCAAGTGTCGTCACGCAACGTCAACCAGAAAGCTTCATGTACGAGATGACTGCAACTTCCTCAACGGGTCACTATTCAGCAGTCAAGACTGAAACATTTCATCAGTGGTGGACTCCGATTCGTTCCTCTTCTGCAGAACCCTGTCCATTGCTCACCAATGACTGTGTTGCACAATTAGGCCTCACACGAGGGAAGAAGGTTGACAGCTCGCCACTCACGGTGTGTCAGCGAGACTGCGTTGCCGTTTACCGTCTCAGTCAACTACCTCCGCAACATTCACGATTGCTGATCCCACTGAACTACGACCCTGCCCTTCGTGTGATACAAAATGGACTCGCTCTCCGTACGACCGAGTACGCAGGAATACTGACAATTGATTCACAACAACTACAACCGGGAATAGTCACCATTAGCGTGCACCCAGATCTGATAATGCGACTCCGTACAGTCGCACCAATAGCCGTCACCATCCTGATCCTCCTAGCCGCCCAAAAACGCCGACTCAGTCGGCTTAAGGAATCAGAAGATTCAACTAGCTAGCGGGTTTTGGCAAGCGGGCTTTTATGAATAGAGATCCGCAGAAGTTCCGAATCAACGGCAAACTCTCGAGCGCCACCAAGGTACGATACACAAGATTCTTGTTCTTAGAATCTCCAAACGTAGGGTGCCAGAAGTCAAAATAAGAAACACTCACATCAAAAAAATAATCCGATAGAACTTTCTGGATAAATCGTCTTCCAAATGCTTGTTCGTCGGGGCTTAAGCAGTATTTTTCCCTATTCCTCGCTGTTTGGTGCATCCACCACACCTGGGGATTGAACATATTCGGTTCTGCCGCAATCAAGGAACCATTGCACTTTAAAATTCTGGTGAATTCCCTAAGGGAGAGCTCAAGGTCCAAGTGGTGCAGTGTCGAGTTTGCGACAACAAAATCAAAGGTGGAACTCTCAAATCTAGTTGCGTGGGCATCACCAGTTTCAACTCGCGATCGTAAACTAACAGGCAAGCGGGCTCGCAGGCTCTCCACCGTTTTGGTCGAAATGTCGATTGCGTGAACTTCGGCAAACAGGTCAAGATTTGAAAACCAGTTGCCGTCTCCTGAGCCAACCAGAAGAACCCTCGGACGCCCACCTTGAGCACTAATAGTTTGACGAAGCATCTCAATCCGCCGAACAAAGCGGACTTGACCACCCGGCGATTCCCACCAGTCGCGACTCGAGATGTTGGAGACATCAGACTCTACAATTTGGTCAAAAAATGCTTGCTCTCTTCTTGTACGGGCTAACAAGGGGACGCTATTCGCGTAGCATTAGCGATATGAGTGAGCAAACACCGTCTATTCACGACGTGAAAGCATACTGGGAGCGCCACCCCCTCTTGTCTCACGAGGTAGGTGACCTGGGACCCGTTGAACGCTGGTTGGCGCTTGATCAGGTTAAGAATACGGATGTTGAGCAGTTTGCGCTCTCCTACTGGGATTTTCAGAATCAAGTTGGCAAAGATGTCTTGGACATTGGATGCGGTCCAGGTTGGCTGACAGTGAAGTACGCAACTGTGGGGGCTCACGTCCATGCGGTTGACCTCACTGCTGCCGCAATCAAGATGGCGAGATCAGCATTGGAGATCAACGGACTGTCAGCAAGTCTTCAGCTAGGTAGTGCTGAGTCCCTGCCGTTCCGGGATAACTCGTTTGATCTGGTTGTTTCGTCAGGGGTACTTCATCACACTCCGAACCCCTCCATGGGGTTCGCTGAAGCATTCCGCGTCGCTAGACCCGATGCCACTGGTCTGATTACTCTATATCGGCTTGGAATCCTTCACCGACAATTTGTCTTTCCGCTGGTGCGCCTTGTAATGCGCCTTGCCGGAGCTCGCCATCCGGGAGCAGATCTAGCTAAGACGGCATCATCCTTAGAGGACTTTGTTCGACAATATGACGGAGAAGATAACCCAATTGGCATCGCCAAAACAGAACGCGATTGGGAGAGGCACTTGACTTCCGCAGGATGGACAGTTGTTTCTTGTGAGCGACACTATTTCCCATCACGAATGGTGCCGCTTCTGACCCGCGCCCCTGGGTGGCTTCGAAAGATGCTCGACCGATACCTTGCCACGATGGTCTATTTCAGGCTCAGACGCGTGCAGGAAGGGCAATGCCTCTAGGAAACGAGTAGGCGACCATAGCCCTCGAATTGCTTTGGGAGGGGAGGGGTCAGCACAGAAGAGGGGTAGCAGTATCCGGATCACGTGAAGCGGACAGATGTGGAAGCGTTGACAACAAGAGACTTTCGGTTATCGAAGATGTATTGGAGACTTAAGACCTAACGTCCTCTAGAGACGCAGACGCCCGACCCAATTCAATGACTTCAATCGCGTGATCTCTGTAGATTACCCGTGGAATTGAATCTGGCGGACCGCTGTGGGTCAGTTCAGAGATGTACTCCTGCCATCGTGCTCTTGGCCCGCCGGACAGCAACAAGACATGTGTAACACCGCTCCCTCTAGCTAGGTCAATGACCGTGGCGTTTGGTGTCTCGACCAGTACGTTCTGTTGTGATAAGCGCTTCCTAACTATGTTAGATTCTCGGAAATTCCATTGAGAATGGTGCGGCTCCCCCCAGAACTGCAGCCGAACCGCAGATCCGAGAAGATAGGCATTGTCTCTTAGAAAATTGCCACCATGGGGCGAATACTTTCCAGCAGTGGGACTTTCAATCGCGTAGATATTTTCGCTAGAAAGAGTGCTGAGAAAGGCAATCGATTCTTGGAGTTCCAGAAAGTGCGAATCGTATTCGTTGTTTCTTGCCGCAAAGCCAACCACTCCGTTAGTGCGGTTAGCAATCACTTGACCAAGTGAGTTTCCAAAACTGAGTAGCAGACTCGCAGCAATGAGGGTGAAGGTCAGTGATCGAACATTTCGGTAGATTGCAAGGAGAAGCCCCAAAAATACGATAGTCACAACCAGAACACCCTCGGTGACCAATCGGTGAGGACCGGGTCCTATCTCGAGCACTGCAAAAGCAATCGCAAATATGCTGACCGCTGGGATGGCGACGAAAAGAAAAGACCTTCTCCATCGCTGCTTAAGGTCATCGAAGAAAACGAGTCCACTCGTCACCGCGGCAAGACCAGCTGCATAAAAATGACCCGAAATCGATGACGCTGAGTGCGCGAATTGCCAGAATAAAACAGTCAAAATCGCGGCGATTACAACAGCAGTCTTCAGCCGATCTTCGTCACGTTGTAAGCCGAGCCGAACCACACTTCGGCCGAAGAGTAGAAGCGCCCAGAATGGAGCAAATGCGAGGCAAATCTGAATCCAGGTAATCCACTCTCGGTCGGCAGCATAGACGTCGGGAAAAGCTACAGAAAACTCAAGTCTTCCCTGCGCACCGGCGACCTGGAACGACGACTGCGGCATGACAAATACGTAGAGGAATGTAGTGAGAACGGCAACTGCGCTGATCAACAATCCGGACAATTGAGTCAACGTCTCTCGCGAGGATAGCTTGAGAGACTCGCGTCTCCAGAAGTTTGACTTCAAGTTCAGGACAACATAGACGCCGAGAAGAACACACGAAAAGAATCCTGTAGTCACCTTCGTGATGAGAGCTGCACTGAGCAATACAGGAATCATCACGGTCCAAACACCAAGATGCCGTTGTGTTATCAAGTAAAGGACTACGGCGATTATGGCAACTGAGAGTGATTGGCTACGAGAAAACTGGTCTTGTGCGAACGAATCAGTAAACGACCAACTTCCAAACAGCAACAACAGTAAGAGCAGGCGCTCACGAACGGAGCCAAGACTCTTACCAACCAACGATGAGTTGGTAAGGAGGAGTGCAGTCGCCATGACGCTGCACGACAAGAGAGTCGGTCCTGAGAATGCAAAGATATCCAAGTTGAAAAGGTTTTCAAATGTTCCCCAATAGAACTGTCCGAAAAAATGGTAAACAAGAGTATCGCCGAGTAAGAACGGGTTTGCTCGAGACCCAGTCACGGCCATCGAGTGGGCAAGTGCCTGTTCCTCCATCCAATCGGGGAAGAACCTGAAGCGAGTGAAGACTTGAGACTGATTGAGACTCAATGCTTCAATCGCAAAAACAAGTGACGTAAGCGCCGAATAGAACCAGAGCGACTGAGTCAGGTGACGCCACGGAATCACTAGGAGAGTCAACGAAGAGGCCAAAACTGTAAGCCCGGCGACACTCTGATTGA
>Ga0194123_10007698_pt1 | contig 10637 bp, 6 predicted proteins | sample TA2MahsurfametaG_5_FD_155479 | JGI IMG/M metagenome (GOLD analysis project Ga0194123, IMG submission 155479) | Freshwater microbial communities from Lake Tanganyika, Tanzania - TA2015023 Mahale A surface | ecosystem: Environmental > Aquatic > Freshwater > Lake | place: Tanzania: Lake Tanganyika... | reverse complement strand
TCTTCTAAAATATCTTAGTTGATTCAACTTAAACACGAGAGCGCAATAAACACAACAAAGCTCTCGCCATTACATCCAAGGACAATCTTAAGGCCTCGACATCCAAGCACATGATTGGCAATATTCATTGACTCCCCAAGGCCCAGAAAGATCATGACAAAAACCTTCAACAAGCAAAAGCTATATTTTGCTTCAAAACTCGAGAATAAATTCTTAATATTCATCCATGGAAATGCAAGCTTGCCAGATGACTAATTATCTCTAACGAAGGCACTAAGTCCTTCAAATTAGAATTCAGCTACGATCCACACTCTTTATCAACGGCATGCAACCAAAGGAAAATAAAAGCCGAATGAAGAAGATAACTTAACCAAACGAAGAGAATGATTGTACTCGCAGCATCACTACACCATCAAAGGCAACACTCAAATTGCATTAAACATGCAGAACGGAAATATTTTATTGATAACTGTACCTTTAAGTTATCATCAAAAAGCAGGGGACAGACGTCTAAATAAGCCATGACGAAATTAATGCAAACAAATATTTTGTGAAAAAAATTCGTTTCAGACATAAATATAAGAGTTCGGGAGGATTATGAGTTAACTCCCGAACTCCGGATATCTATAAAAATTGACGACGACGCTGGGAGCTACAGAGGATGTATATAAGGCAGTGAACATTAATGGCGCCAGCGAAACCTTTTACACTCAAAAGATTATGCTCACCGCGATTGCAAACTATAATTGGTTTTGTATCACAAAGTAATTGTATTACCCTGTCGACAATGCCGAGCATATTGGGGTAAATCGAGATTTAACATCATCACCGATAGCCCGAGTACAGTAGGCTGCTTAAAGACATATTGCACGATGAAGAATAAGTTTATAATGCTAGATTATCCAAATTATTCAAATTCTAAGTTCGGATCATTATGCGATGAATAGTCTACCATTCAAGCTAACATGGAAGCATCATTAGGGCAGTTATTCACTAAAACAGGGAGAGCATGTGAAGAGCCATCGATTAGCATCATAGAATGGGCTAAGGAATAAATTTATATAGCATCTATTGAGGACTAGATCTTAATTATAAGATGACACAAAGGCCATCGAAAAAATCTCAGCGGCAAAAAAAAAGACCTATAGCAAAAATTACAGAGATTGGAATGACAATTTCTAAAGCATTATGGACATAGGCCTCGATACTAGGCAAGTGAGCAAAAGCACAACATAGCATCATGGCTGAGCGCGAAGACAAGTCTACATTATGAGCATTATGGAAAATATTTGCATTCCTGCTCTGCACAGGCAATGTAATCTTGGAGAATAATTCAGCGAATGCTTTTAGGCGGGTGCGTTTTACTGAACAGTCCCTGCCTCTGAAATCGCTAACCGTTGAAGGGAGGAATAAGATTCGATTTCAGAGTAGACCTCATGAGAAGTTCAGCTTTCCAGAGAGCTGTGTGACCTTATATGGCACTCCTCCGCAGGAAGCGTGTCAGGCTGATTCGGCTTCCCAGCCATTGGCGTAGGCATGCAGGAACAGCTCCTCAAATTTGACCATTCTCCAGAGTCTTTAGACGAGGAGGTTGTCATAGCAACGCTTCCTACATGACAAGCTGATCTTGATTTTCTCTTCCTGCAGTCTGGTCACATAGTCCATTGATGTGATCTGACAGCCCTGATCGGAGTGGATGATCTCTGGCTTGCGCACATCTTTCAATGCCTACTCCATAGTATCCAGAAAGAAGTCCCTGCCAAGGCCTTTCGACAGCTTTCAGCTGAGCATGTTTCTGGAGAACAGGTGCACAATCGCCACCAGGTAGAGGAATTCCTTCTGCCGCGGGGTATAGGTGATGACGGTGGCGGGACCTGATCCACTGCGGTGATCAGTCTGAGGTCCACCAGGCTAGGATGGCGTTACGATCATTCTCATGTCCCCGAGATGCGGGGTTTCTGATAGATCGCCCACAAAGCCATTCGGCGCATAAGGTTTTGCACGTGGTAAGGGCGGATCGGAATCTCTGCTCTGGCCAGGTAGTTACACCATCGGGCGACTACTGCTACAGGGATTCTCCAAGTAGAGGGCGTCGATCCTGGCCATGGTCAGCAGCGTCGACTGACGTACTGGCGTGGGCCGGTAGTAGAGGGTTGATCTTGGCAGACACAACAGCGCAAATTGGCGGCTGACGGTGAGCTCAGGGTGGTCGTGATCGACCACATAACGCAGTTCACAAGCTTGAGAGCAGCTGAGATCTTTTAAGTCACACTAGCTCCATCTACAGCATGCCTATTGGCTGGAAAGGCTCAGCCTCCTTGGCCTGGCACTCGTCTTTGTCTTTACTCTTGTTGGCTCGGGTGAACAGCTCACTGGCGCTATCCAGGAGATTCCGCTGCCACTGGCAGACCTAAATCGGGTGAATGGCAAGATCGGGGGCGATCTCCTGGAAGGTCTTGCGGCCACATACCGCCTCAATGTCAACTCTGGCCTTGAACTCGGGGTTGTAAGTGCGGCTCTTGCTCATCGGTATGAAGCAAGTTCAGGAGCGGTACCCCGTCTCGAAGCTTAACGATGGCGCCAGTCCAGAAAAACATTCCACCATACCCGTTGCCATCTCAGACTCCCTTTTAGCAGAACAACCTACTCATACCGAACAAATAAAGACCCCTTTCATCATGGCTATTTAGAATTATTATCGCATTCAAATAATTTTAGTATTGGCCATTCCCTAAACCAGAAACAAATGTCAAAAAACTCATCAATTTTATACGTTGCCTTGCCAATTGCGCACTCACTATTGATTCATGATGCAATTTTATCAAACTTTAATGATTTCCAAGCAGCCAATCATATTTCTATTGGTTTTACTGAAAATGACTCTATCCCAGATTATCAGATTAACGACTGCAGGAGAGCATTTTATACTATAATTTGCCACGAGGCCAATTTAAAATATGAAAAGTTATTTCTAGAAAATTTTCAAATTCTACTTAAGCTAATTACAAGGCAGCAGCTAAAGGTTGGTGATTTGTCTTATGATGCTGCTGAATATCTTGCATTCAATTTAAAAGTGTTGGCCTCAAGCATCTTTTGTCGTCATAATTGTAAGCTTATTTACTCTAAATCTTATCCACAGTTTGCATTCGAATATTGCTTGATGCTTTGCGCTCAGGCTTATGGAGTAAGATTTATTTATGATGGCTTTATTCCATATTTTGACAGAATTTTATTGCAGCAGTGTGAAGTTAAGAATGGCTTTTTTACTTTCTTTGCAGTCGCGAATCAAAGTATTAATCACGATATTGATGCTATATTTCGTCCATCAAGAAATTCGATACAAGCTGTTCTTGACAAAATTATAAACCTTCATACGAATCCCAGCATACGGCCAGGGGATGAAACCTATATTCCCTACGCCAAATATCTTCCCCAAGCCTCAATTAGTAATTCTATCAGGCTATTATATTATTCCTTGAGGGAATTTATCTCATATTTATTTAAAAGACATTGTCTTAGCAATGATCGTTTCATTAAATTCAGGATAAAAAACTTATGGAGAAATAAGTTGATTGCTATAAAAATCAACCTGCTCGATGCTTTTTTAATTAAACCTATTATATCAAATCTTGCTTCCAGACGGCTGTTGAAAACATATATCCGAAGCATTAATCTTAAAAATAATTGTGATCAATTAGGCGTTATTTATTTTGCTGGGCAGGAGCCAGAAGCTTCCATTCTGGTAAACGGTGGAAAATATAACACAAATATTATGGCAATTAATTATTTAAGAAGCATGTTTCCTGTTGATGTTAAAATTGGTTACAAAGAAGCATTGACTTCTTTCTTCCCAAACATGCACAGCGGTCTTTGTACAGAGCCTGAAAACAAAATTCCTTACATCTACAGCTGGATATCTAAAATGAAAAATGTATACCTCTTAGGAGAAACTTCAAAATCTAATTTATTTAAAACTAATAAGGTTTTCGCAAGTATTTGTGGAACTATAGGGTTTGAAGCTTCTTTAATGGGACAAAAAGTGTTACTTTTTTCCCACCAATGGTACACAGAAAGTAGTCACCCCAATATCAATATAGTTGGTGTTCCTTGTTCCGATAATCCACCGCTTAACTCACACCAATCCAGGGAGTTTTGGGCTGATTTTCTATTTGAATATTTAAAATTTAGCATGCCTATTGAAGTTGATAGTTTGCTTTTTACTATTGATAGGACACAAGCCGATTATCTCGAATATATGATTCTGCAGCTAAAACATATATTTTCCTAATCGTCTATCCTGATGCTATTCTACTATGTTGCTTACACTACTTGTTCTTACGCACTGCAGACATGAAACGTGTACATTATTTCTTAAAAGTCTAGAACCACTCTTCCGCGACTATAGGTATTTTATCGAATTACTCTTAATCGATGATTCCGGATCGAATTATGAGAATCAGCTAGTATTTCCAAGCTATGAGATTCGTTATGTTCGGCATAAAATTAATTTGGGATATTCAAAATCTTTAGTCCATGGAATCCTGCTTTCCAAGGGTGAATATATCTTGCAGTTAGCTGATGACGACATTATTTCTTATAACGGTTTTTCTGAGATTTTAGAATATCTTAGAGTTTCTTTGATAGTTCTTTTCATGCACCTGGCTTGATTTACAAAAATAGTATTATTAGAGAAATTCTGTCTATGTCTTTGTTTGATGCTGTAAGGCAGGAGTATTATTTTCAAATATTTCCACAGTCCATAATTGCATTATTTTGCATTTGCTTTTATGGACCCTCCGTTTGGTTTCCGGTAGAGGTGGTCTTGGAGCATAACCCACAGCAAAGTAATCTAAAGGATGGAGACAAATTTCACTACAAAAATATTTTCTCGCGCATTCGCCAATTAAGTTCTTTCTATAACATAATATCACTCCTAAAGCCAGATCTGAGTTCTGCTCAGTATCTTGATATTGTCTTTTATTGGGACATAAAGGCTAAACAAGACTTAATTGATAATTTCTCCTTGGAGTTCCCGCATATCGTTCAATTTTTTAATTCATCGTTTATCTCGAGGCTACACCTATTTGTTCACTACCCGCGACGTTTCATTTTTTTATATTCTCAGTTGTTATATAATAAGTTGCATAATATTCGCAATTGATAAATGTAAGATTCTGTGTTCATGCGCCTTTGGCTCTGTTTATTTCTTATTTTGTCTAAATGCCTATCGCTTTCTATTTGCTCCGATTATCTCATCCCTGTGATAAGTATTTTGTTGTATTGCGTTTGCTTGTGTTGCCTTGGTATCTATTTCGCATTTGGAATTTTTTCTTGCTATCCATGCTTTCAGCCTTCGCGCTTTTTGCTTACCCGCTTGAATATCATTTCTTATCCAATCAAAGGCCATACGTCAAATTGTGCATGTAAGAATTTCTTGGGGCCTAGATTTACTCATCCGACAAATTAATCCCCACGCAATTTAGATGTTGTATTTCACCACGTTGATCAGCAGAGCAGCTCATGGAGCCGCTGCTGAGGGGAGCGGCTGCCGAGGGCTGAATGCCTCCTGATCCGGTATAGATCGACAGGTAACGGGGCAACCAAGCGTTCCTCTCCTGGGAGTTCTGGAACGGCATCGCATAGGCCCATTCCTTGCAGAGGGTCTGGATAAGGCGCTCGGCCTTGCCGTTGGTGCGTGGCGTGTAGGGCCTTGTGCGGATGTGCTTGAGGCCAAGTGCCCTGCAAGCTTTGGCAAAACGACGTTAAACGTAGGCAGGGCGGTTGTCGCTCATCAGCTGACGGCACTCGACGCCCTGGCCGTTTGACCAGGCCACTGCCCGGCTCAGGAAGCCAATCGCTGTGGCCTGCTGCTCAACGGGCAGCATCTCGACGTAGGCCAGCCGCGTGGTGTCGTCGATGGTGACGTGAACGCGATCGTAGCCAACGCCTGTGGAGCGGCCTTGTTACCGGTTTCCTGTGATGCGGTGACCGACCTACCGAAAGCGGGCCAGCTTAATGACGTCGATGTGGATCAACTCGCCTGGCGTCTGTCGCCTATAGCGCTGTACAGGTGGTTTGTGCTCCAGGTTGCGTAACCGCCCAAGCCACAGGAGGTTCAGGATCCTGGCCATGGTGGAGAACGGAGCAGCCAGAAGCTGAGCAATGTGGCGAAGGTGCAGCCGTTGATGGCGGCGCTCGACTGCGCGCTGCAGGTGCTGAGGATCAAGCGTCCGCCGCCGGGTTCCGCGATTACTCCGTCGATCCGCCAAAGAGGCTGCGCCGCCATAACGGTAGCGAGCCAGCCACTTGTAAGCGCAGCGCAAGCTGATTCTTGCCTCGGAGGCCAGTTCAGCCAGGGGGCGGTGGTCGTCTGTTGATGAGAAACCAATCGCGGTCACCCTTCTGCGTCAGACGGGCATTGGCGTGTGTATTCATGGGGAGTGAGGTCTCGGTTGGGCGGTGACTCCTCAACCGGTAGCGACCTCACACCTCATTGGCTACTGACCAACCTGCTGAGAGAGAATATCTAGCTCCCAGCAGGAGTAATGCCATCATTTCTGAAGAAAATTTCTTTAAATAGTTCAATATTAGACATTATTGCGTGTTTATTTACATGCCTTAAATCCTCTTCCCAAGGATTTTGTAGACAGTAAATTGTATTTTCAAAAGTAGGTAAATAGTGAATATTAGAATTCTTCTCTGCTAAAATCTGAGCCGCCACAGTTAGCATTGACTTCGAATAATGATTGGCCTCAATCACACTCATTTCACAACAATTTCCGGTTGCCATAAATGGTATTGGCGAAACTGACAGGATAAGTTCAAAATTTGAATTGAATGAACGGATAATATCCATGAATTTTTGTATTGCATTTATGTTGTCCTCGATTGTAAGCGTGTCATGACAAAATATGCTATATTCAACCTCGCTTCTGGGATTTCTGCTAATTGCTTTCCCAGTAATTTTTGATCTCCAGCATTCATTTAGACCCAATGTAAATATAAATACTTTTATATTGCTAAAAGCATTAATAACTGCATTAGTATGAATATCATATTCCTCATGATAGGCATCAATGGAGGTAAATATAATATTTTGTCTAAATGGATCTCTATATCCTGCTGTAGTTTTTACTATTATCTTGTCATCGTCATTCGGAATCTCAATACACCTTTGCGCAAGCTGTGCTAGACTAAGCGAGTTAAATATAATTCCATAATCAGCAGAAAAATCAACCAATGATGGCAAGTTTTTCTCTACCCTTCTTTTACTTAGTGATTGATTAATAATTAGGCCTCTTATATCTTTGTCTTCAGGTTCATAAGATCTATAATTAAAACCTTCTAATTGTAGAATATCACCAATTTCTGTTGCGAAACAACTGCCAGCACTGCCAATTGGAGTTGATATTTCTACAAGAGGTATACTTTTCACAGATAGCTTCACATCCGAAATCGATCTTGAATACTTCGGATGTAGTGGGTTTGGCCAAAAAGAATTTTTATTCTTATATCTCGACGCATCATTTCGTACGCCATCTTTAAAAATTAAGTAATTTTCCTTTGCAAGTTTTGCGTGGACAGGAAATTCAAGAGAAATTCTACTTATTATTTCATATGCAAATTTGTCAAGTACTGACAACCGATCATCAATTGAAGTTTTATCAATCGAAATATTTTCAAGTACACTGGAAATGCATTTAGCTACTTCATATTTAAAATAGCTGTTATTAAATGAATCAATCCCAAGAGCTATCCTTAAAATTGTTTCATATGTTATGCTAGAGTAGTCATTTATGTCAGAGTCTAGATACAGCATGTTGAGATCTTTGTTATACAATATTCACTCTACTCCACCATGGGGGTTGGTCAAGTCTATAAATCTTTGAAATTCTCCTAGTGCTGGCTCGTTTGGCCTAAATTTCGGACTCATCTAAATCAGCTATGTCTCTCAATAAAGCACAACAAATTCTTTCTGTTGACAAGATTTGGTTTAATTTGCTAAAGGGCGGAGCTCCACGAAAATTTCGGGATATATTAGCAGATACAGTTGTTCATATGCTTAATGAATATTCACCACTTAATAATCTTGAACTTGACAACTATTCAGAGCATACTATTAACCAATTAAAATCTCAAGGTTATTGTTTTATAGACTTTATTCTATCCTCTAAGGAGGTTATGGCTATCCGATCATCGTTTGCGAATCTCCCCACAAAGGTAATGAATGGTCAAAATGGAGTTTATGCCGATCATGATTTGCCAATTACTGAGGATTCACCTTCTCCACCTTTTACCCATGCTTTTTTTTCAACTGAGCATATTCTTTCACTTCCAGTAATTGCTAATCTTATTAATAATAAACAGATGATCTCAGTTGTTCAATCATATTTAGGGTGCACACCTACACTTTCCACGGCATCTTGCTGGTGGTCCTTTCCTAGATCAAAACCTGTTGGTCCACAATATTTTCATCAAGACAGAGGCGATTTTAAGTCATTAAACCTATTTATATATATTACTGACGTCGACTCGGAAAGCGGTCCACATATTTACTGTCCTTGTACTCACACATATGAACTTCTTTGTAAACACGTTAATAAAAATCTAACCCTTGCCGAACGTATTGACTTTTGGAAATGGTGGGAGACGCACCGTAAGACCGATATTGATGTAACACGATTTTTCAGCCCATTAGTACTTACTGGTCCCGCTGGGACAGCTTTTTTTGAAGATACAAGAGGCTTGCATAAAGGTATGGTACCAATATCAAAGAAACGCCTCGTCTTCGAATTGGTTTGGACTGTGATACCTCAGTTTAATTCTAATCTTAAGCCAGTCAAGCTTCCACCCTCTGTCAGAATAGGCAAAATTAGTGAGACCGTTAAATTCTGCAACCGTCTTGCTTATCTATATTAGCTTTCTTATGTTGGGCTTTTTTACTTGCAAATATCTCTTTTCATTTAAGACGTCTAGTATTTTAATATAGTAACAAATTCGTTGCTTCATCCTACAAAAACCCCTCGACAGCTTATACTTATGCTCTAAGCTTTTGCATCTTAAATGCTTTGTAATATGGTGGTTTGGTTTTTTATCAGGTTGCTACAATGTCATCACATGTCCATCTTATTTTATTCGCGCCAATAGCTGTTTTGTTCTTGTTAATTTTTTGCAAATTATTTATTTATGAATATGCCTAAATTAAAAGTCTTGAGAATTGAGCCTGCAAGCACCTGTAATCTTGCTTGCATTCATTGCCCTACTGGCACTGTAGACATACCGCGCAATATCATGAGTGATATAGTATTTAATAAAGTTTTAGAAAATCTCACATTATATAGAGAGGAAATCGAAATTGTTGTTCTTTATCACGGTGGAGAGCCTTTGCTAAATAGATCAATAGCGAGGATGATAAATGACATAAAGAGTATAAAGTCATTTGTTGTAAAACTTGTGAGCAATGGAATGCTTTTAACCGATGCCATCTCAAAGTCATTGCTTTCCACACGATTGGATCAGATAGAGTTCAGCCTTGACGGATTGAATTCAACAGAAAATGAACTTATACGTTCTAAATCTTCAACAGAAAGAGTGGTGTCAAATATTTCAAATTTTCTCGCCCTTAAGAAAAAGTTTAATCATAATATTAGTGTTGTTATTTCGACAACTCAGTTTGTTGACCAATCTAAGTTGATGTTGTCTCCGGTTGGCGTTGATAATTGTCCGGTTACGCCTAAATGGTTGCTTGATTTGTTTGAGGCTAGTGTTAACGAATTTAAGCCTGCTTATGCGATGGTATGGCCTCATATGAACATTTCCGATAATTTTGATATTCACCAGATCCAAGGAGAGGATTGCAACCATTGTGACAATGTAAATAGCACGATGACAGTACGTGCTGATGGCACTATAGTGCCCTGTTGTTATGATCTTACTTCGAAGATGCCGATGGGAAATATTTTGAAAGACGATATTAAACAGTTGTTTTTAGGCTCAAAATATGAGGCATTGAGGGAAAATATAGGCAATAAAAATTATCCCGAGCTTTGTGCATCGTGTAATGTTGTTCGCCCTAAAAGATTTCTCATCCCAAGATGGAGGTAAAAGCTTGTAGGTCTACTGTTGTGTGCGTCAGACTTTGCTAGGAACATATTTAATTGGTATTTGCCATTCCAGACGAGCTTTTTGAGTCTCCTAAGGTCTTGCAGAAATGACAGTAGCAATTATTATTTTTTGATGTAATCCTCCGATCATGATTGATGCCACATCGCATGGACCTCAGATTTCGAGCTAATCTGATTAAAAGCTCGTGACTTGTATTGAACAGTTACTGTCTTTGAAATCGTTAACTGTTTATTTCACCACCTTTATCATCAGAGCACCTCGTGGAGCCGCTGCTGAGGGGAACGTCCGCTGAGGGCTGAATGCCTCCTGATTCGCTTATAGATCGATATATAACGCGGCAACCAAGCGTTCCTCTCCTGGGAGTTCTGGAACGGCATCGCATAGGCCCATTCCTTGCAGAGGGTCTGGATAAGGCGCTCGGCCTTGCCGTTGGTGCGTGGCGTGTAGGGCCTTGTGCGGATGTGCTTGAGGTCAAGTGCCCTGCAAGCTTTGGCAAAACGACGTTAAACGTA
>Ga0194123_10007693_pt1 | contig 10646 bp, 11 predicted proteins | sample TA2MahsurfametaG_5_FD_155479 | JGI IMG/M metagenome (GOLD analysis project Ga0194123, IMG submission 155479) | Freshwater microbial communities from Lake Tanganyika, Tanzania - TA2015023 Mahale A surface | ecosystem: Environmental > Aquatic > Freshwater > Lake | place: Tanzania: Lake Tanganyika... | reverse complement strand
TCGACTGGAACAAGCAATTCGAGCTATCCCTGGATCCCGAGCGGGCCAAGGAGTACCACGACGAAACCCTGCCGGCGGACATCTACAAGCAGGCGGAGTTCTGCTCGATGTGCGGGCCCAAGCACTGCCCGATGCAAACCAAGATTACCGATCAGGATTTCGAAGGGTTAGAGATGGTCCTTGCCGAACAGAAAACCGGCGAGAAAGTTTAAGTCTAAGAGCCTAGCTTTACGACAGAGAAGCTTATTCTGTTGTTGACGCCCTGGTCTGTAAGGAGTATTGGGTTTTATGCTGCTTCTATGTTCGGCCCGTAAGCCTCATATGAGGCTGCTAAGTAATAGAGGCTCGCCTTTGATAAAATTTCTATTTGCTCTTTTGCCTAGCAATTGGTCCATGAAGCCTGGAGGGGCACCATGGCCAGGCCGTACTATCCGCAGATTTTCATCAGTAAAGATCTCTCCCTCAGCAATGTCAGCAGCCACATAAATCGATCGGCGGAACTGCAAGCTCTTATACTCCTCCTTTGTGGGCCCATAGCACACTTGGCCCAAACATTGCCAAGCACGTTCGCTCTCTTGCACCAAAGCAGTCAGCTCTTGGGGTTCCAAGGAAAAAGCACTATCAACCCCACCTTCTGCCCGGGAAATGGTGAAATGCTTCTCGATCACTGTGGCGCCTAGCGCCACCGATGCCACGGATACACCCACTCCAATGGTGTGATCGGATAAACCCACTTCGCAATTAAACAAATCCCGTAGATGGGGAATGGTACGGATGTTCGTGCTGGTGGGAGTGGCGGGGTAGGTGCTGGTGCACTTGAGCAAAATCAGATCACGACAGCCAGCCTCACGCGCGGCGGCCACCGCCTGCTCCAGTTCACCAAGGCTGGCCATTCCAGTGGAGATTATCAGCGGCTTACCGGTGGATGCCGCCTTGCGAATCAGCGGAAGGTGATTGTTCTCGAAACTGGCGATCTTGTAAGCCGGTGCCCCAAGCTCTTCCAGGAAATCAACCGCACTCTCATCAAAGGGTGAACTGAAACAAAGCATGCCGCGCTGCTGCGCCCGTTCCATGATCGGCGTGTGCCATTCCCAGGGCGTGTAGGCCTTGGCATAAAGATCGTGCAGGTTCTGTCCGGCCCAAAGGCTGCCCTGATCACCGATCTCGAAATCGCCACCGCGCACATTGAGCGTGATCGTGTCAGCGGTGTAGGTCTGCAGCTTGAGGGCGTGGGCACCGGCCTCGGCAGCTGCATCGACTATGGCGAGTGCTCGATCGAGGCTCTGGTTGTGGTTGCCGCTCATCTCGGCAATCACCAGTGGCGGGTGATCGCGGCCGATACAGCGGCTACCGATCTGGATGGCTGCAGACGTCATGAGTACAACCTCAAGGTTCCGAGCGGGCGGTCCTAGCGAAGCATCGCACCCCCGGCCGTGGCGGTGGCCCCTCCCGAAAGCCAGCCCGCAAGAAGGCTCGACAGCTTGCTGGATTATCGCCACGCACCTCTCCGTACGCGACACAGCTGGAGCCCCAACAACGCGCCAGCTCCTGGAGCCCCAGCTCCAGGAGCTGCGAAGCCAGGCCCCTCCCTCGAGCCAGGCGATCAAGGGAGAAACTGATCACAGCGCGCGGATCGGCCTCGGCTGTTCGCTCGAAGCGAATCTGGCCAAGCGGCAAACCATCACCATCTTCCAGCACCCGCAGCAGAGCCAGGGACGAGCTAATGCGCCCAGTGAACCAGCCGCAATGTTGCGCCACCGGAATCGGATCGTTCTTGAAGCTCTGGCGCCGTACCTGGGGATCACTGGCCCACCAGTGATACAGCCACAGATCAGCTGCCTGAGCAGGACGGAGGCGCAATCCAGGCGCAGGCCCCAGCAGGGCCGCTGCCACACGAGCTACACCGCGACCATCACCCAGTTGAAGACAAGCCTCGCTCATGGCCAGGAGCTGATCGGGTGCATCCAGAAGCTCCAGCAGGACCGCCTGCAGAAGGGCCACCGGATCCGCCACAGCTTCCAGGTTCAAGCAGCGCGCCACCCCAGCCGCCTCGAGAGCGCGAGCACCCTGCACCTGGTTCTCCGCCACCGGTACCACCAGGCAAGGCAGGCCAAGACAAGCGCGCTCCCAGCTGGCGGTGCCGGCCGCACCGAGGGCCAGATCCGCTCGGGCCATCAGGCCTGCCAGTGACGGCAGACCCACGTGCAGTTTGGTGTTGGGGCGCTGGCCCACGCGGCTCTGCAGATCAGCAAGGTGGGGAGCTTCAGTGCCCAGCACAACCTCTACAGCGAGATGCCCCAGCCGGGTATCGCTGAGAGCTTCCAGAGCAACCGCAGTATGGTTGGCGGTATCGACCCCTCCGAAAAATACAAGCACGCGGGCCAACTGCGACCGGGCCGGCAGCAGAGGCTGGAGCTGTGGATAAAGAGAATCGAGAAGGGCGTAGGCCGGCCCAATCATGGTGGTGGTAGCGACAGGCAGGAAATCTCGATAGGGGTTCGGAGCCATGGGATCCAGCCGGTTGGCATCCATCAACACGCTGGCTTGATGTGATCGATCCGCCAGATCATCCAGCACCAGAATCTGTGGTGTTGAGCCGTGATCCAGCCGCAGCCCCTCTTGCATCCGTTGCTGCCAGGCGGCGCCAAGCCCGTAGTGATCGACCACCAACCAGGCAGGGGGCTGAACCTGGATCTGATCCAGCAACATCGAAAGGCAGTCTTGGGCGTCCTGCTCTTCCGCCAGACCCAACCAGGAGGAGTAGAGCTCCCGACCGCTCAAGGGCGGATCGTCTTTCTCCAGACCCGCAGAGCCTGGAGAAAAGCCTGGAAGCACCAAAACCCGGAACTCGTGCTCTAGTAACGCAATGTGATCGCCAGCCTGACGCCGACACAGAAAAATAATCTCAGCACCACGACACTGCAAAGCACGCGCCAAGGTGCGGCAGCGCATCACATGGCCACTGCCGATCCGCAGGGAGGCATCGCAGCGAAAAACAACAAGAGTGGAGATCGCAGTCAACTTCAGCTCTGATCCAAATCGTATAGAAGCTGATGTAGCAATTCGGCCTGCCGCCAGTCCTCTTCAGTGTCTACATCCTGTACGCGCCAGCGAGGCAGGATTAACGGGACAGCTCCGCGTGAGAATCTTGGTCGTCCAAGCCATTGTGTGCGATCCGCCCAATAGAATTGACCGGCATCATGGTAGGCCTCGGGCAGATCCTGGCTACGCATCTGATAACAGTCAGGCTGAAGCATCTCGGCACCTCCATCAGCGTTCATCACAAAAGCACGCTGAACGGGGAAAGGGTATGTAGTCGCAGTAAACACTGGTCGTGATGGCTGCTGCGCCAGCCAGAGAGCATGGCCAGAGCGAAGATCTTCCGGACGAACGAAGGGCGCAGTTGCGTATAAGCAGCAAACCAACGAAGGGCCGCCATCTCTGGAGGTTAGCTCTTCGATAGTATGAACTACAACATCTGTGGTGCCCACAAAATCATCAGCCAATGCAGCCGGACGCAAGAACGGTACAGAGGCGCCAAATTCCCTAGCCAAGGCAGCGATTTCATGATCTTCTGTGCTAACCACAACTTGATCGAAGCAGCCAGACGCCAAGGCGGCTTGGATTGACCAAGCAATCATCGGTAGGCCGCGAAACGGCCGCACATTCTTGCGGGGAATCCGCTTACTGCCACCGCGGGCGGGGATAATACAAAGAGTTGCCATGAAACGATCTAGGGAGTACAAGATTGATCGATCAGCTCACACGATAAACCGCCAGCAAGTGCTTGCAACACACTTTAGTAGTCATTGAGAGCTTGGTGACCGCGTGCCGGTGGCCAAAAACCCACAACAATAAGAAGTAACTCTGAGGATGTGCAATCAGCAATCACAAGACACAAAACCTAGGAAGAAAGTGTTAGTGTCAGGGCACAACCCTGAAGAGCGGCAAAGGGGAAAAAATCGTGAATCATGGAATTCTCATTAAGGACCTCGACATTGTCATCATTGGCAGGAGGATACGATTTTTTCTGGGGAATCAATGAAAACATACTCTCAAAAGAAACTGCATCGCGACTAAAAAACCTCATTACTGATGTCCGGAATATCCCTGCAATAATCCGAGAGTACCCCGTTTAAAGCTGGACACGCCTGATACTCAAGACTACCGTAATAAGTATCGTGTCCGGCTCCAATCAATACACGAAATCCCAAAGACTGAGCTGAACAATTCTCGATATCCATGAGGTGCTGACCAACTACGCTGTCAAGAATCAGGCCAGAAGGTGAATTAACTATCGAGAAGAGGATAAAAGCCCGAGCTCACAACCTCTAACTGCTGACTGACTTCATGGCTAAGAACTATGGCGAAGAACTGACATGGTTACTAAGGGCGGCGCATAGCAATCCCCATCGATTCACAATGACTGCGAATGGTTGCAGGAGTTTCTTGCGTGAGCGCAAAGATCGAGCCGGCAACAACACCTTGTACCGCAGGACTCACTAGAGCAGCACTAACGTGCTCTGGAGCGCCAGCGCCGCCAGCCAATAACACCGGCACAGAAATGCCGCTGACCTCAAGCATATCCAACAGCGAAACATCAAGCCCCTGCAAGCAGCCGTCACGATCCACGTTGTAGAGCAGCACCTCGCCAGCCCCAGATGAAACAGCAGCCTGTAAAACCTCTAGCAAAGGAAGATCCTGCCTTAGCTTGTCAGCACGAAAATCCCACAACATTGGGGCATCGCCAATAACACTACGCCGGTACGGTAAGCAAACGCCAGTACTCTGCGAGCCGATGACGGAGGCTATCGAAGATACTACAGAGGAGTCATCAATAAATGCAGAAGTAAGATATACTCTGTCAAATCCTGAGTTGATGCAGGACGAAGCATCCTCCGCAGAAGAGATGCCACCAGCGTAGGCAATAGGGATATCAACTTCCTGACGTACAAGTGACAGCAAGCGATGCGAACACGAGAAAAAAGATGACCCCGCAAGATCAGTATTAATAATTAGCAGTTCATCGCAATTTCGGCGTACGTGTATACGTAACTGCTGCGCCAAGGCTCCCACAGTGCGCCATGGCGTGAACTGCTGCGAAAGCGTTACATTTGTTCCTCCATGCAGAAGGATCGATGGAATAATACGCTTTTTCATCGCCCCACAACATGATTCAGCAGCGCATAACCTGCAGAGCCGCTCTTTTCGGGATGAAACTGAAATCCAATCACACTCCCAAGACCAACAGCCGCTGCTAGATGCCCACTCGGATGCTCAAATGAAGCAATAGTTGCATCATCAAACGATGGCTTAGCAACATAAGAATGAACAAAGTAGAAATCTGAGCAAGAAACACCAAATGGCTTGCCGAGTTGTGAAACACTTGAATGCAAGTATTCTGGTAGCACAAGAGAGTTCCAGCCTATGTGTGGCACAGAAAATGACGGAGCCATAGGAATACGCTCACAAACTCCCGGAATTAAGCCAAGCCCTTCAACACCCGGGCTCTCAGAACTGCTGCTAAGCAACATCTGCATGCCTAGGCAAATACCGATCACCCGTCCGCCAGCTCTGGCATGCTTAACAATCATCGATGCCAAGTCAGTTTGCTGTAGATAATCCATTCCCTGCTGAAATGTGCCAACACCCGGCAATATAATTATGTCGCAAATGGAAGGGGGTTCTGCGACAGAAAGAACTCGATATTCATGCATTGATACGCGTAGATAACGCTCTAGGCTATAGAAGTTGCAGAATGGGAAATTGACGACTTGAATAGCCACAGGATATTTATTCAGGATTGATCGATATTATTGTAGTCACCAACCAGCTGGGGCGATTTGTCTGGACGCCTCACAAGAGAGCCTGCCGAATCCTGCACAAATAAGTCATAGTTTGTGTAATCGTCGCACACAGAATTAAATTCGTCGAGCGATATAGAATATTCTCCAAGGATATCTACGAGGCTCTTGTCCATATAAACAGAGGGATATAGCCCGTCATTGGCCTTAACAAGACGAATCGCATCGTCGCGGGTTAACAAATTACGGCGAATCAAATTGCAAGCAACATCAGTGGCACGGCCAAAGCCAAACTTGAGGTACTTCAGGTAATCATGGATTCCATGTACATAATTGTCGAGATTTTCATAGTTTGCGATTGTGCCCAGGATATTCTTGTGATAAGTTTCAAATCCTAAAGACTGCGAGATCACATAATTAGATATTCCATTCCAAGGGAAGTAGTTATCAAGATAAATTCCCTTCAAGCCCAAGGATTCCACATCCTTTGGATCAGGGTATTCATAAAGAAAAAGATCAGATCGCTTTACTCCTGGAATAGAGGGAAGGTCAGACACCCTTAAGCCATTCAGGGACCCATATTCTTCTAGAACTCGACGATCAAAATACTTCAACTCAGCGTCTTCCGGCCGTCCAGCACCGTATTCGCGTTGGGGGCATTCACCCCATACAATGATTGGAATCTGAAAAAGGACAGCCGCCCGAACCGGAATTGTATAAATTAGAAGGTGCTCAGGCCACTGGATATCGCCAACATTAAGGAATGCGTGCTTATTGATTAGCCTCCTAATGGTGCGATTAACTGAGAATTCGACGTAATCGCACCCGAGTGACTTAAGGTTTTCAATGTTCTTGCGTCCTAGCGGTGTGAGTAGATCTGTCGGGGCGGTTACACAGAGAGGGTTGAACCCCTCTTCGAGCATCCGCCAGACTTGATAAGTACTATCTTTCCCGCCAGAAACAGGAACTATGCAATCATACTTCGGATTCTTCTTGTTTGCTCGCATGATATCTGCGAGCACATTTGAGCCGTTTTTCCAGTCATATTTTGAACGCTTATCAAAGGAATGACAGGCTCCGCATATACCATCCTGAAACCAAAGATCAGGCTTTGTTGATGGATAAAGGCAGCGACGGCAATAAGTAATCATGAGTTTACCCTGTAGACGGCTTGAATCTTGTAGCCCATTCCATTAGAATCTAGCTGATTTCCAAAAAGAAAATCTGCTTTAAATGGCGCTGCAGGAGAATCAAGATATGGATCAGCTTGGTAGCTCAAATAATTGGTAATAGCATGAATTTCGGAAATCACACTATTCTTGGCCATGCAGGTAAAACCAGCTTGCTTAAAGGCACTGTCTAAACTTCTGGCGCTGAAAAGAGTCTGATGTTCGATCCCGTCAAACATATTGCATTTTTCCCGCATAATACGGGCGGCAAGCGAGTCACTGGTTGGAATCTGAACAAATACTAGCCCATCTTTGCTAAGCAGGGAACGCATCGAGGCTAAATAACTTACTGGCTGCCGGATGTGTTCAAGAACATCCCATAAGCTGATCACATCAAAGGCATCTAGGTTGGCAGGCAGGCTATCAATAGTGGAGCCGATCAGCTTGATTCCATTCTTTAAAGCATAGCCAGCCTCTTTTGCATTGGGCTCAATACCAAACGCGTCAAACCCCTTCAGACCGGCAATTGATAAAAAATATCCACTAGAACAGCCAATATCAAGAAGCCTGTCTCCATTACGATGGGGTTCAATGAGCTCAATCCCTTGCTGATAAATACGTTTGTAGAACTCTGACTCATTTTGATGCCATTCAAGGCTTGAAGTGGGGTAGTTGGCGTAGAATTCTATTAACTTTTCCTGTGAAATAGGATTAACCAGGAAAATATGATCACATCGCGGGCAGTAAGCATAATCTCCGCTACTCTTGGTGAATAAGGATTCATCCGGCTGATAGTTGCATGTTGGACAGGGCTCTCTCGTGTAATCTGTATCTGGATCAAGGCCAGCCAAGAAAAGATCGATATACTGCCTTGATCGACCTAGTTGAACCTTTCTTGCTTGATGCAAGGCCAGTTGGTTTTCAGAATCCAGCGCCATGGTGAATCGCGATTAATAATTTTTTAGCTAAAAATACATCCCTCTACGGGAGTGAGGCAATGCGAAAGGGTGTCCCCTTGCACTCAGGCCCAATATAATGCCAGGACTTTTATAAATACATTAATTGCAATTCCTCAGGAGCAAATCTAGATGATGGATCGTTCGCTCTTGATCGGCTCTCTGCAGGCCGGGAAATAACGGCAGACTGATAGCACTCCTGGCGTAGGCCTCCGCTTCAGTGAATTGCCCGTCTGCGAACCCCATAGCCCGGTAGTAGGGCTGCAGATGCACCGAGCTGTAGTGCAATTGCACTCCGATTCCTGCTGTCCGCAGCCCATCAAAAACCTTCCGATGCTGATCCGTAGTGGCCTGCTGCAGGCGAACCACGGCTAGATGTACTGAACTGTCAACCTTCTCGGGGACTTCGAGCAATTTTACAGGCAGATCGGCAACGAGCTCTCTGTAGTGTTGTAGTTGTCGGTTTCGCTCCGCAACGATCTCATCGAGCCTTTGCAGTTGGCTTAGGCCCAACGCCGCTTGAATGTCCGTGAGCCGGTAGTTGTAGCCGAGTTGTTGCTGCTCATACAACCTGAGCTCTGTCTGTGGTCGCTGAAAACGTTCAGGTTCACGCACGATTCCGTGGCTGCGCAGCTCTGACATGTGCCGTGCCAGTATTGGATCATTGGTGGTTGCTAGGCCCCCTTCGCCAGTAGTGATGATCTTCACCGGGTGAAAGCTGAACACTGTGATTTTGCTATGGCGGCAGTTGCCCACCGGCTCGCATTGGTAGCGGCCGCCTAACGCATGGCTGGCATCCTCCAGCACCGCAAAACCATAGCGTTCAGCCAGTGGACTGATGGCCGCCATGTCACAGCTGCTGCCCGTGAGATGCACCGGCACCAGTACCTTCGGCAGTGTGCCCTCTCTCTCAGCCTGATGCAGTTTGGCCTCCAGTGCGTCCACGCTCATCAGCCCGGTGGCAGTATCGATGTCCACAAAATCAACCTCGGCGCCGCAATAGAGGCCGCAGTTGGCCGAAGCCACAAACGTGATCGGCGAGGTCCATAGCCGATCACCGGGCCCCAGCCCGAGTGCTAGGCAGGCGATGTGCAAGGCACTGGTGGCGCTGTTAAAGGCCACCCCGTAGCTCGCACCGACCTTTTCCGCCACCGCTCTCTCAAAAGCCGGAACCGCTGGCCCTTGGGTGAGGAACGGACTACACAGCACCTTCACCACTGCTGCAATGTCAGCCTCGCTGATGGTCTGACGGCCGTAAGGAATAAACGGCCTTGGGTCGCTGCTCATACCGGTACAAATGCTGGGTCCACATGCTCACAGATCAGCTCCCGGAGCTGCTGCACGCTGAGAAAATCCGGATTGGAGCCAGAGTTGTAGGCAAAACCTGCTGGTACGAGGATGTTGTTTATTGCATCCTTTTTGTAAAGCCGCTGGACGTGACCATCGCTGGGGAGGATCGCAAAATAAGCGCCCAGGTCGATTGTGGTGAAACTATCTGAGGCAGTGACCATTTCCTCGTGAATCTTTTCTCCGGGACGAATGCCTGTGATCGGCTTCTCGCAGCTAGGTCCGATCGCCTGAGCCACATCAGTAATCCGATAGCTGGGGATCTTGGGTACGAATAGTTCACCTCCCAGGGCGTGCTCCAGCGACCAGAGCACCATGTCCACCCCTTCGCCCAGCGAGATATTGAAGCGTGTCATTGCTGGATCAGTAATCGGCAGTACGCCAGTTTTAGCTTTCTCGAGAAAGTAGGGTATTACAGAACCACGCGAGCCCATTACATTACCGTAGCGCACCACGGAAAAGCGCAGATCACGTGTTCCTTTAATGTTGTTTGCCGCGATGAACAACTTATCGGAGCAGAGCTTGGTGGCCCCATAAAGATTGATCGGCGCCGCTGCCTTATCGGTGCTCAGCGCCACCACCCGCTTCACATCGGTGTCGAGGCAAGCCTGCACCACATTCTCTGCACCAAGTACATTAGTATTGATGAACTCAATTGGGTTGTATTCCGCTGCTGGCACCTGTTTTAGGGCTGCAGCATGCACCACTGTGTCAATACCCTCTAGTGCCCGGCGCAGTCTTTCGCGGTCCCGCACATCACCGATGAAGAAGCGCAGCTGAGGAAACTGACTTTCCGGATATTGCTGCTGCAGCTCCCATTGCTTAAGTTCATCACGGCTGTAAACCACCAGCCGCTCAACACACGGATTGCTTTTCAGTAATTGTGCGACAAATGCCTTGCCGAAGCTGCCCGTGCCACCGGTAATCAGAATGCTTTTCATTGCCAGTGACGAAAAGGCCCCAATTTCTGTGTGGCAAGTTTATGACGAGTTTTAGCCACTCGTTTCAGCCGAGTGCTTTCGCTTTGGCCACTACGTTGTCGACGGTGAAGCCGAACTTCTCCATCAACAGAGGGCCAGGGGCGGAGGCACCGAAGCGATCGATCGACACGGTGTCGCCTTCAAAGCCGGTGTACTTGTGCCAGCCGAAGCTGCTGGAGGCTTCCACCACCAGGCGCTTGCGGCAAGCGGCGGGCAGAACGCTGTCGCGGTAAGCGGCGTCCTGCTCTTCAAACAGTTCCACGCAGGGCATCGACACCACCCGCACGTTTTTGCCTTCCGCACGCAGTTGGGCGGCCGCTTTGGTGCAGAGCTCCAGCTCGGAGCCGGTGCCGATCAGGATTAGATCGGGGGTGCCGTTGCTGTCTTCGA
>Ga0194123_10007692_pt1 | contig 10647 bp, 12 predicted proteins | sample TA2MahsurfametaG_5_FD_155479 | JGI IMG/M metagenome (GOLD analysis project Ga0194123, IMG submission 155479) | Freshwater microbial communities from Lake Tanganyika, Tanzania - TA2015023 Mahale A surface | ecosystem: Environmental > Aquatic > Freshwater > Lake | place: Tanzania: Lake Tanganyika... | reverse complement strand
GCTGCAGCACCCTTGCGCGGTGGTGATCGTGACGACCGACAAGGTGTATGCCAACCGAGAGTGGGACTATGGCTATCGGGAAGAAGATCGCCTCGGCGGCCACGACCCCTACAGCGCCAGCAAAGCCGCCGCGGAGCTTGCAATCGCCAGCTGGCGTGCCAGCTTCTGCGGCCCAGATGCTCACCAAACCCTCCATCTCGCCATCGCGACGGCGCGGGCCGGCAACGTGATCGGCGGCGGTGACTGGGCCGAAGACCGGATCTTGCCCGATGCCATGCGCTCCTTGGCGGCCGGCGAGACCATACCGGTGCGCCAGCCGGAGGCCACCCGCCCCTGGCAGCACGTGCTGGACCCATTGGGGGGTTATCTGCTGTTGGCTGAGAAGCTGGCAACGGGCGGTCAGTCTTACGCCAGCGCCTTCAACTTCGGCCCGGCGCTGGAGGCGAACCGCAGCGTGCGCGAGCTGGTGGAAGCAGCCCTGACCCACTGGCCCGGCAGCTGGCGGGATCTTTCCGATCCCTCCGCCCCCCATGAGGCCGGCCGCCTGCACCTGCAGATCGACAAGGCCCATTACCAATTGGGTTGGCAGCCCCGCTGGCCCTTTGCCACCACGGTGGAGCGCACCGTGGCCTGGTATCGGGCGGTGCATCAGTGGGCCAGTCCCCTGGCGTGCTGCCTGGCAGATCTGGAGGCTTATGAAGCCACCAGAGTGGCCTGCACTCCTGCAGCACAACCACATCTTGCAAGCTCAGCCCCGGCTGAGCCATGCTGACGGGGCACTGGCCACCACATCACAGCTCGTTCGCCCTCCTGCCGATGCCTGCCCAGCCCCAAATCTTGACATCCAATCAGGCAAAGACCCTGTATGAACGCCTGGGGCGGCGGAGACCCACCTTTTGGGGTGGCTTCGCAGCGGCAGTGGATTGTGAACACTTGACCCAATCAACAGTGCGGCGGGCCCAAGGCTCGCGCAGCTTTCGTGCCGATTTGGAGGCTCTCCGTGCCGATCGTGATCAGGCACTGACCCAGCTGCTCAATGCCTGAGGAGTCTGTGTCTGGGCTGGATCCAGCTGAGCAGCCAGCGATGGCCAGGTCTGATGGTGGCCCTGTCACAGTTGTGAGCTGGCAGGCAGAGGTGAATGACGTGCTGCCATCACCACAGGCCATCGAGGCCTATGAACGCAGCATCGAGAGCGCAGGTGAGCGCCTGCTGCGACTGGTTGAATCTGAGGCGGTCCACAGGCACGAACTGGAGCGAAAGATCGTCTCCTCCGATGTTTTCCGCGCCAACCTTGGGCTGATTGCAGGGATCCTTATGGCTGTCGGCGTCAGTAGCGCCAGCTTGGCAGCCATTTTTCAAGGTAAGCAAATCGGAGGTGTGGTCGGTATCGGAGCTACTGCTGCGTTGATTGGTGGTGCTTTTCGTGCCCGGAAGGGCTCCTGATGCCCGCTGAACTCCGCCGCACCCCCATCAACGGTGTCTTCGAGCTGCTGGCACAGCCCTTTGCCGACCATCGTGGCGCCTTCCTCAATGCGTTCCGCGCTCAGGAGCTGGCGTTCATGGGCTCCTGGGGCGATCGGGGCATCGTCCAGGTGAACCTCAGCCGCACCGAAGCGGTGGGGACAATCCGGGGGCTGCAATCTGCAGGCCGAACCTCACAGCGAAGCCAAGCTGGTGCGCTGCCTGCGCGGGCGTGTGTGGGATGTGGCGGTGGATCTCCGCCAGGATTCCCCCACTTATCGCCACTGGCATGCCGTGGAGTTGAGCCCCGAGCAAGGCAATGCGCTGCTGATTCCCGAAGGCTGTGCCCATGGCTTCCAGGTGCTGCAGCCCGGCAGTGAACTGCTCTATCTGCACTCGGGCGCCTGGGTGCCGGAGGCGGAAACCGGTGTGCGTTGGGACGATCCCCAGCTGGCGATTGCCTGGCCCCTGCCGGCCGGAGAGCTGAGCGAGCGCGATCGGGGCTTGCCTTTGCTGAGCGCAACCTGAAATGCGATAGCAGAATGAGATCAGTTAAATGAGGGCGGCATGCCATCACTGAGCTTGCGGGGTCTGTCGGATCAGGCGTATGAAGGGTTGCGGCAGCTCGCCATCCGCAACCACCGCAGCATGCAGGAGCAGGTGAGACTCCTAATTGAGCGGGAGGTGCGTTACGCCCAGGTGGGCGCTGTAGAGCGGGCACGGCAATGGCGCATTGTGTTGGCTGGGCGCCATTTCCCCGATCTGGCTGCCGACATTCAGGCCGACCGGAGCCGGTGAAGCGATGACCGCAACAGGACGAAGCCAATCCGATGTTTATGTGCTGGATACCTCTGCCCTATTAAGGCTCTATCTGGCCGATGGCCCGATGCCTCCCTCTTTGGAGCCCGCCATACAGCGGGGCTGCAGTGGCGATGCCTTGCTGTTGATTCCCGACCTCTGCCTGCTCGAATGTGCTTCAGTGCTGCTGAAACAGGTACAACGCCACCTGCTCAGGGCGATGAATGTCGAGCCCTCCTGGCTGATGTGTTGCAGCTGCCTCTACGAGCCACCAGCGCCAGCGATTTTGCTTCAGAAGCGCTTGATCAAGCCATGACCCTGTCGTTGAGCGTCTACGACGCCAGTTACCTGGCTCTTGCGCTCAAGCAGGGTGCCCATCTGATCACTGCAGACAAGCAACTCGCCAGGGCCGCTGCGACTCTTGGCTGTCTGGCGGATCCATTGTTGCTTGGCTGATTCCATGCCCCATTCCTGCCGCCACTGCGGATCGCCCTTGGAGCACGAGGTGATTGATCTCGGCCATCATCCGCCCAGCAACGCTTACCTCACCCCTGAGCAGTTGGCCCTCCTCGAGGTCACTTATCCCCTCAAGGTGTTCGTGTGCAGCCACTGCTGGCTGGTGAAGCTGCCGGCGCACGCGGCCGCCGAGGAGTTGTTCACGGCCGATTACGCCTATTTCTCGAGCACCTCCAGCAGCTGGTGCGCGCACGCCGAGCGGTTTGTAGCAGCGGCGGTGGAGCGGCTGGGCCTGGGGCCCGAAAGCCTGGTGGTGGAGCTGGCCTCGAACGACGGCTACCTGCTGCAGTACGTGCAGCAGCGCGGAATCCCCTGCCTGGGCATCGAGCCCACACACGCCACAGCCGAGGCCGCACGGGCCAAGGGCATCACCACGGTCGAGCGCTTCTTTGGGGTGGCTTTGGCGGCGGAACTGGAGCTCGCCGATCTGGTGGTGGCCAATAACGTGCTGGCCCATGTGCCCGACATCAACGATTTTGTGGCAGGCATCGCTCGGTTGCTCAAGCCACAAGGGCGCGCCTCTATCGAATTCCCGCACCTGCTGCGGCTGCTGGCGGGCAACCAGTTCGACACGATCTATCACGAGCACTACAGCTACCTGAGCCTGAGAACAGTGGCGCGCATCGCCGCGGCAGTCGGACTCTGCATTGTGGACGTGGAAGAACTGCCCACCCATGGCGGCAGCCTCCGCGTTTGGCTGGCCCACCAAGGTGCTGCTGAGCCCATGGCCTCGGTTGCAATGGTCCTGGCAGCTGAAGCCGAAGCGGGGCTGGAAACACTCGATGCCTACGCCGGTTTACAACAGCGCGCCGAAGGCACCAAACATGCGCTGATGGAATTTCTGCTCCAAGCCAAACGCCAGGGCAGGCGGGTGTTTGGCTATAGCGCGGCGGCGAAAGGCAACACCCTGCTCAATTACGCCGGGATCAAGCCCGACCTGTTACCTCCCGTGGCCGACCGAGCCCCGAGTAAACAGGGCAAGCTGCTACCAAGTAGCCACATTCTCGCGATTAGCCTCGAGCAGTTGGAGGTCGAGTCCGCATAAACCCCGCTGATTCTTCTTTAGATATTGCTCCCTGGCTATATTGTTAATTAATTAAGAAAGACCTTTGTGCCGGAATCGAATTGACCAGCCTTAATCTGCCATCTCCAAATTTTTGATAATTATGAAACTTGAGCCCACGTCTGTTCAAGACCTGTACGTTCTCAAACGTCCTGTTTTTCAAGATAATAGAGGTCAGTTCACCCGACTCTATGCAGCAGAGGTGCTTGAGCAGGCGGGGCTCCCTTCTCAAGCTGTACACGTAAATTCTAGTACCTCTGTTGAAGCAGGAACTTTGCGTGGAATTCATTTTCAATATCCACCTTATTCAGAAACAAAGATTGTTGCTTGTACAGCCGGTGCTATTTGGGATGTGGGAGTTGATCTTCGCCCCGGATCACTTACTAGATTCCAGTGGTTTGGTCAGACACTTACTCCAAGAAATGGTGTAAGCATGGTTATCCCCGAAGGTTTTGGGCATGCATTTATCACTCTTGAGCCTAATTCAACTGCAATATATGTTGTTTCAGAGGTCTATGAGCCAAAATATGAGTCTGGAGTCCATTACGGTGATCCGTTGTTAAATATCCAATGGCCCGTCCAGCCCAAATTTCTATCTCGTAAAGACTTGAGTTGGGATTACCTGGAAACACGTATCTCTGATATTGATCGTGGTTTTAGAGCAAAATGACAGACACGTTAGCTCCTAAGATATCTTTTTATAAACCCTCGATTGCTTTGTGAGAGCTGTGACAACGATTCACCTACTGGGTAGTGAAGGCTTCATCGGACGTGCACTCCAGAGCGAAGCTGATGACCTTGAGCTGCATTGCTGGAGCCACCGGCATTCAGACCCTGAGCAACATTTCGACCTGCTCGATCCCTTAAGTTGGCAGGCTTTGCTTAAGTGCCAGCCCACACATGCCATTCTGTTGAGCTGGCCAGGGCTTCCCAACTATCAAGAGCTGTTCCATGTCACCCGCAATTTACCGGCGTGTATCGAGTTGATTGATCAGCTCGTGGCTGCCGGCCTCCAGCACCTTGTGGTGGCAGGAACCTGTTACGAATATGGGCTGCAGAATGGTCCCTTGAAAGAGGATCAATTCACCGATCCTGTGAACTGCTACGCCATCGCGAAAGACAGCCTGCGCCGCGTAATTGCCAGTCGCTATAGCCAACAGGATTTGCAATGGTGCTGGGCACGCATTTTTTATCCCTTTGGCCACGGCCAAAATCCGAAATCGTTGCTTCCCTCTTTGCAGCGCGCCATTGATCAAGGCGATCCCGAATTTGCCATGAGTTCTGGCCGCCAAATCCGCGATTTTGTGCCGGTAGATCAAGTTGCCAAGCTTTTGCTAAGGCTATCTACGCATCCAGCCGCTCTAGGGATATATAATTGCGGCTCCGGCCGTCCGATTTCACTAAGGGAATTGGTGGAAGAACGCATCACCGAATCTCTCTCAACAACCGTTCTCAGGCTTGGGGTTTATCCTGAAAGACAAGATGAGCCCCTTGCTTTTTGGGCAGATACCATCAAGGCCAACCAACTAAGCTGATGGATAATACGAGCACTCTTTATCGGGCTGCTGGCATTCCGGCAATGCAGAACAAGCTCTTCTCGACCAGAGCAGAAGCATTAGCCGCTCCCTCGGCCTCACTGGAATTGTGCCAAGATGATACCGGCTTGGTTTTCAATCGGTGCTTTGATCCTGCTGTTATTGCTTATAACTACAGCTACCAGAATGATCAAGGCCATTCTCTACAATTTCAACACCATCTCGATGAAGTCTGCGGCATATGCTGCAGATATCTTACTGCCAAGGATAGTTTGATCGTTGATGTTGGCTGCGGCAAAGGTGGCTTTGTCGAGCTATTAAGGGAGAAAGGCCTTAATGCAATTGGATACGACAAAGCCTATCAAGGCAGTAGACCCTATATCCGAAAGTCTTTCTTTAGTATTGACTCCCACGAGCGAGGCGATATTATTACTCTCCGGCATGTTCTTGAGCACATCCCGTCTCCTTGGCAGTTTCTTGACAGCATTGCAGCGGCTAACGGCTACCAAGGTCTTTTGTATGTTGAGGTGCCGGATCTTGAATGGATTCTCGAACATCGGGCTTACTTTGACTTGTTCCACGAGCATGTCAACTATTTTCGTGCGGTTGATTTCTTACGCCGCTTCGGCGATGGCGTAATCTTCCAGTCCAAGAGTTTTGGGGGTCAATATCTTTCAGTAATTATTAACTTAGAAAGTTTCCGGGGACTGAGTCAATCTCTGCTGCTTCGTGAAAGCAATTCTGGCCTCCAGGTAGCTTTTGATAAGCTTTGCGAACATGAAGCTATGTCCTATGCCGCGCTAGCTGAAAGCCATGAGATTGTTTTATGGGGTGCGGCTGCCAAAGGCGTTGTTTTCGCAGCTAAGTTGCCTGAAGCCATCAAACACAAATTAATCTACGCCATTGACATCAATCCCAGTAAGCAGGGCCACTTCATGCCCCTCTCCGGCGTGGAAGTATTAGGCCCGACAACGGGCGTAGCAAGGCTTAATCCATTTAGTCTTGTTGTAATCATGAACCCAAACTATGAGGAAGAGATTCGAGAGTCTCTTCCTCATGGGCAACCTTGCTTGGTTCTTCACTAATGATGAGTCTTAACCCCAAGTTCAAAACTGCCTCAGACTTTTTGGTTCAATCGATCACTGATCGCTATTCCTACAATTTTTCCTGGCTAAGCCGACCCATTATCCAATACCCGCAAGATATTGTTGCCTTTCAAGAAGTCGTTTCACTGGTCAAGCCTGATCTGATCCTGGAAACCGGGATCGCCCACGGCGGCTCTCTTGTTTTGTCAGCTTCCATGCTCTGCCTTCTGGATGTCATGGAAGGTCTGGATCCGCGGCAATCCCCCCGCAAAGTCGTCGGCGTTGATATTGATATCCGCCCCCACAACCGCAAGGCACTCGACGAGCATCCCCTGCGCTTCAAAATGGAGCTGATTGAAGGATCCTCAATTGATGCCGAGATCATTCAAGAGGTGCGCAGTCATGCTGATGGTGTCGATCGGGTGCTGGTGTCCTTGGATTCGAACCACACGCATGAGCACGTGCTCGCTGAACTGAATGCCTTCGCCGATCTGGTGTCCGTCGGCAGCTACTGCATCGTCTTCGACACCGTGGTGGAAGACCTACCCGCCGGATCCTTTCCCGATCGCCCTTGGGATGTCGGCAACAACCCCAAAACAGCCGTTCATGAATGGCTGAAGACCCATCCCGAGTTTGAGATCGATAAAGACATTGATAACAAGTTGTTGATTAGCGTGGCGCCGGATGGGTATCTGATGAAAATTAACTAATGCTTGATATATTTATACCTGTAAGGAATCGTTTTTATACGTTACAGCATACTCTCAAGACCTGCATATCCTTCATCAGTTCAGATATTCGATTGCATCAGTCAACTATAATTATATTAGATTGTGGATCTTCCGATATACCTCAAACGTGGATTCAGTCCTTGCCAGAGGTAGTGGTTTATGCTCGCACATCAGCCAATCTTTCAATGAGTGCCAATTGGGAGAGATGTTTTGATTATATGTCTAATAAATATTTTACCTTTGTCGGTTCTGATGATGGTCTGATTTATAATAAGTGCTCAGTTGACAATATCTTTAATTATAGCCACATAGATTGCTTTTTTTGGCAAAAGATTTCATTTGTTTGGCCTAACACTACCTACGAAGGCTCGTCTGCCTTCTTTAATTATCCTGTCCCCATCACTTATAAAAACCCTAATAGTCTTCTGGTTGACATACTAAACTTTAAAATTCCATGGAACTCTCTGCCGACCGTATACAGCGGAATAATATGCTCTGAATTTGCCAGAAAAGTCAAATCTCTTGTACCTGAAAAGAGATTCTTCTGGAATAGTGTACCTGACATATGTTCAGGTATTAATTTATTAAAATACAAGGCTAGTCTTTTTCATCTTCCATTGTCTTTGGGTATTTCAGGGGTAAGTGCTTCAAGCAATGGCTATGCATTCATATCCAAAAAGCGCACACGTGAAACGGTAGAGTTTGAAAGCCGCAATCAATGTACTGCCGATAATCCCAGATTTTCAACCAATACATCATTGACTCCACTTGGTATGACTGCAGAAATATTGCTTAAGGATATGTTTTCTCCCCCTTATTTTTCGCACGAGATAATTGTCTTAGCCATGAAGTGTGTTGCAGAATCTGACAATTGTTTGCGCCATAAAGCCCCCCGGCCTGAGGCGGGTATACGGGCTCGAATTATACGTTTTCTTTTTCCGATTAATATTTTCGCTACAATCGCTGATTTCGCCCACTCTCAACAATCATATTACGCTAAACTTTATCCTATATTTATATTTCGAAGGCTTGACTCGACGCTTCTGATCCATTTTAACAGAATAATCAATTCCGTCAACTTCGCCCTTTTGCTCTGTCAATTGTGGATTCTGAAACTTTTTACTCCATAAAGCTATGATTCTATTCGAGAAAATCTATACTCTTGACCAGAAAAAAGTTGGTCTTTTTCCTCGTGAAAAATTGCTTTGTCTTGCGTTAAAAGCTAGGGATTATTCTGTAAGATCAATTTATCAATTGGTACCATTTAAGTTTTGGTCATTGCGTTCAGCAGGGCTTTACTTTTTTATTCTGCCATTTGTGCTTTTCTTTGCGCTTTTTAGAGTTAATTTTGCCTCCTTCGTTCTGCGATGCTTGCTTCTAATCGACAAGGCACCATTCAGTCATGGACTTTATTCCTCAAAGGTCTATAGACTATCTCTCGTCGATTCGGTTAACAAGAAGACTCACCACGTTATCAATTCTTCTTCTCTGAATCAAGCAGTTCAAAATTTAAAGTGGATTATTTATTATATAGCTTTTACTTCTATTGATTCATGCTTAATCTTGCTTAAAGGCCTGCGTCTTCTTTCTTTACGAAAAACAGCTATTGTTGTTGGTGATATATTTTATAACACTGAAACATTGATTTCAATTTTGCTTCTTGTGAATGCTAATAGTCTGAACGAGAGAGGCAATGCCCTATACTTTTTTTCTGGTATAAAATCATGCAATTTATTTTGTTGCACAAAATTGTCTGATATCAGAAATCCTTCGGGTCCTTACGGGTCTGAACTACATAGTGCGATTCGAAAAAGGGGAAAAGTTCAACCTGTCGCTCTTGATTGCATAAATTCAAATACCGATGAATCGTTGGCCTTTAACAACTTCAGCTTCGAGGGCTTTGTGCTTTACCCGCCATGCGTAAGTGATTCTTTTAATTTCACTTTGCCCTCTCTTTATACAAACCAAGTGCAATGGTTAAATGATGTAATGATTTGCTTGGCAGGAAAAAAAGTTGCATTAAAAATGCATCCGATGGCTGAAGATTATGGCGACGTGGATTTCTGGAAAAGAGTAAGTCTCAATTTCTCCAAAAAATATGGTATCGATTTAATATTTTTGCCTTCAAGTATGACGCTGGACGATGTGCTGAGGCAGGGCTTGTACCCCTTGTCGCCTAAGGGCACGGTAGGGTTAGAGCTTATAATGCGAAAATTCCCTGCACCTATTTTGAGCTCCAATGCTTGGACTGACTTATTCCCAAGGCTTTTGGTTGAATCTCGCCAGGCATACAAACAACTGATACGAGAATGTGTTACTGAGTTTTCGCTATCTCCTCTTTCTAATTATTTGGTAGGCGACAATGAGATGTTCCTTGCGGAGGCTTTAGCAAAGGTGGAAAGTACTACTTTTTTAGGCCGACTGGTTAAAAATGAACCTTGCCGCCAACTACCAGTTATAAGGGCGGGCTCAAAAAATAGGCTTGGCAACGCATCGCGTTCTCTCGACAAGCAACATGAGGCTTTGATAGTGTCTAGTTTTGACTCCTCCCAGAATCATTCTTTATTGGTAGAACATTTTGAGGAGTTATTTCAACTTTCTTCCAAAAAATCGTGAACTCTCTATTGATAACTGGCGGCACCGGAAGTTTTGGGAAGGCTTTTATTGGCCAAGTCCTCTCTTCTATGCCTCAAGTCCAACGACTTGTGGTGTTCAGTCGCGACGAGCTCAAGCAATGGGAGCTCCAGCAGCATTACCCGGAAGATCGCTTTCCCCAGCTTCGCTTCTTCCTGGGGGATGTGCGTGATCGATATCGCCTCAAACGCGCACTTGAGGGAATCGATACTGTTGTGCATGCCGCTGCCCTGAAGCAAGTGCCGGCGGCGGAATACAACCCAATCGAGTTCATTAATACGAATGTGTTGGGTGGCGAGAATGTTGTGCAGTCTTGTCTCGATACGGATGTCAAGCGTGTTGTCGCCCTAAGTACTGATAAGGCCGCGGCGCCAATCAATCTCTATGGCGCGACTAAGCTGTGTTCCGATAAGTTATTTGTTGCTGCCAACAACATTCGCGGCCGCCATGATATTCGTTTTTCGGTGGTGCGTTACGGCAATGTGATGGGATCACGCGGTTCGGTGATTCCCTTCTTCCTGGAGAAGGCGAAAACCGGCGTGCTGCCGATCACCGATCCGGCGATGACGCGCTTCAACATCTCCCTGAGTGAAGGCGTGGCGATGGTGCTGTGGGCGCTGGAGAACGCCTTTGGTGGTGAATTGTTCGTACCCAAGATCCCCAGCTACCGGATCACAGATGTGGCCAAGGCAATCGGGCCGAGCTGCGAGAAGCCAATCACTGGCATCCGCCCGGGCGAAAAGATCCATGAAGAGATGATCACGGCGTCGGACAGCTTCACCACGATCGACCTGGGTCCCTACTACGCCATCCTGCCCAGTGA